>Ga0105154_1001032_pt1 | contig 11475 bp, 8 predicted proteins | sample SSWtaG_FD_89672 | JGI IMG/M metagenome (GOLD analysis project Ga0105154, IMG submission 89672) | Hot spring microbial communities from Sandy's Spring West, USA to study Microbial Dark Matter (Phase II) - SSWsed_matched | ecosystem: Environmental > Aquatic > Thermal springs > Hot (42-90C) >... | reverse complement strand
TACTAGAAAAGGGAAGCGACGAACTAGCTAGGCGTAACTGGTTTGCATGTACCAAGCTGAGGGAGCGTGGTGTAGATGCACGATTGTACGAACGAGGTAATGGTGTACTGCATGCGAAGGCGATGATAGTAGACGAGAAGTACGTGTTGCTAGGCTCCTCTAATTGGAGGCACTACTCACTTGACCTGAACAGAGAGCTCAATCTCCTGTTGGAATCTAGGGACCTCGCAAAGGAAGCGAAGGGTTACTTCTTCAGAGTTTGGGGAGGGTCTAGGATATGTAGGTAGTTAGCTAGCATAGATGCTAAGTCTCGACTTGAGCAAGGCAGAGAGAACTCTTCTTCCGACTTCGCTATCCCTTCGTAGTTTTATCTCACCCTTCTTACCGACTAAGAGCGTGGCTATGCATTCTTCCCCATCGTAGAAACTCACGTTCTTTCCTATCAACTCAGACGAAAAGGTGAAGACCAAGTTCTTACCGACTTCTCTGTAGTTGAAATCTACTTTCCTTCCTAATCCACCCTTGGGTAGGACTTCTATCTTTATGCCCAATCTCTCCTCTAGTTTCGATATGTTTTTCCCTTTCTTGCCTATCAGCTTTGGTATAGCATCGGCATTTACCCTCACTAGTGCCACGTTGTTTCTAACTTCCACCTCAGCTCCTCTCTCGAATCTCTTGATTTCTTGGAGAATTCGCTCAGCAGCAAGCCTCTCTATGGGTGACCTCTCGCTCGCTTTCGTTACCTCTACGATGACGTTCTCCTCTCCGAACGTATAGATCTCGTACTTGAGCTCGTTAGTTTCGAAGTCTCTCACTTCAACTACTGGACGTATGAAGTCTTCTCCTACCATTCCTGTCGGAACCTTCACTACCAACTCGAGCTTGTAGACCTCCTCTATCTTTCCATCTTTCACGAATATCACCGTATCTACGACATGTGGTATCATGCCTAACTCGACCCTCCTTATCAGTCTTTGAATGGCGTCTATGGCAGAGCTAGCATGGACTACACCCACCATTCCTATTCCCGCAAGCCTCATGTCCACGAAAGTAGCGAAGTCGCTATTAGTCCTTACTTCATCGAATATGGTGTAATCGGGTCTCACGAGGAGTAATAGCTCTGCAGTTCGCTCCACGCTTCCATGGAGCTTCGTGTATTGAGTTATTTCATCGCTTACCTGTAGATCTCTCGGTTGCTCTATGGTTTTCACTACTTTTCCCAAGCTCTTATAGAACTCTGCTATGCTCGATGCTAGTGTCGACTTTCCCGAGCCGGGCGGCCCGGCGATTATTATCCCTTCCCCTCTTTCTATTCGCTTCTTGAGCTGCTCAGATAACCTGTAATCATCTAGCGTTAACTTCACTATAGGCCTCACTACAGTTACTTCGATACCATCGCTGAACGGTGGTCTTGCTATTGCGATTCGCATGTTCCCCAGTTGGACTACGGTCGCTTCTCTAGAGGCCAACTCGATGAAGGAGTCTTCTTGATATCTAGCAGCCTCCACGATTTCCTGAATGATTCCCTCTAGTTCCTCTGCGGTTAGCGGTTCTTCTCTTAGTCTTACTAACCTGAAGTTACCTGGTCTACCACGCTTCGCCAGAGGTGGGGCCTTCTCCTTGAGATGCAAGGAGAGAGTATCTTCTGTGAGCATGGATTCGATCGTTAATTTCTTTGCCTCATAGGGCCTGATGTAAACGGTTTTAACACCCTCTGCCTCGGCAACGAGGCTCTGGACCACATCACAAGTATAGAGAACGGCATCTTCCTCGCGTGCAAACTCTATTATCAAAGCATCGATCCTCCCACTCTTTGCTAGCCTTATTTCTTCTAGTGTTTGCAACCTACCCTTTACCTCGACTTTGAATCCTAGTTTTTCTCCAAGCTCGCGCAGATGCTTTATTTCCTCGAGACCCTCGAATCCTATTCTCAATCCCTTGCTGGCCTGAGATTGCAGTTCTTCGACGACGAACCTCGGTATCAAGATCTCCTTTACCTCGATTCTACCTTTCTCTAGAAGTTCGGAGAGTGCTCTCTTTATTATTACCGAGGTGTCCGGAACTATGCGCATGGTCTCGTTAATGACTTCGCTCTAAGCTTTATAAGAATCGAAACGGCAGGAAAGAAGTTATGAACTCGGGCGATTTATTACTCCTTCTTCCTACGTTGCTTGCAATGTTGAGCTTCCCATTAGTAAGCTCCCACCTCACAGGTGCTAGCATGGCTGTTCTCTCCCAGGAATTCTCGCTAACCGAGATCAATGCTAGTGCCTTTCCGAAGGAAACCATGCTCTATACTGGAGAATCCCTAAGGAAAAGCGTGAGAACACCTTTCGGTTTCTACTTTCAAGAGCAGAGCTTCAACAGAACTCTAGAGCTCTTGGAAACTAGTGGGGGAAGGATAAGCGTCGAGAGTTCGTTTAGCTATACTTTAATAACGGTCGAAACTCCTAAGGGAAGAATTAGCATACTACAAACACCAACTCTAGTGGAAGAGAACTTCTCTAGCGAGCTTGGGTGGCAGAGAAGAGTTCTCGAAAATGGTGGGCTAAGCATAGAGAAGTTCGCACGGGACGAGGAGTTACTGAATGCGAGATACGAAGAGGTGAATGCTACCCTATTCTCCCTTCTCGAGAAGCTAGTAAAGCTCAGGAGTTCGCTTTGGATAACGAAGCTAAAGGTTACTTCGCCTGAGTTCGTGGAGTTGCGTAACGCCGATGAGATTTCGATTAACTTGAGCGGCTACGTCTTATTCGACGCCGCTGGTAATGAGTTCAGCTTTCCACAGCTAGAGCTGAAAAGCGGAGAATGCATAAGGATATACAGTGGTTACTCTTCTTGCAACGAAACCCAGGGTATAGTCAACGACGAGAGAGTAACTGAATGTAAGGTGCTCTGCTGGAAATCTAGCAGCGTATGGAATAGTGATGGAGATAGGGCAGAGCTCAGAGATGGTATAGGAAGATTGATTTCGTTCTGTGAGTACAAGAAGAGCGACGTGAGAGAAGGCATGGTGACTTGCTAGACCAAGAACTCGAGCTTCGCTATCCTATCCTTAGAGATGAGAAGTCTCGCTATCCTTACAGGCTCAGATAGGTCCTTCCTCACTACGTTCTCGAGAACCAATAGGTTCTTCTCATCCCTCACTACCTCTCCTTCGTAAACGCAATTATCAGAGGAAACTAGCAAGACGCGCTTGCTCTTCGTGACAGTTTGCGCGGTGTTCCTAAAAGAGCCTAAAGCTAAGCTACATGCTACACCTATGGCTGGAAAGAAGTAGAGGAGTAGGGTTATGGTGAGTTTGCTTTCTCCGAAGAAGTAGATTATAGGAAATGCTAGAGATGCGAGGCACGTTCCTATGAATGCACCGAGGAGCAGCTCCCGCATTTCTACATCATCTCTGGGGCTCTTATGTTGAGAAGGGAGAGGCCGCTCTTTAGTACGTGCGTAGTGGCACTAACGATCGCTAAACGAGTAGCTTCGTTCGGACTTCCTATTACCCGACAGTGAGTGTAGAAGGAATTGAAGGACTCTGCTAAGTCTAGGAGATACTGGGCTATGTAGTGCGGTTTCAGAGTTTCGGCCGCTAGCTTTACTATCCTCGGAAAGAAGCTAAGAAGCTCTATCAGCTTCTTTTCGTAATCAGAGAGGAGCTCTACGGACTCTAAGGTTACTTTAGTTACTCCTGCGGTCCTTAGAATTGATCTTCCCCTCACGTAAGCGTATTGAACGTAAGGGCAGGAGTCGCCCTCGAAGTTCAGCATCCTATTCAAATCGAAATCTACTTGCTGAATTCTATCTCCTTTCAAGTCGTTGAATATCACCGCCCCAATGCCGACTATTTTAGCTATCTCGTCCGAATTCTGTAGTAGCGGATTTCGTTCCTCTATTACTTGCTTAGCCTTCGCTATGGCTTCTCTAAGAAGATCTTCTAGCAGAACTACTTTACCACGTCTAGTGCTCATCTTCTCTCCGCCAATCGTAACTAAGCCGAAGTCAACGTGGACGAAGTCGCAATTAAATCCCAGTTTTCTTGCTGCTGCAAACAGTTGCTTGAAGTAGAGTTTTTGCTCTGCACCGACGACGTAAATCATCTTGCTCGGAGAGAACTCCTCTAACCTGTATTCTATCGTTGCAAGGTCTCTAGTAGAATATAGCGTAGTCTCATCGGACTTCTGAATGACTAGTGGTGGTAGGCCAAATTCTTCTAACGGAATTACTACGACACCCTTACTTATCTTGGCAATACCTTGCTCTAGGGCCCTTTGGACTAGACGCTTAGCACGCGAGTAGTAGAAGCTTTCTCCAAGCACGTAATCGAACTTAACGCCTAAGAGATCGTAAATTCTCTGAAATTCTCGAAGGCTTAGATCGACGAAGCGCTTCCATAATTCCTTTTCTCTCTCACTACCGCTTTCTAGTAATCTAAACTTCTCTCTAGCTAACTCCTCTAGTCTTTCGTTCTTTTCGCTTTCCCTGTGGAACTTCACGTATAGCTCGAAGAGATGCCGGATGGGGTCACTTTCCAACTCTTCTTCATTTCCCCACAACTCGAAAGCGGCCAATAGCGCCCCGAACTGCGTGCCCCAGTCGCCTAGGTGATTGTCCCCTATGCACTTGTAGCCTAAGAACGTGAGTATGTTATAGAGGGACTGACCTATTATCGTGCTTCTCAAGTGTCCAACGCTCATTGGTTTTGCCACGTTGGGAGAGGAGAAGTCTATGACTATGACCTCATCCTTCTTTTCACCACTACCATAATCATCTCCCTTCTGGAGTATTTCCCTTAAGACGATTTCATAGAATTCCCCGCTTGGAAAGAAATTAACGTAAGCGCCACGTGCCTCTATCTTTCCTACCAAATCGATATCGAGGGATTCTAGTTTACTTGCTAACTCACCCGCCAGTTCTTCTGGATACTTTGAAAGACCGTGACAAGGCAGGGCGAAGAGAGCACCTATCTCTGGGGGAGGGACCTCTAACTCTACGCTTCTCTTAAGGATAGATTCGATGGCTTTCTTGCACCTACTTTCGAATCGCTCTATCGCGTACATGAAAGGGATTTGGTAGTAGGGATTAAAACTACTATCTACCAGCAACTATCTTTATCACGTCCCCACTTCTAAGCGAATAGGATGCAGATAGTCTTTGCTTAGTTCTCGCGTCGATGGCAGCTATGTAGTACTTTGCTAACTCCTCGTGGATCTTCGATGCAAGATCTCTTGGTGTTGAGCCACGGGGAATGAGAATGGCATCTGGCAGCACGTTTCCCTTAGAGTCGGTAAACTTATACTCGTTCTCTACGGGATACACTACTATCATGTTCGCAAGGTCGAACACGGCCCTATTGAGGGCATCTTGTACCCCAGTAGTTCCAAATCTTTCCAAATAGGCTTCGATCTTCCTCAACGCCTTTCTTTGCTCACTAGATAGCTCACCCATTACTCCGAACTCTCTGCTACCAGGGACGTATGAGATCAGTCCCTTCTCAGATGCTAATCTAAGGGCCAGCTCGTATTCAGCAGAGCAAGGAACTATAACTCTGTCCGGAAATCTTTCTTTTAGCTTCTTAAGGTTCTCCTCGGAAGAAGGGAGGTCCATCTTGTTGGCAGCTATGAGAATTGGTTTAGCCCTCCTTCTAAGCTCCCTAGCGAACTCTTCGAGGTTAGTGGAAATGGACTCTTCGCCGAACTCACCTACGAGGTTAGATAGCACATCTCTTCCTATTTCCAGACCACTTAGTTGCTCGGAGAGTATGCTGACTACATCGACTCGACCGTGCCTTAGGTGGCGCTCGTATCGCTTTAGTCCTCTTCTTATCACGTCTAAGAACCACAGATCTATTTCCTGCTCCAACCAGAGAACGTCTTCCGAAGGATCGTAATTGCTAGTAGGATTTCCTGTACTATCAGTAGTCCCTGAGCAATCTACTACGTGAATAAGGACCTTAGCCCTTCTGAGATCATCTAGGAATCTATTTCCCAACCCCTTCCCTTGATGTGCCCCAGGAACTAGGCCAGCGACATCCATGATGCTAATGGGAACGAATCTAACTCCGTCTTTGCAGATAGAATTTCTAGGTGTGCATTTAACACCTAATTCCCTACAAGGACAACTCGTGCTAACGAAGCCTGTACCTAAGTTAGGAGATATCGTGGTGAAGGGATAATCCGCTATTTTCACATCACTCAGCGTGAGTGCTCTGAAGAAAGTCGACTTTCCAACGTTTGGTTTACCTACGATTCCAACTAGAAAAGACATAAAAATAAGGAGTCGAGAATAATTAAATCGAAGGTGAAAGCCATTAGCGAAGATGACGAAGCTCATGCAGAAAGGGTCGAGAGGCGAGCAGAGCGAGCATACGCAGTCTAATCTAGGTAAAATTTCCTACGATACTCATCTAAGCATCTATGCACAGTTGCTGGGTTGCGATCCTTCTCTACTTGCCAACGAGAAGTTCGTAACCTCCACTATACTCGCTTCTGTTGTGCTCGGAAGAATGAGAGTTCTAGATTACATCTGTAAGAAGTTTGAGGGCGGCGGTGGAGGAATTACCGCAGTAGCAATAGTCTCGGATTCGCACATAATCGTTAACACTTTTCCTGAAATTGGCTTACTCGTACTAGATGTCTACGCCTGCACAGGAGCTCCCATTAGGGTCCTGAAGGAATTCGTGAGAAGGTTTAATCCGAAGAGCTACGAATTCACCATTCTTCCCAGGGCTCTGGGTAGGGAATGCGTTAGGACTAAGGTGATCTTAGATCATAGCAATGCGATCAGCGAGGATCTCTCTTCTTGGCTCGAGAAGAGAAAGTTAATACCTCTGTTGAGCACATCTGAAGAAGCACTAACGTTGGCTGAAATAGCTGGATTTCTCTTCGCAAGCGGAACGAGAGTTTCTGATAGAGTTGCGATAGAGGGAAGGGATAGACTCGTATTGGAAGTACTTAAGGAGAGACTGAGACAGCTAGAAGTAGAGACTGAGCTAACGGTCGTTGGCGGCGAGGCGAACGTCTTCAGACTAACGCTAGAAGACGAGACGTTTCCGAAGCTGCTGAAGCTTCTGGGAATGCTCGACGATTCTGGCAGGGTAAACTTTCCTAGCTGGATAGAAGAAGACGACATACCTATAGTAGCTACCTTCCTCTCGGCTTTTTTGACTACTAAGATGGACGAAGTTCCAACTCCTGGGGCAAAGAAAGTAGAGTTACTACGGGACTCCGAAGTAAGTAAGCTCGAAGCTATCAGGAGGATGCTAAGGATCTTCCACATCGAATCCAACCTAGTAAGGAAGGGAAGAGAAGCCGTGCTCGAAGTGGATTTGACTGAGAAGAATCTGCTTAGGATGAAAGCGCTGACGTCGCTTACTAAGATATATCCGCTATCGATCTTTCCTACGTCATTCGATTTCGACGATTCAGAGCAGTTCCACGTCGATCTAGAAGCCATCTACGGACTTCTCGAGAAGCTGCTAGAAGGAAACGAGGGACTATCTCTCGGGCAAGTGAGCTCCGAGAGGGAGAGGGCGTACTTAGCGACTCTAATCGAGGCTGGCATAGTTAGGGAAGAAGATGGGTACTTAAAGCTCAACTTTCTATCCTAACCTAACTTAAAAGTTAAGGTAGAACAAAAAGCCATGGAAGTAGACTACGAGACCATAAAAAGAATAGAGGCAAAGTGGAGAAAGAGATGGGAGAAGAATCACATCTTTGAGGCAGACGTAGATCCTACGAAACCAAAGTTCTTCATAACTTTCCCATATCCTTACGTTAACGGCGGGCCACATCTTGGTCACATGTTCTCTGCGTTTAGGGTAGATAGCTATGCTAGATTCAAACGAATGCAGGGCTACAACGTGCTCTATCCCCAAGGATTTCACGCAACGGGCGAGCCAATAGTTGGGGCAGTGGAGAGGCTAAAAGAAGGGGATGAGTCTCAGATAGAGGCCTTCAAACTCTATGGTGCTACGGACGAAGAACTTCGGGAGTTCGTAGAAAGGGGACCAGAATTCGTAGCGAGGTACTGGATGAAAAGGTGGATAGAAGATCTCAAGCTCGCTGGTCTTAGCATAGACTGGAGGCGCACCTTCGTTACCGCAATAACTCCGCAGTACTCTCGCTTCATAGAATGGCAGTACGAGAAGCTACGAGAAAGGGGATTCGTTGGACAAGGAACACATCCAGTGATCTGGTGCCCACGTTGCAAATCACCTACTGGAGATCACGATAGACTAGTTGGCGAGGGGGAGACCATAGTGGAATTCCATCTCTTGAAGTTTCGCCTAGTAGGCGAAGAAGCTTTTCTACCTTGCGGTACTCTAAGACCGGAGACCATCTTCGGAGTAACTAATCTGTGGATAAATCCAGAGGGAATGTACGTATTAGTAGAAGTAGATGGAGAAAGGTGGATCGTTAGCAAAGAAACCATAGCGAAGTTAGAGGACCAACTCCACTCAGTCAGCGTCTTGAGAGAGATCGGGGCAGAAGAACTAATAGGAAAATACGCCGAAAGTCCTCTTACCAATGCTAGGGTTCCCATATTACCAGCCCAGTTCGTAAAGACGGATAGCGTTACTGGGGTAGTTATGAGCGTTCCTTCCCATGCGCCCTACGATTGGGTAGCACTCCGCGAGCTAAAGGAGAGGAAGGACGTTCAGCAGAGATTTGGAATAGAGGAAATAGTAAGTAGCTTGGGGCCGATCTCGATCATAGAAGTAAAGGGCTATGGCGAGCATCCTGCAAAAGACGAAGTAGAGAAGCTAGGCATAAGTTCCCAGGTGGAGAACGAGAAGTTAGACGAGGCGACTGAGACGTTGTATAAGAAGGAGTTCTACCACGGAAAGATGCGAGGTAATTGCGGAAAGTATGCAGGGAAACTAGTGAGAGACGTGAAACGAGAGATCCTCGAGGAGCTCCGAAGTAAAGGGGCGCTCGCTACGCTCTATGAGCCTACAGGAACTGTGATATGCAGATGTAGAACGAGATGCCACGTGAAGATTCTCGAGAATCAATGGTTCCTCAAGTTCTCGCTTCCCGAATGGAAGGAAAGGGTGAGGAGATGTGTAGAGAGGATGAAGTTCTATCCGGAGGAGATCAAACAACAGTTCTTGAATACGATAGACTGGCTAGAAGATAAGGCATGCACGAGAAGAACCGGATTAGGAACGAGACTTCCTTGGGACAAGGAGTGGATAGTAGAAACTCTGAGCGATTCAACTATCTACATGGCGTACTACACCATAGCTAGGATAATTAACGAAAAGAACGTAGACGCAGATAAACTCACCGATGCTGTCTTTGATTACGTTTTCTTTGGCAAGGGAGATCCGAGAGAGATAAGCGAAGAAAGTGGTCTAGATCTGGAGACGCTAGAAGGAATGAGGAGGGAATTCGAGTACTTCTATCCCGTCGACCTAAGGGGGTCCGGAAAGGACTTGGTACAAAATCACTTAACCTTCTATCTCTTCCACCACGTCGCTATATGGGACGAGAAGTACTGGCCAAAGGCAATAGCGGTTAACGGGTTCGTGAAGATAGAAGGAGAGAAGATGAGTAAGAGACTGGGGAACGTGATACCGTTTAGAGATGCTCTGGAAAAGTACGGGAGCGACTTGGTGAGGATAAATCTCATATCATCTGCAGAAGGTCTAGAGGATGCGGATTGGAGGGAAGCGCGATTAGATTCGTTCTTGAAGCGTATTAACACGCTCTTCTGGCTTACAGGTTCTATTAGGCATGCTGGGCGAACGAAGCGAAATATGCTAGATGCTTACCTAGAGGCGAAGCTACAAGAAATGATAAGGGAGTGCGAAAATGCCTATGAGAACTTGAAGTTCAGAACGGCAACCCAACTAGTGATGTTCGACTTGATGAACGAAATAGAAGAGTACATCAGGAGGAACGGCGGGATAGAGAACTGTAATAAGGAAACTATAGCCTATGCCTTCTCCACCATAGTTAAGCTTCTCACACCACTACTTCCACACGTATGCGAGGAACTCTGGCATAGGATTGGGGGCGATGGTTTCGTCGCCCTTCAGGAATTTCCAAAAGTTATGGCAGAGAAGCTCGACGAGAAGATAATTGCGCTGGAGAAGGCATTTAGATTGCTACTAGAAGACGTGAAAAGCGTGATGAAATTTTCTCCAGCTGCAAAGACACTATACGTTTACTGCGTTACTGAGGAAGAGAAGAAGTACGTTATGGAGAATTCCGATTACATAAAGGAAGTACTCGGAAAGGATGTCGTGGTATATAGAGTAGGAGAAGAAGGGATATACGATCCAAAGGGTAAGGCATCTCGTGCTAAGGAATTTAAGCCAGGAATCTACTTAGAGTAATACCGTGGTCTCATGACCGCTGATGCTAAGAAGAAGTTAGTTGTGTTAGGAAAGGAATTGCTAGCGCAACTAAGGCGGGGAGAGAATCCACATCTCTCTATACCAATAAGATCTCTTTCTAACGTGATCTACGACGAGCAAACCAAGCTGATAAAGCTCGGTGATAAGACGGCAAAGCGATACTTTCTCAACGTAGCTCATGCGAAGAAGTTCATGCAGACGTTGCTAGTTGCAGCTAAGTGCAAGGAGCTACTGGAAGAGGGCATACACACGAGCCTGCGAGAGCTCTTCTACAATCTGAAGTACACGTTGCCAGGAAGTAAAGAGAACACCTTCGACGAGGAAAACGAGAGTAACGCAGTGATAGAGGATCTCGAGGTCATGTTAGATCTACTTAGAGAGCAGCTCCACCTAAATGCAGATCCAAAGGGTAGGGTAGTTGGTAGGGTTACTATAGTCGATAGCGGAGATACTATTCACTTAGATAGACTTGGGTCTGGCGGATGGCACATTCCTAGTAACGTCGAGGATATAGAGTTCAAGCGTGTTGAGGCCGATTTCGTATTGGTAGTAGAAAAGGATGCCATATGGGAGAGGCTCAACGAGGATAAGTTCTGGATAAAACACAAGTGCATCTTAATCTCGACTAAGGGCCAGGCTGCTAGGGGTGCAAGGCGCTTCATAAGAAGACTTCACGAGGAGTTCTCATTGCCTGTCTACGTCTTTACGGATAGCGACCCATATGGATGGTACATCTACAGCGTGATAAAATCTGGATCTATGAACTTAGCTTACATATCATCGCAGCTCGCAACTCCAGAGGCTAAGTTCATAGGGCTAAGCATGACCGACGTGATAAAGTACGAGCTACGTAAGTGGACCATAAAGGCAACTGAGTACGATCTCAAGAGGGCTAAAGAGCTCGGTCAATATAGGTGGTTCAAGCATGCCCTCTGGCAAAGGGAGATAAAGCTCATGCTAGAAAAGGGATACAAGGCAGAGCTCGAAGCACTTGCAGCGAAGGGGCTGAGATTCGTGAGCGAAGTATACCTTCCGGAGAAGATAAGCAATCAAGACTTCCTCCCATAAGGTTTATTCCGTTTCTGCTCTAGAGTAGTATTATGTCTCCCAGAATC
>Ga0105154_1001031_pt1 | contig 11481 bp, 21 predicted proteins | sample SSWtaG_FD_89672 | JGI IMG/M metagenome (GOLD analysis project Ga0105154, IMG submission 89672) | Hot spring microbial communities from Sandy's Spring West, USA to study Microbial Dark Matter (Phase II) - SSWsed_matched | ecosystem: Environmental > Aquatic > Thermal springs > Hot (42-90C) >... | reverse complement strand
CTCAACTTTACGATTGCTATGGAGCAAGTTCCTACGGAAGCCCGCGACTTTTTCTACGGACAGCTGAAGCTTAGGGGGATTAACTGCGGCGCAGTGCTGTACGCCAGGGCTTAGCGCCCTATGCAGTAGAAGCCGTATATACAGCTGATATGTTTACGTTCAGCCTTGTGTAGTCTGGGATCTCTACGTTTATATCGTACACGGCCGACGCGCAGACCTCGGTGTCGCTTTTGAGCATGTACCTGAGCTCGGTTGCAGTACCTCCTGTGTCTATCAGCGTACTGCCCGTTATTTCATACGCGGCTGTTATAACACCGTCTGCATACTGCTGATCAGTAAGACTGAAGTTGCAGTCCACATCTACAGGCGTTCCGTTTATGACGACCTGGACGAGGCATCTGGTGCACCGCTGAGCCGCATATGCCAGCGCGTGTGGGAAGTAGTCGTACGTCACGGACATGTGAATGTGGTGTCAACGTTTTTTAAGCCGCACACCGCTCATATGCGTGATCATAGACATAACCCCGATCAGGGCATCGCTGAAGCACCGCAGGCACGGGAACTTCGTAGATCCTTCTGGCAACCTGCACCACTGCTATGCCAGATTGGTGTTTGCAAACTGGGGCGAGGTTTTGACAGGCAACGTCTGTTTGATATACCAGCTCTCTGCAGACATGCTGTCGTTAGCAGTCGACACTTACATAGACCTGAAGGATCTGGACGAGACGAAGATACTGACCGGGGTATGCACAACGCAGGTGCCAGCACCTGGCTCAGGGGCGTGTGTAGTCACTCCAGGCGTGCCTACTGAGACAGATCAGCTGATCACAGTTGAGGTGTTCTGCCTTAGGCCAGGCGGAGACCCAGGCAACCCTGACAGCTACGACAAGTACCTAGGCCTTTACGAGGTCTACCGCACGTACTACATAAGGCCCGAGATACACATATACGATATGTTCGGCGTCGAGCGCGTAGTCAACCCAGGATACGTAGACGTAGACCCATCAGCGGTAATGATCGCGCACGGCTACTTCGACTTGTCTAAGTACACAGCAAACGTGTCGTTTACAGACGGCACGGTGCTGGCAAACATGCCGGTAAACGTGGAGATAAAGGAGGCGTCTCAGCACACGTTTGAGATATCGTACACCGTTAGAGTCAGCGCCGCCCCGTCAAACGCGAGGGTGAAAGACGTCGAGCTGTACTACGATACGCAGTCAGGCAGGGTGATAGTCGGCAAGATATCGTCCATAATGACGCCTTCGCTGGCGTCTATAACATACACAGACTATATAAACACGATGGTCAGGCTCTAACATGCACATATCTACGTCTGGCGCCGCTACATCATACAAGGTGGTTGCCGAGTCAATATGCCGCCATTTGGGAGTCAGTTGCAAAATCACAGAACACGGCCACAACATGTTCGGAAACGTCGACATATTCATAACACATCAGGCTGACTTGATCACGTACCGTACTGTTGCTATGCGCTCAAAAGTGGTTTACATCACTGCTGAGGGCAGATACGTCAGCTCCAGGGATCTTGAGACGGCCAGGAGCATATGCAGATCCCGCAGGTGCGTGGTCACCACCAACATCGGTAGGGCAATATTCGAGGAGATGGGGATACCAGTACAAGATGTGGTGTACCACCCGCTCCCGTATGTAGACAGAGAGCTCGTAGAGTATCTGCGCGGTGTAAACAGAGCCTTCCAGGTCGTATATCTAAACGCTAAGTACAGGCTGAACCCGTCCAACGAGCAGTGCGAGCGCAAGGGGTGGAGGTTCTGGCCGCACGTATACAAGTCGTTTCTGGCCATCGGCTTCATCAGCGGTGACAAAGAGGAGGATCACGCCATAAGCATCAAGACCAGGAACACTGAGGAGATATATAAGCTACTTGCGCTGGGCTCCGTGTATGCGAATTTATCTACGCAGGAGGGCTTCGGGATAAACCCGCCGATGGCTCTGTACGTCGGCACTAAGGTGGTCGCCTGGGATACCAACGTTGTTAATGAAACGCTTAGAGGCATAGAGGGAGTCTACTTCGTGCCAGTGCGCTACCACGTAGACTGCACCATACCATCTATGTTGTTTGCATTCCAAGGCATGGGAGCATTTACGTTGCGGCTTATGTGGGGCGACATAGAGGACTTCATCCAAACGGTCAAATACGCCTTGGCCACAGCCACTACAGTTGACTACGCAGAGGTGGAGAACAGGTTCGGGCCCCATCTGGCGCATAAGTTTGCAGAAATGTTGCGCTAGCGCTTTAAACCAGATGCTTTCGGCATAACGTGAGCTGTCCGCCCTCAGGCAGGGACGTATCTAGGCTGGCAAGAGCGGTCAGGGCCGGAGGTGTGGTCAGCGTGCAACGCGGCGACTACATGTTTATAGTTCAGTCTGACGATCCGCAGTGCTCCAGGCGCGCCGCAAATGCAATATCTTCTTCAAGACAGCTCGGCGCGTTTTTAGCAGATGTGATCGGGGCGCAGAGGAGGTCTATATTTAGCGCTCAGGCCAACCTAAATGCTGTAATTCAGTCCGCGTCTAGGCACTTCAACATAAAGCGCATCACCGCTGAGTCAGACAGTGGTGCTATTCACGTATGCATAGAGACCGAGCGCGGCTCAGTCTCTGTTGTGCTGGTCGGCAACACAGTCAGCATGGAGATGAGGTTTGGCAACTGTGTAGTTACCGCACAGGGCGTGAGAAGGCGCTGAACGGGTAAGGATTTATACCTGCTTCCAATTTAGCTCCATGTCAGATGAGATACAGATAACCATACCCGCCGAGGCGATAAAGCAGGGCATGGTGACGTCGTTTGTTAAGGAGTTTGTCGAGTCTATGGGCACCACGTTTGACCAGTCTGCGGTCAACCCATCCATAGTGTCGTACGACGCCGTGATAGACCCTAAGACCAGAGAGCTGAGGCTGACCCTGGTCATAGATGCGTCTGTGATAAAGCCGCGGGAACTGCCTAAGTACATAACAAGGGTAGACTTCGGCGGCAAGCTACATACTACGGTGTATATGGATCTGTCCGCCATGTTCGGCGAGTTTGGGAGGATCGTGTATGCAGACGACGAAAAGATAATCGTATCTGTCCCGGTTGACAAGCTCGAGGAGATCCAGAAGTACGCGGCGGCACAGCCGCAGACACAGCAACAGCCTGCTGTGCAGTTGCAGAGAGTGCGCGGCGCCGTATCCACTAGATGAGCTCATCGTCTGTATTAGATTCGCTGTTTCTCTTCCTTACTGCAGTCACAACAGCGGAGGGCTACGTAAAGCTTGCAGGAAGCGGTCAGACTATTTCGCTGTCTAACATAAAGTGCGGAGCAGACGTGGCCAACAGGAGGATGACGTGCACCGGCTCGTTTACGTCGCAGAGCGATGGACGCGTGTCAGACGTCCACATAAAATTCACGGCAGGGGCCACCGGAGGCGGAGCGGTAAACATAGTGGCTGAGCTCCATCTGACGGGGCTTGACGCAAGCGCAGAGTCTGCAGTAAGCGTTGGCGGTACATACAGGATAATAGTGGCCGTTACGTGGTGAAGTAGTCAAGCAAGGTCTTTTTCCTCCTAACCTCCCTAGCTCCGGCATTTGTGCTGACCGCGGCGCGCTCATTGCACTCTACTATGTTGTCTGCAAAGTTGACTACAACGCCGTCTGCTATCTGCGCTATGCCAGCATCCCTAAGGGCCAGCAACACATCCTTCAGCTCCATCTTTATTTTCGCCGGGTCTGCATGCATCCCTTTTGCGGCTAAGTCGCGTATTATCAGGGTGGACACATCTTCCACGAACCTTATGATGCCTACTGAGAAGCACGGCTTTCTAATAGTTGCACAGCACTGCTTCAGGTACCTCTCTATGTAGCTCCAGTACGGGACGTTCATACCGCCCTGTACCTCTCAGCCAATTCAAGCGCGGCTTTCAGCACCAGCTTCCTGCACTGCGGGTCTAGCTTCTCTGCGCCTGCGACGTATCTGGCAAGCGTGTTGCCGACTTCTGTGTCTTTGAGGGATTTGATTATCAGCTCTACTGCCCTATCCATATGTGCGTGTACTGTATGGTTTAAAAAGGTTTCGTGCATACGTTTAAAAAACGCGAGTACTTAACTGCGTGGCTAGGGCGGTCTTAGACGTTGTGGACACAGCGTTTAAGTTCATACACAGATCCATCAGTGCCGCATGTGACAACCCATCTATATGCGACCAGGCTATAGTGTACGTCACCACTAGGGACTACGACGGCAACATACAGCGTCTAGGCCCTATATCTACAGCCCTGAGCAACGACCCGAACTCGCTGGAATGCGGCTACGACGGCTCTGCGTTTACGTGCACGCTTACGTTTATGGCTCCTGTAGACGGCTACATTGATCGGGTTGAGCTGACCATTAGGGTTCTTGGCAATACGGTGAACATAATAGAGCACGCGTTCACCCTGAATATGCCGATAAGCAAGGGCATGTACTACAGGATCGTGTTGAATCTGGTGCGCTCTGGAGGCTAAGGTTTTATAGACATTGCAATTGCAGTTACATGCAGAACACCCAACCGTTGGTAATAACCGGAGGTAGCAAACTCGGCATAGACATACTGAAGGCGCAGAACCCGCAGTATGCAGACAAGATCAACGAGATGGCCCGCACAGTTGAGGGACGTATACAGCTTGTGGCGATGATCCTGGACAACCTTAAGGGCAGAATTCAGTCTGTCACCGACATACAGTGGAGCGTTATAGGCCTGTCTGCGCCAGGATGGATACTTCTGTGTATAGGCGGCATAGACAAGCCCTGTCCTACAGTTGCCAGGGAGTTCATAGTTGAGATGTTCAGGAGCTACAGCGAGCTCATGCCTGACGTAGCTAAGCAGTTGCTAGACGAAATCACTGCTGTGGTGCGCGGGTCGGCTAGGCAACGTTCAGAGGCAGATGGCGATAAGTGATGTCGCAGATAGACGTCATAAATGCCGGCGGCGATGAGATCGAGCCAGACCAGTATAAGCAGGAGATAATCAGGTCATACATAGAGGAGTTCAGAAACAAAGGCTGTCTGAACACAGTTGTAAGACTGTTGCGCGAGGCGTTGCCTGAGCACATATACATCCACCTAATCAACGCCATAGATAAGGAGGGGTCAATTATGCACGTCCTCTTCAACGCCGTTAGGACGTACATAGTGCTTATGTACATAGCTCCGCAGATGCCCGCACAGCCGCAACAAGCGCCCCCACAGCCGCAACAGCCGGCGCCGCAACAGCCTGAAGACGTCAAGCAGGCCATAGTAAGCCAAGTTGTGGCTAAGGTTCTTGAGCGCGAGCTTGGCGGCGGCGACCAGGGAGGCGGAGACATGTTCGATCTGCGTAGCATGTTCAGGCAGATGATAGGCATGATGTTTCTGCCAATGATGCAACAGATGATGCAACAGATGCAGGCAACTATGATGCGTAGCATGATGCCGCAGATGTCGATGTTCCAGATGGCTCAGCAACAACAGCAGAAGACCGACTCAAAGCCTGAGCCTGAGGGCAAGAAGGAGAACGTGCAACGTCTGGACATACTGTGACCGACTACTACAGATGCGCGGAGGTGTACTACAGGATGATGCGCGACCTAGGCATTCAGGTAAGGGAGACCTTCCGCGAATTCATAGTAAACGCAGTGCTGACATATCTCGGCTACAAAGACGCAGATGTGGTCATAGGCACAGACGGGAGGCACGCGGTCAGGTTCGCAGAGTATCTAGACGCCGCTATGCTAGATATGTACTACTGAGGCTTCAACCCTCTTTTTTATCAGCTTGTACGTGCTTTTGCAGATCTTCCTCTCACAGTTCGGCACATCAACATGCCACTCCTTCAATATGGCGTTGCGCAGACCGCGTATTATAGTGTCTTGGTAGCTGGGCGTCGTTGTGTGCGGACGCGATATTATTGCCACGAGATCCCAGCTCATCCTCCTAAGCGTTTGAAACGTCTTGTAGCTGGTCGTGTACACTATCAGGTTGTTGGGCACCGACACGTAGTATCCGCCGTAGTACAGAGTGCCGCTGAACACGTCGTTCAACACGTCTATTTCCTGCTCAGTGCCGTATGCAGGCGTTATAACTGGCGTCGACGGGTGTAGCTTAAGCCGCGGCAGTTGGCTTATGCGCGTCTTAACTGCCACTGAGGTCAGCACGCGGTATATGTGTTGCCACGTGCCGTATCCTCTTCGCGTTACGAATATCAAAGTCCTCATGGATTCATGTCTGGACGGCTTGACGGCCGACGCGAATATCGCCACCACCGAGTAGGTGTCTGCTGTAGTGAATCTGAACACAGCGTCTAAGACGTTTTCGTGGCTGACCGAGTCGGCAACATTGCCGTCTATCCCCGTGGCGTATATGAAGTGCCCCAGAGGGTGGGGCATGTATATGCCGGTTATGGCCACGTATCCGCTTACTCCGTTGTACATGTCCTGCGGCGCATAAACTGTTATTGTGCCCGTGCCGTCTGCGACGGTCAGCCTGGCCATGCTGTATACCTCCTGCTTGTCTTCCATGCTTATCTTAGCCTCATATCTGCACGCAGGGCATACCGACGAAGTCCAGTCGCGGCGTTTTATGTGGTCGCTTATTGCGTGCAACACTGAATACACCTTCCTGAACTTGGTTCCGCACACCGGACACTTGTATATAACGACTCTTGGAAGCGTTACGCGCTCAGAAGACACGACGTGTCCAGCTATCCCTACGATCTTGATCTCTCCGCTTAACTCGTTTATGCTGTACTTAGCCACATGGGTGCCGCCTATTATCTGCTTCTGACCCTCTGCGACTTTCTGAGCCACTATAGCCGCGTTTGAGATCCCGCCTAGCTGTATGTACTCTGTTGCTACCTTCAGCTTAGACAGGTCGACTTTGTCGTATCTGCTCAGCAGTGCAAGTATCGGCGCTATCTGCTTCTCCATATCGCTTCCCTGACCTTCATTGCCATATCTACTATCGGCCTGCACCACTCAGGTATGCCGCCATCGCATTTGCTTGGTTTGTCGTGCCAAACCGACAGGTACCCCCTGTCTATGCCGTTTAGACACATGAATATGTTGAAGCACTCGCGCTTTGGGTCTGAGCCCAGCGCCATAGCCACTATGTACTTAGCACATCCTGACAAGTTAAGCGGCACGCCGCCGTGCCAGTTGTGCCTGCTCTTTTCAACGTCGGCTACCCACTCAGGCACGCCATCGTCAAGGTCTAGGCCAAGCACGCATCAGGTAAACGTTATAAATTTTTAACTTTACTTCTCCCATGTCCATGCCTTTGATCCCACGTCGCGGCACCAACGTTTTGATATACGGAGTTGCGCCCCATATTGTCATAAGGCCTTACTACGACGGCAGGAGGTGGAGGGCTAGGATATACGCCGCAACGTTTACGCGTGAGGGGCTGATCAGGTGGTGCGGCCGCATCAGGTACTTCTACATATGCTACACAGTGTCTGCATCTTACTGCACTAGGACTAAGGAGTCGCGCAACTTGTACTACGAGATGCGCATATGCACTATAATCTCTGAGCCTCTGCTGGACAGATACATAATAGTCAGGCGCAGAGAGGGCATGAGGGCGTATCTAAACAGAGTGCATGCGTTCATAAACTCAGTAGCAAGCCTGCTTGTAAACAGGCTGTACGACAGGTTTGAGGATTTTGTGGAGGAAGATGCAGGGCCTGATTACGCGCGCGAAGCAACGACGCTCGGCCTGATCAGGATGATAGACGTAGTTGCTCCGATTATAGATCCGCCATGCGGCGTCAGAGCAACGGCGCGTGTGGTGAGGCCTATGCGCAGGACGTACTACTTTGTCAGGTGCAGATGTCCAAAAGTAGAGCCAGCTGAGGTCGAAAAGGCTGTTGCCAGGCTTACTGAGTACATGCCTGCAGAGCAACTGCAGGACTACGTCACACAGCTAATCATGTCGTGGAAGGCGCTTGGACTTCCCGGGTCGCCTGAAGAGGACATAACTATAGCCCACATAGAGAGGTGGCTGTCTGAATACGCCGCCGCGCTTGAGCTACGCAGAAACTGCAGAGATGTGACTAGGCAGACAAGATGGCTTACTGAGTACGCAAGATATGTGCGTTCAGAAGAGTTCTTCAGGCGCGCGTTTAGACAGGCATTCGGCTGATTTTAAAAATTTGTAAAGCTTTTCACCTCCGCTTTCTATGGGTAAACTGAGTTCCGGGATATTTGTAAAGCATGTGCAAAACTTAAAAACTTGCACGTTTACCACGTCATGTCTGTCACCACTGAGCTGGACGGACTGCCATGTCCTATGTACGTGTGCTTCCAGATCGCAGTCCCGCTCGACTACTACATACAGAGGTGGGGGTGGCCAGACGGCAAGACTATATACCGCGGGTACGTGCTACTAACCATAGATGACGCAGTTAAGCTGATACATGGGCCTCAGGAAAGGCCGCAACAGACGCGCAGGCCGCGGCCGTCTAGGGTGTCTGCCGACTACGGCGAGCGCCCTCCGTGTATAGTCGAGATAGAGTCCAAGATACAGTCTGGCATAGAGGTCGGCCACTTCGAGCGGTTCCTGCTGGCCACGTGGTACATACGCAGATTCGGCGTTGACAAGGCAGTGCAGATGCTTGTCGACATATTCAGCAAGTCGCCAGACTACGACCCCAAGGTGACCGAGTACCAGATACGCCACATATCGGGCCAGGCCGGCGGGCGCAAGAAGTACTCAGTGCCGTCGTGCTCAACAGTTGTTGCAAACGGAGCATGTCCAGTCGGCGGCACATGCGGCGTAAAATCGCCGTATGCATACGGGAGGAGGGGGCCCACTAAGCTGGTGGTGCGTAGCTATGGGCAAGCCGGCAGTAGTTAAGATCATAAGCAGGTACTACAGAGATGTGCTCAGAGACGACGATATAGACGTCTCTGCAATAGAGATGCGCGAGTTCGCGTTTATGTTCAGAAACAACGTAATGCTAAGACACAGGTGGTTTAGAGACGTCAAGTTGCTTAGGTCGTATTTGGCTAGATACGTGCCGTATAGGGTCTTCCACTCTGCGGCTCTGTACAAAGACCCGGGCAACCAGGATATGGAGGCTAAGGGCTGGGTCATGGCCGACTTTGTGATCGACGTAGACTCAGACAAGCTGGTTGAGGAGCGCAGGTGCTTCAGCTACGAGGAGTGCATGTCTATGTCTATGTCGTATTCGTTCGAGATGGCCGACTACATAGAAGAGGTGTTTGGCGGCAGGTGCGAGGTTCACTTCAGCGGAAGGCGCGGGTTCCACGTTGTGTGTAGCGGCCCGCTTTCTGTGGCAGACAGGGAGGGTAGGATCAAGGCCGTTGACTACATGATGTCGGGGCACAGGTTCAGCTGTACTGTCGGCGATGTTATCGTCAGCCATGAGGTCAGGAGGTGCGAAGCCTTAGTTAAGCTGGGCAAGGCGTTTGACCGCAACGTGACTATAGACACGTCGAGGCTCATAGGATGCGTCGGCACCATACACGGAGGGTCGTGCCTCAAGGTCGTCAAGATACCTAGAGATGTGTCAGACGTGTGGAAGGTGGTGGAGATGGCCAAGTGGATTAAGGGCGAGATGAAGGTCAAGGTTACCGAGCTGTCTACGCCGCTTGACATATTCCAGTTCAAACCAGGCGTGCAGACGCTGGACGGCCACACGGCGTGCTACGCTCTTGCGGTCAACAAGGCTGTACCGTTTTTAACCTGATTAAGGCTGTTGTTCGTGGGCACGGCCAGGATAGTTAGAGACATCTTCCACCTGGTACTCCGCGCATCTGCGCAGTCGCGCATAATGGAACGCATCGAACACTTCAAAGTCACAGTAAACGCGGTGGAGAAAGACGTGTACTCGCGCGGTTTCTACACCCTGTATGACACAGATGTTCAGCCGCACCGCTTCGCCTACATATTCTACGGCCTGTTTGACGTAAGCGAGCCGAACAGCACGCTTGACTCGGTGGATCTGCTTATAAGGTCTGACTGCAATTACTACAGCGTGCGTCTGTACCTGCTTGCAAACACGCCGCTGGTTGTACCAGAGCCTGGGATATACGGCATACTGATCACGTATGAGTACCAGCCTCCCGAGACTGTTGAGGTCAGGGTGCTCACCTAGCCTGCACCGTGAAGATGCCGCTCTGCACTGTGACGCTTACAACTACTATATAGTAGCCCGGGTTCAGCACGACATCTTCTACAAACGCGTCGAACGACACGTCTTCGAAGCTCCAACAATCGTCTAAACACCACCCTCCTGGGCAGTAGGTATCGCGCACCGCATCTCTCATGACTATGCGTCTTACCGCAGTAGTTTCGTCTATCTTGACTATGCCGCTCTGCACTATTGTTGACGTGTTGTAGTCCAGCGTCTTTATCTCTACGCTACGAGACAGCATGTCGATCTGGTTGCCAACCCCGTCTATTATGTATCCGCTTACCGGAGTTATTGTGAAGTATGTGCCGTATCTAGACAACATGAATGTAAACAGCGGGTCTCTGACTACTGCGTACTGTGGCTCAGACACATGTATGCACTGCGTGTGGATTTAAACTAGTTGATGTGTTAGGTACGTGTCCAGGCCGCTTCAGGTCTTAATGGATCCGTACGTTGTTGCGGCGCGCTACCTGTCGTACTCGGTATCTGGATATGTAGTTGACTCTGCAGGCAACACGATAAACTTCCTGTCTACGTCTATATCAACCGATTACGATGGATACACTAGATACTGGGCGTACCTGACTGGGATACTTAGGCTGACGTCGCCGCGCACTATAGTTAAGATAGCGTTTGTGGTAAACGGCAGAGAGGCCGTGTCTTTTGTGAACTTCAGCTTAGACCTTGCAGAGGGATATCATATGTTCGTTGTTAAGAGCGAAATAACAGGACAGACTGCGACAACTACGCTTTAAACGCCGCAGTCCTGCTACGTCATGTCTTACGTTACTGCTACCGTAGCAAGGGACTTCTTCTCAGAAGTCAGCGTGATTGCGCGCGGCTCAGTCAGCCGTGTAAGCGGCGTCATAACCATAAACGGCGTTGATACAAACATGGTCGCGCCAACTCTGTCCACCAACTACGACACGTCGACTGCACCGCCTATACTCAGCTGGATATTTGGCGGCGTGTTTGAGATCACTGAGGCCAACTCAACGATAACGCGGATATACTTCGAGGGGAGGGATTCATCAAACCGCCTGGTCACCGGGTTTGAGGTGCTTACACTGCCTGACAACCCAATAACAATAGCTGAGCCGGGTCTGTACGCTGTGCTGGCTGTAGCCACGATTAACCCACAGCGCACGGTCAACATCAGGACGTAATGTCGTACTTCGACGTAGCTCAGTCGTTTTTCGTTACTGGGATGCTCAGCATACTGTCTCAAACAGCAGACGCCAGAACGGTATCAGGCTCTGTAACTCTGAGCGACGGCACCGTGATTAACCT
>Ga0105154_1001022_pt1 | contig 11558 bp, 10 predicted proteins | sample SSWtaG_FD_89672 | JGI IMG/M metagenome (GOLD analysis project Ga0105154, IMG submission 89672) | Hot spring microbial communities from Sandy's Spring West, USA to study Microbial Dark Matter (Phase II) - SSWsed_matched | ecosystem: Environmental > Aquatic > Thermal springs > Hot (42-90C) >... | reverse complement strand
GTTTATCACGTCTTCTTTAAACTTTACATAACCATATATTTCGCCATGATGGGTAAAATCTCCGGAAGATAAAAGAAATATTTTCCTTCCAAGTTCCTTTGCTATTCCATCTATTACAAGTACAAATTCCTTTATTTCCTCTATTTCCAAATCCTTTACAAGTATTGGTAATATCTTAAATTCTTTAGAAATACGCTGCGAAATATATTGCAAAAAAGGTAACTGAACTTCTATAGAATGCTCGTACATATGTGGGGTTGGATCTTCTACTGCATCAAAGCTTCTGATTATTTCCTTTCCAAAGACCCTATCAACTTTTACAATTCCAAATGGAGTTTCCCAATCCTCAGTTATAAATAAGGAAACTGGGTATCCTAATCCAGAATGGTTTGTACCTATTATAACTATAGTATCAAAATCCCAATTTTCGTATATCTCTTTGTATAACCAAGCAGCACAGGGACCTGAATAGATATAACCAGCGTGTGGAGCTATTCCTGCAACAAGATTCTTATCATTTTTTCTTTCTAAAAATATAGTACCAGGTCCGAAATCTTTATCCAAAAAACAAGCCTCTATAACCTTTGCTAATTTTAGTTTATCATTAGGATAAAAACCATAAGCTATAGGTTTTCTCATTACCTTGAAGAAGCTGCTATTCTTTCTAATTCCAATTTCTTCTGGATAGCAAATGAATCTGTGCTGTTATTGTAAGCATTTATTATTTCTTCCGCTAATGCCTCATACATTTTTTTATTTTTATTCCTAGATCTGTGATATGCGCCCCATACAATAAATCTTAAAGCCAAATCTATTCTTCTTAATGGAGAAATATCTACAGCTTTAGGATACCTAGATCCACCAGCCTCAATTGTTGTTATTTCTTCCCTAGGTGCTGCATTTTCAATAGCCTTTACTAGTACTTTTATAGGATTTTGCTTTGTTTTGTTTTCAATAATCTCAAAAGCTTTAACCACTATTCTAAGATTTTTGTAATATTTTCCAGAAGCTACATATGATGTAAACTTATGCTTTTTACCAAAATGTCCGGGCACCATTAACCTTCCGATTAACCTCTCTATTATAGGAATCATAGATCTTCCAAATCTTTTCTTCTGATACCTACCTGCAGTTTTTGGAACCAACCATCCCCTAACATTCAAATATGGTTTTAATGAAGGGTCTGATACTTCTACATCATACTTCCATCTCCCTAGAAATTTTATTTTTGACATTCTCTCAGCAACAAATTCTTTAACATCCATCTAAAATTCTTATAGTAAACCCCTTAAATATTTTATGCTAACTACCAAAATAAATTTATTGTCTCAAAAACTTGAAAATACAAACAAAAATCTAGAAATAAATAAAAATAAAATACTTTAAAATGCCTCTTTTATTGCCCTAACTAGTACTGGGACTGCTAAAACTGCAAATAATGCTACTACACCCCAGGCAAATACTTTAATTACTTCTACACCAAGATATCTTGAAAATGCTGCATTTAAACCTACCAATATAAATATCAATAGCACTACATATTTAGCATATGGTAGGAAGTCTCTAAAACTTTCATATTCTTTAAATCTCTCAACCATAAATTCTGTTAGTACCCAACCAGCTGCGAATGCTATAAATCCTGCCATTAGATCTGCTACTATAGTATATTTAAGGTTCATAAATTCTAAACCAGTTGTAACTACTGCCCAAATTAATCCTACTAATAGCAACAATTTTAATAACTCACCAACATCTTCTCTATATCCTTTAACTAACCTTCCCAAATAGTCTGCAACAAACGTCACAAACAATAAACCTACTGTCATAAAACCTAATCCTAATACTACCACCAATGAATAGTTTACTAAGCTAACTACAGTATCCCACAATTCATTTTGTAAGGATACTGCCTCTACACCAGCCTTCAAGAACAATAAGAATACTATTACTGCTGTGAACAACCCTACAGCATCAGAGAAATCTAACCCTATATCCCTTAATTCTTCACCTACTCTTGTTTTATCTAACTTCCTCTCTATGGTCCTATCCATTACAAAGTTTACTAATCTACCAAGAACCCATGCTGCTATATATCCTACTATTACAGAACCAACCAGCCAACCCAAATCTACCCAAAATGATGCACTTAGCAATTCCATAAGATTATTATTATCTTGAAAGTTTATTAAAGAAATGCTATAACTTTATTACCAAAAAAGAGTAACTACCTATCTCTTTGCCTTTTCTATCTTACCAGTTCTCAATAATTCTAATGGTTGACCATTTACCAATACCACTTTATACCTTATACCAGGAATAGAACCTATAGATCTTCCCTTAGCACCTCCTATACCCACAATCAAAACTTCATCATGCTCGTTTATGTACTTAATAGCTTTATCTCCTGGTGCAAACACAGTTACTATTTTACCATTTTTCTTTAGCTGTACTCTTACACATTTTATCATACCAGAATATGGCTGTCTCTTCTCTCTCTGGACTTTTTCTAACACAATTCCTGAGGCCATTGGAGCTCCTTCTAGTGGATCGTATTTCTCCTTGAGACCTAAAACCCTTCTTTTATACTCTTTTTTAGACCATCTAAATTTCTTCCTATTAACTCTCAGCTTCTTTGCTGCAAAGAGACCATTAGGCATAATCCTTTATAGAGTGAATAATTTTTAAATTTTTGTAACCTCGGGAGTTAAATAAACCAAAATTAAATTATTTCAAAATAGAAACAACCGCTACTTTAAATGGCTTTTTCAAAATAGAACCAAGCTCTTCATTAGATAAATCTAGTCTGATTACTTCTACATTGGATAACTTTGCATAATATTCTATATCCGACTTTACATCATCTGGTACATTTCTAGACAAAAATACCTTTTGCACTTTAGCTAACTTAATATATTTTATTGTTCTTCTACTTCCTATAACCAATTTCTCTGGGGAATTTATCATTAACACTCTAAGTTCATTTATAGGATCCATTAGGTTTACTTTTGAAGAAATATTTATAAACAAAACTAATTACCAGAGGCTTCATCTTTGTAATATACTTTAAATAATCCTGTACCAAAAGGTATTGGTTGGTTTGTCATTATATTCTCTATTGCTGATTTTAATTCGTCATCTTCTCCTAGTAATGCTGCTTTAACAAAGTGTGCTATTGGTGTTTCAAATGCAGCTCTGGCTAAAGCAGAAGATTTCTCCGCTTGTAAACCATATCTAGTTATACCTAGATACTCACCATACCAAGTTAAAATATCTGCTAATAACAAAATATGTCTTATATCTAAATCCAATCCTTGTTTTTCTAATATCTGTAAAATTTCTCTTACAATAACTTCTCTTGCTGCCTCTATTCCAAGAATCTCTTGAACTTCATAAATATCGTTTGTATATACCCTTTTGTAATCTACTTCTGGAATTTTTAATACTTCTTTTAGATTAGACCCGTAAGTATATATAACAAATTCGTCATTTTCCTTGGTAACCAACACATCTTTTATTCCTTTTATCCCAGAAAGCTGAATATTCTTTATTCTTTCCTTATATTGGTAAAACTCCCTTACTGAAATATTCTCCTTGCCTTTTATAACTAAATAGTCTTCTCCTTCTTCCAAAACTTCTAATCTCTTTATTTTCTTTTTTATTATGCCCTTTACCTTTTCTACACTTAAACCAAGATTTTTAATGGCATCTTGATCCAAATATATCTTTATTATCTTATTAAATATATCCACTTGAAGTTCCTTTACCACATCAAATAGAACCACCTCCTTAAGTTTTCTGGCAATTTCATATGCCTTCTCAGAATCTTTTTTAAATTCATCTTTGAGATATATTTTCATATACTTTTCTTTTATTTTCTTTCTGGCATCGGCAATTTCTATAAACCTTGGCAAACCTAAAGAAAGCTGCAATTCTGCCATACCCACATAATGGAAAGATCTAAGTATCATCTGCGTAGCAGGTTCTGATATAGACTGTGCCGAAACTAACCCTACAGGTTCCCCTACATCAACCAGACTTTTTCTATACTTTTCTAAAACCCTTTTGTATATCTCTTCTTTAATATCATTAGGTAAATCTTTAGTCTTCTCTTCAACTTCGTCTTTTATTTTTTTAGGTAAATCCATCTTACTTCTCTTCATCTAATTTTTTTAAAACTTGCTTTATAATAGAATCTACGTTTAACTTTCCATGTTCAGATTTTTGTGTGAATATACCATCCTCTCCGTATAAGAACTGAATTACTCTTCCAGTAGTGTCTCTAACCGTCCCATCATAATATACAAATATTTCGTATAAAGCATGTGCCAATCTTCTATATAGATATCCCGACTTTGCAGTTCTTATCGCAGTATCCATGAGCGCATCCCTTCCAGGTAATGCATGGAAAAACATCTCCCACGGCTTTAAACCAATTCTATAACCAGATTTTACCCATCCTTTTGTATATGGATGTATATCACCTGGTTTAAATATTGTAAGGTTCCTACCTTTATATCCAAACTCTATTAAACCACCTCTAAATGATTGCTGACCTAAAGCAGATATAATTTGGGCAAGATCTTTAACATCACCTCTTGCTCCAGTATTTGCCATTAGTATAGTACCGGATAATGGAGCATATTTTTTAACTGTTTCTCCTATTTTGGTTAAAGCCCTAGCCAAAGTTTGTTGGACTAGATTTTCAAATACCTCCTTTTCGGTTTTACCGTGAATTTTTGGCAACTGTTTCTTGTTATATTTCTCTATCAAATCGTTTACTTCAGCTTCTGCATCTTTTATTATTTTCTCTATCTCTCTATAACCCTCTTCTGGCAAATCCCAATCAGATGGAGATACTGTAATACCAACTAGATATTGGTAGTAAATACCCAAAAGAAATATCTTATATAGAAATTCCGTTGCATATTTTGGACCATAGTTATCGTAAATATATCTAATTAATAACCCCTTCTCAGCCTTAACCATTTTTGAATCTATTACTCCTTTCTTTAGTTCCCCTTTTTCTATTAAAACATTTCCCATTTCAAATATAAGATCATCTGGTAAGAATACAGAAAACACTTCTTTTCCTGTTAGGTAATTCCTACCTTCGCTCTTAGCTCTATGAATAAATCTTTCTAATTTATCAATTTCGTACTCAGTTGGTGAGCATAAATAAACTAACTGAGATGCTAAACTAAATGGCAATTCTGTATTATCTTCTGTTAATAGGTATAATCCTGTTATTGTTTGATGTACACCACCAACTATAGCCAGACCATACCTCGGAGTTACCATATGATTTTCTATAGATGTCAATATCTTTGCCTCTGCTCTAGCTTCTTCTGTTTGAGGAACATGCAAATTCATTTCGTCACCATCGAAATCTGCATTGTAAGGAGGACACGCAGCTGGATGAATCCTAAATGTTCTACCAGGCAAAATTCTAACATAATGTCCCATTAAGGACATCCTATGTAATGATGGATACCTGCCAAACAAAGTAATATCTCCATCTATAATATGTCTTTCTACAATCCAACCAGGTTCAATTCTTTCTAGTAATATCTCTTTATTCTCGTTAGTTATCACAATTCTTTTGCCATCTGGAGTTATAACGTAATTAGCACCTGGGTATCCGTCGGGTCCTCTAGCAATATACTCTTTAGCTTTCTCTATATTCCACTCTGTAACCATCATCGGAACTGTCAAAGTTTTAGCAACATCTAATGGCACACCTACTTCATTTATTTTTATTTTAGGATCTGGAGATATAACTGCTCTTGCAGAGAAATTTACTCTTTTTCCTAATAGGTTATATCTTATTCTACCCTCTTTTCCAGATATTCTTTCAACTAGTGATTTTATAGGTTTTCCAGACCTGTGTATAGCTTTTGGAACACCAGCAATAGTATTATTAAAGTATGTAGTTATATGGTATTGTAATAAATCATATAAATCTCCTATTATAACTTGTGGAGCCCCAGTTGATATAGCCTCTTGTAATCTTTGATTTGTTCTTACAATATCTACCAACTTGTGTGTCAAATCGTCTTCCGCTCTCTCACCAGTTTCTAACACTATAAATGGCCTTACTGTAACTGGAGGAACAGGTAATACAGTTAAAATCATCCATTCTGGCCTAGAATTAATATTATCAAAACCTAAAGCCAATGCATCTTTTTCTGGTATCTTCTCAAATATAGTTCTTATTTCCACAGGATACAACCTTCTTTCCAAATCTCCACTTTTTACATAAAATCTGTATGGTTTTCTAAATATTATCTTATCACTTTTTGCTCCGCAATGCGGACATTTGTCTTTTTTTCTCGCCTTCGATATAACATATCTCCTTACAAACCTATATATCCTACTCCATCTACCTATTTTTTTGTATCTTTCTATTCTTTTTATAGCATTATCTATCTCTCCCTCAGATAATTTTAATCTCCCACAGTTATGACAAACAGCTTCTAAAGTATCTTTAATAATAGGTAGAAATTCTGTATGTAGAATTGGTCTAGCTAATTCTATATGTCCAAAATGACCTGGACATTTCCCAGCAGGTTTACCGCATGTTTCACATCTTAAACTTGGATCTACAACACCCATTCTTGGATCCATTAAACCCCCTCTAATAGGATAACCTTCCTCGTCGTATAATTCTGGAGTTATTATTTTACAAACAGACATTTTTCTGATTACCTCAGGATTTAATATGGAATACTTTATTCCAGCTATCTTTTTATATACTATCTCCATTTTCAATCTTCAAATTTGTATTTTATTTTGAGCTTTGGCCATATTCCCAAGGAAATAAGTTCTTTTAAAAACAATGTAAACGCATATGATGTTCTTATCTTAGCTATTCTATCTGTCTCTCCACACACTGCACAATATACTCTATTTCTTATGTTATCTTCCACAGCCAATGAACCACAAACCTCGCAAACATGAACAATTGTATCATCTGCAGAGAATCTTTCCCTTAATAATAATGAAGCTCCGTGTGCTGCTAATACTTCATTCTCCATTTCACCAGATCTCAAACCACCCTCTCTAGCCTTACCCTCTGTAGGTTGCTTAGTTAACAATGTAACAGGTCCTCTAGCCCTAGCATGCAATTTATTAGCCGCCATATATTTTAATCTCAAATAATAAATGGATCCAACGAAGATCTTAACCTTAAATTCGTCACCAGTGAGGGGATTATACATAGTTTCCGTTCCATCCTCTCTAAATCCCAACTTTAATAATTCTCTTCTTAAATCTTTTTCTTTTTCTCCAAACCAAGGGGTACCATCTATAACCCTTCCTGCTAAAGCACCAACTTTACCTGCTAAAACTTCTAATATGTAACCAACAGTTTTTCTTGATGGTATACCAAATGGCGAAAATATTACATCTGGTTTTAGACCAGAAGCTGTCCATGGCATATCAGATTCGTCAACAATCATACCAACAACACCTTTTTGACCATGTCTAACAGAAAACTTATCTCCCAGTTCTGGTATTCTAAGATCTCTGATTCTTAATTTTATTAACTTGTTACCATCTCCACTTTCCGTAATTATTATAGAATCTACCACACCCTGCTCCTCAGATCTAACAGTTAAAGATGTATCTTTCTTTATCAAACCCGTTGCGAAAGTTTCAGATGTAACTCCTATAAATCTTGGTGGAGAGATTTTACCAACTAACACATCACCATCTTTAACCTCTGCTCCTAAATAAACTATACCATCATCTTCCAGATGCCTATATTTTTCCCTTCCCTTGTATTGAGATACATCCGGATCTGGGATTGTTATTTCATCTTGCAGACCACCAGGATATTTTAACTCTTCAACTTCATATGGTCTGAAATACACAGATCTAAATAATCCTCTATCTACAGAAGCCTTATTTAAAATTATAGCATCTTCCATTTCATATCCTTCTTGAGTCAATACTGCTACAATTACATTTTGTCCAACAATATCCTCCTTTTTAAATATCTCGTGAGAAAATGTTCTGGTCAACGGCTCTTGGGGGTAATATGCAACGGAAATATCCGAATCGAATCTTGACCAGAAATTCAAAGCATAAACAGCATGTGCCTGTTTTTGAGTTCTCATCCCTCTATTTAATCTAGCGGACTGATTATGATTGGAAAATGGGACCAAAGATGTTAGTATACCAAAAATAGCTAGAGGAGATACCTCCATATGGGTATGCTCTGGTGTTACATCATCAGGGGATAAAGCTACATATAAATTTTCTTCTTCAGCAGGGTCAACCCATTCTATAATCCCCATTTTCTCCAAATCAGACCATTTTAGTTCCCCAGTTTTTAATTTTTCTATATGTTCTTCTGTTAACAATGGTCTCCCATTTTTAACAACAATTAATGGTCTAAGTATCCTACCTTTATGTGTATATACCCTTACAGATCTGGTTTCTTGGTCATAGTAAATATTCACAAAATTAGGTATAATTCCATTCCTCCTTTTCTCCTTAAATTGTTCGATAAACTCTTTAGGATTATCTACATATCCGACAAAAATGTCATCAATGTACACTTCAGTAGGCATTTTATGAAATATTAGAATAAGGTTTTAAGCCTATCTTTTTAAGTTCCTCCATTAATTTTTCCCTATCTATATTTTCATGACTTATTCTAGCTAACAAAGTGAGGTTTTTTCTTAGACCAGTATTCTTTCCTTCTGGTGTTTCTATCAAATCTAATCTTCCCCAGTGAGTACCATGCACCATTCTAGCTTCTAATAATTCAGCCTCCCCTGGTATTGATGACCATACTCTAGTTAAATGAGACAAAACAGCTAATTTATTAGTTCTATCCAAAACCTGCGAAACTCCCGTTCTTTTCCTAGTCCATTGACCAGTACCCATTGCAGACTCAAATCTTTCTGTAAAAATCTTGGATCTAAATACACCAGTTATTGGTGGGTTCTTTCCTCTCCTAACCAATCTATAATATTGATGCAAAGCATCATTAACTAATGTCCTAAAAACTATTCTAAATAAATCCCTCATCAATTCTCCTGGTAATCTTATAACTTTGTTAATAAAGTGATCCTTCATATCCTCTTCTATTAATCCGTGTGCTAACAATAATAGTTTTCTAGCCATCTTAGCCAGATTGTATGCTTTAAATAATCTATCTTCTAAAGATGTACCAATATGAGGTAAAAGCTGAGCATCTAACATTATCCTAACTTTTTCTTTTTTAACTTCATCACTACCTGTGAATTTTAATTTATTTGCTAACCAAAGCATAGCTTGATCACTATCTTGTATCTCCGAGAATTCATATAAATTTAAATATACCTCCTCAAAATTATCTTCTTCATTAATAAGCTTGGCTATTTCAAAATCCTTATCTAAACCCAAAGCCTTTATTATTGGAATTAAAGGTACTTTTCTATACTTCCCAAAGGTTAAGTAGATAATACCATCTTTCAACAATTCCATCCTGTGCGGTATTGATAATGTTCTAGATTCTGAAAATATAAATCCCCTATATTTAATTGGTCCTTGCCCTTGTTCTACATAAAATTTATTTGTAGCTAACTCCTCAGACATAACTAAAACTCTTTCAGTACCATTTATTATAAAATACCCACCAGTATCATAGGGATCCTCTCCTAATTTTATTAGCTCTTCCTCAGATAAACCATAAGTATTACAATATCTCGATTTAACCATTATTGGTAATCTCCCAATGTTAACAACATGTTTAGACCTTAAAGTACCATTTTCTATAACTGAAAATTCTACATAAACTGGACCAGAGTATGTTATATTTCTTATTCTAGCTTCATTTGGATAAATTACTCTAGGAATTCCTTCTTTTTCTATATAATCTGCCTTACTTAACCAAGCCCTTTCGAATCGTAACTTTAGTTCTTTTATACCAGGGGGTAGTATTTTAGGCTCTATTTCCCCAACCTCCCTTACTATTTCCGATATCTCAACATCTGCAAAATAATTAAAAGACTCTATCTGGGTTGCCAATACATAGTTGTCCTCGAAATATTTATAGAATAATATATAATCCTTTTTGTCAAACATCACTATATTACAAACAGAAAATTTTTAACATTTTATTCTTCCACGACAACCCTATAGTATACGTATTCTCCTGCTGTAGGAGACTTTCTTATTATTTTAACAATATCTCCTGGTTTTGGATTCAAATGTTTTATTGCAGGATCGCTAATTTTTATTCTAGGTAAATCGGATAGTTTTACATTAAGCTCTTTCAGTAATTTTTCTTTTTCTTCCTCAGATAATATTATATGTTGCGGTACTAATTCGTGTTCCAAAATATTAATTTCTTCTTTTTTCTTTTTACTCATAACTATAACAAAATAATATTAAATTTATTAGGTTTTTGTTATACTTGAAAACATTTATAATACGCGCCGGTAGTCTAGTGGAAGGATGCGGGCCTCCCACGCCCGTGACCCGGGTTCGAATCCCGGCCGGCGCAATAATAATATTTGCTTTCTTAAAAATTCTACAAAAATGAAAGTATAAATTTAATTGCCTTATTTATTTAAAAGTGTAAGGGGTTACTTGAAAAACTTTTTCCTCTCCACTTGGATATCTAATAAGAACACGCATATTATATCCTTTTTCTGGAATTTCTACATATACTCCTGGTTTTTCCACAGATCTATCTACAGGTTTAGTATTAATTTTAAGATTTTCTACCATCCCTGGTCTTATCATACTAAACATATCATGGATACTAATGGCGCCTTGTAAAGTTCTTCCAATTAATTCCCTATTATAACTAGACGGGCCTAGCTCTATATTAACACTATCTAAAACCTTAATATTTGCTTCATTTGGAGATATTATATAAAATAATTCTGGAAAACCTATTCTAGCAACTATACCTTCTAAATGTCCACCAACGTGTGTTAAGTAAATCTCATATTTTAACATTAAATCCTTAATTCCATAGTCTGCACCTAGAAGCTGTCTTATAAGATCTAAAAACTTTCTATCGGAGATAGTAATATATAAGGCCCTAAGTAATATACTTTCTAAACCACAATTTCCTAACGGATCTTTACACTTATTATAAGATATTCTATAAACTGTCCACATAGCGTTTTGATTCGTTTCTACAATTTCATACTCTAAAGAGCCCATATATGTCATAAATTACTATTAGAAATAACATTTTTAATGTTATCACTTTAATGACGTTAAAAAATTATAAAAACTACAAACCCTTACTAGTTAGATATATTTAAATATATGCCTTTCTACCAAAAGGGCAAATTATATAGGATCTACTAATGAGATATGCAGCGGTATAACTTTCATCAAATTTTAATAATTTTATATATACTACCGGTTTTCTACAGATCTATCTATAGGTTTAGTTTTAATTTTAAGATTTTTCTATCATTTCTGGTCTAACAGCACTTAGCATATATGATACTCTTCTTGACAAATCGACAGCCAAATTATTTAGGTAGAATGCTAGAGATAGAAAATTTCTGGAAAAATTATTGTAATATAACCACTTAACATAATAC
>Ga0105154_1001019_pt1 | contig 11566 bp, 13 predicted proteins | sample SSWtaG_FD_89672 | JGI IMG/M metagenome (GOLD analysis project Ga0105154, IMG submission 89672) | Hot spring microbial communities from Sandy's Spring West, USA to study Microbial Dark Matter (Phase II) - SSWsed_matched | ecosystem: Environmental > Aquatic > Thermal springs > Hot (42-90C) >... | reverse complement strand
GTGTTCCCACCGTATACAGCCGACCAGCTCTTCACGATATTAAAACAACGGGCCGAAAGGGCCTTCCACGCGGGTGTAGTAGATGACGACGTAATATCTTACTGTGCCGCGCTTGCGGCTAGAGAGCATGGTGACGCCAGGAGAGCGCTTGACCTTCTGAGAATAGCTGGTGAAATAGCAGAAAGGGAGAACGCGAATAAAGTATCAATAGAGCACGTGAAGAAAGCATTGCTTGAAATGGAAGAGGGTAGAGTATTTCACAGCATTATTGCCCTTCCACTACAACAAAAACTGGTCTTGAAGTCTATAGTAGATATAGTCGCGAAAAAGGAGTCTACGACCACGGGGGAAGTCTATTCAAACTACGTCGAGGAAGCTAGGAAGCACGGGCTAGAACCCCTCTCCATTCGGAGCGTGAGCTATATTATTTCGCAACTAGACATGATGGGGATAATTATTGCGGAAGTTAAGAGCCTAGGTAGGCACGGGCTAACTAAAGTTATCAGAGTAAAGGATGAAGTAGTTAAAATAGTGAAAGAGGCGCTGCGGGAATTTGACTAATCGATTGGACTACTTAATAGAAGCGTATGATGACGGCTTCTTCCCGGCGAATTATAAGGGGGGTAAGGGGAGGACGTACCTAGTTGGTGTTGAAGTAGAGGGCCGTGTAAAAGTTAGGAAAATCGCTTGGCTAACTGTGAGGGTTGACTTTAACACCACGACGCGATCAATAATATCCATTTCTAAAATCCTAAACGGCAGGGTGATATTGCTCGATGGATTAACATACGCGGGATTTGACGTAGTAGACCCCGTTGAATTGTCCTCAGCTGTTGGGAAGGCTGTCATAGTAATCCAAACACACCCCCTAAATCTCGCGAAAATGCGATTAGCGCTAGAAAAGCACTTCGAAGACTGGCAAGAGAGGTATAGAGTAATCGAGAATGTGTATAAGAAAATGGTCTACGTAGACACGCCCTGGAGAACCATTAGAATATATAACGCAGGCATTAGCGTAAACGAGGCTATCAACGTAGTGAAAAACACATGTATATACAGCCCGGTTCCAGAACCCCTTAGAATAGCAGACAAGGTGGCTTCGGCAATATCCCGTCTAACCTATTTATACGCATAGTCTATAGAGGATAGTAGCCGGGCGGGGATTCGAACCCCGGTCACGGGGTTTCCTCCTACTCCACGGCCAAAGCCCCGCATCCTTGGCCGCTAGACGACCCGGCTACTTTCCACTAGGAATCAAATGTAAAGCAGGCTTATTAACCTTACACTGATACCTGGGCTTTTTAAATCCCTTACATTAAACAATTTTTAAATGCTGCGTTAAGTATATAAGGGGATATAACAACCGTACCGCATACTGGGGTGTTTTGTGCTTATGTGCCCTAATTCTGCTAGTCAGTCCTCAGGAGAGCAGCCAACGATGGTAAAATCCTCGGGCACAAAATGCCCACCAGATAAAATCGTATACGATATGGCGAGAGCGGAGTATGTGTGTCTAGAAACGGGCGAGGTGATTGAAGACAGAGTAATAGACGACCGAGCAGAGTGGCGCGCGTTTACGCCCGAGGAACGGGAGCGAAGAGCTAGAACAGGTGGACCTATAACACCGACAGTTCATGACATGGGCTTTACAACTACAATCGATTACTCGGATAGAGACGCAGCTGGTCATGCCCTTACGAGTAAAAAATACCAGTTATATAAGTTGCGTAGATGGCAAGCGAGAACTAGAATACTCACAAGTGTTGAAAGAAACCTAGCCCAGGCAATGAACGAGCTTGATAGACTTGCAGACTTACTAAACTTACCGTCTTACATAAGAGAAGAAGCAGCAAAGATATATAGGGAGGCCGTTGAACGGGGGCTGGTGCGAGGTAGGAGCATTGAAAGCGTAATAGCGGCAGCCGTCTACTTAGCCTGTAGGATGAGGAAACTACCAAGAACACTAGATGAAATCGAAGAATACTCGCGAGTAAGTAGAAAAGAAATTGCCAGGTGCTATAGGTTGCTATTACGTGAGTTAAGAATTAAAGTCACGACAAGTGACCCCGCGGACTTTGTTCCCCGCATTGCACACGCACTAGGGCTATCTGGCGCTGTCGTGAGAACAGCTATAGAAATACTAAATAGAGCACGCGAGGCCGGTGTCTTAGGAGGCAAAGACCCTGTTGGCCTTGCGGCAGCCGCAGTGTATTTAGCGTGTGAAAAACTCGGAGAAGAAAGGTCACAGAAAGAAATAGCGAATGTTGCTGGCGTGACCGAAGTCACCGTGAGAAATAGGTGTAGAGAGTTAACAAAGGTCCTAAGTGTGGAAGTCGAGGAGTAGGTGAGTAGGCAGTAAAAAAGTAAGAATTTAATATTTAGCGATCTCTTTAACTCATTATTAGTATATTTTCTGGCGGAATACCGAGCTCTTCGATCAATAGTTGCTTGACTTTTTGCCTCTGATCGCCCTGGAGTTCTATTCGGCCTCCCTCTTCTCTAAAAGTTCCACCAGTGGCTAATTTTGTTTTAAAAAACCTCGCGAGCTGTCTAAGGAGCTCTTTATCATTGGGAAATCCATCAATAACTGTTACCGCTTTGCCAAACCTCCTTGTATCTAGCCGAATTTTTATAAATGGTTGCTCCACTAATAGCCTCTCACAGATTTCTGACGATAATCCACCACATTCTGGGTCGGGCATGTTTTAGCGCGTCACCGAGTTTCACTCTTAGTTTAGTTCACTTAAGCTTAAAAACTTATTTCCTTATATTTTAAGCAAAATAGATATCAACTGTGGTGATTAATAGGTGACTAAGTACAAGTGTGGCAGGTGCGGCTATGTCTTTGATTTAGAGGAAATGGTTAAAACATACGGTAGGCAAGTTAGATGCCCTAAGTGCACGTATGAGGTCATTTACAAAGTAGCTAGGACGTATAGGATTGTAAGGGCTATTTAATCCCTCTGGAGCTCTTTAGCTTTAAGTAGAGACCGGATGCTTCAATGGCTATCTTAGCGGCCAGCACGCTCGTTATGCCCCCTACATCTACTAGGGGGTTGACCTCCACAATATCTAAGGCGATTACATCACTAGATCTCTCGAAGACGCTCTTAAGGGCCCACAGAAACAACCTGTGATCTAGGCCAAAGGGCTCGGGATTCGACACGCCCGGGGCTATTGACGGGTCAAAAACGTCCATATCTATGCTAATGTAAACACTCCCAAGATCGCCTAGTCCCAGTCTCTCTATGTTGCTAACTTTATTGGATAAGTCAACAGCACTCACGACCTTGACATCAGTGCTAGACATGTATTCGAGCTCTTCCTTACTGTATGCTCTCGAGCCTATGTGCACTACTTTAAAGCCCTCATTCACTAGTTTTCTCAAAAACGTTGCGTGGTTTAAAGAGGAGCCCAAGTACTCGCTCCGGGCATCTAAGTGTGCGTCGAATACTATGAGGGTATCCACATGGTTTCTCAGCGCGCGAGCAGCCGGGTACGTGATCGAGTGTTCGCCACCTAGTATTAGTAACAGGCCGGTATGCTCCCTTGACACGTTTTTCAATACAAATTCTATTTTCGCCAGGGCCTCGGCGACGTCTCCCGGCGGTAAGACAATGTCGCCGTAATCTTTAAAGCCTATATCCTCGAGTATAACTTGCGCTAAGAGACTGTAAAGCTCTAGGTTGCAAGACGCTTCCCGTATTCTCGATGGGGCATACCTTGAGCCAGGCCTAAATGTGCTAGTAGCATCAAAAGGTACTCCTAAAACCGCGATTGGAGAATCTTCGCTCTCTACGCACGCAAATCTACTATGTGAAAGCGCTATTTTCCACGCCATTAAAGCCCGCACACCCCTATTGCCACTACGTATATATGGCTCGCTGATATTTACTCCACTATCGAGGTAAAAAGCCCAACTAGTGTGGCAAGATATGGGGTTAGAGCTTGACTAGTGATGCTTTACAAGATAAAGTACTAGATCTAGCTAAAAAACGAGGCATATTTTGGACTTCTTACGAAGTATACGGCGGCGTAGCTGGTTTTTACGACTTCGGGCCTATAGGTGTTTTGATCAAAAGGAATATTGCGGACTTGTGGCTAAAGACCTTTGTCTACTCTAGGCAAAACGTTGTCGAAGTAGAGACGCCGATCATAGGCCCGAGAATAGTTTTCAAGGCGAGCGGCCACGAAGAGCATTTCACAGACCCTATTTTAGAGTGCTCTAGGTGTGGGAGGTCTTATCGCGCAGACCACTTAATTAAAGACGCGCTCGGGCTAAACGTAGAGGGATGGAGCATTGAAGAAATAAACAAGATAGTCAAAGAACACAATCCGCGTTGCCCAGAGTGTGGGGGTGAGTTTAATCCAGGATTTAACGCGTTATTACTATTTACAACACAAATCGGACCGTATAAAGGCGAAATCGGCTATTTAAGGCCCGAGCATGCACAGGGCATGTTTATAAATTTCTCACGCGTGCTCAGAATAATGAGAGATAAATTGCCACTGGGTATTGCTCAAATAGGCAAAGTGGCTAGGAATGAGATCTCTCCCCGCCAAGGCCTAATACGGTTAAGGGAGTTCACTATTATGGAAGTCGAGTTCTTCTTCGACCCCGAAGAAGCCAGTAGAGAGGTTAAGGAGGTTATTGACGAAATACGTAGTGAAAAGCTAAGGATTATAACAGCTGAAATGAGGCTTAAGAACTTAGGAGAGCCCGTGGAATTGTCAGTTGAAGAAGTAATTAGTAAGGAAGTAGTGAAGACACCGTGGTTGGCGTATTGGATGGGTATTGGAAATAAGTTCGTTAAGTGCCTAGGTATACCACACGATAAGATTAGATTCGTGGAGAAATTACAAAACGAGCGCGCTCACTACTCTCAGCAGACGTTTGACCAAGAGGTCTATACTAGTAGATTTGGCTGGGTAGAAGTAGCTGGGTATGCTTATAGGACAAGCTACGACCTCGAGAGACACGCTATGTACAGTAAAGGCGATTTTACGTACTTTAAGAAATACGAGAAACCTGTAACACAACTAGTTAAAAAAGCCTTACCTAACCCCGAGGCGATCGAGTCATTAGTTGGTAAACCGTCATTCCCCGGGGTAATGGAGAAACTCGCCAGCCGAGACCCTAGTGATTTATATAGTGAGTTGGCAAGTAAGGGGTATGTAGAAGTAAATGGCATAAAAATACCACAAGACTACTTCTACGTAAAGGATGAGGAGGTAAAAGTATATGGTAAAAAAATTTACCCCCACGTTGTAGAGCCTTCATTCGGCTTAGAAAGATTGCTATATGTTGTGCTTGAGTATTCCTACACCGAGAGAGATGGAAAGACCGTTTTAAAACTACCCCTACAAATAGCACCATACCACGTCGCTGTATTCCCCCTATTGACAGGTAAGAAACCCGAGCACATCAAGATGATTGAAGTTGCACGGAGCATTTATAAAGACCTTGTAAAGCACGGCTTTAGAGCTTTATACGATGAAGAGGGGAGTATTGGGAGACGTTACGCTAGGTCAGACGAAATAGGTGTGCCATTTGCCATAACAGTGGATTATCAAACGCTACAAGACAACACTGCCACGGTTCGGGATAGAGATACCACTAGACAAGAGCGTGTTAGTATAGATAAGATTAAGCAGTACTTAATGGAAAAGTTTAGTGCAGTTATATATTAGTCTCCCAGCGTAGACCATGATTAGGGGGTGTAATTAGTGTACGTAGAAAAGGACGAAGCCGGTGGTCGAGCTGACAAGGCGTCGAAAGTTGATGTCTCTAAAATACTTGCAGTGATACCGCCTGCCGCGGAGCTCAAAAAGGAAAAGAAAACTATACTCGAAAAAAGAGTTCGAATAAAATTCGAAAAAAGCCTCCAAAAGCCTATTGCAAGAATACCTGTGAGCATAGCCAATGAATTGGGCGTTAAAAGTGGCGATGTTGTAGAAGTGGTTGTAGCTGGGAAGAAAAAGGTCTTACTCGAGGCTGAAGTTGTAGAAACAAATGAAAACTTCGTCGTAGTTTATCCCATAGAGCTGGAAAAACAGGGCGTTTCTGACAATAGCATAGCGACAATTAGGAAGGCGAGGTCTCGTGGACCCGTATAACGCACTTTCGCAACTTAAAAAACTCGTGGATGACTGTGACGAAGCTATTAACGAGGGAAAACTAGCCATTGCCACCAAAGATGTAGACTTAGTGGCAAAGTTCTTGGCTTCTGCAAAGTCCATTTATGAGCGCCTATATCCATTCGTCGAGGAAATAAAAAACATTATTGAAAACTACGGTGACGAAGACAGGCTATTAAAGTACGTTAGTGTCTACTATAGAGTGCTTACATTAGTTAGTGTACCATACGTAGTACTAATACTGAAAAATCTAGAGGGATTTCTCGGCAAACAAGGACATATTGATAAGATCGAGGAAGTAAAGCGTATTATCACGGGCTTCGAGCAAGTTCTTAGCACTCTAAAACAGAGATAAGAATGCCTGTTACGAACCTACTACTAACACCTACTACTCTTACGACACCTCTACACCCATGTAATTTCCCCCTATTACTGGTGGCTCTACTTCCTTTGACGAATACCACTGGGCCGTGGTTAACGGGGTATCCGTAAAGCCTATTACCGCTCTCAAAGAGAAAAACTTCGATCTCCTTTCCTAAGAGTTCTTTTTTCGCATTTAAGTTATACTTGTCCACGAGATCTTTTATTTTATTAATTAACTTCCAGTGCTCATTGATAGAGGGTTTAAGACCTAGCTCCTCAAATGCAGTCGCCGGGAGGCTTAGGTACTTGTACAGCGTGATTTTTTCCACGCCACATTTCCTCAACTCGTTCAGAGCCTTAATAGTACTTAAGTAGACCTCCTTGGTAGCCATCGGTAAGCCGTACATTAAATATACATACGGTCTTAAACCACGGTCTCTTAGAATTTTTGACGCCTTGAGGACGTGCTCTACAGTTATTGGTTTTCCTAGTACTTTTTCATTGAACCAATCACACCCTGTTTCCAAGCCTATGTGAACAGTAGTGCCTTTTAGGTACTTACCCAGCGCTTCTCCCACATTTTCGTCTACTAGACATGCTTTAACGTTCTCGATCATTATGACCACCTTGCCTCTCTTGACTTCTTCCAGCGAAGTTAACTCGTTCAATAGGCTTTCAATAGCGCTGACATTGGCTGGAGGGTAGCACGGATCAGTGAGTGGTTTATCAAGCAGCTCGTCTCTTCCGTAATCGAGGACATCTGGTGCACTCAATACAATCCTACGTGCACCGTGTTTCACAAGCTCTGAGACCTCCTCTACAATTACCTTTACGCTTCTACTCCGCGGCGGCCCAAAAACGTGTGGAACACTGCAAAAACCGCATCCAGGTGGTATACTCGATGGGCATTCTAGCCTGGCTTCAAAAGCGCTACTCGTGCACTTAAAACACTTAATGCACAATGGCTCAACCATGGGGCGACGGAAATTACTGCATCCCCGCACAATCTCAACATAAAACCTGTAAATTTGCGGGGCATCGAAGGCTTCATTAATTCGTGTCCATGGCTTTATAGTGGAGAGTAATTCCCTGGGTGTATGTACGTGGCTTGACGTAGTTTTTACTACACCACCCCGGTCCCTATAGGCTATAGCTGGTGTAGAGTTCAAGGACTTTTCTTCACCCGATAAGTACGACAATAGCCCCCGTAATGGTATTTCGGCCTCGCCTATTACAACGAAGTCTATGAGGCCGCTTCTTAGTAGCCTGGCATACTCAAAGCTTATTGGCCCCCCAACGACTACGTTTCCCCGAAATCCCTTGCCCCTCAGCTGCGAGACTAGTTTGTATAGAGCCGGGTAATCACTACTCATTGCAGAAAACATGATCACATCTTTCTTCAGCAGTGAATGAGTGTTTTTCACAGCTTTTTCATACGGGTATAGCTCTACGGTTCCAAATTCCTCTGCAATACCCGCTACGATTCTAGGTCCACAGCCTACAACATCAAACGAGGTATATCTCTCCCCGCGAGAACGCGCTAGCGCGTCTATGACAGCTATTTGCAAGCTTTATCCAACCTAACTTCTCAAATCTTCCTTAAAAGCCGTTCAGCCTATTATTCTAAAGTGAATGCCGGTGATGCTGGTATGTTTGAAGAAGGGAGGGAGTCACTAGTTGAAATGACAGTGGTAGAGCACTTAGTAAATATGTGTAGAATTGTGAGAGATGAACTCTTAGTACTAGACACAATGCTAAAGCACTATGGCGAGGGCTTTGGGCAGTCCCTTGAGAAGATCTATGAGAGAATTAGGACTATAAAGAACAGGGGCGAGGAAATGGTAATAATGATCATGGAATACCTCATTAAGAGTAGCGAACTAGCTCTATACACCTCTAGTTACATAAACATGGTCCGAGTACTCGATAGGGTCATTCAGCAAATAGACGCTGTCGCCTATAGAACACTGTTGGCTCATGAAAGCAAACTAATCCTCGAGAAAGCGGTTTTAGAGACATTTACCAAGATCATGGAATTAGAACTGCGCCAACTAAGTGCCATTGAAGAAGCCCTTTCCAAGATCAGGCTTTCACCTAAAAAAGTCTTAGAAGACGTAAACGAAGTGTTCAAGATAGAGGAGGAAATAGACACGATATTTAGGAAAAGCTTATTTGACGTTTACGGAAAATACCCAGGCTACATAACTGCCCTCTTAATACTCAAAGATATCTTTGAGCACTTGGAAGACATAAGTGATTTCTTAAAAAACGTCGGTGAGGAAATACGTTACCTAGCGCTAGCGAGGTCGTCAGCGTAACGCCTTCAATAAGCTGCCAAGGGTTTCTACTCGGCAATAGAGTTGTCATATTCAACTATGAATGTGCAAATAACATATACTGGAACGGCTATTATGGAACGTTCCTCGGTGTCAATAAGCCTAGGGATAAGAACTTAAAGGCCTCACTAGAGCTATCAATAATTGAGGCATTGTATCTCCTCGAAAAAGGCTTAATAAGCGTTATTGAAAACGGACGCGTTCTCACTAGCGATGAGCTCGCTAATATAGGGCGCAAGCGCGTCAATAAGTTTGACGCTTTATACTCAGTGTACTGCGATTTAAAGCGCAGAGGGTTCGTGGTGAGAAAGGGGTTGAAGTTTGGGTGTGATTACCTAGTATACCGGCATGGGCCGGGGATTGACCATGCACCTTTCGGAGTGCTAGTATACACGGATGGGGAGAGCGTGGACCCAATAGAGCTAGTTAGAGCAGGCAGGCTACTACACTCCGTTAGGAAGAAACTTATTTTGTCAATAGTATATAAAAGCAGCGAAATAAAGTACTTCGTGCTTGCTTGGTGGAAGCCTTAGGCACGTGCTAGTGTTTAAAGTCGCTTATGTCGTATTCCTCGATCTGCATAATTTGCTTAAATAATTCTTCGTCCGAGGCTCTGCTGATTCTCCTTTCAAGGGCCTTGGCACACCTATTATCAGGAAGTATGCTATTAACTCTGCAGGAGGAGTACTGGCACTCACCCCCAATGCACTCTCCACCTGTAAGTCTGCACTGCGCAGTTCTAATAACCCTACCCTTAAATGGCTTATTTGCTATAAACAAGGCCCCCCTTCCGCATATGAAGAGTGGGCAAAGAGGATTACACTTATCGCCTATAGGCTGCGGTTGAGCCCTTTGCTCTTCCATACGCCTAGGAGGCATGTGACGCCTATGGGGTACCTGGGTGTAGGAATGGCTTTTTAACGAATCATCGATATTTCCCATTCAACAAGCACCCATGTTTTTCGCGAAATTTAGCCACTCCTTAGCTACAATTAATTAGTGCATCCTCCCTAATAAACTAGTAAAGAGAACTTTCTAAGGGCTTTTAACTCGAACTCGTACCATTGCCGTCCTACGCCCGTTCACCGCTCAAACTTTCCAGGGTATAAGAAGCCATATTGCTATAAAACCGATTTTAAGTCGCTTAAGGATAATGAGAGCGTGATGATAGGGCTCTAAAGGACTGACGAGTGATGAGCCCGCGCAGGGTTGACAGCAGACACGCATTGATCGTCGCATTGACAGGAGCGAGTGGAATAGCAATTGGCTTGCACTTTCTAAAATACGTAGATTTGCTAAGAAGGCACTATAAGTACATATACACTATCCATACCAAGCACGCTGAAAGAGTAGCGAAAATAGAAGAAAATATAGAGCTAACGAATTATCTGAAAACGTGTAAAGTTGACGCGGTATACCGGGGAGAAGATCTAGAATCGCCTATAGCTAGCTCCAGTTGCCTCATTAATTCCGATATGGTCATAGTACCAGCATCCTTAAACACCATAGCGAAAATAGCTAGCGGCATTCAGGATAACCTAGCTACTAGAGCGGCGTGCAACATTTTGCGGCTTAAGAATAGACTTGTTATTGTTGTAAGAGAGTCCCCTCTCTCAAACATTGATCTAAGGAATCTCTACAAGCTGTCCCTAGCCGGGGCTGTAATACTGCCTGCAACAATCGCCATGTACCCTCGGCTAAGGTCAATCGAAGACTTCTTAAACTTCATTAGTGGCAAAATAATGGATGTATTAGGCATAGAGCACGACTTATACAACCGGTGGCTATGTTAGCGATGGGGGTAGGCAGAAGATAATGTACCCTAGGGCTATAAGCATACGGGTACTAAATAAAGTCGTGGAAGAGTTGAGAACTGGTCCCCTGTGGGCGGAAAGGCACTCGTACAGTATTAGAATTATGTATAATGGGGTATTTGTCGCGAGTTTACACCTATACCCTGGGTTAAATGAAGCCGTGTTAAAGCTTTATGGGCCTCAAGAGGTAAATAACTACGTTAAGGCCAGGGTCGAGTTGATAGCCAGTAAATACCTTCAGGGATTTAAAATCAACGTTATTACCGTTAACCGTTCACATATTCAGAGGCTTTAACTCTAATTATTCTTTGTGCAGCTTTTCTAAGCCTATTCATTACTGCTAATCCAAGCCCGTGCTCATCAACTCCTTCAACTACAGCTACGCCACATTCAAGGTCGTCGAGGTTTCTCAGGGTGTTGAATAAGTTTTTTGCAATTTCAAAGAGTCTATGCCTAGAACCTAGGCTTAACACCAAGACGCCGCGATCCACGAGTTTACTATAAGCAGGAACAGTTTCCTTTGTTGCCACAATGCACACTGTAAAACTCTTCTCGGCGTATTCAAACGCTATTGAATAAACAGCACTGACTATTTCTTCGATACTGACATGTGGATGGTGCTCCACTAGTATCAAGGGGGTGCGAGGAGCGTAGTGTCTGTATTTAATGCCTGGGGCTAGAGCCACTTCAGCCTCTCCATAACCCCGCGCGAATTTAGGAACCACGACTTTTTCCCCAAGAACCCTTTCTATGTCTTCTACGGCATAGGCCCCCGGCCTCAATAGTACGGGAGGGTCTGCTAGAATGTTTATTATCGTGGATTCAATACCGTAAATAGTTTCTCCCGCGTCTATGATTGCATCTATTCTACCATATAGGTCTTTTACTACGTGTTCAGCTGTTGTAGGGCTGGGT
>Ga0105154_1001017_pt1 | contig 11589 bp, 7 predicted proteins | sample SSWtaG_FD_89672 | JGI IMG/M metagenome (GOLD analysis project Ga0105154, IMG submission 89672) | Hot spring microbial communities from Sandy's Spring West, USA to study Microbial Dark Matter (Phase II) - SSWsed_matched | ecosystem: Environmental > Aquatic > Thermal springs > Hot (42-90C) >... | reverse complement strand
TGAACCCCGGTGGGAGAATAATGTCCGAGAGCCACCTTCCGGGCGGAACCATGGGGAAGACCTTCTCGTCCTTGTCTATCGGAACATCTATCAGTATAGCCTCGTCGTTTCTTATCGACCGCCTCAACACAGACCTCAACTCTTCATAGCTCTCCACGAAAACGCCCTCAACCCCGAAGGACTCGGCCAGCTTTATCAGGTTTGTCCTGTCCTCAATATCGACGTCCTTGAACCTCTTCTTGTAGAAGAGGTCCTGCCATTGCCTAACCATGCCGAGCGCCCTATTGTCGAAGACCACCGTGATCACGGGGAAGTCATACTCAACTATTGTCCCCAGGCACTGGCAGGTCATGAGAAAACTTCCATCTCCATCCATGTTGAGGACAATCCTATCCGGTGCGGCCGCCTTAGCACCCATCGCGGCAGGCAAACCGAAACCCATGGTTCCGAGCCCCGCACTGGTCAGGAAGGTGCCGGGCTCGAGGACCTTGAAAAAGAGCTGCGCCCACATCTGGTGCTGTCCGACACCCGTGGTGACGATGGCGCTTTTAGGTAACTCATCCCGGATGATCTTTATGACCTTGTAGGATGAGAGCCTCGAACCGTCGATTTGTGAGAACATGTAATCATCAAAGCTTCTGCCGAGCTCTTTGAGCCCCTCAACCCAACCAGGATACTTGGGCCTGACGCTCATGGTTGAGAGGCGCGAAATGAGAGCATTCAAAGCCTTCTTGGCATCACCCACTATACCCACGTCCGGTATAACGTTTTTACCGACTTCGCTCGGGTCTATGTCTATGTGTATGATTTTTCTGTTCTTCTTGAATTCTGCTGCAGGCCCTATCGCCCTATCTGAGAGCCTCGTCCCCACACAGATAACAAGGTCGGCATCTATTATCGCCGTGTTGGACTCTATTCTGCCATGCATCCCCACAACTCCTAGGACATTTGGGTGGTTCTCGCAGACGGAAATCTTTCCAGGAGTAGTGCACACGACCGCTGCGTTGACCATCTCGGCCAGCTTCAGAAGCTCATCCGATGCGTCGCTGAAGTATACTCCACCCCCAGCTAAGATGCAGATGCGGTTCGCGCGGGCTATTAGGTCGGCTGCGAGTGCTATAGACCCCTCATCTGCGTCCTGAGGCGACCTCACGAACTCTGGATCGGCCGCCACCTCATCGATCGGAACCTCCCCGATATCCTCCTGCTGGACATCTCTCGGCAGGTCGATTAATGTCGGACCAGGGCGGCCTGTGGCGGCGCACATATAGGCATTCACGAACTCCTTTACAATTCTTGACGAGTCTAGTACCACTGTGGCATACTTGACGTGGGGGAGAACCATCCCAACTATGTCAGCCTCTTGGAAGGCGTCCGTCCCCATGAATGATCTCACAACCTGTCCAGTGATTGCCACTAGGGGGGCGCTATCCATGGCCGCGTTCACTATGCCCGTGATAAGGTTCGTGGCCCCTGGGCCGGAGGTCGCCAAAGCTATACCTGGCCTTCTCTTAACCCGCGCATATCCCTCAGCTGCGTGTGCTGCATGTTGCTCATGCTTCACGAGTATACTCCTGATACTGGAATCGTAGAGTGAGTCATAGAGAGGGAGATTAGCCCCTCCCGGGATGCCGAAAACAACCTCCACGCCGAGCTCCTCCATCTTTCTTACTAGCGCATCGCTGGCCTTCACGCCCTATCCACCCTCCTCCCTGAGGAAAGATATTGGCTCACCGCGCTGGCAACCGCGTTGAGGATCGTGTGGGCGCTGGTCTTTCCTACCCCTCTACCAACATATGTATCGCCATTAACCTTCACCACAACTTCGGCCTCATATGGATGCCTGTCCTCGAATGGAGATGCAAAGAGTTGATAATCCCTTATCTCGATACTTCCCACTAATTTCCTGAAAGCCTTTACAGCGGCGTCAATGGCCGACTCTGTTGGAGTAGAACCCACGCCGACGACCTCTATGGTCTCGCCCGCAGTGTCAAACACAGCGACGCACCTATCTTCATGCTGGTTAGATATTTGTTGGAAGCTGAGCAGGCTGACAGGACGCGCGGCTCCGGAGCCCAGCATCTCCTCAACTATTCGGAGCAGCTCATGATCACCGATTTTCCGCCCACTGTCTGCGGTCGCCTTGACCCTGTTCAGAACTTTCTTCACATCTTCGGCACTTAAAGTATAGCCGAACTGCCTCAAGACGTTCTCTAAGGCGTGGGTCCCTGAGTGTTTCCCTATGATTATCCTCCTCCTCATGCCTACCGTCTCCGGCATGATCGGCTCGTAGGTCTGTGGATTATTGACAACTCCATGCACGTGTATCCCGCTTTCATGGGAGAAGGCGTGCGCCCCCACGATCGCTTTATTCTTGGGCACCGGTATGCCCGTTAGCCTAGCCACGAGCCTCGAGACCTCCGCGATCTTCTCAAACCTTATCCCGGTTTCAACACCATACAAGTACTGAAGAGAGACTGCGACCTCCTCGAGACTTGTGTTTCCTGCCCGTTCTCCGATACCATTAACTGTGACGTGAACTATCTCCGCGCCGCCCTCGACACCTGCCAGCGTATTAGCAGTCGCCAACCCCATATCATCGTGACAATGCACAGCAACTGGAAGCCCTGTAACGTTCTTGGCCATTCTAACGAGCTCCCTCATGACGTGGGGGATCGCGATTCCGACCGTGTCAGGAATATCGATGCTGTCCGCTCCAGCTTCCTTTGCAGCCTGGTATACCCTCATCAAGAACTCGGTATCGCTCCTAGTTGCGTCCTCGGCTGAGAAATGGACCACGACGCCGCGCGATTTGCAGTATTCTACCATATCACTTACCCTCTCTAAGACCTGCTCCCGCGTCATGTTCAGCTTATACTTCATGTGTAGGTCTGAGGTTGCGATGAAGATGTGCACTAGATCACAGCCAGCATCTACGGCAGCGTCTATGTCCCTCTTCTCGCAGCGAGCAAGAGAACATATCTGGGAGGCTAGGCCAAGCGAGCAGATCCTCTTGACAGCCTCGTACTCTCCTGCCGAGACAACCGAGAACCCAGCCTCGATTATCTCAACACCTAGCTCGTTAAGCGCCTCAGCTATCTTGACCTTCTCCTCAATCTTTAGCGAGACGCCCGGTGTCTGCTCGCCATCCCTTAGCGTGGTGTCAAAGAAGCTGACCTTTCGAGGAAGAGCATATACCCCCTCAACAATACTTCTCCAGCTCATCTTCATCACCTACTTGAGGAGAGCTAGAAGGGTGGTCTTCTGAGTCAGTGTAGCAGAGGCGTCGCGAACAGTGCAGGAGACTAATCTACGCCTCCAAGCAATAACAACCACCCGCCTTTGCGTCCAAAATCTATAAGCCATTAATATATAAGTGTTTGTCTAAAAATTCCGTCCACAATAAATCGTGGCCGATCTACTGTGAGGGTCAGCATCACAGTCACGATCTTTAGTTATGGGAGAACCAATCCAGACTCGAGCTATTTTTGCGGACCACGCATATTCGTTGGCGAAGACAGACCTATTTCGAAAAGTTGATGTAAAGGTCCATATCCATACTCGAGGAGATGGCGCGTACCTCTCTCTACAGAGTAATAGTTCAACAGGGGCAAAAGGCTCTTAGGGTCGACGCCGCAATAGTGGAGCAGCTGAAGAAAACACTCAGCAACAAAATGATTACGAAGATGAAAAAAGAGTATGTGGATTGCCCCGTGGCTGGGCAGCAGGTTCCCTTTCTACTCTGCTATAACTGCGTCTCTTTCATAAGGAGAGTACAGGGGATAGTTGACTGTGAGGGAAAGGAATACCGGGTAAAAACGGCCCAAGAATAGCTTGTGGATCCCCGCCTCGACTGCCTCAATCTACTTACCTTCTCTATGGTATTATGGTTATTGGGCAGTCAACGTTTATACCGGGTAGGGGCTTGAGTAGCAAAGACAGGAGCGGACTCCTCGTCTTCACGCTACCCAGCGAGATAACCACCCTGTAGGGGCGCAGTACTCTAGCCAGCGCCTCGACACGCTCCCTAACGTCGCCGACCTCGACATAAACCTCGTAGGGGACCCCTGCCCTTTCTAAGATCTCCTTATATGGCGCCAGAATCGACTCACCGAGATAGTTGTAGTATAGATACAGCGGTGGGTCTGGAAAACGCTCCATCTCCACGAATCTTACGAAGTCGTCAGGTATACGGGATCTGCGCCTAACAACTGTCACCAAAGCAACTGAGGCGCCCTCTTCCTTGGCGATCTGTGCCGCGGCCTCAACAACCTTCCTACTCTCTTTGGATTCATCAACGTAAACGAGAATTACCCTCTCATCCTTGCTCAGAACCATTCTTTCCTGACCTACTGCCAACATTCCCATCACCAGACAAAGCAATGCCGCTGCGGATTTAAATGTGCCGTATTTACGTAAAGACTTCGTATATACATGTCAAAAATTTTCCCGTTGACCCGCCACCGCTCACACGCCCAACATCAGGATGCGTTCCAAGTATTATGGCTACCCCCAACTGATCTTCGGAGACTTATTCCTTTTCTCTGGACATAGAGTATGAAGGTGGGTTGTTAGTTACCACTTAAATATGAGCATATAACACTGTTATGCTAGGAGCGACTTGTCATCCGGTCTAGACTTCGACTATTCCAAATACAACTTCCGGGACGTAGTCGATTACAAATACGTTCTAAACCCGGGTCTCTCGGAAGAGGTAGTCGACGAGATCTCCAGAATTAAGGGCGAGCCTGAGTGGATGAGGCAGACGCGTCTAAAGGCTTATAAAATATTCTTGGAAAAGGAGATGCCTACTTGGGGCGCCGACCTCAGCGAACTCGACTTTAACAAGATAAGATACTATGTTAGCCCCACTGATAAGAAGTTCCGGAGCTGGGACGACGTTCCGGACTACATCAAGAAGACATTCGAGAGGCTTGGGATTCCGGAGGCTGAGAGGAAGTTTCTGGCAGGTGTCGGAGCACAATACGACTCCGAGGTAGTGTATCATAACGTGAAGAAAGAGCTGGAGAAGCAGGGCGTGATCTTCTGCGACATGGACACCGCCGTCCGAGAATATCCCTCCATAGTCAAGAAGTACTTTGGCACCGTTGTTCCCGCTTCCGACAACAAGTTCGCCGCCTTAAACACCGCAGTGTGGAGCGGCGGGAGTTTTGTATACGTGCCGCAGGGCGTCCACGTCGAATTCCCTCTACAGGCATATTTCAGAATCAACGCAGCGAGTGTGGGACAGTTTGAGAGGACCCTCATAATCGCAGAGCCCGGCAGCAAGGTCCATTACATAGAAGGATGTACTGCGCCCATCTACTCGACTACTTCCCTCCATACGGCTGTGGTTGAGATTATTGCGATGAAAGGGGCCCACGTTCGATACACCACCTTGCAGAACTGGAGCACGGATGTGTATAACCTCGTAACTAAGAGGGCCTTCGCATATGAGGACGCGTTCGTGGAGTGGGTTGACGCGAATGTGGGGAGTAAGGTTACGATGAAGTATCCGAGCGTATACCTCTTGGGGAGGGGTGCTAGGGCTGAGATCCTCTCGGTGGCCTTTGCGAGTCGGGGACAACAGCTGGATACTGGTGCAAAGGCGATACATCTTGCGTCCGACACGACTAGTAGGATTACAGCAAAGTCTGTGTGCAAGGATGGTGGGAGAACCTCGTATAGGGGGCTTCTCCACGTGGCTAGGGGTGCGAGGCGCGTCAAGTCTAGCGTAAGGTGCGACGCCCTTATCCTTGACGACAAGTCTAGGACAGATACCTATCCGTACAACGAGATATTGGAGGATGATGCGACTGTTACTCACGAGGCTACTGTTGGGAGGATTGGAGAAGATCAGATCTTCTATCTTATGAGTAGAGGTATACCTGAGCAGGAAGCGCTTAACATGATTGTGCTCGGATTCATGGAGAGCTTCACGAAGACCCTTCCGATGGAGTACGCCGTAGAGTTTAACCGTCTAATAGAGCTGGAAATGAGTGGTAGCGTAGGATAAGCTGGTTTTCGGCGAGCCGCCTATTTTACCGCTTCAGGCCCCCTCTCGCCAGTACGGATGCGGATCGTCTCATCAACCGGGGTTATGAAGATTTTGCCGTCACCAACCTCCCCCGTTGCCGCTGACTCTTTTATAATTTCCACGACTCTATAAGCATCCTCTTCGTCGACCACGATCTCTATCTTAACCTTGGGGAGCAGGTCGATCTTGTATGTGTTCCCCCTAATCCTCCAGGAGAATCCTTGTTGCCTTCCCCTACCCATCACGTCGTATACTGTGAGTCCGTGGAATCCAGCCTTCTCGAGGGCGTTTTTTACCTCCTCCAATCTCTCAGGCCTTATAACCGCATGGATCATCTTCAAACCCCATTCTCACCCCCTATGGCTTAACATACTCCGCGTGCTGCGTGATGTCGAGGCCTATCATCTCTTCTATTGGCTTGACGCGGAGACCGACAGCTAGGTCTATGACCTTTAAGATCACTATCGTCATCGTCGCTGAGTATGCCCACGTCGCGGCGACCGCTATGAGTTGGGAGAATAATAGTGAGGGGTTGCCTAGGAGGAGGCCGTTTGCCCCAGCAGGGTTTATTGAGGCATCTGCAAAGATTCCGGTGGCTATCGCGCCCCAGGTGCCTCCGACGCCGTGGACACCCCACACATCGAGGGAGTCGTCGACGCCGATTTTAGCCCTGAGGTTTACGGCTGCGTAGCATAAGACCCCCGCGACTGCACCGATTATCAGAGCCGCCTGAGGCCCCACGAATCCTGAGGCGGGAGTTACCGCTACAAGGCCTGCAACAGCACCGCTTGCTACAGCGATACTGCTCGGCTTCCCTCGGTGGAGCCACCCCGTGAGCATCCAGCTTAGAGCTGCCGCCGATGCCGCGAGATGTGTGGCTGTGAAGGCTCCCGAGGCAAGAGCCCCAGAAGCCAATGCACTACCACCATTGAAGCCGAACCATCCGAACCATAGGAGCGCGGCCCCGAGAATCACGTATACGGGACTACTGGGCTCCATGGAGCCTGATCCATACCCGATCCTCCTTCCTATAACTAGTGCCGCGGCCATAGCAGAGACTCCCGAGCTTATGTGGACGACTGTTCCTCCCGCAAAGTCGAGGGCACCAAGCGACCTAATCCAGCCGCCTACCCCCCACACCCAGTGCGCGATGGGCGAGTAAACTAGGGTTGACCACGCGACTAGAAATAGGAGGAAGGCGCCGAACCTCACCCTCTCGGCGAACGCCCCTATTATCAGGGCTGGCGTGATGATCGCGAACATCAGCTGGAACAGCATGTAGGTTGTGTGGGGTATTGTTGGAGCGTAGTTGGGGTTTGGTTCGCTTCCCACTTGGCTAAGCGCGAACCATTCCAGCCCCCCAATGAGCCCTCCCCTGCTGGGCCCAAAGGCGAGGCTATAGCCCCACAGCGCCCAGACCACCGAGATCATTGCTATAGCGATAAAGCACTGCATCAGCAAGGACAGGACGTTCTTCTTCCTCGCTAGTCCCGCGTAGAAGAGTCCGAGACCCGGCGTCATAAGCATCACTAATGCGGCTGAGACCATCACCCAGACGGTATCACCCCCATCTATACCCATTTTTTGACCACCTATCGCCCAGTTCTCCGCAATATGCCATATTTAAGTATTGAACTTAGTGTGCGAACGACGCACAGACTACCCTAACGATTTACATAATCTTTGGTCCTTTTTTGAAAAATATAAAGAAGGCTAGTGGGTAGATCTGCAGTCGCTTTTTATTTAGGCTGGGCGGCGGGCGAGGGACGTCGAATTATAGATACTATTGATAGGACTATCGCTATGACTGCGAGGGCCATCACTATTTGGGCGGTGAGGAGGGTGTTCTCTGCGACCCTCTGGAGATTTCTTATGTCGTTGGAGAGGGTGTTTGTCGCCGCATCGACCCGCGTCCTTACATCCTCTACGTTACTTCTAATCTCTCCACGTAGGCTCTCGGAGGTTCTGTCGAGCTTGCTGTCTACGGCGGCGACGTTGTTACCTAGAGCAGTTATCGCGCTTGCAAGGTCGTCTGAGACAGTTCGAAGTCTATCAACAAGCTCCTTTGAAACCGCTTCTATCTCGCGCTCTATCGGGGCGAGGCTTAGAACATCGAAGAAGTCCCTGGCGACGGAAATGGTGGCCGCGTCCTCGCTGTAGGTGGCGACTATTAACTCGTAGAGTGCTCCGGGCGTGAGCTTAGAGGTGAAGTCGGAGGTCAACCTTATAAGCATCCTCTTCGGAGTGACGGACTCTGAGTCTCCGACCTGCAGTATCTGGCCCGTGGCTACATCCCGTATCAGGTATTTAGTCCTAAGGAGTCCCTCCCCCTCTGCGTCAATAAGGAACTGTGCGGTTGCGCCCGGCACTACCGTCCCCTTACCAATCCTTAGCACCTGCACGGGGGTAATCGGGGGGAAGAAGTTGTCTCCGGGCTTGAACGGGTATGCTTCGTCGCGGAAGGCCCTGAGCACTGCGGTCTGTGCGGCAGCGTCGAAGCTATCGAGGTAGAAGGGGCCGTTGCTTATCCACATGTGGCCGTGGTCCTCACCCCACTGGATAGCGGCGTCGTACCGCGCTTGTGCGTTCTCAGCCGTCTCAAAGACCCTGTCTCCTATCGTGAAGTAGTTCGCCGGGAAAAATCCCTCTCCCCTCATGTCTTGGAGTGTTGATATTACGTCGTTTACATGCTCCGAGAGTACGAGGTTTATCCATTTTACCCCTCTTGCGGCGGCCGAGGCGCCCCCGTATGCATACTTCTTCTCCTGGTAGTTGAGCCTATCAGTTGCCGCTATAACTTCCCATGGGACCATGAGTGTGGGCCAGAGCTCAGCGAAGCTCGCTATGTAGGCAGGCTCGAAGAACCAGTAGTCTATGTATACCTCAACCCTGTTGTCTGGAAGCACTCTTATGCCCTTAACCAGCTCTAGGGAGGCCTTGAGCTGTGACGAGATAGCGGGCTCTAGGGCCGACTTCTCCTCGTCGAAGGCTAGGTCCATCCTCGTTGCGACATGATATAAGAGATCGGCAAGTGTTATCTCCACGCCGTGGTGCCACCTGCTCTTCAGGAACTTGGAGTAGTCGAAGGTCACGACACTCTTCACCGTCCGGCCTCCGGCTGAGACCCACCTGTCAGCAACCGCGTCCCAGATGTATGCGTCTTGCGGCACAGTTATCGACCCAGTGGGGCCCGCGGTCCTTATCTCCCAGCTCCCCCTGAATGGGATCGGAATGCCCGTGTATGGATGGAGCCATGTGCTTGCGTCTGCGGTAAGATATGCTAAATCGACCGAATATACGTCGACAAATCCGCCGACAAGTGCGACTTGCATCGGATTCCACGTCGTCCTAGTGGTCCACACCCATAAGTGGCCGATGTCGAGGTCTGATTTCCCGGGAATATACGCGTTTCTCCAGACAAGCATCGATCGCAGCCCGGCGCCGAGGTCTTGAGACACCCCGGTCATCTCCTCACGCATGATGTACGAGTCGAGCCTAGTCGCGATCCACAGTCTGACAGAGTCCGTTAAGGCCAGCTCTAAAACCCTCTTCATCATTGCATCTCTCTCCTCTTTCGAGGAAAACTCTCCCCGGTATAGCTTCTGAGTCAAGTCGTCAAGCTCGGCGTTCTGGTACTGCCACCAACCCTCAACCGCCCATCCCGGCATGTTGCCCTCCCATGGCGCGGTAAAAGCGCCCGGATCGCTATCGTATTTCACGAGACCTGTTCTGCCCCATCCTTCTGTATATATTTGCCACTTGAATTCAGCAGGGTCAGTGTTATAGACGGTCTCGATGGCTGGGCCGAACTCCATGTACATCCTCTCGACCGTGAACCCAGCCTTCTCGAGGTCCGAGGCGATGGCGTCGCCTATCTGTCGCCTCTCATCCTCGACCCTGATGATGAACTTTATAGTCACCGGCTTGCCCTGATAGAACCACTTGCCGCCCACCTTCTCGGCTCCCAACGCCCTCATTCTCTGGTCGATGATCTGCGAGGCAAAGGCGGGGTCATACCTGAAGTCGTAACGCAGTATTAGATCTATGTTTGAGATGTAATCGTAGTCCCACTGGGTCAGATACGTGACCATCGGCGCACCGAAGCCGGCGAAGAGCTCCTTAACGATGAAGTCCCTGTTGATCAGATAGTTCAGCGCGAACCTGATCTCCCTATCGGTTAGCGGGTTTAGCTCGCCATCTGGTGCGGGAGCCGGGTTCAGGACTATTGAGTATAGCCCGGTCGGCGCCGAGACGAGCTTCAGCCCAGGCCTCCCAGCGATGGCCTTAGCCTGAGCGGGTCTAAGCCCGAAAATATATGCATCTATCTCCTTATTCTCCACAGCCGCGCCAGCCAAGTCGAGAGGAACCCGCTTAAAGGTAAGGGAATCGGCAGCCGGCCCAGGCTTCGTATGCGGCGCAACATACTGACCATACACCGGGGTCACTGAGCCCGACAACAACATCATCGCAACCGCAAACGCTGCGACGAAGTATAGGACAGAAACTTTTTTCATCTTTATCATCGAATATTAAACACTTACAACGGGTGATATAAGCTTTTCACCGAGACTAACTATGTGGGAGACGAACCGGGGAGGGGGCTAAGTTTTTATAACTTAGCTCGAATAACATTAGTGCAAGACAACGTTGGGGATATACACCCGTCTCCTGATAAAGGCTGCCTCTCTCATAATGGTGCTACTCAGTGTTCTCTTCTTCATGATCGTTATCTTGGGGGCCACCGGGGTCTCTGACAGGATTCTTTCCTCGATAGTCAACGAGGAGGTAAGGCTCTATAGACAGAGTGTGGCGCCCCAAATAAGAGATCCTGCGGCACTCGAGGAAGCCGTCGCAAAGTTCAGGGAGGAGGCCATAAAGAGCTACGGCCTCGACAAGCCGTGGTATGAGAGGCTTCCCGACATGTTCCTACGCGTTCTGAGACTAGACCTTGGTAGGGCGAGACACGCCCAAACGTTCGGGGGAAGTAACAGGATATCGGACATCATATTAGAAAGGCTTCCCAACACGGTGATTCTCGTGACCACGGCCATCGCCATAAACTTCCTGATCGGGATATTCCTCGGCGTGAGGATAGCGGCCAAACCCGGGACAAAGCTGGACAGGATCACCTCGTTCCTCTCGGCGGTTAGCTACGCCGTCCCGACCTGGTGGCTCGGCATCATATTCATCCTCATCTTTGCATTCTATCTGAGGCTCTTCCCCTACGGCGGCCTCTATAGCTCTCCAGCGCCCCAAGACCCTTTACTCAGGGTGCTGGACGTTCTGTGGCACGCCACACTTCCAGTTACAGTGCTAGTCCTCGTGAACGTTGGGCTGACGATATACGTCACGCGGACAATAGTGTTGAACATAGCGCAGGAGGACTTCGTTAACGTCGCGAGGATAAAGGGGCTGCCTGAGGGGCTTGTCAATAGGCGCTACATCATGAGGGTGGCTGCGCCGCCTATATTAACAAACGTGATCTTGGGGCTGGCCGGATCCATAGGTGGAGCGATATTGACTGAGGCTGTGTTCAGCTGGCCGGGCATGGG
>Ga0105154_1001016_pt1 | contig 11612 bp, 12 predicted proteins | sample SSWtaG_FD_89672 | JGI IMG/M metagenome (GOLD analysis project Ga0105154, IMG submission 89672) | Hot spring microbial communities from Sandy's Spring West, USA to study Microbial Dark Matter (Phase II) - SSWsed_matched | ecosystem: Environmental > Aquatic > Thermal springs > Hot (42-90C) >... | reverse complement strand
GCCCAAGGCTGGGCGGGCTCAAGGCCGTCTACGTTGGCTTCTTCCTGCGCAACGCTGGCGCCACTGGGATCTGGGCCCTACTACCCATCTACCTAGCCAGCCTCGGGGCCTCGCGGCTCTGGATAGGCCTGCTCTACGCCGTCAACCTGGCCTCTCAGGCAGCGCTCATGGGCTACGTCGGCTACCTAACCGACAGGCTGGGGAGGAAGCCGACGCTCCTCCTAGGCCTCTTCGGGTCCTCAGCTGTCTTCGCCCTCTACGGCCTAGCCCCCAGCTACCTATGGGTGGCGCCCATCCACGTGCTCCTAGGCCTCTCCTGGTGCTCCCTCATAAACGCCTCAACGGCCTACATAGGCGACCGAGCGCCCCTGGAGGCTCAGGGGTACATGATGAGCCTCCTCTTCACCGTGACCGGCCTCGCCTGGATAGCTGGCTCGAGCCTAGCGGCGGCCACCGTGGACCTCTTGGGCCTGCGGAACTACATGTTCCTAGCGGCCTCCCTCTCCTCGCTTGGAGGGCTCTACGTCGCTAGGTTCATGGAGGAGGCCGGCCGGCGCGCGAACGCTACCTCAGCGGGCCACGTAGGGGTCTAGGGTGGGCCCCCTCGAGACCCTCAGGGCCCTGTAGTCCCTCAGCTTAAGGGCCGAGGCCTCGGCCAGCTTGCGCGACCCGCAGGCGGGGCGCTGGAGCCCCTTGGCGCAGGCTAGGCAGTTGCCGTTACAGCCCTCGAGGGGCCTGAACCTCTCGCTCAGCGACGACCTGTAGTAGATGGGGGTCTCCTTCCCCTCGCAGCAGGTCGAGGTCATGAAGTCCTCGTTGAGCCCCCTGAACCACGACCCCCTCCGCTCGAACTCCATGCAGAGGGCCATCGTCACCCCGGCCTCCGTGCAGACCTCCCTCGCCAGCTTAAACAGGGCCCTTCGGTACCTAACGTCGGCCTCCACCCTGGAGCCCCTCCTCCACCTGTAGACGCGGCGCCACGCCTCCAGCGCCCACGGGAACCGCTCCTCGACCACCCTCAACGTCCCCTGGGCCCACGGCTCGTCCAGGTCGCAGACGCTGAAGATTGCGTGCCTAGCCCCCTCGGCGGCCGCCCTAGCCACCACCTCCTCGATGGACCTCCTGTCGTCGGTCAGGCCGGGGAGCAGCGGGTCCATCCTGACGACTGTGTAGAGGCCCCTGTCCGCCGCCCTCCTGACGGCCCTGAACTGCTCCTCGGCCGTGGAGCCGCCGGGCGAGAACGCCCGCCCGACCTCGTCATCCGCGGAGAGTATGGTGAACTGAGCGAAGGAGTGCGGGTTCTCGGCCATCCGGTCGAGGAGCCTCGCCGGCACGTTGGAGCCGCACTTAGTCACGAACTCGACGGGCAGGCCTCGGTCGAGGAACGCGTAGGCGGTGCGCTCGCTCAGGCCGTACTTACCCTCGAGGGGGTGCTGGAAGGGGTCGGTGATGGGGCTTAGGTAGGCGCAGCTCGCTACGTAGAGGCCGTCGAGCTCGCGGGCGCACTTCAGGTCGAAGTCCTTGAACACGGTCACCACGCCCGTGCGGTGCCATAGGTCGAAGTAGCCCTTGAAGCCTCGGGCGTAGCACATGGGGCAGCCGACGGAGCAGCCGTTGTACGGGTTGAGCAGGATGCGTTCAGCCGAGCACTCGCGCCTGCCGCGGTCGCGGTAGCCGTAGGACCAGCCGTGGACCACCTCCTTGCGGGTGGCTACGACCACGTGGGGGTACGGGTCCTCGACCACCTCGAGCCTGCGGCGGGCGCCCCGCCCCAGCTCGACCTCGACCTCCAAGGGCTGTCGCGGATTGACGGTTAGGGGCTAGGCTTTTAGGCTTTTATTTCATTCATTTACTGATATTGGTTTCAGACGTCGGAGAAGTTGCTGAGGCCTGAGGGGCCTGCCGGAGGCTTGGCATCAGCTACGCCACCGTTTGTCCCTAGATGCTCATTCTCATCAGTTTATATTCACTCGTTTCATCTAGGGACTTCCACCTCGCCCACACCTCACGGGCTATCGGTGTGGGGTCGTGGGTGGCGGTCGCCCCGAACGGCACGCGGGGCACATCTACGGGAGGCCCGCCTAGGCTCGGAGCGCTGCTCCCATCGCCTAGGCGGGCTCGAATGAGGAGGTTGATGCATGCAACTACGTCTCTGTGCCACAGCTCGCCCCCTACGCTACACCTACCGACCCTGCTACTATTGCTGTAGGCTATCGGGGTGCTACGCACTGGGCACCTCCTAGAGGTATTTTTCGGGTCCACGTAGACTACTGGGACTCCGCGCTCCCTCGCCTCCTCCTCAATAGCCCTCTGAACGCCTCTAAAGCTAGCCTGGTACATCCTGTGACGCAACTGGTCATCCATCACGTGGTTAATCATCTCCCTGGCAGGGCTCTTGCCCAGCTCTTCTAATACAATGGCGTACCGCCCCTCCTTAGCGGCTTTGACAATAATGTTTGCAAGTTTCCACCTCAAGTCGTTCTTCAGCTTCTTCTCCTGAACCCTCTTCCTCCTGCAGTAGTAGCCTAAGACAATGCCCCTGAAGCCTGTTTTGAACAGGTAGACCTTATCTTCAATCAGTACAGCGACGTGGTCCTCGTTCACGTCAACAGTCACGAAGCCTCTCGGCTCGTAGACCTCGATGCTCTTCTTAAACGTCAAGTAGATGATTAGCCTCCTAGCCTTCCTATCGAGCTTAATCCTAGCTCCTGAAGAAATCTTCCAGCCAATATTGACATACCTCCAGTACTGCTCGTGCGGCTCCAGCCCTACTCTAACCCAGCCCTTGTGAGTTGCTACCTCAATAGCTGTCAAGTCCTTCGGCTTCCACAAGTGGTCATCAAGCCATATGGAGACGCTCCCGACTTCGAGGTACTCTCTGCTTGTCAAACTCTTCTTCTTAAGCCTGAGGAAGCTCTTAGCCCTCGTAGACGCATCTTGACACGCTGTATACGCGTAGTGCGATGGTAAATGAGGGTAAAGTGCCCTCAGCTCCCCATACTTCATCGCTTTAAGCTTGGTGAAGCTTGCGACGCTGTTTCTAACCGCGCACATTGTCAGTTGCTCAACCATGTTCCTGTACATGCCTTCGAGCTCCGTGAAGGTCTTGAATGCTCTTCTCGGCAGAGGAGCGGACTTGACAACGACGGTTCTCGCTACTTCACCACAAACCCAATCTACAAACATCAACCATGAAACGGCCCACCCCGCTGGGCGCTGGGAAAGGCTTAAGAGGCCGACGTTGAGGATGCGTCGAGACATGTGCGAGTTCAAGGTCCTCCTGGGCGGCGACCAGGTCATGAAGGACGTGGTCTACGCTGAGGCGAGGGAGGGAGGGGTGCTCCTCAGGACGGTGCTGGGCGAGGAGAGGTTCTTCGATGGCTGTAGGATACTTATGGTGGACGTCGAGAGGGAGCTGCTGAAGCTAGAGGTAGGTGGAGCCTAGGCTGGCGTGTAGGCAGGGAGCTGACGTCGTAAATGTTCAAGCAGCGGCGCCGAACAGTCGTCAATTTAAGCCTAGAGGGTCGTTGGAGGCCAGCTGATTGAAGGCTAAGGCCTGCATCGAGCTGATCAAGCCTAAGGTGCTACTCGGACTCTTAACGCTCTTCGCTGCATCAGCCCTGTCCTCAGCAGTGAGAGAGGGGGTCGCGCTCGACCCCTTCAGGATGGCAGCCTCTACGGCTGCCGCGGCCAGCTTGATGGCTGGAGCCAACGGACTCAATGAATACCTCGACAGGGATCTGGACGCCATCATGTACAGGACGAGGTGGAAGAGGCCTCTGCCCTTAGGGAGGATGAAGGAGCCAGAGGCCCTCGTGGTGAGCGCAGCCCTCCTAGCGGCCTCCGCCCTCATCGGGGCCCCGCTGATAGCCTTAGGCTACGTGGTCCCCTCCACCCTATGGGTAGCCCTCTTAGCCTTAGCTTCCTACATAGGCGCCTACACCTACCTCCTTAAGCGTAAGAGCTGGCTGGCTCTGGTTTCAGCGACCCCAGCGTGCGCCTCCCCCGTGCTGGCTGGATGGCTGGTTGGAGCTGGGAGGCTGACGTTAACCGCCGTGCTCTACGCCTCAGCTGCCGCCCTCTGGGGCCTCATACACTTCTGGGCATTAGCAATCGTGTTCAGGGAGGACTACCGCAGGGCTCGGGTGCCCACGCTACCCTCCTCGTTGAGCGTCGAGGCCTCCGCCCGCGTCGTAGCCTCCACGTCCGTAGCGGCCGCCCTCCTCGCTTGGACGGCTGCCACGCTCGGGGGGGTGGGCTTGATCGGCTTGGCCTCCACCACGGCCTTAAACCTCGTCCTCCTAGCGCTGGCTGTAGGGCTGCTGCTTAAGCCTAGGTCAGGGAGGAGGGCCTGGAGGCTCTTCAAGTACAGCTCGCCCTACGTGGTGCTCACGCTCCTCTCCTCGGCCGCTTAGGTGGATATTAGCTGCGTCAGCGAGCCCACCGACGGGCTGCGGAAGGCAGGCTCGTCGCATCCGCCTCCAATCCCCTACGTCCTTGGTGGAGGCCTAAACGTTGGGCGTCGTAGCTCTCTGCAAGCCTTAAATAGGCTTTAAGCTAAGGGGGCGCTGGCGACTTCCATGAGCAGCCCCTTCACCTACACCACCTACGGCTACAACAAGGAGGACATGGAGCGCATAGCGAGGATGGAGTTTAAGGAGATAGTGTACGATAAAAACTGGTACGACCACACCGCGCTGATAATGATCAACCGCCCCCACCGACTCAACTCCTACACCATCAACACCCTACGTGAGCTCTGCAGGGCCATGGAAGACGCCATGTGGGACGACAGCGTCCAGGTCATAGTCGTCACGGGGGCTGGCGACAGGGGGTTCTGCACCGGAGGCGACGTGATAGAGTACGCTGAGGTCTACACCAGGAAGCCTAGCGACTTCTACAAGTGGTTCGACCCATACTTCAGGTTCTTCGACCTGCTGAGGAAGTGCGGCAAGCCGGTCATCGCCCGCCTCAACGGGGTGGTGGCTGGCGGAGGTAACGAGATCCACCTGGCCTGCGACCTATCCATAGCCGCCGACCACGTGAGGTTCATCCAGCCTGGGCCCAGGGTCGGCATGACCTCGATAGGCGGCTGCACGCAGTGGCTGCCCATCACCGTCGGCTTGAGGAGGGCCGCCTGGATGTGCCTCCTCAGCGACTTCCTAGACGCTAAGACGGCCCTCGAGTGGGGGCTCGTCAACCAAGTGGTCCCCTACAGCGAGCTCGACGACGCCGTTAAGAAGATGGCCCGCACCCTGCTGAGCCTATCGCCCAGCAGCCTCCGCAACGCTAAGATCCACTTGAACCTATGGAAGGAGTGGATCTGGGCCTTAACGACTGAGCACTGCCGCGAGTGGTTCTCGGTCCACGTGGGCACTGTGGAGACCGCCGTGGGCATGTGGCACTACTTCAAGGAGAAGCGCGGGCCGGACTACCTGGACGTAGGGATCAGGAAGTTCATGGCCGAGAAGGGGGACACCCACATACCCCACGGCCCCTTGATGAAGACCTGCTCCAAGTGTGGAGCTAAGTACCTGCCCGAGCAGTTCAAGTACTGCGGCCTCTGCGGAGCTAAGCTTGAGTAGGACGGCCGCGCCGCATTCCCTCCAACTTTTTGTGTAGCGCGCATAGGCGCCTGCCTAAACTATAACTACCCTCCCCCTCCTCGGGGTGCCTAGGTGCACGGCTTGGAGAGGAAGGTGGCCGTCGTAGGTGTCGGCCAGAGCGCCTTCACGAGGAGCTGCGGCGTCTCCATAAGGGAGCTTTGCTTCGAGGCCTTCAAGGAGGCTATGGAGGGCCTCAACCTATCGCCCAAGGAGGTCGAGGCCTCCATAGTCTGCTCCGCGCCCGAGTACGATAAGCAGCGCACCCCCTCGGGGCTGATAGCTGAGTACCTAGGCCTGACGCCGAAGCCGACCTTCCTGGTCGAGACCATCTGCGCCTCCAGCACGACCGGCGTGGGCGTCGCCTACAGCTTGGTGAGGGCTGGGCTCAAGGAGGTGGTCGCGGTCGTAGGCTTCCAGAAGATGTCCGAGCTCACCTCAGCCGAGGCTCAGGAGCGCATGGGTAGGGGGGGCGACGTCATGTGGGAGTCGCCGTTCGGCATCATGATGCCCGCCCAGTACGCCATGTACGCCCGCGCGCACATGAAGCAGTACGGCACCACGGAGGAGCAGCTAGCTAAGGTGAGGGAGAAGAACAGCAAGTATGGGGCGCTGAACCCAAAGGCTACGTTCCGCAAGCCGGTCAGCGTCGAGGACGTACTGAAGTCTAGGGTCATAGCCAGCCCCCTGAAGCTCTTGGACTGCTGCGCCAACGCTGATGGAGCCTCCTGCGTCATACTGGCCTCGGAGGAGAAGGCTAGGAAGATCACGGACACACCCGTTTGGGTGGCCGGCTGGGGCTCGGCGTCAGACACCATGACGTTGGCTAACCGCACGTCCTTCACGGGCTTGACCTGCGTCGTGGAGGCCGCTAGGGACGCCTACAGGATGGCTGGCGTGGAGCCCAAGGACATCCACGTCGCCGAGGTCCACGACTGCTTCACCATAGCGGAGATCATGGCCTACGAGAACCTAGGCTTCTGCAAGCCGGGCGAGGGGGGCAAGCTCATCGAGGAGGGGCAGACCTACATAGGAGGCAGGATACCCGTCAACGTGGATGGAGGCCTCCTCTCTAAAGGCCACCCCATAGGCGCCACGGGCGGGTCCCAGGTCCGAACCATAGTCCATCAGCTCCGCGGCGACGCATACAAGATCCACCCAGACCTACAGGTCAAGGGGGCTGAGGTAGGCCTGGTCCACAACGTGGGCGGCGTGGGCCTCTACGCCAACGTCCTGATCTTTAGGAGGTGAGCTCGTACGCCCACGGGCATGGAGAAGTTCGGGAGGATCTCCTACACGAGCGAGTCGAAGGTGGCGGACTTCGTGAAGTTCCTGGCGGAGGGCAAGGTGGTGGCTACGCGCTGTAAGAAGTGCGGCTCCCTCTACTTCCCCCCAAGGGCCGACTGCCACCAATGCCTCAGCAGCGAGTTCGAGTGGGTCCCGCTGAGCGGTAGGTGTAGGCTGGTGACGTTTACCGTGGCCCACTTCGCCCCCACCGGCTTCGAAGGCGACGTGCCCTACGCGCTGGCGGTGGCTGAGTGCGAGGAGGGGGTCAAGGTGTTCACTAGGGTCGGCAAGTCGGTAGCCTTCGAGGAGCTGAAGCCGGGCATGGAGATGAAGCTGACCGCGGTGAAGGTAGGCGAGGATAGGTACAGCTTCGAGCTGGTAAAGCCTTAAAGCGGTAACCCCATTTTTCTGCCTACTTCCTCTTGAAGTAGGCTATCACCTTCTCGGCGAACAGCTGCACGGTATCCTTCAGCGCCTTCGGCGGCACCTGGAAGTTCATGACGAAGTGCCTGCACCCAGCCTTCACGTAGCCGTCGAGGCGCTCTATGAAGTCGTCGGGCGTGCCGAACAGTATTGGCGACTTCTCCACCACCTCGTCCGGCAGCTCCTTGGCCTTAGCCAGCCAGGCCTCAGCGTCCCTGGGGAAGACGAGCTTAAAGGTCATCTCGAAGTCGTAGGTTGGGGGCTTGTAGCCTATGGCCTCGAGGATCCTAGGCCTCGTCAGCAGCAGCAGCTTAGCTGGGAGCATCACGCTCCTCCTGGCCTCCTCCCTGTCCTTGGCTATCACGCCGTACATGAAGTGGGCTGGCTCCACCCCCTCGGGGTCCCTTCCAGCCCTCCTGGCCGCCTCCCTGACCCTCTCGAGGCCCTCCCTGTACCGCTCCACGGTCAAGTTGGCTGGCAGCCAGCCGTCGCCGTACCTCCCGACTAGCTCCATGGTCCTCGGGGAGCTCGCTGCCACGTAGATGGGCACGTGGGGCTTCTGGACGGGCCTGGGCTGTAGGAAGGCCTTCTCGAGCCTGTAGTAGGTCCCCTTGAAGTCCACGAAGTCCTCCGTCCAAAGCCTCTTGATGACTTGAAGGGCCTCCTCAGTGCGCGACACCGGCTTATCGTAGGGTATCCCGAACGGCACGAGGTTCATGGCCTCGCCTATCCCTACGCCCAGGATGGCCCTGCCGCCCGAGATTACGTCGCAGGTTGCTGCCTTCTGCGCCAGCACGGCTGGATGGTAGCGGTAGGTGTCGCTGACGCCGCTGGCCAGCTTGATGGTCTTGGTCTTCACCGCCAGCGCGCAAAGCGTCCCCCACGCCTCCAGGGCGTCCCAGCGCCTCACGCCCGTCGCAACCGTGTGGTCGGGCATCCAGTAGGAGTCGAAGCCTAGCTGCTCAGCCAGCTGAGCGACCTCGCTTATCGTCTCCCATGGGTAGTTGGGGCCCTCCAGCCCGAACTTAACCTCAGCCATGGACATGCGTTCAGCCACCCGCCGGCCAGCTATATAATGCTTCTTTAGCTCGCCGGCTTCATAGCCCCAGCTCGCCAGCGACCATCCTCAAGGCCCTTAGGGAGAGCTCAAAGAACTCAGCGAGCGAGAGCCCAAGCTGCTCGCAAAGCGCTATGCGCTGCCTATCGACCCCACGGGCGAAGTCCTTGGACCTATACTTTCGCTCCACGGTCCTCACCGTGACCTCATCCAGCTTCCTGCTGGGCATCACGAGGGCGCAGGCCACTAGGAGCCCGGATACAGCGTCGGCCGCTATGAGGGCCCTCTCCATCGCCGACTCAGGCCTAACCCCCGTGTTCTCGTAGTTATGAGCGGCTATGGCTCTAACCACCTCATCAGGCACCCTCCCCTTCAGCAGCTCGGCGGCGACGAGGCCGTGCCTCTGGGGGTCGCCTCTAGTCTCAACGAAGTCTAGGTCGTGGAGCAGGCCAGCTAGGCCCCAAAGCTCAGGATCTCCACCTAGCCTCTCAGCGAGCCCCCTCATGATGGCCTCGACGGCTAACGCATGCTTAACCCACCTTTCATCCCTCACCTTTGCCTCGACCAAGCTCAGCGCCTCCCTCCTGTTCAGCAAGCTCAACCCTCTCCGCCTGGCTCCATGGGCGCTTTAAGCTTACAAAGCTTTTCGGAGGATCGATCCCGGTGCGCAGCCCATTAAAGAGCTTGGAGCTAAGCCGCTGACTGAGGAGCCGCTCGACGAAGACTGGTTGTTTAATCCAAGAAGCTTTTCCATTCTTTTGGCGTCTCTTACGTCCAGCGAGCTTAAGTTGCCGCCGCCGAGATTAACGCTTAAAGCTTAAGTAGCTAACGGGCACGACACGCGCTCGGAGGCATCATTATGCAGGAAACATTAAGAAACCTGGCTAAGGCATTCGTCGGTGAAAGCCAGGCTAGGAACAGATACACATTCTACGCGAAATCGCTAAAAGAGAAGGCTTTGAGCAGATAGCTGAGGTTTTCCTCACAACGGCGGAAAATGAGAGAGAACATGCCAGTTGGCTGTTTAAACTGATTAATGAGCTTAAGAGGAAAAGCGGAGGAGGGGCTGAAGAGGTAAAAGTTGAGGCGGTAGTTCCAATAGCTCTAGGGTCGACGGCTGAAAACTTGAAGGCAGCGATCGCTGGCGAAAACTACGAGCACACCAAGATGTACCCTGAGTTTGCAGAGGCCGCTGAAAGGGAGGGGCTTCAAGAGGTCGCTAAAAGGCTGAGGGCCATCGCCGTTGCTGAAGAACACCATGAGGAGAGGTTTAGGAAGCTGCTCAAGGAAGTTGAAGGGGGCACGGTCTTCAAGAAGGATAGAAGCGTCTGGTGGGTTTGCAGGGAATGCGGATACGTACACTTCGGCAAGGAGCCCCCAGAGAGATGCCCCTCCTGCGACCATGAGAAAAGCTTCTACCAGGTTAAATGCGAGGAGTATTAAGTGGGTGTTAAGGCATGACCGAATGGAGGCAGGTGTATAGGTGTAATGTATGCGGGAACATAGTTGAAGTCCTTCACGCCGGCGTCGGCCAGCTCGTTTGCTGTGGACGCCCTATGGAGCTACTTAAAGAGAAGACTGAAGACGTAGGCATGGAGAAGCACCTACCCGTACTAGAGAAGATGGAGGGAGGCGTGAGGGTTAAGGTCGGCTCAACGCCTCATCCGATGGAGGAGAAGCACTACATAGAGTGGGTAGAGGCCATACTTGATGGGGTGACGTACAGGAGGTTCCTCAAGCCGGGCGATAAGCCCGAGGCTTTCTTCGAAGCGAAGGTCGACAAAGCTCAAGCGAGGGCGTACTGTAACATCCACGGGCTGTGGAAGGCGTAAAGCCTTACGTCAACCCTTTTTACCTTGTGCTCTACTCCATCCCTTCCAGCGTGCTGCACGTGGCGGAGGCTGCGCGCCCAAAGCCCGCCTTAACTTCAGCGGGGGGCCGTCGGGAGCCTCGCTAAGGCATCCGCGCAGCTCGCCGGGCCCGCGGCCCTCCCGCTAAACAAGCTTTAACCCTCCTCAGCCTGAGCTCGTGGAGCGCTTTAAGCTTGTACCTAACCAAGGAGCAGGAGGCTCTGCTTGGAGGGGAGGGGGGAGAGGCTAAGAGACTAGCCATGGAGGTCCTCGTCGCCCTAGGCGACATCTATGGGGCTGAGCGCCTGGCGCCCGTCGCTAGCACCCACATCTCAGGGACCTCCTACACCTCATGCGGGGAGGCAGGCCTCGACCTCCTCTCCAAGCTGGCGGCGAGGGGGGCCAGGTTTAAGGTGCCCTCCACCCTCAACCCAGTCGCGATCCCCCTAAACAGCTGGAGGAGGCTCGGCTTCCCCGAGGGCCTAGCCTCCAAGCAGCTAGCCCTCCTCGACCTGTACGCTAAGCTTGGGGCCGCTGGCGCCATCACGTGCTGCCCATACCTGGCTGGGAACCTGCCCTCCTACGGCTCCCTCATCTCCTGGGCCGAGTCCTCAGCCGCCATCTACGCCAACTCCCTCCTAGGGGCTAGGACGAACAGGGAGGGAGGCTTAGCGGCCCTCGCCTCAGCCCTAGTGGGCTTGACGCCGCTCCACGGCCTCCTCCTCGACGAGGGTAGGGCGCCCACCTCGACGGTTAAGGTTGAGGCCGACCTCGCGCACGACCTCGACTTCTCCTTGCTCGGCTACGCCATAGGCGAGGCGCTGGGCAGCGGGGTCCCCTTCATCCAAGGCCTCCCGGCCTGGGCTGGGGCCGAGGAGCTTAAGTCGATGGGGGCCTCCATGTCCACCTCCAGCTCCATAGCACTCTTCCACTCACCCGGCCACACCCCGGAGGCCCTCCTCTACAGCCCGAGGGGCCTCCCGTCATCCTCAGTGGGCCGCGCAGAGCTGAAGGAGGTTTTGGAGAGGCTCTCATCAGCTGGAGGGGTTAGGGTGGACTGCGTGGCCTTGGGCTGCCCCCACCTGAGCCTCGAGGAGCTTAGGAGGCTTTCGAGCCTCCTCGAGGGGGTCAAGGTTAGGGAGGGGGTTAAGCTATGGCTCTTCACCTCGGAGGCCGTGGCCAAGCTGGCCGGGAGCGCTGGCTACCTGGAGGCCGCTGAGGCAGCAGGAGGGGAGCTTCTCATCGGGGGGTGCGTGGTCCACGCCCCCCTCAAGGAGCTAGGCGTCGAGGTCTTGGTCACCAACTCGGCTAAGGCGGCTTACTACTGCGCCTCGATCCACGGGGTCGAGGTCTGCCTAACCTCCATGGATGGATGCGTGAAGGCTGCGGCGG
>Ga0105154_1001009_pt1 | contig 11642 bp, 10 predicted proteins | sample SSWtaG_FD_89672 | JGI IMG/M metagenome (GOLD analysis project Ga0105154, IMG submission 89672) | Hot spring microbial communities from Sandy's Spring West, USA to study Microbial Dark Matter (Phase II) - SSWsed_matched | ecosystem: Environmental > Aquatic > Thermal springs > Hot (42-90C) >... | reverse complement strand
CTCTATCCTTCACGTCGGCGAACACCACCAGGTAGTGAGTCTCGCCCGAGATCAGCATCCTCACCTGGAGGATGGGGACGCCGTGCTTGGCGAATACGCCGGCTACCCGCTCCAAAATGCCCATGGCTCTGAGCGCCTCCTCTCTCAGCTCCACGTAGAACACGTAGGGGTTCGAGCTGGGCACGTGAACGAAGGCCGGTATCTCATTTAGGTAAGTTTCATATGCCTTCATCACGCAATAATTGAATAATGGGGTATAAAAGTTTATCTTTCAAAACTGACTGCTGATTAATGATTAATGATTAATCTTTTGAAGAATTATTCGAAGAAAAATTAGAAAAATTCATCCAAAATAGGACTCTTTAAAAGACATTAGAGAAACGTTAGAAAAAGAATATGGTGATTAAACTATTATCTGGAGTAGCTTCATTGTGAAATCTTTGTTACTCTTAAAAACTATAAATTTAACTCCACTTCTTAGCGCGCATCAACAAGTTCCCTAAATCTGCTCATCATAGTTATTCCTGTTGTAGCTGTAGCTGAGTACTACGATCATCTTGAGCTCGCTCTGCTTCTATTCCGCGCAAACCCTTTCCGAATCTAAGAGAGCTTCCATTAAGTGTTTGAGCGTGAACTCTCTCAAGTAAGGGTTCGACGGTGTGCACGAGTAAATCTTTTGGCGCAGGTATAACCTCTTCCTTTTTTTGAGGGAGACAATCTTGTGGCTCATGTCGAACTTCGCGATTACGTAGAGACATGAACTCGAAATTTAGCTTCGTAACGTTCTAAAAACACACTGACAGCTGGCTGGTAAATGAGATCGCCTTGACCCACTGTGGAGGTCTAACAGAGATCTGATGCGCACGCTCCTGTGCCGGGTCTTGGGAACCGCGTAACCCATGGAAAAGCAACTAGTAGCCCTACATAATACCCACTAGCGTACCCGCGGGGGTACACTTGATCTTCAGCCAGCTCGGCTGCCTAGGCCTCTTCAAGAAGCCCTAGAGTACAAGATGACTAACGTGCTCTGATCAACCTGGGTAGGGGTGGGATCGTCGTGACGCGCCAGGATCGGGGTGGTTCCGAGAGGTTCTAGCTGCCTGAGTACGACGCGCCAGTCAAGGGGGCTAGGAAGGTGTTTAAGGCAGCGGGCGTCATTGGCGCGCGCTAGGAGGTGGGGAAGAGGTACCCGGTACAGCTGGAGAGTCTCTCCTACGCCCTGTTCGTTACGCGCAGGAGCTTGCAGCTCGCTGGCCCGAGGGTCTACGCTAGCGATGACTCCAGCAACCCGTGGACCGTCGTGCTCTCCGACAGGGAGAGCTGCCTCGGCAAGGTTCCTCAAAGCTCCCTGCTGCCGCTGCACGTGAGAAGGAGGTTCCTGGAGATCGTGAGGGTGGACTCGCTCCAGGAAGCCCTCGCCTCGTAGCCTGCTTGCCTAGCAACCCGGCGTACCGAGGCGTGGACAGAGTGCAAACGCTTTCTGTGGCTGTCGGCCAGAGCACCTTCAGGGAAATCTTGCGCAACCTACACTGGATCGGCGTCTACCGCGTCGTACCCTTGGGCGAAAGCTACCTGAGAACTCCTGTCGAGCCTTACGACGGCTTCTTCCTCCCGTCCGTCCTCTCCTACGCTGTCTACATCAGGAGTGGGAGAGAGTGAAGGTGCTCGTCACGGGGGCTACCGGCTTCCCGGGAGGGCACCTGGTCGAGAAGCTGGTGAGTGAAGGCTACGAGGTCAGGGCGCTCGCGAGGAGGACCAGCAACGTGCACCTCGCGGCGTACCACACCTTCTTCGGCAAGAAGGAGCTCTACGAGCTCGTGAACGTGAAGGGGACGCAGTGGCTGGCCGAGGCGGCGCTCGACAATGGCGTGACGCGCTTCGTGTACTGCAGCAGCGAGGTAATAGGCCCGGTCAAGAACCCGCTAGGCGACGAGAACACCCCGCTTAATCCGCAGTTCGAATACGGTAGGTCTAAAGTGCGAGCGGAGAGCGTCGTGAGGGGCCTCGCGGCTCGGGGGCTCAAGTACACCATAGTGAGGCCCACCGGCATTTACGGCCCCCGCAACGTCGACGACTTCGCGTACTGGTTCATCACGAGCTACGCTAAGGGGGGCTTGGCGAGCAAGGTCGAGATCGGGATGGGGGAGAACCTGGTACAGTTCGCCCACGTGGAGGACGTGGTTCAGGGTTTTATTCTCGTCCTCGAGAAGGAGGACGTTGCCGCGTACCAAACGTACATCGTGAGCGAAGACCGGTGGTACACGTACAAGCAGGTGTACCAGATACTCCACGAGCTCACCGGCAAAGGGCCGCCGAGCGTGAAGCCGCCCCCCGCTGCTCGCGAAGGTCCTCTTAGCCCCCCTCGAGCTCTACGACCGCGTGACCGGCGGGGAGAACCTGATGCACCGGGTGGCGCTAGCGAACGCGGTGACGAGCGACAGGGCCTACAGCGTCGAGAAGGCCAAGAGGGAGCTGGGGTAGAGGCCCAAGTACGACCTGAGGACCGGCCTAAAGGAGACGATCGAGTGGTACAGGCAGAACGGCTACCTGGACTGAGCCGCGGGAGCGCTTCAGCAGCCCCTCTCCAGCACGACCACGGCAGCCGCGTAATCCCGCGTGTGGCTCAAGCTCACGTGCACCCTGTCCACCCCCAGCTTGGCCAAGAGCTCGGCGGCCACCCCTTTCGCGGTGAGCTTCGGCGGCTTCCCGAGCACCTCGACGTCCCTGAAGGGCACGGAGGCCGGCCGCTCGATCCCCAAAGCCTTCGCGAACGCCTCTTTCGCGCAGAAGCGGGCTACCACGCACGGGTAGGGGTCCGGCCTCGCGAGGCAGTACTCCCTCTCACCCTCGGTCAACACCCTGCGAACCACGAGCTCGAACACCTCCCTCCTCATCCTCCTGAACCTCTCCACCGACTCCACGTCGATGCCCACGCCGACGATCACGGGCGCGCCGAGCCCCGACGGAGGTTATAACGCTCGCGCGCTCGAGGACGCTTCCCGCTCGCTGTGCCCGACGCGCCCCCGCTCAGCTCCGCCCGAAAGCCGGGATCCCAAAACCAGGGCGTGAGCCGGAAAGGGGAGCCAGGCGGCTCGGAGAGTGTAGTCGTGCGGCGGCGCGCTACGTTTTACCTCCGATCTCCTGTACCTTCTTCAGCGTTTCCTCGGCTATGATGAGCTCCTCGTCGGTGGGGATCACCAAGACCTTCACTCTCGAGTCGTCGCTGCTGATCACCCAGCCGTGGGCCGCCGGGTTCTCGTTCCTCGCGTCGTCCAGCTTTATGCCGAGCTCCTCCAAACCGCTGAGGATAAGCTTCCTCATGAGGGGCGACCGCTCTCCGATGCCGGCCGTGAAGACGATCGCGTCGACCCCGCCCATCGCAGCCATGTACGCCCCAATGTACTTCCTCACCCTGTAGGCGAAAACCCTCAAAGCCCTCCCCCCCGCTTCGTTTCCCTTCCTCCACTCCTCGATCAGCACCCTGACGTCGTTGGAGATCCCAGACAAACCGAGCAAGCCGCTCTTCTCGTTCAGCAGCTCGTAAACCTCGTCGGCGCTCAACCCCTCCCACTTCATCAGGAAGTAGAAGATCGCCGGGTCGATGTCCCCGCTCCTCGTCCCCATCACGAGCCCCTCCAGCGGCGTCATCCCCATGCTCGTATCCACGCACTTACCGTACTTCACCGCCGCCACGCTCGCGCCGCTGCCGAGGTGGCAGGCGATGATCCTCAGCTGCTCCAGCGGGCGGCCCAGCACCTCGGCGGCCTTCCTGCAGACGTACGCGTAGCTGATCCCGTGGAATCCGTAGCGCCTGATCCCGTACTTCAGGTAGTACTCGTAGGGGATCGCGTACAGGTAAGCTTCCTCCGGGATCGTGGCGTGGAAAGCCGTGTCGAAGACCGCGACGTGGAGCGCTCGCGGGAACACTTTCTTCGCCGCGCGTATGCCGAGGAGGTTCGCCGGGTTGTGGAGCGGGGCCATGCGCGAGTACTTTTCTATCACGCTCTCGACTCGCTCGTCCGCGACGACAGCGCCGGTGACTTCGCTGCCCCCGTGAACCACCCTGTGGCCCACCCCAGCGATCTCGCTGGGGTCCCGGATGGAGCCCTTCTCGGGGTCGGTGAGAACCCTCAGGACGTGGGACATGCCCTCCTCATGATCCCTCACCCTCGCTTGGTACCGGATCTCGCCCTTCGGGCCCCTGTAGCTGACGTAGGAGACCTCCTCGCCTATCCGCTCGACGACGCCGCTCGCGACCTCGCGCAGCTCTCCGCCCTCGGCGCTGTAGAGCTTGAACTTTATCGTCGAGCTGCCGCTGTTTATCACGAGCACCTTCATCCCTCCCTCACCGCGCCCGCGATCACCGAGACTATCGCGATCACCCCGACTATGTCTTCGACCGTGGCGCCTCTGGAGAGGTCGCTGGCCGGCTTTGCGAAGCCCTGTAGGATTGGCCCGTACGCGTTCGCTCCAGCGATCCTCTGCACGAGCTTGTACGCGATGTTCCCCGCGTTCAGATCGGGGAATACGAGGATGTTCGCCCTCCCGGCGACGGGGCTCTCCCCCTTCACCTTCCTCCTCGCCACTTCAGGGTCGAGGGCCGCGTCGGCTTGGAGCTCGCCGTCTACGAGGAGCGTGGGGTCCAGCCTCCTGGCGATCTCCACCGCCTTCACCACCTTGTCGACGAGCGGGTGGGCGGCGCTCCCCTTGGTCGAGAAGGAAAGCATCGCGACCCTCGGCTCCCAACCGAGCAGCCACCTCGCGCTCCTGGCCGTCGCCACGGCGATCTCCGCCAGCTGCTCGGGCGTCGGGTCGACGTTCACCGCGCAGTCGGCGAATATCAAGCAGCCGCCTTCGCCGCCCTTGTAGCCGGGTATCTCCATCAGGAAGAAGCTGGAGGGGGTGGAGATGCCCGGCTGGTACCCTATCGTGAGCGCGCAAGCCCTGATCACGTTCGCGGTCGTGTGCGCGGCGCCGGCCACCATCCCGTCCGCCACCCCCCTGCGGACCATCATCGCCGCGTAGAACAGCTCCCTCCGCATCAGCTGCCTCGCCATCCCCAAGCGCTCCTCCTCCAGCCCCCGGATCCTCAGGTACTCCCTCGCGTACTCTTCAACGCTCTCGGGCGTCGGCTCCACGACCTCGATCCCTTCGAGGTTCAAGCCGAGCTTCCTGAAGGTCTCCTCAACCTCGCTCCGCTTGCCGACGAGGACTGGCTCCGCTACGCCCAGCTCCAGCGCCCTGACGGCCGCCCTGGCTACCCTCTCGTCTTGGGGCTCGGGGAGCACGACGCGGGAGCGGTACTTACGCGCCCTCTCAAACACCCTCTCGATCACGCGGGGGGCCGCGCTGGCCACGAAAAGCCGGAAATAAACCGTATTAAAAGTATACGCTTGCGTACAGGCCTACCGGTAGGGCCCGCGGCGGCTCACGTCGTCACGACGCAGCGCGTGGAATCTAACATTAGGAAAAAATAATATAGGGCAGCGAGCTTCTAGCTCGCGTGTTACAACCGATAAAGGCTGTGAACCTCGTTAAGGCGTTCACGACCAGAGAGGGGGGTCAGCTGCTGCGGGGTAGGAGAAGGGTTGTTGAAGCGTTAAGAGGCGTATCCTTCGAGGTGAGGAAAGGGGGGGTCTTCGGGCTTTTAGGGCCTAACGGGGCTGGGAAGACGACAACGATCAAGATCCTCAGCACGCTGCTGCTACCGGACGCTGGCGACGCTTGGGTCATGGGCTACCACGTGGTCAGGGAAGCGGCGAAGGTTAGAGAGGTTATAGGGGTTAGCCTCTACAGCGATAGAGGGTTTTACTGGAAGCTGAGCGGGAGGGAGAACCTCGCGTACTTCGCCCGCCTCTACCACCTGGATTCGAAATACGCTAAGGAGCGCATCCGCTACCTCCTGAAGCTCCTGGACCTCGAGGAGGATGCCGACAGGCTAGTCGAGGAGTACAGCACCGGCATGAAGTCGAAGTTGAACATCGCGAGAGCGCTCCTCCACGACCCGCCGGTGCTTTTCCTGGACGAACCCACAATAGGCTTGGACCCAAACTCGGCCCGCAAGGTTAGGGAAGTGATCCTAGACCTCAAGCGCGAGGGCAAGACCGTCCTGCTGACAACCCACAACATGTTCGAGGCTGACATGGTCTGCGACCGCGTTGCCATAATCAGCAAAGGCCAGATAGTCGCAGTGGGGGCTCCCAGCGAGCTCAAGGCTAAGGTTGCGGAGCACAAAGCCATTGAGGTGAGCTTGGTGGGCTACAGCGAGAGCATCGAGGAGAGCTTGCGCAACACCCCGGGCGTCCTCGGCGTGGCTACGAGGCTCCGCGACCCTGTAGCCGGCGTAGCGGATCTGAAGGTGGTGTACGACAGCGACTTGAGCCTGCGCGAAGCTCTATCTAAGCTGCTCGCCTCCAACGCGAAGGTGCTCTCGGTGAAGAGCGTGGAGCCGACGCTGGAGGAAGTCTTCGTCGTTATGACGGGTGAGCGGCTTGAGGAGGGTTAGGAACGCGTTCTCGACGCTGTCCGCCGTCGTCGTGAAGGAGATGAAGATCATGTCCAGGTACCCGGGCTTTCTCTTCATGGTAGCCGCCATACCGTTCATGTTCGGGGGCATGATCATGGGTATAGGCTACGCGGTGGCGGGCCCGTCGGCGTTCGCGAACTTCGCGGCGAACACAGGCGTGGGCAACCCGCTGCTTTACACCACCCTTGGAGGAGTGCTGATGATAGGCAGCATGCTCTTGGTGGAGAACACGGCGGGGATCATCCGCGAGGAGCAGATGATGGGGACTTTCGAGCTCCACTACTTGACGCCGAACAGCACGATGCTGCTCTGGCTCTTCCACTCCCTCTCAACCTCGCTGCTGACCCTGATGATCATGGCGGTCGACGTCGCAGCCGTGTTAGCTTGGCAGGGTTCGCTGCTATCGCCTGCGGAGTGGCTCGTCGCCGCTCTAGTGACGCTCCTCGGGCTCCTGCCTCTGGCCGGCATCGGCCTTGCGGTCGCCGCTCTCACGGTCCGGTTCAAAGAGGTGTGGGCCATCGCGAACGTCGTCAGCTCCTTCATCGCGTTGCTCTCCGGCTTCTACTACCCGCTCGAGGTGTTCCCCGCCGCCGTGCGGCTCATCTCCCAAGCTCTGCCCACTTCGCATGCAGCCCAGATTTTGAGGAGCGTGATGTCGGAGGGGCTTTCGGCCGCGAGGCTACAGCTGTGGGAGCGGATCGCCCTGATGGCCGCGCTCGGGGCCGCTTACCTGCTGTTGGGTAGAGCGCTCTACTCGAGGTGGGAGGATGAAGCCAGGAGTAGGGGGGAGCTTTCGAAGTACTAGCGCCGCCGGTCGGCTCAAAGCTTTCGCCGCTGAGCTTGAGGCTGCCGCCCAAGCCAGCTTGAAGATGTACTTCAGGTACCCGGCTTGGCTCATCGCCGATGTGCTCACGACGCCCGCCTGGCTCGTTGTCATCCTCGTCCCCATCCTCCTCTTCCTACCCAAGGAGCAGTGGAGCAACCCTCAAGTCCTCAGCACGTTCTTCTGGGGTTTCATATTCTGGGACGTAGTCAGCGCAGGCCTCTGGAGCTTCGGCATGGCAGTGAGGAGGGAACAGCAGATGGGGACGCTCGAACCCCTCCTGCTCACCAACGCGAACAGAGCTGTTCTCTTTTCGAGGAACTTCTTCAGCCGCACGGTTGCCCTAGCGCTTTCCCTAGCTTACGTCTACGCGTTCTTCACGGTGATATTCGGGGTGAACCCGCTCATCTCGAACCCGGCCGGCGTCGCAGCCAGCCTCCTGCTCGGGCTCCTAGCCTCGATGGGCTTCGGCTTGGTTTACGGGGCCCTCGTGCTCCGCTTCAAGAACGTGGGCCCTCTCAACAACGTGCTGCAGTTCGTCATCTTGGGCTTGTGCGGCGCGTTCGTCCCAATCACCTCGCTGCCCGAAGCCTTAAGGGCGGTATCTTACGCGATCCCCCACACGTACGCTGTCGACCTCCTCAGGCACTACGGCTTGGGCACGCCCACTCTCCTCCCAACCCCGCAGGAACTGCTGCTCCTAACCTGCTACACGGCAACCCTCCTCTCGCTCGGTTTCACCGCGCTGGAGCGCGTGGAAAGAGCCCTTAAGCGCACGGGCCAGCTGGGCGCGTACTAGCGCTGCTGGAAAAGGGCAACAGCTTATTATAACGAGTTGCAGCCGGGGGCGCTGTGGCTCGTAAGCTGGCTAAGTGGTTGCTGGGGCCTGCGGTGTTCGCCGCGCTCTTGATAGCACCCCCCTTCCCACTGGTCGAGGAGGCGGCTTTTGAGGTGGGAGCCCCCTTCCCCAAAGCCCCGCAAGCGGCTCTAGGCGGGCTCTTCTGGGTCGCTTCCTGGTGGGTTTCCGAGGTAGTGCCGCTGGGGCTCACGGGCCTGCTCGCCGCCGCGCTGTTCAGCCTCCTCGGCATCGTCCCGTGGAGCGCAGCGCTGTCCAGCTTCGCCAACCCCATCATCTGGATATTCATCGGCGGCTTCGTGCTGGCGAAGGCGTTCAGGAAGTGGGGAGTCGACAGGCGCGCAGCCTTCGCCGTCGCCAAGCTCTACAGGGGCAGGAACCCGTCGCTCGCCGTCCTCTTCACAGCCTGCCTCCCAGCGTTCCTGCTGACCGTGACGGGCTCGATCACGGCCTCGACCAGCGTCGTTTACCCGATAGCCCTCTCCTACCTCGCCGCGATCGGGGCTTCGGACAGCTTGAGCGAAGCGGCGATGCTCGCGCTGGGGGAAGCCGCGACGGCCGGCGCGATGCTGCTCTTGATAAGCACGCCACCCAACCTCGTTGCAAAGCAGGTTCTCGAGTCCAGCCTTCCCGGCTTCCGGTTGACATTCATCGACTGGTTCATCGTGGGGACGCCGCAGGCGCTCGCCGGCCTGCTCATCTCCTGGCTCGTTATCTTCAAGCTGCTGAAGGTGGAGGAGAGGGGGGTGACCCCCATCGCTACGGAAGGCGCGGAGAAGCCGATGAGCTTCGAGGAGAAGCTCGTGGTCTCCATCTTCCTCGCCACGCTCGCTCTTTGGGTGCTGCCGGGCGCGCTCGCGATAGCCGCAACCGCGCTGCCTGAACTCGAAAGCGCTTACAGGCTGGCCGCAAGGCACCTGCCCGAGGCCGCGCCAGCGGCTTTAGCCGTGCTCGCTCTAGGCCTCATCAGGACGCGGAAGGGGCCTCTGCTCACGTTCCAGGAGATCGCGGAGGGCGTAGACTGGAATGTCGTCTTCATGTTTGGCGGGGGCTTGGCGATGGGGGTTGCGCTCGACGCCAGCGGCTTCTCGAAGTGGCTGGCGCTCGCGATCGCTGGCTTGGGCGCGCTCGACTCGTTCACGCTGACGGCGATAGCGGCGCTGCTCGGGTTCGCCATCACGTTCCCCGCGTCCAACACGGCGGCGGCGATGGTCTCCGTGCCTCTCGTCGCCTCGATAGCCAAGGGGGTCGGCGTCAACCCGGTGGCCCCCGTGCTCGCGGCCGCGCTCGCCTGCTCGATCTCCAGCGCCCTACCCTCCACGACGCCGCCAATGGCCATCGTCTACGGCTCGGGGAAGGTCAAGATGGCCAACATGTTCAAGGTCGGCATCGTCTCGGACCTCCTGCGCCTAGCGGTGCTCATCGCCACCGAACCCTACCTCGTCAGCGCGCTGCTCAGGCTGAAAGGCCTATGAAAGGTTTTACCGGCCAGCGGCGTGGGTCGAACGTGCGCGTCCCCCTTCCGCTCGCGCTCGCAGCGGCGCTGCTACCGCTGCTCTCGACCGCCCAGCCCAGCGGGCCCCTACTGCTGCTGATCCCAGCCGCGACCAGCCTGAACCTGACAGTTGGCGAGGTCGCCCCGCTGGCTTTCGTCCTCCAGAACCTGGGGGGAGAAGCAGCGGTCAACGTCACGGTCACGCTGGTGGCTAGCGGGTGCGCCCAGATGCTTGGCTGGAACGGCACGTGGGAGACGAGCCTAGTGCTGAACCTCGGCGACCTAGCGCCGGGCTCGGCCAAGCGCGTCCTGATCCCGATCCGCTGCCGGGGTGGGAGCGGCTCGATCGCGGCCACAGCTTACGCTGAAAACGCTGACCCTGCGTACGCGACCGTCAAGGTTTCGAGCAAGGAGGCCGGTTGGCCTCTCGCGCCCCTCCCGATCGCTGCGGCGGCCGTCCTAGCCTCCCTCTACGTCCTCCACCGCGTGAGGAGGCGCGCCGCCAAGCGCGGTAAGCGCCCGGTTGAGAGGGGGCCCAGGCGCTCGAGGGGGGTTGGCGGGAGGAAACCGGCTCGAGTTTAGGAAGGTTTAATACCCCCTAGGCGCTCCTGCGCACAGGTGTCGAACGCGCATGACTTGACTAAGTAACGGGAGTGGGCGGGCGGCGAACCCAGCGGAGCTTGTTGTGCGCCCCGCCCGGTTGAAGGACGCCAGATCGATCTTCGAGATCCACCTCGCCTCGCTCGAGGGGTTGGACGAGGAGGATTACGAGTGGTTCGAAGCGATGATCAGGGTCAGGTCGAGGAGAAGGAAAGTGCTGGTCGCCGAGCTGGGCGGCGAGGTGGTGGGCTTCGCTGTAGCGTACAGGTACAGGAACCTCGCGTACATCGACAGCATCGCCGTGAAGCCCGAAGCGAGGGGCGCCGGCGTGGGAAGCAGGCTGCTCGCCGAGCTGGAGCGCGCTTTGAAGGACAAGGGGAGCGAGCTGGTGGCGTTGAGCGTGAAGGACAGGAACAAGCGGGCGCTCGACTTCTACCTCCGCAACGGCTACAGCCTCAAGGGCGTCATCCTGCTCCTAAGCTGCGCTGTCGCGGACCTGCCCGACACCGCGGCGGAGGGGTTCACCGTGAAGAGGAGGAGGGCCGGAAGCTTGAGCAGGTTGAGGCGGTTCAAGCCTTCGACGTGGTGGAGCACGCTAACGGAGCCCGTCGACCGGCTCATCTACAAGAGGTTCGTCAGGAGCGAGGAGGCGCTCGTCGCCTACAAGGGCAAGCGCATCAAGGGCGTGCTCGAGTACTCCCTCGGCAGCGAGCTGTACGCGGACTACATCGCGCTATCCTCCTACACGGCGCTCGATGCCCTGCGAACTCTCTTAGCCGGGGTGAAGAGCGTGGGCCTCGAGGCTGGGGTTTCAACGGTCACAGTGCCCGTAGACGCTTCCAAAAAGCTGCTCGTCGAAGCCCTGCTCAAGAGCGGCTTTCGCACGGTCGGGAGCGAGTACCTTGCGGTGAAAGAGCTCGCGTAGCGACCACACCGGGCTAGCTCCTCTTGAAGCTCGAGAAATTGCCTGGCACGAACCCAACGCCCTTGGTTTCCGGCTCTAGCGCCCGCCCACGTACAAGCATTTTAACCCTTCAGCCTCAGCTACACTCACTAACCTTCTGTCAGCGGTTACTATCAGAGAACTGTTAACCTTTTTAGCTGAAACTATCTGGAGAGCGTCAGCGACGTAGATATGGTATTTCAGCACGAGCCCAATAGAGGCACGCAGAAGAGAAGGGCTCACGCCGATTATGAAAAGCCTGCGTAATCTCGAAAGAGTCGCTGCCTCCCTCAGCATATTTTTCATCACTTCTGTCGCGTTTAAACCGATTCTCTTGCTGTACTTATCGAATACGACAACCGCTTCGGCGAGGTTCCAGTTAGAGAAGGCTAGTACTTT
>Ga0105154_1000996_pt1 | contig 11704 bp, 7 predicted proteins | sample SSWtaG_FD_89672 | JGI IMG/M metagenome (GOLD analysis project Ga0105154, IMG submission 89672) | Hot spring microbial communities from Sandy's Spring West, USA to study Microbial Dark Matter (Phase II) - SSWsed_matched | ecosystem: Environmental > Aquatic > Thermal springs > Hot (42-90C) >... | reverse complement strand
GAGATCCTCCCGGGAGTGAAAGTCAGGGTGGAAAAAGACGAAGTCTTTGTGGAGGGGGTAGACAAGGACGCTGTAGCTCAGACAGCTGCGAACATCCACCTGGCCACTCACCTCAGGGGTGATAAGGCTCACAGCCCCCATGGAAGAGAAGGGGCGGGTCCGGGAATATTAGATGGGATTTACCTTTACGCAGTCGAGCACATCCGCTAGAGATGGGTATTCACATAGGCCTGGACGACGCGGATTCTCCACATGGAGGCTGTACAACCTACTTAGGGTACCTTTTGGCCTCCCACCTCCGTCACAAGAACGCTGAGTTTCTCGACTTGCCCTACCTTGTGCGGCTTAACCCGAACGTTCCCTTTAAAACGAGAGGTAATGGTGCTGTGTCACTGCACGTACGCCTGGACGCGCGCGATCTCTGCGACGTAGCCTGGGAGCTTGTCTCAGTCATAGAGCACGAGGTCGAAACTCACGGCAAAACCTCCCCAGGGCTTATAGTCGCCAGCAGCGAAGCCGTGGGTGCGCTCTCCAAAGTCTATGAGAGAGCGCTGAGCGAGTACGTACCGCTGAGCTACGTTCGGGAGCTTCTCGAAGAGCTCGCGCGAAGGGGGGAGGTCTGCGTGCCAAGCCTGAGAGGCAGAGGGCTGACAGGCTCAGCGGCTGCTATAGGAGCTTTTAAGCTCAGAGAGTTCACCTACGAGGTACTGGTGTACAGCCCGGGAGGGCTGAGAGCCAAGCTCGTCATTAGTGACGAGGTCTTCAAAGAGGTGGACCGGAAGTACAGGCCCTACATCTTCGCCACATACGATTACGCGGAGAAGAGAGCCCTAGCTACACCGAGGAGTATAACTCCCGTAGTCTTCGGACTGCGCGGGCTTAACCCTCGTCTCCTCGTGGATGCGCTGAGCATGTTCCCTGGCGTGAACCACTGGATTCTCTACAAGACGAACCAGGCGACCTTCGCGCACCTACGCGTCAGGAAGAACGTCTCATCGCTGCGACCCTACGACTCAGCGGTGGTTGAGGGAAGGGTGAACGGTTCCCCTCAGGTTCTTAAAGGCGGGCACATTAAGGTCACCCTGTGCGACCACACAGGGTGCATTGACGCCATGTTCTACAGGGAAACCGGCTATCTCAGGCACGTCGCGAGGCTACTGCGCAGCGGGGACCTAGTGGAGGTGGGAGGGGGTGTCGTTCCCCGCTTCGGCTTAACGCTTAACGCTGAAAGCCTGAGAGTGATTTCAGCCTCTCCGGAAATCCTTGAGCTTAACCCTTTGTGCCCAGTTTGCGGGAAGAGGATGAAGTCTGCTGGCCGCGGTAAGGGGTTCAAGTGCCCCAGGTGCGGGCTCAGGTCTAGGGATCCTGCGAAAGTGCGTGTGCAGCACGCGAGACACCTGGAACCAGGGCTCTACCTGCCAAGCGCAAGGGCGTACAGACACTTGACGAGACCCAAGGAAGCACTGGGGCTAAGCCCAGAGGAGAAGCTACCCGACACGTGGGTTAGGTAGGTTTTGTTATGCAGTCGCGCTCCTCCTGCGCGCGCGGTAATGAATAAAAAACGGTGGGGATTCGCGTGAGACGAAGTGGTGGTAGATGCCGAGGTACAAGCAGGTTGAGGAGATAGCCAAGATCATGAGAAACGTCGAGCAGGTGAGGAACATAGGCACTCTCGCTCACGTAGACCACGGCAAGACCACGACCTCCGACTCGCTGCTGATGGGCGCGGGCATCCTCAGCCCTAAGGTCGCAGGGCAGGCTCTAGCGCTTGACTACGTGGAGATTGAGCAGCTGAGGCAGATGACCGTGAAAGCGGCCAACGTCTCGCTGTACCACGAGTGGGAGGGCAAGCCCTACGTGATCAACCTGGTTGACACGCCTGGGCACGTCGACTTCACAGGGCACGTGACGAGAAGCCTGAGGATGATGGACGGAGGCATAGTTGTCGTCGATGCTGTGGAGGGCGTGATGACGCAGACCGAGACTGTGGTGAGGCAGGCTCTCCAGGAGTACGTGCGACCTCTGCTCTACATAAACAAGGTGGATAGGCTCATCAGGGAGCTACGCCTCGGACCCAGGGAGATACAGCAGAGGTTCGTGGAGATAGTGAAGGAGTTCAACGGGCTTATTGATCTCTACGCAGACAAGGAGTTCCGTGATAGGTGGAAGGTGGATATAGCCAAGGGTCAGGTGGCCTTTGGCAGCGCGCTGCACAAGTGGGGCTTCACAGTACCGATAGCGATCGAGAAGGGTATCAAGTTTGATTACATAATAGACGCTTACATGCATGATGACATTGAGATGCTTGCGAGAGAGTTTCCACTATATGTAGCCCTCCTGGATATGGTGGTGGAGCACGTCCCTAACCCGCGTGAGGCGCAAAAGTATAGGGTCCCGCGCCTCTGGCGCGGCGACCTCAACAGCGAGATTGGCAAGGCGATGCTCGAGTGCGACCCGGATGGCCCCACAGTAGTCGCGGTAAGCAAGATCACGGTGGACCCCCACGCCGGGCAGGTTGCCACCGGCAGGGTCTTCAGCGGCACTGTTGTAGAGGGCGAGGAGGTTTACCTCCTCAACGCACGAGACGGCGGGAAGATACTGCAGGTTGGCCTTTACATGGGACCCTATAGGGAGAAAATCGACCAGGTCTCTGCGGGGAACATAGTGGCGATGCTCGGCCTGGATAAGGCTCGCGCAGGTGAGACAGTAGTGGATATAAGGTACAAGGACCAGATGGTACCCTTCGAGCACCTCGTCTACGTCGCGGAGCCTGTGGTGACAATAGCTATAGAGCCGAAGCGGAGCAGCGACTTGCCGAAGCTCGTCGACGCTCTTAGGAAGCTGGCCATCGAGGACCCCACGCTCAAGGTTTACATAAACCAGGAGACCGGTGAGTACTTGATCAGCGGTGTGGGGACGCTCCACCTCGAGATCATGCTGTGGGACCTCAAGCAGAGGACGGGGCTGGAGGTCGTGACCTCTCCGCCGATAGTGAGGTACAGGGAGACCGCGAGAGACAGAGGCGAGGTCTTCGAAGGAAAGTCTCCTAACAAGCATAACAAGCTTTACCTGTATGTGGAGCCGCTCAACGAGGAAACAATCAAGCTTATGCAAGAGGGCAAGGTCTACGCGGACCAGGACTGGCGTGAGCGCGCAAGCATCCTACGCGAGTACGCAGGGTGGGATGCGGACGAGGCGCGCAACATATGGGATATGGACGAGAACTTCAACATCTTCGTCAACAGAACCTCGGGAGTGCAGTACCTCAGGGAGGTTAAGGACACCATAGTACAAGGCTTCCGCTGGACCATGGAGGCTGGACCTCTGGCCCAGGAGCCCGTGCGAGGCGTGAAGGTAGTCCTTGTCGACGCCGTGCTACACGAAGACCCCGCGCACAGGGGTCCCGCGCAGATTATGCCCGCGACAAAGAACAGCATAATGGCGTCTATACTCTCCGCGAAGCCAACCCTCCTGGAACCTATCCTCAAAGTAGACGTGAAGGTGCCCCCAGCTCACCTCAGCGGCGTGCTGACGGTGCTCAACAGGCACCGAGGGAAGATCATCTCAATGGAGGAGAAAGGGCTGATAATGAGAGTCCTGGCAGAGCTGCCCGTCGCTGAGAGCTTCAACATAGCGGATGAGCTACGTGAAGCCACCCAGGGCAGGGCTTTCTTTGCCTACGAGTTCCTCAAGTGGGCACCTGTGCCGGCAGCCCAGCTGGAGCAGCTCGTGCTATCCATCAGGGAGAGGAAAGGCCTCCCCAAGAAGCTGCCGAGGATCGAAGACTTCGTTAGCCTCTGAGATACCTTCACCTTTATAAGCAGGTCGCGGGGTCGCTCATCGATGCGGGTAGGGTGGGATGCACGTTCTCTGGCAGCAATCTTCATGGCAGCTCTTCTGGCAGTAGCGCAATCGGCACGTGCAGAAACAGGCTACACGGCTTATGTGAAACTCAGTGGCAGAATCGAGAGCGGCTACGTCGTGTTGTTCCTTAACGTGAGCCTACCAGCTCCTACGAACGCCCTAGAGTTCAACATTAGCCGGTTTGGAGACAAGATCGCCCTCGCGTGGGCTAAAACCAGCTATGGCAACACGCTAGGGCGAATTGGAGACGGTACTCTCAGATTCGCCACTGAGCGCGAAGATTCCTCCTTCTACATAATCCTCGTCGTCGACGCGATCTCGACGAACTCAACGCACGTCAACTTGGAGATTCCTGTCCCGCTGTCCCCTCTGGGCTCAGTCTGCAAGGTGGAGGGGAGCATCACCCTGGGAACAACCTTCGAAGCCGAGGCGCTCTACGGGAACTTCTCAGGCGGAGTCCTCGGGTACAACCTGACAGCACTTCCAGGCTATCTCGATGTGGTGACTTCCTCTGCGCTGTTGTTGAATGTGCAGCTCGCCAAGGTCACCTTCCTGAACAGGACTATTTACCTCTCGCCGGGGCGCGCAGTGTTCGTTGACACATACACCCTGAGATCTGAGGGAGGGCTCCCCGTGAGCACTTTCAGCCTAACCCTTCCGGCGGGGTACGAGCTGGAAGAGGTCGCTGCTGACCTCTTCCGGTACCCGGGGAGGTACGTCAGCAAGCACTCCTCTGATAACTCCACCCTCGTGTTAATACACCTGCTCACATCCCTGCAGGCTCCTGGTCAAGAGGCAAGATTGCAGATTAAGTACTCTACAAACTTCAGTGGGGCTTTGAATGCCTTCACAGGGCTGGGGGTGTTTGTGAAGAACTACAGCGTAAAGGTATGCATTCAGGGAGTTGCTCAGCTGCCAAGCCACCTAGTAACCGAGGAGGAGGTTTTCGATTCCACACGTTGCTACAGGGTCACAGGACCTGGTCCCATCTTCCGATCCGACACTTACCCCGAGGTTAGCATGAGCGCTAGTTTTGCTTCGGCACCAGCTATGCCGGCTGGACTACTAGCAGTCCTCCTGGTGGTGGGCTTCCTAACAGCGGCAGCTGGATACGCGGCCATCGCCAAGCAGAGAAGAGGCGTCCCGGGAGAGAGCGGGGCTGAGCAAATACTGAGGAGGGAGAGCGGGGCAAAAGCTAGGGAGCTGCTAGAGAAGAGAAGGGAAAACCTCATGATTCTGCTAGACCATCTAAGGGAGTACCGCTCCAGAGGTGCAGGTGTCGTAAAGGTAATCGACCTCGTGCAGAGCTATGCTAGGCGGGATGCCGAGCTGCAGAGCGAGGTTTCTAGAGTGTTGTCCTCGCTAGGACCCCAGGGGGGCGAGATCGCCGGGAGAGTACAAGCGGTAAGCGACGAAATCGCAGCAACCTTTAAAGAGCTCTTAGAGACTGAGCGCTTGTATAGGCGGGGCAGAATAGATAAAAAGGAGTATAAGAAGCGTGTGGAGGCTCTTGAGGGCAAGATCTCAAGGCTGGCCAGTGAGTTGGGAAGGATGGCGCGTGCATTATAACCCCTGAGCTATATGTCTTCCCTCTTCGGTGGCAGCTTCTGTGGAGAGGAGGAGAGTCTACATAGAGACATACGGCTGCTGGCTCAACAGGGGGGAGAGCGAGCTTGTAAAAACTATTCTAAGTGAAAGGGGTTACGAGATAGTAGGCGCACCGAGCTCCGCCGATGTAGTGATTGTGAACACCTGTGCTGTGAGGGGAGATACCGAGACGAACGTACTTGCGAGGCTGAGGGAGCTGAAGAAGATCGCTCCTCAGGCGAGGTTCGTAGTCACAGGCTGCCTAGTTAACGTGAGACCGAAAAGCATACTCGAGATCCTACCTGGTGCATCCCTACTAGAACCCGATGCGATACCCAGGATTGCAGACGTGTTGGAGAGAGACGAGCCTGTCTACATTCTCAGAAGGTATGAACGAGACCTTACTCTGCTGCCGAAGTACCAGGAGGGGCCCACGTACGTGGTACCTATCCAGACCGGGTGTACGGGCTCGTGCAGCTTCTGCGTCGAGTGGGTGGCAAGGGGAAGAAGGGTCAAGAGCTACCCTGCGAAGCTTGTTGTTGACGCTGTGAAGGAGGCTGTGAGCAGAGGAGTAAAGGAGGTATATTTGACCGGCCAGGATGTAGCCAGTTACGGCCTAGACACGGGGGCATCTCTGCCAGAACTCTTGGAGACCCTACTCGAGGAGGTTCCCGGACACTACAGGTTGAGGATTGGGATGATGGAGCCAAGCATGCTGCGTAGCTTCGTAGGCAAGCTCACTCCGCTGTTCAAGGACCCCAGGTTGTACAAGTACTTCCATATCCCTGTGCAGCATGGCGACGACAGAGTGCTCTCGCTGATGAACAGGAAGTACACTGTGAGCGAGTACAAGTCTCTAGTGCAGAAAATACGGGAGGATGTTGGGCTGAGCAGCATAGTCACTGACGTCATAGTCGGGTTTCCGGGCGAGACCGAGGAAAGTTTTCAGAACACGCTGAGGCTGCTGGAGGAAGTAATGTTCGACAAAGTGCATGTTGCCAGGTACACTCTGCGACCATTCACCAGGGGCTACCTGCTACCCGGAGTTCCTGAACCGGTGAAAAAGAGGCGGAGCCGCTTAGCCTCAGAGCTTGCGCTGAGAATCTCTGGAGAAGTAAACAAAAAGTACGAGGGGAGATTGACGGAAGTGCTCGTAAACAGCACTTCCTTCAGAGGGGATATTGCCGGCAGAACACCTGAGTACAAGCTGGTGATTATGAAAGGCTACGACCTGAGGGTGGGCGACTTCGTGAAAGTCAGGATAACAAAGTCCACCCCACTCCACCTGGAAGGTGAGGTTGTTGACTAGCTTTCCCGGGCGCTGCGCAGCTCCTCTATTTTCTCTATGGCACGCTTAATATCCTCGTCTGAGATCTTCGAGAAAAGAGGCTTAGGCTCAGGTAGCTTCTGGCCCGGTGGCACTGGGCTGAGCGCCTCCTCCCAACAATGCTCCGACACCTTGTCCTGATATCCTAGAAGCTCCCATACCCTCTGAGAGCTGCCGGGCACTATGGGGTAGAGCATTATCGCGAGTGCTTTCACCGCGTGCAGCGCCACGTAGATGACACCTGATGCTTCATCGGCTGGCAGCTCCCAGGGTCTCTCGCTGTTGAGCAGCGAGTTGCCTGAAGAAGAGAGCATGAGTATCTCCTGAAGAGCTTCCTTGAACCTGAAGGACTCCATAGACTGGGTCACCTGCTCGTACCGCCTTCTGATCTCCTCGCGGAACTGCTTCCCACGGGAGCTTCTCGGCTCCGGAACCCCCCCTCCAAACTTCTTATGAGTGAGTACAAGGACCCTGTGGATAAAATTGCCTATGTTGTCATTGAGATCGCTGTTTATGACCCTTTGGAACTCCTCCCAGGTGAAGTTCGTGTCGCGGATTTCTGGACGTAGCGCTACCAAGGCAAAGCGCCAGTAGTCAACAGGGAAGGTTTCGAGGGCTTCATCAGCCCAAATACCTATTCTCTTGCTCTTCGAGAACTTTAAACCTCGGAAGAGGAGGTACTCAGTGGACGCGACAGTCCACGGAAGTACGTAGCCTCCCCCGCTTGCAAGCAGGAGCGCTGGCAGGATTAGCGTGTGGAATGGTATGTTGTCTTTACCAATGAAGTACACGCTCTTAGTACGCGGGTCCAGCCAGAAGTCTTTCCAGCGGTCTGGCTCACCTCTCTTCTCGAAGTACTCTATCGTTGCCGAGATATACCCGAGGACAGCCTCCATCCACACGTAGATGGTCTTCCCTTCAGCTCCTGGGAAGGGTGCCGGGATCCCCCACTTGTTATCTCTCGTTAGAGCCCGAGGCTTGAGACCGTCTCTCAGTATCTGCAGGCTCATATTGCGCGCATTTGGTGGGAGCTGTTTGTTCGACTCAATGTACCTCTCTAACTCGCCTTGAAGTTTGGGGAGGTCGAGGAACCAGTGCTTCGTAGTCTTCAGTACGGGAGAGCTGCCGCATATAGCGCACCTAGGGTTTACGAGTAGGGTGGGCTCAAGTAGCCTTCCACAGTTCTCGCACTGGTCGCCGTAAGCCTTCTCGTAACCGCAGTAGGGGCAGGTACCCACTATGAAGCGATCCGGCAGGAACATCCCGTCCTTCTCGCAGTAGTACAGCTGCACTGTGTCCTCGAACACGAAACCGTTCTCGTACACCTTGGCGTAGAACTCTCTCACGAACCTCTTATGAGTAGCACTCTCGGTTTTCGAGTAGTTATCAAAGCTTATCTCCCACTTCTCAAAGAGAGCTTTTATGTACTCATGGTTCTTCTCCGCGAACTCCTCCGGCTTAACTCCTCGTTTCAGAGCCTCTACTTCGATCGGTGTCCCATGCATGTCAGAGCCGCTTACGAAAACTACCTGTGCACCCCTCATTCTCAGGAAACGTGCTGCAATGTCCGCAGACAGGACAGAGCCTATCAGGTTCCCGAGGTGAGGAGCCCCGTGGACGTAGGGCCAGGCTGCGAGCACCAGCCACTTCTCCTCCTTGTCTGGCAAGCCCACCACCCCTCCCTCTCAACAGCTCGAAAAATAATATAAAGAGTAATCTCTCATGAGTCGCAGTAATGCTGCAGGTCGTGCGCGTCTCTACACGCACACCCAACTTTAGAGGGAAGCCAGGTTCTAGATGCTCCAGGAAATCAAGTACTTCTTCTGCTCCTCTGTGAGCCTCTCTATGCGCACACCCAGCGCCTCTAGCTTGAGCCTAGCGACTTTATCATCTATGCTCTTGGGCAATCTGTAGACCTTCGCGCGCAGCTTCTCCGCCTTCCTCGCTAGAAAGAGGATCGCCAGAACTTGGTTTGCAAACGAAAGATCCATGACCTCGCTGGGGTGCCCCTCTGCCGCTACTAGGTTTACGAGGCGCCCCTCAGCCAGGAGGTAGAGGCGCCTGCCGTCCCGTAATGTGTACTCTTCGACAACCTCGTTTATCCTACGCTTGCTGGACGCCAGTTCCTCCAGGTCCTTCAAAGATATCTCCACGTTGAAGTGACCTGAGTTGGCCAGGATGGCGCCGTCCTTCATCTTCTCCATGTGCTCTCCTCTAATCACGTTGATATTGCCTGTGGCAGTGATGAATACGTCCCCTATTGCCGCAGCGGAAGCCATGTCTGTGACATAGAAACCCTCGTAGTATGCTTCAAGCGCCCTCACGGGGTCTGTCTCCACCACTACCACGCGGGCGCCCATCCCGCGGACTCTCCAAGCAATCCCTCGGCCCACCCAGCCGTAACCGGCAACCACAACCGTCTTCCCAGCAAGCAGGATATTAGTCGCCCTGAGGATGCCGTCTATAGTGGACTGACCTGTGCCATACCTATTGTCAAACAGGTACTTAGTCCTCGAGTCATTCACCGCGATAACCGGGTAGAGCAGCTTGCCCTCCCTCTCGAGAGCTTTCAGCCGGATAACACCCGTGGTCGTCTCCTCAGTGCCACCTCTAACCTCCCTGACTACATCAGGTGTGAGCAACCTACTGCCCACCTCGTAGTCCAGGCCCTCCCGAACTCCGTGAGCAATCTTGTGCAGCATGACTGTGAGGTCTCCCCCGTCGTCTATAGTTATCGTAGGCGAAATGCTAGCGGCATAAGCTATGGCCGTGAAGTACTCCTGCGGGGTCATCCCCCGCCATGCGTAAACGCGAATCCCCTCCGTGACCAGGTATGCCGCCACATGGTCTTGCGTGGAGAGAGGGTTTGAGGCCGCGAGAGCCACTTCTGCGCCTGCATCCCTGAGTGTAAGCATGAGCACAGCGGTTTCTTTCGTTACGTGCATACACGCTGTAATCTTAATACCCCTCAGAGGTTTCTCCTTGGACAGGCGAGCGCGCAGGCGAGATAGGACATGCATCTGGGTCTGCGCCCACTCCACAGCGATCTTTCCTTTGTCAGCGAGGCTAATGTCGCGAACCTTGTACTTGCTCATCAAGCAGCTAGAGGGGTCTCGTGGATATATGCCTCTCGCGGGAGCAGCCCCCCTAGATTCCGTCTTACGTTCGTAGGATCATCTCGATAAGCTTCACTTTCGGAGTTATCTTAAGCGCATGTTTAGGACTCCCGCTCACGGGAACTTTATATGAGATGAGCCTCTGCGGAACGCTCCACACAACTGTCGCGTATATGAACGTGGACATACCACTCGTGATTGTAAAGGATACTTCGTGGAGAACCCCCCTGCAGATACTCAGGCTGAGGGCGGGGCAGAGGGTGAAGCTCCCGTACCCCTACGCGCTCGCCCTGCTCAGGGAGGGCTGCGCGGAGCTAGACCCCGAGGGGCTGCCCGGCCACTCCACCCTGAAGAAGCTCTCGTGGGCAGAGGAGAAGACCGAGGAGCTCCAGCCGCTCGAGGAGGGGTTCTACCTGAAGGTGGCGCTGCTCGCCAGCAGCCTGCGGGAGAGGGCCCGGAGGGGGGACGAGGGCGCCGAGGAGAGCCTGAGGAAGCTGAGGATAGCGCTCGCCGACCTCGTCAGGCTGCGCTCCCTCAAGATAGCGCAGCTAGCCTCCAAGAACCCGGCGCCGAGCAGGGAGAAGATGAGGAACATGACGCTGGAGGAGCAGATCCTCTACGTGAACCTGTGCGAGCTCCTCTCCAGCTGGATGAAGGCCCTCGTGAGCTTAGCAACAGGGGGTGAGAAAGCGTGACACAAGCTGTCCTTGAGACGCTAGCCCTTGTAGAGCGCATAATGGACTTCATAAAGGATTACAGGGTAGGCGGCAGGGAAAAGTACAGAGAGGCTCTCCGCAGAATGAGCGCGGAGAACGGAGTCTCCCTTGTAATCGACTTCGATGATCTTCTCAGCTATGACAGGGTCTTGGCGGATATACTCGTCGAGTCCCCCTCGGTCTTCATAGAGAGCGCGTCCAAGGCCATCCAGCAGGTAATGATGGTAGAGGATCCTGAGTACGCGCAGAAGGTGAAGACGTTCCACGCAAGGATAAGGAGACTACCGGAGAGCTTCCACGTGCGAATACGGGATATACGCGCCAGGCACCTGGGGAAGTTGATAGCCGTTGAAGGCATTGTGACCAAGATCTCTCCAGTGAAACAGGAGCTTGTCGAAGCGGTATTCAGATGCAAGACTTGCGGGCATGAGGAACTAGTGAAACAGGAGGAGGGTAGCCTGGCGAAGCCCACGCAGTGCCCTGAGTGCAGTAGGGAAGGTAGGAAGTCACAGGGCTTCGTGCTGGTAGCTGAGAAGAGCCTGTTCATCGACGTGCAGAAGTTCGTGCTCCAGGAGAAGCCCGAGGAGCTACCGCCGGGGCAGCTCCCCAGATCCATCGAGGTGGTTGTCAGGGACGACCTAGTGGACACAGTGCGGCCTGGCGACAGAGTCACCGTGGTCGGCTTCCTGAGAGTAGAGGAAGATAAGAAGTTCCTGAAGAACGCTCCTCCTGTTTACCACCCCTACATGGAGGCAAACTACGTGGAGGTTGCCGCTAAGGAGACTCTGGACGTGGAGATAACGCCGGAGGACGAGAAGAAGATCCTGGAGCTGTCGAGGAGGGAGGACTTGGAGGAGCTGATCGTGAACTCGATAGCCCCCTCGATCTACGGGTACAGGGAGGTCAAGCTCGCGATAGCCCTGCTCCTCTTCGGCGGCGTGCCCAAGGTGTACCCCGACGGCATCAGGGTGAGGGGCGACATCCACGTCCTGCTGATAGGAGACCCCGGCACCGCCAAGAGCCAGCTCCTGCGGTACGTGAGCTTCATTGCCCCCCGAGGAATATACACCTCCGGCAAAGGGGCTACAGCTGCT
>Ga0105154_1000994_pt1 | contig 11709 bp, 7 predicted proteins | sample SSWtaG_FD_89672 | JGI IMG/M metagenome (GOLD analysis project Ga0105154, IMG submission 89672) | Hot spring microbial communities from Sandy's Spring West, USA to study Microbial Dark Matter (Phase II) - SSWsed_matched | ecosystem: Environmental > Aquatic > Thermal springs > Hot (42-90C) >... | reverse complement strand
GGGTCGAGGAGGCCCCGGCGAGCCTAGTCGTCTGCGCGGTCTTCGAGAGGACGGTCTCTCGCTACGGCGAGCGGGGCAGGGTGAGGTACGTCCCCATGGAGGTAGGCCACTTGGGGCAGAACGTCTACTTAATGGCCACTGCGCTGGGCTATGGAGCTGTGGTCGTGGGGGCCTTCCACGACGACCGAGTACGAGCTGTGATAGGCGCGCCGCCGGAGGAGGAGCCCATGTACGTCATACCGATTGGCGTCCCCAAGGAGCCTCGACACATTGGATTCGACGACGTGTGGAGGTACATCGAGGCGAGGAGGAGTGGCTAAGGTGGCTAGCCCCAAGTTGCTCAGAGCGCTCTACCTGCTGGTCGAGGTCACCGGGCCAGCGGTTTCGGCGGTCATGCTGATCTACTTGCTGACTGGCTACCAGATGCTGGCCCCAGGCCTAGGGCTCATACCTAGGGCGTCATTGGTGCACACGGACCCCGTTCTCAGAGCACTGGCGATAGCGCTGGCGCTAACGCACAGCTACGCAGGGCTCTTGCTAATCTGCGAGAGGAGGATTAGGAGCTACACCTTGAAGAGGCTGGCTGAGCTAGATATTACGGTATTGCTGGCGTTCTTCGCTGCCCTCTTCGCAACTCTCGAGATCGTGATTTAATGTTGGATCCTCAGTTAATGAGTGTGTCCACCATAAGTTCAAGACCTCATAGCGCGGGCGAGATGCAGGTCTTTGAGCCCTGATCGTAATTAGATAACGCGAGCCAGCTCATGTCGTAGAGGAGATTAGCATTAGGAGGGGCGAGAGCCCTATGAGCATGGCAAGGCCCATTCGATTGTTGAGCATGAGCTGAAGTAGTGGAGCAATCAATTTAACTCTTAGGGTTAAAGTCGATGAAGATCGACTAGCTAACCAACCCTTCCAAATGCACCTATCGTGACCTTCTCGTGCGCGGCTAAGCAGATTAGCACTTAGAGCGAGAGCTTTACGAGTTCGTCAGTTGCAGAGATCCTTGTATGTAGAGTCGAGGGCCTTACAGAAGATGGTTGTGAGTGAGACGGGCCACTTCAGCACGCTCTTGCTCCTCTTTATCAGAGCAACCCATCTTATTGAACCACAAGTACGAGAGTGCTCTCGAAGGGATGAAAAGCGCATGCGCAAGAGGGCATGAGGTTAATAGAGCCATCGTTGAGACGCAAACGGTTATGCAGCTACGAACCTCGTATGAAACACTTAGCGTTGTTTAGCTGTCAATAAGACTTATACCTCCACGACGACCTCAAATAAAAAGTGGAAGATGTCTATGCGTAGGGGCGCTAGTAAGTACTTTCTCCTCCTTTTACTAATAATTAATGCGTCTATCCACACGTCTCTTCAAAGTCCCTTAGACTGCATGCTTGCCCGAGCCTCTGACGGCGCCTCATATGCAGTCTCGGACGACCCGTACCTCGTCAACAATGAAACCATGAAGGTCCTGAGGGTCCCCTACCTCCATCAAGACCTTGTAAATGAATGCTGGTTATATTCAGCTGGAATGATCGTTGCGTACTACGTAGGCGACTTCGATCCCGACGTAGTCCTCAACAAACTCGGGAAGGGATTCGATGCAGAGTTTAACATTCTACTAGAACATGGAGAGTTCAAAAAGGTTCTAAAAGATGTCTACGGAATTAAGCTCTCAATTGATCTATTACAACCAATTTTCCTCAGTGAAAGAGAGTTAATGGATCTCGTTGTCAGCGAAATTTCTAATGCAAGGCCTTTGTTGTTTATGGCAAGTGCACGTCTTAGTGGGAAGAAGGTTGGTCACGTCATCGTAATAACGGGATACTACGTAAATGCCTCAGGATTTTATATCGTCGTCAATGACCCTTCCGGCGCTTTCACCCATGACATTTGGGGGGCTACGAGGAGGTTTGACGGTTCATTTGCAGAACCGATGAGCGCTTACGGCGTGCTAGTTGATCTAAAGAGAGTCTGGAACACCACCACGTGCAGGTTTGTGGTTACCGTCGAGGAAGGCCCGTCTAAACCCAATCCGCCAGAAGCCGTTGTATATGCGTACACGTGGAAACCTTATGCAACCACCACGCCATACGACTCCCTCAGAAGGAGCTGTGAAAAATGGTCTACTACGCATTTTTACCACAACAACTACTTAGATAAATCTCTCTGGTACCCAATACCTATCATAAAGGTTCAAGAGCCTGTGGACTTTACAATATGGGTGTACCCTAATACCCTTCAGCCAAAAGAGCTCAACCTCTACGTTGGTGTAACTCATGAAGATGTGCACGGGTTTGTTGTGAGCGCAACAGACAAACTGAGCGTTAAAATCCACAATTACTCCTACGCCGAGATAATCAGCCCGGGAAGGACGTTGTTCAACTACTATCCATCGGGTCAGACTTCGTCGATAGATTTGTCAATTTATCCTTGGTCTGCAGGCATCATGCAAGTAAGGCTAACGCTTATTGATGAGGCAGCAAGTAGTTCCGTGTTCGAGTGGGGACCCGTAGAACTCTATGTCTACCACGAGACGTCGCGACTATGCGTCGAAAAGTCTGAATGTAAGGTGGATGTTGTGGCGGGAATTTTATATGATGACCCTCATGAAAAGAAAATCGTTGACTTATACGTGGCCTTCTCTAGTCCTGCACTACTAGAATTCCCAATATACACTCCTTTGTGCACCTTTAAATTGATAAGGCCGAGCCATCACTTGTTTACTAAAGCTCAGCCACACAAAACGCTAGGCGGATATTACTACACATATCGCATGGAGATTCCCAAGGATCAAAACTCTATAAGCATAGAGGGCGTTATCAACTGCACCCTTGCTCGTAGCATCCCTGTCAACGAAGTTCTATTGTTACCGGAGTCCGGGATTTCGAAGGTCGGACTAGTCGACCTAAAGGAGGTAGTGTTTTACAAGAACGGATCGGCAACGTTGCATATCAGTTACCTCATAACAAGGCACATTTCTTCGAGTTACAGCCTCTTCGTAGAGGCGGGGACGTCAAGGGGCTCAGTAGACTTAGGCGCCAGTCTCTCGGGCGACGTCGTGCACAACGTGATCGTACCTAATGGTCAAGTAATTCCCATAACCCTAGGTGTCGTGAGCGGTATTGGAGGTTACATATTCGACGTCGTATCTGTGAAGGTGGTCAATCCCCTGAGCGCATCTATATCGGAGCTCTCCATGCCTGCTCAGATCGTTGAGGGCGGCTACACCTTTATCCGATACAACGTGTCGTTGCCGAAAGCCGCGATGGACAGCTTAAGCGACATCTCCATGTCCTCCGTTGTTTACATAAACGGTAGCGAGGCACGGTCGACCACATGGGTAGAGAGAGTCATATGGGAAGGCGATAAGGTCGTGCTGTTGATGAGGTCGGCCGTCTACGTGCGGCCTCGTGAGGTCAGCGACACGGTCGAGTACGCATACGAATTTACCGTGATTCCAAAGCTAGGGATCAAGTACAGGGCGGACAGCGTAGCGTACGCTTATTCGTATGACCTAAATAGCACAAAGATCGTAACCGTCTACAAGAAGGACAGGGAAGTCGGACGCGTGGCCTCCGTCCTAGTGATAGACGTCTCGGGCAGCATGGGGAGCATTTTTAAAGGAAGGAGCAAACTCGATTGGGCTAAGGAAGCTGCGATCTGCTTAGTCAACTTAACACTTGACGGAGACCGCCTAGGCTTGATAGCCTTCAGCAGTCGGCCTAAGCTCGTGCAAGACGTCGTAGTCGTCAACTCCTCCGTGAGAGAGGACATTATACAGAAGATCAAGGGACTTAGCGAGGGCGGGTCGACGAATATTGGAGATTCGTTAAAACTCGCTACAGACCTCTTGAGTAGGCGCGAGCTACGAGAATACAAGAAGGCCGTGATCCTCCTCACAGATGGCATGCATAATACAGGAACGCATCCTCTGGAAGTTCTCGGCTATGTCAAGGAAATGGACGTCAAAGTCTACACGGTTGGTTTGGGAGAACCGGGAGATATAGATGAGGAAGTTCTCAATAGGATTGCGTATGAAACTGGCGGGTTGTACTTCTACGCGCCAACGCCTGATAAACTCCAAGAGATCTTCAACCACATAAGGGGTGAGGTCGCAGCGCTGAATCTGATAGACCTAGACGTCGTAAGGCTTGGGCCGTCCCAAGAGGTCTGGCGCATCTATCCGCTGGATCTGAGTTACAGCGACTTCATCATAGAGATTAGCTGGGACGCTGGCTTGGAGCCCGTCATAAGGTTGCAGTTGCTCAATTTAACAGTAGATCAGAGAAATGCGTCACTAATAGGAATTGAAGTCACCCGTCCAGTTAGGAACACCTTAAGATTTAGGTTCCCAAGAGGGTCCAACACTATATTCCTAGCGGAGACTATTCCGGTCAATGTCACGATATCAAATATCAATCGCAATGATATCCTCGTTAAGATAAGCGTGTTCGGAGGAAAGGAACAACTACTCGAGGTGGTGCTGGATAACCCGACGGCTAGGTACTTAAAGGGCCAGTACCTGTTCTTCAGAAGTGTCGTAGAGGAAGGCAAGAAGACCCAGGTAATGCTCTTAGACAACGATGGTGCCGTGCTGTATTATAATGTCTTAGCTGTTCGTGACGCCTCTGGAGTTTGGAGCGGCACTCTCAATCACTTCATAAGACTCCCAGAGATACCAGGCACCTACTATTTGAAGACAACATTGTTCGGCTCCTTCCAATTAAAGACGAGGATTATGTCGATAGTCGTTGTAGACACGCCATACCGAGACCCCATAGTCGTGAGCCATGCAAAGAAGGTCAAAGGATTTGGACTAATCAAGATACCTATCAACATATCGGTTCAAGAACCCGGCATCTTAGGTAAGAGGCTGATCATCCAAGCAAAGCTCGAACCAGAAAAACCCTATGCGCCTTCTATCTCAGTAGAAAAAGAGATGATCGAGATCGAGAATCTCATAGAGGAAAACTACATGTTCGTTAGCATCCCATTTAACGCTATGCCAGGGACATACAACGTATCCCTCTTATTCTACATAGATGGCCACTCCTTCTTAGTCAAAGAGGACGCCATGGAAATACGCGTGCCATCAATAGACGTAGGCGTTGTAGATTTCGAGAGAGTAGTCTGCACGCGTCAAGGAGATCTAGTGCATTCCAAGGTAACACTAAACATTATTGGTGATGACAAGTATGCAGTTGATTTAGAGCTAGTCCCTCGTTTTGAGGATGAAAGAGCCTTCATAGAAGGCCAGTTGCGCTCATATAAGGCAACCGTCTATACGAACTCGTCCATAACTGCTTCGATCGAATACGACGCGAGCAAAGTAGGTGTCTACTTGGGGCTAATAAGTATATCGATGAACGGGACGCCCATCAACAACTTAGCACAGACCCTCGTCGTCATACCGCCAATCTCTGACGTAGCTAGAACCATTTGGGCCTATAGATACGACGTCCTCACACTAGGGCCGGATTTGACCAAAGGCATAGAAGCCCAGCTTAAAATCAGCGGGAAGACCAAAGTGGCGGGGATAATATCTGTACCAGTGAATACTAAGTCGAGCATAGATTACGTTGTATATGCTCATGGTGGAGATGAGGTGGCGATGTCGATGTTAACGGTACTCATCCCACAAGAGATGAGGAGCCAAGAATACGTTTTATACGTTGAGAAGGACGGCGTGGTTATAGATGTAATTGGCTTGACAGAACAGTCAGACAAGGTATTCATCGCTGTGGAGCCCGAGCACGTGTATAGGGTGTGGATCGAGTTAACGAGCCCGCCGCTGATTATTGGCGGCGGTGGGGGCCGACCACCGAAGACTACGACGCCCTCTGAAGCACAGCCACCAATAGTAAGCTGGCTACCTATGGTAGTTGCTCTCGTTGCGACGGCAGTGGCCGTGGAGTTGTCTGTAATAGCGTTGCTGTACCTACGAAGGAGAAGAGCGGCGCTCTCATAGGCCGAAGATCGGTTGACTTCTCTTAGCCCTCTTCATGGCTACAAGGAGTAGCGTTGCTAGCGTTAGAGACGCTAATGACGTTGCCAAGGACGTCAAGGTCAAGGTTCTTTGACGTCCCAGTTCGTCGCTCATCGTTTCGTTTGCCGAATGGATTTCCCTTTCCAATTGCTCGGCAATTTTCTTTAAGTACGTGATGTTACTCTCGATGTTCTCAAAGTAATTGGCCGAGAGAACCAGCACTTGCACCTCTTTATGATGGAGCGACTCGCTACCTCTGGTTATGGATATGTTCAGATTCAGTCGCTCGCACGTGGGCACCGGGCTCCCTGTCTTACTTATTTTCCCGAGTACTACGTAGGTCCTATCGTCTTTTGTGAAGTTCTCGATATGTTCGAACTTGAAGCCCTCCGAAATAGGGGTCACCTCGAGCTTTACAGAGGCGTCCCCCCTGTTGAGGACCACGGTGATAAAGCCGACGCCGCCATCGACGTAGACGCCTTGAGTTATGACGTCTTCTATGCGTGTAGCGACGTCCTCTGCTCGAGAGATAGATGTTGGCGAGTACAGGCCCAGCACAACTAAGGCGAGCAAGCACAGCTCGGCCTTCTTTTTCATCTCTCCGCACCTTCACAAAGTCGGTAGATTGTACCAAGGGCTTCAATATATAAGCCTTATCGGTTAATGGAAAACGCTTAAAGGTTGTAGGCTAGGCTCTAAGTCATGCGCCTTCTCGCTTTGCCTCAGAAATAGCCTTATATAGTCTTCTCCCCCTAAACTTTACAAAGAGGGATGTGTTATGGCCAAGACCTTTGAGCAGGCTTTATGCCTAGCGTTTATTGTCGTCCTGATCTCTGTTCAATTTGCGTCGGCCCAGCAGATGGTAATCGACCTGGATGCTCGGGGCGGTTACTACAGCGCTCCGGTCCAAGTCAGGGCGAGAGTGACGGAGCGATTATACGTGAGCATAAAGCAGTACGACGACGTCGAGCTGACTATCGCACCGACAGTAGCCTCAGTCAAAGTAGTCGTCAAGGATCCCGATGGCAGGATAGTAAGGGACACGACGGTTAGCGAGAAGACCACTATACCGCTTAGCATCGACGTCAAGGGCACGTGGGCTATCGAGCTAATGTCTGATGTAGGTCAGACGGTGTACGTCGATATTTACGCGCCTCCGCCTACGCCTCCGCCTACGCCTCCGCCTCCACAGCCCTTTATAATTTCACCGGAGTTCTTGGCGGCCCTTATAGGGGGCGTGGTTGTAGTTGTAGTGGCCGTAGTCGGAGTGCTAGTGCTCAGGAGGAAGCCTGCTCCGCCGCCTGCGCCAGTTCCAGCCCAACCACAGCCTCCAGCGCCAACGCCGGCGGGCGGGGAGACCGTCGTGTTAGACAGGAGGGCGGCCGCCTTGGCGCGAGAGACCGAGATAATGCTCGCGACCCTTGAGTTGCCAGACGGTAATGTGATACCGGTGACCTCGCCTAGACAGATATTTGGGAGAGCGGACTTCGAGCGCTACGTGAAGCCCGACGTGCTGAACTACATATCTAGGAGGCACTTCATGATATCGCTCGAGCCCGGAGGGTTCTTCATAGAGGACTTGGGTAGCGCGAACGGAACGACGGTCAACGACTCCGACATAAGGGGGAAGGGCAAGGTACCGCTGAAGCCGGGAGACGTCATAGGCGTTGGAGGGGTGCTAAAGGTTAAGTTCAGGGCGGGCTAGCTCGACTGAAAGCGGGTGGGACAGATGAAGCACAAGAGCCTCATCAGGGCCTCCTTCAGGGTCTCATCGATATCGCTGGCACTCATTACCTTCGCATTGTTTTCTTTATCCATCTCGTGGCTGATTCGCTCAATAAGATACATGTCCTCTTACTACGAGATAGCGGAGTATGGGGCTTGGACCATATTAGTGACTATGTTGTTGATAGCCGTCAGCTCCTCTCTGTCATCGATAAGCGATCTGAGCCCTGCGCGATATATAGGAAGCGCCAGGAAAGCGTTGCTACTTATTTACATTTACTTAACCATAATGAGCATCATCGGCGTCGTTCCAGGGAGGATATCGGGTTACACAGCCGTGCACCTTTTCATAGTCATAATGCTGATAGTCTCTTCTATCTTGATTGGCAGGAGCGCATCAAGAGCTGAGGACATGGGGACATATATCACCGGCATAGCAATAGAAGTCGTGGGGGTCGCCATAGGCCTAGTTTTCTTAAACGTCGTCTTCCAGTACTGGTACTGGTACTGGTTAGTACCCACCATCACCACAGTCGCCTTAGCTACCTTTGTATGGCTGAGGGTCGAGGAGGTCTTAAGCAGAGCTCGCGGGCCGTACAGCTACGCGGTGCTGTGGAGCGCCTTCTTGAGGAGGGTCGCAGTAACGATCTCGTGCATCGTAACGGCTTTGATCGTCTTGTACTTTAATGGGGGGCTCGTAGCGGAGCTCATACCACTAACATACGAGGTGTGGGCTTTAAGAGGCATTGAAGGGGCCTTCTGGCTCATCCTATTGATATCTCTGACCATCATGACGATTAGCCTTTTACCCGGCCTCGTGGGTGGCTTCATGCTACTCGCCTCGGAGCAAGGCTTAAGGGGGCTACCGCTCTTAGTGCACGCGAAGAGCAAAGAGGTAAGTCCTCCACCCCCTTCTGGGGCCTTAAGACCAACGCCTACTGGCGTAGCCGCCCTTCCGCAAGAGGCGCCGACGGCTCCGCCTGAAGTTTCGCCCCCCACACCAGCTCAAGAGATGAGGGCGCCGCTCGCGCAACGAGAAGAGGCTGTGTTGGGCAAGCCGAGAGCTGAATTAAAGTGCCCCTATTGTGGCGCGAGTGCACCTATGAGCGCCAAGTTCTGCCCGCAGTGCGGGGCTTACTTGGAGGCGGACGAGGGTACGAGGTTGTACGTGTCCCGAGAGGAGGAGAAGGGAAGGGACTGATGAGTATCGCAAGGGTCTCGACGGCCTCCCTGTGTTGCGGAGCCGATGCAGGGGCCATAGCCCTCAACACGGTCGGCTTCCTTGAAGAGAAGGGCTTTTCATTCAACGGGATCCTGCTCCCTCGATCGACGAGAGGCCTCGAGGGCGCCTTGAGGGCTTTGTTCGAAGTTCTTGCAGGGAAGCGCTCGAGCATGAACGAAGTCAGCAATGCACTCTCAATGGTCTATCGCTTGAACGACGGGGTCGACAGCGTCGGAGGCGACTTAGAGTTCGTCAAAGCCCCGTTTGGGGGCGGGTGCGTGCTGGACGTCTACTTGGCTGGGACGGCCGTGCGCGTCGGGAGCATGTACTTAGGCGTAGAGAACGTAGCTCCTCCCTTCATCGGATGGGCCGAGAGCTTGAGAGGGCTCAGGAGAAACAAGGTCACGAACGACGATTCGGTGCTCGTACTGGGCATGGCGTACTGCTACGGGAACCACGCTAGGAGGCTCGTCTTGGGCGCTGTGGCGGACGGCGTGAGTAGCCTCGGCAAGGGCTACTGCGCTAGCTCGGAGTCTATAAAGGCCTTCGCGGCAAAGGTGATTCGGTACGCCTACCTCGAGCAGGACTTGACCCCTCAAGCTCTTTCTGAGATCTACGAAGAGACTGCCGGACACGTCCTGAAGATGAACCTAGCTAACAACAGCTCCGCGGCGACCACTTTAACCATCGTCGCGTACCCGGTCCTCGGGAGGGCTCAGATAGTCCACGTCGGAGACAGCCGGGCCTACCTGTTTTCTCGCGGAACTCTAATCAGGCTGACCGAAGACCACAAGGTCCCTGGAACTAGCGTACTGACCAGGGCCATCGGGGTCAGGGTAGACGAGCCCATGACGAGGGCCGTGGATTTCGAGCCCTCGGACTCAATGATATTGGTCAGCGACGGCGTCTACAACGTGCTAAGAGAGAGCGAGATGAGGGACTTTCTATCAAAAACAAATAACCCCTACGTCGTGGTCAGAGAGGTTCTCGGCATGGTCGAGAAGCGCAGGACGCGCGATGATGCGTCCATAGGCGTGATAACCAGGCTGTTTTAGGGCGATTGACTTTGTCGGACGATGAAGTAGAGGAGCTAAAAAAGAGGCTTAGAGAGGACGTCGGTAGGAGCACCTCCATCTTCCAGTTATTAATAATACTAGAACACGGCATACAGTGCCTCGAAGACAAGGGGTTAAGGCCGCCAGACGTAGAGGCCTTTCTAAAATCCATGGACTCTCTGGCTGGTCAACTTGTAAAGCTAAGCTCCTGTAGGATCGACTTAATAGACAGAGCCCTCAGGAAAGACCCGAGAATAAAGAAGCTACACAATTACGCTCACGTGATCGCAGAGATCTTGCAGAGGGAGTGCGGTAGCCAGACCTCGGCTTCGTCTACGCCAACGCAACAAGAGGGCGCCGTGCTAGAGCCAAAGCCCTCAAGCTTCTGCAGGAGCAGGTACGAGATTCAGAGGCTCATCGGGGAGGGAGGCATGGGGACCGTATGGCTGGCCAGAGACGTCTACACAAACAGCTTAGTCGCGATCAAAACCCCCAAAATAACCGGAGACCCCGTCAGAGACGACCTGAACATTAAGAAGATAGCAGTTGAGGCAGAGGTCCTCAAAAACCTCGATCACCCGAACATCGTCAAGTTCATCGACTTCTTCGTGGATCTTCAAAGGCCGCAATTAGTCATAGAGTACGTCGATGGAGAGCATTTAGAGAAGAGGGTCAAAGCGCCGAGCGACGTCTTCAGCGAGAAGGAGGCTATAGAGCTCATGAAGAGGCTCGCAGACGCCGTCGACCACATGCACGACAGAAACGTCGTCCACAGAGACCTCAAGCCCAAGAACGTGTTCCTAGTGAGGGACCCTGAGCTGAAAGTCAAGGTCATAGACTTCGGCACGGCCAAGTTCTATCACTCTCAAATAGAGTATGGCGAGGGGATCTACTCCCCAGGAGGGTACACGGCGCCTGAGCAGGTGAGATTCATGTACAGCCCCCAGAGCGACATATGGTCTCTAGGTGGGATATTGTTCTACACATTGACGGGCTTGCACCCAATAACGGTCTTGCCGGGGTACCCGAACGTCAGGGCGCCACCCGCCGTTGAGAAGATGAGGCAATTCAGGGAATTGGACCCCAAAATCGTGGGGGTCATCAAGAAAGCGCTAGACCCCGATCCCGTCAATAGGTATCTAAGGGCGAGAGATCTGATTAAGGACGTTCTCGGAGAATCAGATCTCTCTGAGAGGGCGGCTAAGCCAAAGGTGATAGTGCTCGGCAAAGAAGTGGAGGTGGAGGTAAGCAGAGTGGTCATAGGCAGGCTGACGCAAACGATTGTCGAGACAACCTCCAAACCCGTTGACAAAGTGGTCACGAGGATCGAGGGGGACAACTTGTACGTATACGTGGCGGACGAGAAGTCCTACATAAGCCGTCTGCACGCCGAGTTGGTTAGAAAAGGAGGCGAGTGGTATTTGAGGGACTTGGGCTCGCTAAACAAAACAGCGGTCTTAGAGGGCGGCGAGTGGAAGATGGTGTACAATCGATATAGGGTCCCCTCAGCGCTATACAGGCTGAGCTCAAGGGCCATAATAAGCCTGGGATACGACGCAAAACTGGGGCCTTACTTGGTCTTAACATTCATATCACCTTAGGAATGAGTGCGTCCTAACCCACCGATTTAGTCAGCCTTGGCCAAGGTCCGTTTGAGAAGAGGGCAAAAAGAGGTTGTTGGATTTGGGCCCTCTCCCTCTCCTGGAGAGGGTCATTGCAGT
>Ga0105154_1000984_pt1 | contig 11765 bp, 10 predicted proteins | sample SSWtaG_FD_89672 | JGI IMG/M metagenome (GOLD analysis project Ga0105154, IMG submission 89672) | Hot spring microbial communities from Sandy's Spring West, USA to study Microbial Dark Matter (Phase II) - SSWsed_matched | ecosystem: Environmental > Aquatic > Thermal springs > Hot (42-90C) >... | reverse complement strand
GCGGAGAAGAAGCTCTTATTTTTTGGTGTACTATAAGAGTTTTGAGCTCGCTGAAAATTCATGCCCCGCTCTCCGCGGAATCCGCGTCTTCGAAGGGTTGGCTGCTATGGGGGTGCGCGCAAGGTAAATAGGGGTTTGCTCCCCACTCTCGCGCTGAAGAATGCCGAGCGTCTTGGAGCTGCTGCACCCCGCGGTCAGGAGGTTGTGGAGGGAGAGAGGGTTTGGCGAGCCTACCCCTCCCCAGAGGGAGGCGATACCGTACGTGCTCGCGGGGGAGAACGTGCTGATCGTCGCCCCCACCGGCAGCGGCAAGACGGAGGCCGCGCTCCTCCCCATCTTCTCGCGCATGCTGGAGTCGCCGGAGCCCGGCGTCCGCCTCCTCTACGTGACACCGCTTAGGACCCTGAACCGGGACATCCTCTCCAGGATCGAGTGGTGGACGCTGAAGCTCGGCTTCAGGGTCGCTGTTAGGCACGGGGACACGCCGACTTCGGAGCGGAGGGTTCAAGCGCTCGAGCCGCCGGACGTGCTGATCACGACGCCTGAGACGCTGCAGCTCCTCCTCGTGGGGAAGAAGCTGAGGGGGCATATCGCGCAGGTGAAGTGGGTAATCGTCGACGAAGTTCACGAGGTGGCGGACAGCAAGAGAGGGGTTCAGCTGAGCCTTCTGATGGAGAGGTTGAAGAAGATAGCCGGAAAAATCCAGATAGTCGGCCTCTCGGCCACCGTCGGGAACCCGGAGGAGGTGGCCCGCCTCCTCGTCGGCGCCGGAAGGAGCTGCAGAGTCGTTTACGTGCCAGCGCACAAGCGGGTGAAGGTTGCCGTGGAGTGGCCTGACGCGGCTATCGGCGACGAGCAGCTGGCTGAGCGCGTGCTCGCCCCGCTCGAGGTTGCCGCGCGCCTCAGGTTCATCAGGGAGCTGGTCGAGTCGAGGCGGTCGACGCTCATATTCTCGAACACAAGGCCGACTGCGGAGATGCTTGCCAGCCGGTTCAAGCTGTGGGACGAGAGGATCCCGATATACGTGCACCACGGGAGCCTGTCGAGAACGGAAAGGGTCCGCATAGAGGAGAAGTTGAGGAGGGGCGAGGTCAAGGGGGTTGTCTGCACGTCCTCGATGGAGCTGGGCATCGACATCGGCCACGTGGATCTCGTCGTCCAGTACAACTCGCCCCGCGAAGTGCGAAGGCTGCTTCAGCGCGTGGGCAGAGCGGGTCACAGCCTAGACAGGGTGAGCGAAGGGGTTGTCGTCGTCGGGGGGAGCGACGACGCGCTGGAGAGCGTGGTGCTGAAAGGTAGGCTGGAGCGGGGCATCGTCGAGCCGTCCGAGATCCCCCCGAAGCCGTACGACGTCCTCGCTCACGAGCTAGTCGGCCTCGCCCTTTCCGAAGCGCCGGAGCCTGGCGAAGCTTACGCTCTGGTGACGGGAGCTGAACCTTACAAGGACCTGACTAGGGAGGAGTTCGATCGGGTTTTTGATTTCATGCGCGAGATTGGGCTTCTCCGGCTGGTTGGCAACCGCTTGAAGCCTGCCGGTAGGCGCAGCTTTGACTATTACTTCGGAGCCCTCTCGACGATACCCGAGGTCGAACAGTACACAGTGGTGGACAGGAGCAGCGGCGAGCCGATCGGTGTGCTCGACGACTACTTCGTTGCGGAGTACTGCGAGGTTGGAGCCCGCTTCATCATGGCGGGGAGGCCTTGGGAGGTCGTTGCGCTCGGCGAGGACAGGGTGTACGTGGAGCCGGTCGACGATTTTGAGAGCGCTGTGCCGAGCTGGGTAGGCGAGGAGATACCCGTGCCGTTCGAGGTGGCGCAGGAGGTCGGGAGGCTGAGGGGGTTGGCGGGCGAGGCGGCCTCGAGGGGAGTTCCGCTGCGCGAGCTGGCTGAGCGGCTCGCAGGGGAGTACAGGGTGAGCCCGAGGCTCTTCGAAAAGGCCCTAGAGCCGGTCTACGAGATAGCTGAGCGCGGGGAGCCTGTGCCGAGCGACAGGCTGGTTGTGGTCGAGGAGGCGGGAAGCGGAGTTGTCGTCGTTCACGCGCATTTCGGTAACCGCGTGAACAGGGCGCTAGGCAGGTACCTCGCCCACAGGTTGGCCCGGAGGCTCGGCCTTCCCGCGTTTTCCTCCGAGAAACCCTACCGCGTCGTGTTGAGGTGCGAGGGGGTGACGGCGGAGGAGGTCGAAGCCGTTTTAAGGGAAACAGACAGCGAAACCTTCCTGAAGTACCTGAGATCGGCTGTTGAGGAGAGCCGGGGCTTTCGTTGGAGGTTGCAGCAGGTTGCTAGGAGGATGGGTATCGTGGCTCCCGGCGCCCGGCTCACGAAGGGCGATCTCGACAGGCTGGCAGCCGCGCTCAAGGGGACGCCGGCCTACGAGGAGGCGGTCAAGGAGGTGCTGCTCAAGGATATGGACGTTGAAAAGGCTCTCGAGGTCTTCTCCAAGATCCGGAAGGGCGAGATCGAGGTGGTCGGTGTCAAGGGTCCAACGCCGCTCACGCTCGAAGCCGAGCGGAGCCTCAGGGAGGGGTTGGAGCCGGCTTTACCGGAGAAAAGGGAATTGCTCTCCTACGCGCTCTTCAAGGTGAGGGTGCTCCAAGCGGCTGCATCCTTCCTCTGCACAGAGTGCGGAACCGTGTTCGAGCTACCGGTCGCCGAACTGGAGCCCGGGCTCTCGTGCCCGAGCTGCGGCTCCGATAAGCTGGCTTTCGACACCGTACCGGAGGAAGAGATGGTCGCCCTGGCTGAGAGGTGCGAGAAAACGGGTAAAGGTTGCAGGAGGCTGAAGCAAAGCGCCCAGCTCTTCGAAAGCTACCGCGACCTGGCTGTGCTCGCCAGAGCCGCGGGCTTCAGCTTCAAAGAGGCGGCCAACGTACTCGCGAAGCACTCGGGCGGGAAAGAGGCTCTCTTCAAGCTGCTGTGGCTGGAGAGGAGAGAGAAGCTGAAGGCTAAGCTCGCTCAGCCGGCGGCCTACGGTTAGCTTGGCCCACCGCCGGGAGCCACGCCCAAGCCGCTAATCCCGACGAGCTTGTCCAAGTCGATCTCGACTCTCGATCTCCAGCCCACCTTCACCTGCTCGCCCTCCTCCTCAAGGTAGCCGAGGCGGGTCAACCTCTCGAGCGCGTAGCTGAGGCGCGGACCCCTGAACTTCGCCTTCAGCACACCCACTAGCTCGCTGCGGGGAGCGGAGCCGCCTCTTGCGAGAAGGTAAAGCAGGGAAGCCGCCAGCACGGCCAAATCGTCGATCCTCCAACCGGAGGTCTTCGCCTCCTCGATCGTCGGCGGCTCCCTGAGTACGACGAGGAACAGCGCCCTCCTAAGGTCTCCCTCCATCTTCAAGCGGCGGCCTTGCTCGTCAACAGCTATAGTCTCCAAGCCCAGCGGATCTAGCATCGAGTTGAGGGCTTTCACCACCTCCAGGTAGTCGTCGCCCAGCGCCTTCGCCAGCTCCCAACCCTTCACGCCTGGCTTCGTGCCGCTCCGGAAGAGGAGGAGGCGGGCGGCCTTCCTGATCTTGACGCTGGGAACCCTAGCCGGCACCTTCCACCACCTTCGCTAGGGGGATAGCCACCGATGACGGTTCGCCGCCGCTCCCCCCTTTAACGACGTAGTACTCGTCGCCCAGTGGGTCGTACGCTACGTCGAACTCGCCCGCGCTCGAGAGCAGCGAGAGGGCGTACGCGTTGAGGTAAGTCTCGTAAAGATCGGAGCCGCTCACAACATCCAAGTACCTCGCAGTTCCCGATTTCTCGAGAAGCTCGAGAGCTCTCCTCTTCACTTTCTCGATGATCTCCTCCAGCTTCACCCGCGACACCACACCCAGCGCCACCGCTTCGTCCAACCCCATTACGCCCACAGCCTCGCCGCCTCCCTCGAACACGGCCCTCGGCCTCCTACCGCCCATGTACTCGACCGCCCTGAGCATGTCGGTGAACGTCACCTGCTCCAGCGCGATCGCCGGCCTCCACGCGCTCAGCAGCTGGAGGGCTAGCTCCCTCTCGCTCAGCACCTGCACTTTGAGTGCGGCCACGAGCCTGCCGAGCGCTAGCGTTGAGGCCTCGCTGGCCAGCCACTCCTCCTGCCTCTTGACCACCTCAGCTAGCCTGTAGACGATCTCGGCATCGAGGGGCATATCGCTAAGCTCGAGCTGAGGTAGGAGCCTAGCCAGCTCTTCGAGCAGCTCCCTCACCCTGACTTTGAAGGGGTCGGGCGAGGCTTGAAAGGTTTCCAAGAGCTCTTCGAGCAGCTCCCTCAGCTTCCCCTCGACGCTCACTTGGCCCCACCTCTTGCGAGCGAGACCAGCGACCTCCCCCTCACCTTCTGCACGACGAGGACGTTCGAGCTCTCTGGCAGCTTAGTCAAGGGGCCTGGGGTGATCACCACGTACTGGACCCCGCTGTTCCGGGAAGCGAGCTCGAACACCATGCTGAGGATCGCGTCCCTGTTTCTCGGATCCATGTGCACGTCGAACTCGTCGACAGCCCTGAGAGGCGATCTCACGTGGTTCTGGAGGGCGAGGAAGAAGCACATGATCGCCGCCGTCCGCTCGCCGCCGCTGAGCGCGTACGGGTTGAAGGGAGCTGGGCTGGATCCGCCGAAGCTCACGAATACCTCGAGGCCGGCGCGCTCCACATCCCCCTCCTCCACGAGCCTCACGCCGCCGCTAGCTCCGAGCCTCGCGAGCATCGACGAGAACTCCCTGTCGACATCCGCCACGACCGCCGACACCTTTTCCCTCCAGAGCGCTACCCTTTTCTCCAGCTCCTCCATCAACCTCCTCCTGTTCTCCTCCAGCTCCTCAGCCGTCCTCACGAGCTCCCTGTACGACTCCTCGAGCTTCGCGTACGCGCTCTCGACCTCGGGCGGCACCTCGCCGATCCCTGCCAGCTCGAGCTCAGCCGCGTGCAGCTCCGCCTCGACCTCCTCCACGCTCCTCAACGTGCTCACCTCCGGTCCCTCCAGCTCGGCCTTCGCTCTGAGCGCCCTCACTTTCTCAGACAACCTGCGCTGCCTTACTCTCAGTTCCTCTAGCTCGGCGATCAGGAGCCTACGCTCGAAGGCTTTAACCCGCGAGCTAGCCGCGACGTCCAAGAGCTCCTCCCAAACCCCCCTTAACCTCTTCAAGCCTTCCCCCACGCCAAGGGTTCCTGAGAGGAGCTCCCCCTCGATCCCCTCGATCGATCTCCTGAGGGAGCGCTCCCTGGCTCCCAGCTCTTCCAGCTCCCTCTCAACCCCCCGCAGCTCTCCTTCGACCTTTGCGGCCTGCTCTTCGACCCCCCTCAGCTCAGCTAGCGCGTCCCGGACGCGCGCCCAGGCGAGCTCCGCCTTCAAATGGGCAACGCGCTCCTCCAGCGCCTTCCTCCTCTTGTACCTCTCGTAAACCTCGCTCCAGTACTTCAACGCTTCCTCGGCTTTCGCTAGCGCAGCTTTCGCCTCTTCCGCGCCTCTAACCCCCTCTTCAAGCATCTTCTTCGCTGAGGCTACCCGCTCCCTGTAGCCGGCGAGCCCTACGGCATCCTCCAGCAGCCTGAGGCGCTCTTGAGGCGTCAGGAACGCGAACTCCTCCACCATGTTCTGGTGCATGATTATGAGAGCGTTGTCGGGGTCGAGGCCGATGCGCGACAGGTACCTCCGCACCTCAGCTTTCGTGACGACCCTCCCGTTCACTTCGTGCCAGTACTGGCCGTCCAGCCGCAAGTACCTCGTGAAGAACACCTCGTCGCTCCTGAACCAGGGCAGCGGCCGCCTGCCGTCAACCGGCCTGTTGTCCACGACCACGGTAGCCCTAGCTGCCTCCTCGCCCCTGCGGATCAGGTCGCTGAGTCTCCTCCCTCTCTCCGTGTAGGTTTGCCCCAGTGCCACGGCCATTCCCAGAAGGATGCTGCTCTTCCCAGACCCATTCGGACCTGTAACCACGTTGATGCCCGGTGCCAGCGGGATCCTCGCGTACTTGTATGACATGAAGTTCTCGAGGATCACCTCCTTGACGAGCGCCGGCAAACTTCAGCCACCGGTCCAGGAAGCGGGGGAAGCAAGCGGCTATATCGTTATCGCGCGTCCCCGCGAGCTATTGCCTCATGGGGGGAAGCTCAAAGTGTTAAGCGCTCGTCGGAAGGGCGGAAAAGATGTTTTACTCAAAGACCCTACTAATGCTTTCCAGCTTATCAAAATCAGAATCGAAAGAGTATATTTCTCTAACCCCGTATCGTCGCATAGCTACGTACGCTATAGCGTCGCTTAACCCCACTCTTCTTTCCGCTGCAATCTTCAGCGCCTCGGTGCAAGTATACCTGTCAACAGGAGCAATTTCCACGTTTGGAGCATGTAGCAGGAACCACTCGACCTGGTACGCAGCTCCCCCCATGTGCTTTTCCAGAATATTAGCTATCTCTACCAGCTGTGCTACCGTCAGCCCTACCTTTTCGCCTTCATTGATCCTCTTAACTATGTTTTTAGCCAGCTCTTTAGCCTCAATCTCATGAGATGCGAGAGCTCTTCTAGGCTTTAAGAACGCGTAAACGAATACGCTTGCATCAACGAACCTCAAGGAGCTCGCCCTTGACAGCTTTCCAGTTCGCGAGATCGGCTTTTAAGTCGATTTCTACCGAATCGAAGAACCTCGTTAGGTCAGGCAGCTCGAAGGGTTCTACAACGATCCTCGAACCTTCGATTTTTAATAGCACGAGCCCGCTTTTCGCATACTTATCCCTCCATTCCTTCGGTAGCACCAACCTGCCCTGTTTATCCAAAGTTTTCACGGTTTCCATCATTTTTTCAATGGTACTTGGATATTGTTGCCATTTAAGGTTTGCTACCAGTGTGAGAAGCAATCCGATGCTTCTTTCGAAGCGGATGAGTGGTGACGAAAGTTCATTTACCTGTTTCGTCACAGGTTTTCCATGGCGAAGAATTACGCGATCATGTGGATTGAGGAAAATAAAGAGCGGATCATTCAGATCTCGGACGCGATCTGGGGGTTTGCCGAGCTCGGGTTAAAGGAGTTCAAGTCTTCGAAGCTATTGGCGGACGAGCTTGAAATGCATGGTTTCAAGGTTGAGCGGGGCGTCGCCGGAATGCCGACCGCTTTCGTGGCGACGTGGGGTAGCGGTAAGCCGGTTATTGGCATCATGGGTGAGTACGACGCGCTGCCCGGCCTCTCGCAGAAGGTTGTGCCGTGGAGAGAGCCTCTCGCGCCGGGAGCTCCGGGGCACGGTTGCGGTCACAACATCCACGGAACATCGGGGATGGCGGCGGCGGTAGCGGTAAAGGTGGCGATGGAGCGAGCTGGGCTGAAGGGCACGGTGAAGTTCTTCGGCTGCCCAGCGGAGGAGAACTTCAGCGGCAAGGTCTTCATGGTGCGGGACGGCTTGTTCGAGGGGGTGGACGCTGTGCTGAGCCACCACCCCGGCACGATGAACGCCGCGACGCTCAAAAGCAGCTTGGCCATCAACTCCGCGAAGTTCCACTTCTACGGGAAAGCCGCGCACGCCGGCGCTTCGCCGGAGGAGTGGAGGAGCGCGCTCGACGCGGTCCAGCTGATGAACATCGGTGTCGAGTTCATGCGCGAGCACGTACCGCAGGACGCGCGCATCCACTACGTGATCGAGAGGGGCGGCGGGCAGCCGAACGTGGTGCCCGAGTACGCTAGAGCATGGTACTACGTAAGGGCCCCGGAGCGGGAGGAGGTGGAGCGGATCTACAACTGGGTTGTGGACATCGCGAAAGGCGCTGCTCTCATGACGCAGACGCGCCTTGAGGTTGAGTTCCTAGAAGGTATCTACAACTTGATCCCCAACAGGGTTTTAGCCGAGCTGGTGGTGAAGAACATGCGAGAGGTGGGGCTACCTCAGTACAGCGAGGAGGACTTCAAGTTCGCGAGGGAGATCGCGAAGACCATCCCGCTTGAAGCGAAGGTCAGCCAGTTGAAGAAGTCGGGCAGGCCGGGGTGGGAGAGGTTGGTGGACAAGCTGATCGACGACGAGGTCCCCGACCCGTGGGGTGAGGGCGAGGTCATGCACGGCTCGACCGACGTGGCCGACGTGAGCTGGCAAGCTCCCACCCTCGAGTTCAGCACAGCCACGTGGATCCTCGGCACGCCTGGGCACTCGTGGCAGGCGGTGGCGCAGTCCGCTGCTGGGATAGGTCACAAGGCCCTTATCTTCGCATCGAAGGTGCTGGCAGCCTCGGTTATCGATCTCTTGACCAAGCCGGAGCTCCTCGAGAGGGCGAAGGAAGAGCACCGGAAGAGGTTGGCAGGGCGCTCGTACAAGTCGCCGCTGCCTCCCGGTCATAAGCCGCCGCTGGACGCGTGGGAGAGGTAGCCTACCGCTGCATCAGGGCGCGGATGTCGCCCAGGTCGTAGACAACGTAGCCCATTTTTCTCAGTTCCTCCTTTCCCTCCACGCTGCGCGTGATCAAACCGTAAACTTTCTCCCCTACTGCCAAGCTAGCCGCTTTCTCGGCGAGCCGCGCCAGCGCGCTCCTAGCCTCGCGGTCGCTCAGGTCGCTCCACTTCACTTCGGCTAGAAGGGCCGCTCCCTCCTTCGGCGAGAGGGCTACGATGTTAATCTCCTCGCCGCCACCCCACCAGCTGCCGAGCGCCGAAGATCTCAAGGACAGCTTGCCAGCTCTAGCCGCTTGGGCGACAAACTCGCGGTCTACCCGCTCGAAGACCCAACCGAGATAGGCGCCAAAGCCCTCCGCTTGGGAAGCCCAGATCTCGCGCTCAAGCCCCGCTTCGAGCGCGCCCAGGTTGGGCCACACGAACCTGAACCAGAAAGCGAAGAAGGAGTCTTTGAGAATGTATCGAGCTCCCCCTTTGCCCAGCAGAGGTTTCTCCCTATCGACCAAGCCCAACAGCTCAAGGTAGGAGAGGTAGGTCGTCGCGCTCTCTCTCCTCAAGCCGGCTGCGCTCGCGATCTCGCTCAGCGTAGTCTTCCCCTGGGCGATCGCTCCGAGGATGTCCATGTACCTCGCCGGCGCCCTCAGCTCCTCCATGAGGAGGTACACCGGCTCCTCGTGCAGGGGTCCCCGCTTGCTGAGCGCCAGCTCGACCGCGTCGTCTTCCGGACTCTTGCGTTCATCGACGAGCTCTAAGTAGGCTGAGTCCCGCCGAAGATTCCGTAAAGCTTCACGACGTCCACAGGGTCGAGTCCCTCGAACCATTCGAGGAACCCTGCGAAACCCAGCGGCTCAAGTTTCAGGACCGCGGTCCTCTGACCGTAAAGGGGCGCGCCCCCGCGCAAGGCGACCCGAACCACCGCACCGATAGCGGAACCCGCTAGATGAGCGTCGACCTAGTGCGCGAGAACCTTTCGTCCCAGAACTTCTGCAGCAGCGAGAGGGCGCACTCCACCTCCACCAGCCTCTGGAACTCGTCGATGGCGACGACGAATCCCTGCTCCAGCTTGCTCGCCAGGTACTCGAGGAACGCGTGGAAGCTTGTGAACCGGAAACCCTTGAAGAACTCCTTTCGACGCTTCGCGACAACTCCTCCAGTACAGTTACGGGCACGCCCCTCGGCACGTAAATATGCAGCCCTTTCCTGCCTTGAAGGAACTCGAGCAGAAGCCTTGTCTTCCCGACCCTGCGCCTCCCATAGACTACCACCAGGTGAGCTCTGCTCTCGGAGCACAGCTTCTCGAGCAGCCCCAGCTCTTCCCCTCCTGTCGATAAAATTTTACAGCCATGATTGTTACAATAACGATTGTAACAATTTAAATGCTGCTTTGGAGCGCAGCGTGCCCCTCGACTTTGCGGGCTAGCTCTAAAACTTTCTCGAGGAATTTCGATCGCTCGACGATGTACCTTTCGTGCACTCCTTTGCCAACCACTACAGAACCCCACCGGGCTTCAATTTCGAACTTTAGCCTACGCCCTTCAACCTCGACGAGCTTAGCTACAACCTCGATCTCGGCCCCTTTGGAAGCGGGGTTGAGATGTTTCACCTCGACCGCTGTACCAACTGTCGTGTAGCTCTCTGGAAGGAAGGGTTGGATGCACTCCATAGCGACGCGCTCCATAAATGCTATCATCGAAGGTGTTGAAAGAACCTCGACGTCGCCGCTTCCGATGTGCTTCGCTACGTGCTCATCTCCCACGGTGAAGACCTTTATGCAAGCGAAACCCGGCTTGAGCTCGAGCCCACCCACGAGATGGGCCGCTCTTCCCGCCATTATAAGTCCAGCGCGTGCACTGTTTTTCCCCTAGGAAAACCAGCCGGTTACACCCCGCGCTCTCGCCGCTACGCGAACTCTAAACTTAGGATCCCCCGCTCTCCCACGCTCACCGGTTCCGTGAATACGATCTCGTCGCCGCTTGTTTCGTAGCGGACAGGCTCACCGTTCACTGTTACCCGTTTTACGGACTTCGCAAAGGGTATGCGCAGTCTCCTCAACCTAAAGGAGCCGCGTCTCACGGCGAGCAGAAGCTCGTTTCGAGAAACGTAGAGCAATCCCCAAGCCTTGCCGGAGCACCAGAACGCAACATGCTCACCGTCCGCCCAGTAATTGGGATTCAAGCTCACCCGCTCAGCTGCTGCATCCCATTGGAAGCCGCTGAGCGCGATAAGGAGCGCGTACGACGATAGCGACCTCGTGTAGTTGCTCCCGCATTCGATCTCGTTCCACGGGTTTCTCTTTACGCCGTCGTACCTTTCCCGCACGGCTTTCACGATCTCGAACGCCTGCTCGACCATCCCCTCCTGGATCATGTGGGCTGCCACCGTGTACTCAAGCCCGCTCCACACCTCCTCGGCGTAGGGAATGGGGATCACCGGCTTCTTGCCTTTCGGCCAAGTGCAGTTCACGACACCCCGCTCGTCGTTGAGCGCGTAAACCCTGCACGGGTTGAAGTGGTCGCGCATTCGCAGGAAGTTGTACCTGTAGATCGAGCCGAGGGCCGCCCTCACCATCCCCCTGTCTAGCACTTCGTCCAAGCCGAAGAGGTTCGCGTAGAACTGCCCCTCAACCTGGGCTACGAAGCAAGCGCCCCCGAGCTGGTACTTCACTTCTCCGTGTTCGTCGCTCCAGTAGGCTTCGACCACGCTGGGATCGGTTTCGACGAACCTCTCAAGCACCCCCCTGTCCTTGAGGTCGATGCTCTGCACGAAGAACTCGCCGTTGAACAGGTTCTCCTCAACCCACCGCTTACCCCTCTCGAAAAGTCGCCAATACTTCTCAGCCGCCGTCAAGTCGCCCAGGTGCTCGGCCATCTCGGCCGCCGCCTTGAGGGCGACCAAGTATATGCCGGTGAGCCAGGGGTTGGGGCCGAACAGCTCGACGTCGAACGTGTTGTGCTGCCTGCCTTCCAGGACTCCGTCCCGGTCGCGGTCCCAAGCATCGGGGTTCGCCTCGGACCACGCGTACTCGATCATCAGCTTCAGCTTGGGCCAGAGCTGCCTCAACCACTCCGCATCGCCCGTAAGCTTCCAGAGCGCGTAAACCCTGAGCAGGCTCCCGTACTGGCCGTCGACCGCCGCGTGGGGGAAGGGCCACTTCCTGCCCAAGGGGAGCATCAACCGGAAGCTCATCTTCCCGTCCTCGCGCAGGTTGTACCTGAGATGCAGGTCCCACATCGACCTGTCCAAGCGGGGGAAGAGGTAGAGAGGCGCGATCGCGTACCTCCACACGTGGGCGCAGCTGCCCTCGCAGCAGCCCGAATCGACAGCGCAACCTTCGAAACCGTACACCGCCCCGTCCTCGAGCCCGAGGACCGTGCGGGACTTGAGGATCGACAGGTTGGAGGCGACGGCCTCCAGCACGTAGGGC
>Ga0105154_1000983_pt1 | contig 11769 bp, 11 predicted proteins | sample SSWtaG_FD_89672 | JGI IMG/M metagenome (GOLD analysis project Ga0105154, IMG submission 89672) | Hot spring microbial communities from Sandy's Spring West, USA to study Microbial Dark Matter (Phase II) - SSWsed_matched | ecosystem: Environmental > Aquatic > Thermal springs > Hot (42-90C) >... | reverse complement strand
TATCAGGGAAAAAGATTGCAGAAATAATATACAACGACATCAAGAAAGCCCAATGAACAATAAAGGGAGTTTCAATAAAAACATAAAAAGAGAAGTTTTATGTTTTCAGTATAATGGCCCAGCATGGCAAACTATAATCAGCATTAACAGTTCTATAAACCTTAATGTAATATACTGATACTGCGTATCCACTCTCACAATAAACCATTACTGTAGCATCTATTGCATACCCACTCTTCAGAACCAGACATGCATCGATCGCAACGACTAATGATACTGGCAAATAAACTAATGGTATTTCACGCACAAACCCAAATCCAGGAAGCGCAAACAGTGTACTTACGTCTTCTTGAAGTATTATAACTGTTGAGGGATTTTCGGGATCTAAACCCTGACCAGGAGCACTCTTCAAAAATTGTTCAGTACCATTAATGTCGTCAATACCCTTAGTGGTATCTAGAGAATCTGGAAGATAGTAGCGTATGTATACCCTATGCTCCCTATAGAGTTCACCACCATCAGCAGGCTCTTCATACTCCCAACACTCATAGGTAAATGTAACCAAACATGAAATATACTTAACACTATTTTGCCCAGCACCGAAAACTAGTTCCTTTTCAGTCTGTGATGTAACCCAGCTTATCTCCTCACCAACTTTCCATGGAATTATTATTGTACCACTATATTTTAAAGTGACTGCGTATGTGCATCTGAAAGCTATTTCTCCATACTTTTTCATAACATAACCAACTGCAGCCTTCGTGTGAGAGTCTGTGGCCACTTTGAATAATGTTTCTCTTAGCGATTCCTCCTTACTGTATACTAGTGTGGCCCATGGAGGAGCTTGTTGCTTATAGTTAACTGTGGAGGAAAGTGCACCCTCAACTTTAAGGAGCCTATCCCTCAGCTCTACAATTGTGCTAATGGTTAATGGCCCGATGGTTTTTAATGGTAATTTCACAGATCCAGTTCCAAAGTACTTATATTCCCCAACCCTCCCTATGACGGTTATGTAGAATCCTGGACTAATTTTGATGGTTTTTTGAATCGAATTCCAATCAATTATTGGTTTAATTACTTCTCCTATTGAGAATTCGAAGGTTGCTATTCCTTGACTATCTGTAGAGGCAACTGCCATTAGGCGGGTTCCATTCGGGGTTATTGCAAATACATATACATTTGCATTGCTAATGGCTTTACCATCCTTAGCTACAAGGACTGCTAAGTGAATTGTGTTAAGCTCCTTTCCTATAATAATTGCACCATAAAATGAGGCTATGAAGAGAGATAAGATAATTATAGTTCTCAAATAAGATTTGGTAATAAACATTATAGATCCAAAAATTTAGTTGAAATTCAGATATATATATCGTCGCCAGCTAAGGCAGTTAAGGTTTAAAAGAAAAGTTTTGGTTTAGTGAATAACTGATGCTGGAGTGTTTCACCAGTTTAGTTCTGGTCTTAGGTTTAGGTAGTATGCTATGTTGGCTTTACTGTTTATTACTGGTTTAATTTTGCCTGTGCTTGAGGTTAGTATGGTTGTTACCCCTGGACCGTGACCTGCAATGTATGAGTTTGTATGTACAACTACACCTATGGTTACAGCTCCTCTCCTATAGATTCTACCATAAGTGCTATCTGCATCCATTATGGCAACTATATCTCCAAGTCTCAGTGTGGATAGGTTATGTTTCTTCACTGTTTCATCATCAAATAATGTTATGTCGTAATCTCCACTATAAGTTTGATTGCTACCTAAACCTGAACCCATTACTCCAGCTGGAATTACATGTGTAACTCCAACTACGAGGCATTCTCCTTCGACAGATATATCCATCTTCATTAATAGTGATGGATCTATATTCATCACGGTGACTTCTGGGAAATCTAATAGTTTTAATCCTTGACCGAAAGCTTTTATTTGAACTTTATCTCCTATAACTAGCTTCTCTAAAACTTCCGGTGGGAAATCCACCATAACATGCTCTATTCCACCATGCTTACCAGTAACATATCCAATTGCCCCCTTAGCTTCTCCACTAATAACCCTAGCTTCATTACCAATACATGATAGTACATTCAATGCATTGTTAGGCCCTTCAGGGTTACCAGGATAACTGGATAAATTCTTTATGCTAACACCAGGCTCCACGTGATCTGCAACCCAATTAACAGCTGAATCTCCAACACGAACATTATACCTTATCCCACCAACACCTGGACACACTATCAATTGGCCGAAAGCTGAAATATTGTATGGTGGATACCTAAGTACTGGACTTGCCACTTCACCTATCACGGAAACTTTAACAAGCCTATCAACATTAGTTCTCAAATTCATTTAGATCACCATTAAAATTATTGTTTACCAGATTTAAAAGATTCCACATCCAACTTAACCCCATAAGACTCAATGCTCACAATATCCTCCAATGGAACTCTCGTAGATGTACGTTCATGTGCTGGATATCCAAGGGTAATTGCACATACAACTCTAAACTTATCTGGAATGTTTAGAATCCTCTTAAATTCCTCTTCAAATGGTGTGAATTGAACTCCAATCCAACATGAACCCAAACCCTCAGAGAATGCTGTCAATAAGATGTTTTGAATTGCTGCCCCAACATCATTCTGCCAGAATAGTGGAGATTTCTCTGGGTCTGCTAAGACAATTATAACCACTGGGCTGAAAGCCATATGTTTACCATAAGGATGTATGCTTGCAAGCTTTTCACGAACAGATTTATCCCTAACAATTATGAAATGCCATGGCTGTGAATTATGAGCTGATGGAGCCCACCTAGCAGCCTCCAAACACTTTAAAACCTTCTCAGGCTCCACAGGTTTATCCAAATATCTCCTAATACTCCTCCTCTTCAATATTGCTTCAAAAACATCCATGATAAAATTATGTAACTGACTAACCTATATAAAGGTTCACATTAACCTAATAACAGCATTCCACTTTAACCCCTTCAGATGGACGTGAATAAAAGGCCATTGGAAATCCATGGTCAATACATGCTTTACAAACCATTTTCGCTGAATTTTCATCCCTAACTAAACCAATAATAGCTCCACCAAGTCCAGCTCCAGAAATCTTAGCTCCCAAAGCACCATTATCAAGCATAACCCTCCTGATATCTTCAAGTATTGGTAGACTAACATCATAATAATCCCTCAAAAGTTCATGTTGATAATTTATTATCAAACCAAGTAAGCTCAATTTATCCTCAAAATCCACTCGATACTCTAAATCTAAATTCATAAGCTTATTAAGATCTTCAAGTCTCGGTTTAATTAATCCTTTAATTAAATTCACAGCATACATTGTAGATGTATTCATCCTAATTGTGAATATAAGTCTATTAGCAAGCTTAATGGGAATAGAGTTTAAGTATGGTTTAAGATCCTCCTCAGAAAGCAAATCCCATGAAACTTTATCATAGGATGTGGAAAGCTTAGATTTTAAACCCTCATCAATGTCAATTTCAAATAATAGTATCCTCAAAGCCTCATTAAGTTCAGCTTGTCTAATTGGATGAACATTGAAAATCCTCCTATGAACCCCTGAATCCACAATCACGAAAATCAAATCTTCATGAGGTAGAGGTTCAATGATACATGGAGGCCTAGGATCTAAGAGAATTACTCCACCATAAGAACATGCATACTGATCCAATCTACCACAAGGTATACCCATAACATCATGTTCAGCCAAATAAGCTAACTCAGCAATAGTGGATCTATCGAGATTCAACCCATAAACTTCAGATATAAGCTTAATCACTGAAACTTCAAGAGCAGCACTACTTGCAAGACCAGAACCCATAGGTATCTCACTCCACAAAACAATATTCATACCACCAATTCTGAAACCAAAATTGATCATCAACTTAAAAATAGCTCTAACATAATCTCCAAACCATCCACCACCAACAAGACTTAAATCCTCAATACTAAAGGAATCAAAACCATCAGGAATATTGAGTGAAGTAAAATTGACAATCCCATTACAACCCCTAACACCAGCCACATAACATCTAAGACCAATAGCCACTGGAACTACTGGTAAACCCTTATAATCTTGATGTGTATTCAGGAAATCAACCCTACCGGGACTAGATACCAAAATGGGTTTAAAATATTCATTGGAAGGAAGATGGGAAATCAGTTTATAGTGAATTTCACTTAAATCCACAAAATGATATAAGGTTAAGTTTTATAGAAATTTATTGTGAACTGTATGGATATGGAGAAGGTTGATCTAGATAAATTCTATTTGATACTACATCCAAGACCAGCATACGTTATAGGTTCTGGGAAGATTGGTGAAAAGGTGAATTTCATGGCTGCCAGCTGGGTTACACCCATGGGTGAAGAACCCCCATTAGTCTGTGTAGCTATAGGTAAGGGGAGTTTAACCAATGAATTGATACGTGAATATAGACAGTTCTCAGTAAATGTGCTACCAATAGATAGGGTAAACGAGTTATACACAGTTGGAACTGTGAGTGGTAGGGAAATGGATAAAACCAAGATATTAAGGGCTGTGGAAGGTGATGAACTAACAGTCCCAATAGTTGAAGATGCCATAGCAGTCCTCGAATGTGAGTTATGGGATAAAGTGGAATCAAATGATGTCACCCTATTTATAGGGCAAGTTGTTAATGCAGAGGCAAACCCAAAATACTTCAATCAGAAAACTGGGTGGAACATTAGGGACAACCCAATACCACTACACAATTGGGGTAGAGGCTTCCATAAAGTAGGTCAATTCATAATGGCAAAAACTTTGGAAAAAACATAGAAGAAATAATAGTGTTGCAAAAACTAAATTTCAATTTATTTTGAAAACTTTAATGGCATTATCTCCGAGAATCATTCTCTCCTCCAACTCACCTATTCCCAACTGTTTAACTCTCCAAACTGCATTTTCAATATCAGTTATTTGATGAGGGAAATCTGTTCCAAGCATTATTTTATCAGCACCGAGAAAATCACATGAAAACCTCAATATATCGTTGTTGTAGCATATGGAATCAAAATACATGTTCTTAAGGTATGCTGATGCTGGCTTACCAATAACCTTCTTAGCTTCAGGATACGCTTGAACACAAGTATCAATTCTACCAATAATATATGGTAAAACCCCTCCAAGATGTGCAACAACAATCTTTAACGAAGGAAACTTCTCAATAACTCCACTTAAAATTAACCTTAAAACGGCTAAGCTGGTGTCTACTGGAAAACCGAACATTGGCACAATCCTATAATCCTCCATGAACTTAAGATTTACTGGAGATGTGGGATGTATAAATAATGGGAAACCCAATTTTTCAGCTTCACTATACAAAGGCCAAAAATCCTTTGAATCAAGAGGTTTACCATTAATGTTTGAAAATATTATGGCACCATTCAACCCCAAATCCAAGATAGCTCTCCTAAACTCCTCCACAGCAATATCAGGGGATTGTAATGGTAGAATTGCAAGAGCTCTAAATCTATCCGGATACCTCTCAACAATCTCTGAAAATGAATCATTAACTATTTTAGCCAATTTAACCCCCCTATCCACAGGTTCACGTTCAACACCAGGAGTAGTCAAAGTTAGTATCTGCATGTCTATACCATACTTATCCATAACCTTAATCCTCTCCAAAACATCAATATGCGGCTTAACCACCACATTGTAATCCCCCTCATATTTTATGATCATACTTCCATACTCATTGAACTCAATGTATGCGTAGCCTCCACCCCTCTTCAATTCCTCAATATATTGTGATGGATAAAAGTGGCTGTGAACATCGATATTCATGTAAATTCAACCCATAAACGCTAAATCACATTCTCCCCATCATATCAATTATCTTAACTATATGCTTAATGCCAAGTTTAAAGTCTTCTAGTCTTATGTTCTCATTTGGTGAGTGATTATTGGATTCATGATACCCCACACCCACAGAAACCATTGGTATCTTCAACTCATTTACGAAGAGATACATTGGACCACTACCAGAAGATATTGGATAGACAATGGGTTCTAAACCATAAATCTCCCTCGCTGAAGATATAGACACTTCAACTATACCAGCTTTCAAATCAGTTTTTGCAGCTTCATACCCAGATAATAAGGAAACTTCAATATCATTAAATCCATACTTATCCATATGCCTCCTAAGCTTCTCCAAAAGACTTTGACAAGTTAATCCTGGTGGAAGTCTAAAATCCACTTTAGCCATAGCATAACTTGGTATTATAGTCTTCGCCCCTTGACCAATATACCCAGAGTACAACCCATCAATGTTACATGTTGGATTAAATAGCATAGCCTTCAAAGCTTCAAACCCTCTGACACCACCCACAAACCCCCTTATATCAAGCCTCTTTAGAATCTCTTCATCATTGAAAGGTATACTCTTTAAAAGATCTTCATCCTCCTTCTCAACTGGTTTTAGATCATCATAAAATCCATCTATCAATATCCTACCATCATCACTACGCAAACTATTCAAGAAGTATATGAGCCTCCAAGCAGGGTTAGGTATAATGGCAGCTTCACCACTATGAACATCCACCCTTGGACCTTTAACCCTGAATTCAAAATATGCAATCCCCCTAACACCTAATGTGATAACTGGACGACCACTCACATCCCTATAACCGAACTCCCATATACCAGCATCTGCTGAAAACATGCTACCATAACTCTTAACATAACTTGGAAGTGATGGGCTTCCAATCTCCTCCTCCCCCTCAATAACAAATTTAACTGCTATGGGTAGATCACCAAGCACATTCAACATCGACTCCACAGCCTTCAATCTTGCAATTATATTCCCCTTATTATCTGCAACACCCCTAGCAAATATCTTCCCATCCCTTATACTTGGCTCAAATGGCGGCGTCACCCATAAATCTAAAGGGTCTGGCGGCTGAACATCATAATGATTGTAGAATAGCAACGTCTTCTTGTAAGATCTAGGCTTATACTCCGCATATAATAGTGGATTACCCTTATCCACTTTCAAGACCCTAACATTCAAACCAGCATTTTCAAACATAACCTTAAGCTTATCAGCAGCCTCCATTATACCAATATTCTGAGCTGCAATAGATGGAATTCTGCAAATATCCTTCAAATCTGAGATGAACCTCTCAAAATTCTCATCAATGTAATTGAAAACTGTGTTAAGCATGAAAATATTTTGAAATAAATTGTTTTTAAAGGTTTGGTATCTTAAGGTGTTATGGAACGCTTAAATCCAGTTAAAGATACACATCCATCTTCAGTGCACATCACAGTATCCTCTATTCTAACTCCAAACTCCCCCCTCAAATATATTCCAGGCTCCACTGTGAAAACCATACCAGGCTTCAATTCCAATCCACCCCCCTTAACGAGGTAGGGTGGCTCATGAACTTGCAATCCAATACCATGACCAAGCCTATGCGTAAAATACTTCCCAAAACCCTCACTCTCAATAATACTCCTAGCAAAAAAGTCAGCTTCACCACATGTAACTCCAGGTTTAATTTTGCTAATAGCATACCTATTGGCTTTATAGACTATCTCCCAAACCCTACTTTGCAAATCGCTTGGTGAACCGAAAACCACAGTTCTAGTTATATCCGAGAAGTATCCATTAACAGAGCAACCAGCATCTATTAAAACAACATCCCCCCTCCTCAACTTCGAAACCCCAGAATATCCGTGGGGAAGAGCTGACTTAGCTCCAAATAAAACTGTGGAGAATTGTGGTGTAGCTCCAAGTTCCCTCATCTTAGATGCACATATATGGCTTAATTCAAGTTCAGTTACACCTTCAGAAAGACTTTGAAAAACTGTTTCAACAGCCTTATCAGATATCTCACATGCCCTCTTAATATTATTCAACTCCCATTCACTCTTTAGCATCCTCATACCATAAACAATGTTGGAAACATCAAGGAAATGTATTCCATTAAGCTTTGATTGAAGTTTATTAACCCACCCCCAAGGAGCATCTTCACATAAACCTATAACGCCAAATCTAGGTTTACACTCAATGATAAGCTTAGACAATATTTCAATGGCATCTTCATCCTCATTCCAAACTTCAATCCTACTTATCCATGTACGCTGCCCTCTAAGTTCCTCTTCAAGTTTTGGAACTAGCATAAATGAATCCCCATCTACACATATGTAAGCAGCTGTAAGTCTCTCAGATAAACCAATATTTACGCCAGTAAAATAATATAGGTTTGCACCTGGAAATAGTAGGAGACCATCAATATCTTCACCCTCAAGTTTCCTTATGATCTCATCGCACCTAGCCTTAAAAATATCAATCAAGAACACCACCAAAAACAAATATGTAACATTAAAAATAGAAATAGCTTTCCAAACCAAAACCCTTAAATAAAAGCGTATAGGGGTTAAATTGAGGTGAACTCAAAATATGAGCTACATGGAAGAGGGCCTGTCGAAAATAGAGCAACTGAAGCCAAACACTAAAAGTGTAAACCTAATAGTGAAAGTAGCATCAAAAGGAGAACCAAGAGTGGTTAGTGGCGGAGCACATAGAGTTGCAGACATACTAGTTGGAGATGAAACTGGAGTAATATACTTAACACTATGGGATGACGCCATAGATAGAGTAGATGAAGGGATGGTAATAAAGATAAGAAATGGATTTGTAAGCCTATTTAGAGGGAGCATGAGATTAAACGTTGGAAGATATGGAAGCTTTGAAGCTGTAGAAGATGCACCAGAAATGGAAGTAAACACAGAAAACAATCTCTCACTTGTACAATACGAGCAGGAAAGGAGGAGAGGAGAAGGTAGATTTAGTAGAGGGAGACCAGGCCCTAGAAGATTTGAGGGGAAAAGAACTAGAAGATAAATGAAAAATGGAAGGTAAATAGGGTAAGATAAATAAAGTTAGTTTTTTGAACTAAATTTTTATGTGAAAATTATGGAAACACAGAAATAAGTAAATTTTTATCCGAGAACAGCCAATCATACGATTGAGAAATGTCAAAGGAAAACATAATACTTATAAGAACAATTTTCGGGAGCCCAATAATTAGGCCAATAATAAGATTTCTGTCAACACATGAATATAATGGTAGATCACTACTAAACCATGCATTAACAATATATTCAGGGGAGGAGGAAGCTGAAAATCTAACGCTGAAAATAGCCTCATCAATAATCTCCGAAATTATAAGCTTAGGAGCAAAAATCATGAAGGTAGATGAGGAGGAAGCTAAAAAGCTATTCAAGAATAAAGCTTTGAGAAGAGGGCTAGAAGTTATTTTGAGAAGTTTAGGGAAATATGGGGTGACTGTACCACAAAAACTGGATTCACCATTCCTAGTAGTCTGGAACTTCACAAACCTATGCAACCTGAAATGTAAACACTGCTATCAAAATGCATCATCAACAATGGAAGGGGAGTTAACACTTGAGGGAAAGATTGATGCATTAAAGCAATTAGAAGAAGCAGGGGTATCAGCAATAGCCTTCTCAGGAGGTGAGCCACTCATACATCCACACTTCTTCCAAGTAGCAAAAGAAGCTGTAAATAGAGGATTCTACACTGCAGTGGCAACCAATGGAACTACAATAACATATGAAGTTGCAAAGAAGATGAAGGAAATCGGAATAAATTATGTTGAAGTAAGCTTAGATTCAGCAAACCCGGTTAGACATGATGAATTCAGAGGAGTTAATGGAGCATGGAAAAGGGCTTTAGAAGGAATAAAGAACTGTGTGAAAAATGAAATATTCACTGGAATAGCTGTAACAGCTTTAAAGAGGAATTATAGAGAATGTGGAGAAATAATTAGTTTAGCAAAGGATTTAGGTGTTAAAAGAGTGATATTCTTCAATTTCATACCAGTAGGTAGAGGTGAAGATATAGCTAGGGAAGATTTAGACCCATGGGAGAGAGAGGAATTCTTAACAACACTATATGAAGCAATGAGAGATTATGGTATAGAGGTCCTCTCCACAGCTCCACAATATGCTAGAGTTGTAATTCAAAGGTCACATGGAGCATGCATAAGCCCAGTACACTTCTATGCAGGTCCAGCAGTAACTGGACTAAACTATCTAGCTGAATTCATTGGTGGATGTGGTGCTGGAAGAGTATACTGCGCACTGCAACCAAATGGAAATGTAACCCCATGCGTCTTCATACCAGATATAATCCTTGGAAACATTAGAGAAATGAATTTTAAAGAAATATGGAATAATACATCAATACTATCAGCATTCCAAAACAGAGACATTTTAAAGGAGAATTGTGGTAAATGTAGCTTTAGATATATTTGTGGTGGATGTAGAGCTAGAGCATATGCATACTTCAAAGACATACTAGCACCAGACCCAGGATGCATATACAACTCCGAACAATACGAGAAGACTCTAAAAGAAATACATGTAACAATTGAAAGTAAAGTGAAAATCCATGCATATTAAATTAGCTTCATAACAGGAGCTTTACCAATAAATCCTAAATCAGCAGTATCACCATAATCACCATCACTTAAAATAACCCTAATTCCATTAGGTCTACCTTTAACACTCAAAGTAGAGTAAACATCAAGTAGGAATCTAGTGAGAAGACCATCATCCATTCTTGGAAGAACAGCCATATCAAACCCCGCAACGCATATGGAAGAGTATCGTAGTAGATCGTAAGCTGAAAGCTTCCCCTCAGAACCTAGAAGCATAAGTTTTGAATCTTCAGCATATGGAAGCATGATTTCATTAAACCCAATAGAGGAAGGTTCCATTGAAGCAGCATGTTTCAAAACTTCATTAACATCGTAAATGGATTTTAAAGTTCCAATATCTCCAAACTTAACATTACCGAAGACCTCCAAAAGATCAACAACACTCTCCTCCATCCATGGAGATATAGATAAATCCAAACCCACCAATGGAAACTTAAAGTGTTCAGCCAAATACGTTAGAAGCCCCTTAACACGCTTAACACAATCCAAAATAGTATTCAACATTGGAAAACCACTATTCAAACCATCAATTAACGATTTAACATATAGTAATGAAGCTGAAAGCATTGGGGTACTTCCAGCAGAAGCAGATGGGAAATATGGCGTAACAATATTTCCACCAACTGAAAATGAAACTTTCACGAAAGCCTCCAATGGAAGCTTCCCTCTAATAGCTATCAATAGATCCCTAAACACTCTAAGCTGATCTAAACCCCCATACAATGATATGAATAGTTTATCAAAATCCCCAAGCAAATCTACAATATGACCCACATTGATAGATGAATTGCACATTAATGGAATAGCATAATAATTGAATGGCTCAGAAACATCATTCAAAAACTCCACTAATCTAGGTAAATCCCTAAAATTCTGTGGATCAACAGCCAACCTCATAGTCCAAACATCTAAACCAAAACTTTTAGAAGCTTCATGAACAATATCCTGAATAAATCCGAAAATTACAGAGAAATCTCTCAGAAATTTTGATGGAATGAGGAAAGTTAAACTCCTAACCTTCAAACAAACCACAAAATAAGATACACAACACAATTAAAAAGAGTTGCTAAACGAAAGCGATAAAAAGAGTAAAAACAACCTATAACATGAGGATCTAAAATGTCAATGATGACGAAGGAAAAGGAGTATGCTATAAGGTTTATAGAGGGGAATGAGGGGCGTTTTGTTGAGGTTTCTGATTTGGTTTGGGAGTTTGCTGAGCTTGGTCTTGTGGAGTTTAAGTCTTCTAGTCTTTTGGTT
>Ga0105154_1000982_pt1 | contig 11782 bp, 8 predicted proteins | sample SSWtaG_FD_89672 | JGI IMG/M metagenome (GOLD analysis project Ga0105154, IMG submission 89672) | Hot spring microbial communities from Sandy's Spring West, USA to study Microbial Dark Matter (Phase II) - SSWsed_matched | ecosystem: Environmental > Aquatic > Thermal springs > Hot (42-90C) >... | reverse complement strand
GCGCTCGGCGGATTCATCGGCATGGTCATAGGCTTCGCCACCCAGCAGGTGCTAGGGCAGGCGATCGCCGGCCTCTTTGTCCTCCTCGCGAGACCCATCAAGATAGGCGACTACGTGAACACTGCCGGCGAGACAGGATTAGTGGAAGACATAACGTCTTTATTCACGATTATACGAAAAGATGATGGTACGTTAGCTCTTGTCCCCAACAACTCGCTGATAGGATCCAAGATATACATAATAAAGCGGGAATCTAAGTAAGCAATATTTTTAAGTATTATTTGAAATCCATTGCATGTTCTAAACTTTTGAGTAATTTTATTTTGTTTTTATTTTGCCTTATCTGCCTTCGTAGTTAGCCACAGAGTCTTCTAAAAAGAATGATTAATGCCAAATACATCTGTTGCCAACCCCTCTTAGATGCACGATGCAAAACTTTCGATGTTCTAGGAAAAATTTATAAAGCCTTTATAAAGACTAACATTGAGGAGGAAAATTCAATGAAGTTAGAAAGAATAACTACCAGCTTATTAATAGTTATGTTGATTTTTTTATCATTTTCCAACCTACCTAGAGTTTACTCACAAGCTGAAATTGGCGAATACTTTGTAATACTATTCAGCAACGTCAGGTCTGCACGCGCGCGATTTGTAAATAGCGAAGGCGACGAAGGCACCTTCGGATTCCAAATTCTCGGCGAAGAAGATGTAGATGGAGAAAGGGCTTGGAAGATTAGATGGGAGCTTATCGAGAAGGGTTACGAGCCTGTATACGTCATCGTATGGGTTTCTAAATCTACTGGAAAGGTGCTTCAAATCGAGCACGATGGAGAGGTATCGAAGGGTGAGATGGCTGAATTGGCGGTAATGCCGTTACTCGTGTTTTGGAACGTGTGGTTTATATCCACAGCTGAAAAGTACTCTCCAGAGCGGATCGCCGAATACACAGTTACAACCTTCGGTAGGTACTCTTTTATTGCGGAGCCGGTGTTGATAGGTTCGACTCAGTTATTTATTTATAAATTAAGTTGGGAAGGATTTCCGACAGCTCCCGAAGTGTATAGAGTTAGATGGTACGTCTGGTGGGCTCCTACTAATTTCGGAGTATTATTAGTAAAACACGGATTTGAAACTCTCGATAGGTCAGAATGGTATACTGTGGAGCTTTTATCGGTGGAACTAGCTGAACCCCAGCCAGTTCCTCGCATACTTGTTAAAACGGAGATAGGTAAAACGCATCTACGACCGGGTGAGGAAACCGTAGTTAAAATCACGTTTTCAAACCAAGGGAGTGCTATTGGTATGGAGAACATAACTTTAACTGTTAATGGAGAAGTTGTGAAAAGTTGGTTTATTACTTCAAAACCAGGAGAGTCGGGAACTCTAACTCACTCGCTCTCGTTTACGAAGGAGGGTAACTACACAGTCCAGGTTGGCGACGAAACGTTCCTGGTGACGGTTTCAGCTGTTCGACCAGCTAAGTTTGAGGTATCGGAGTTAGCGGTAACTCCCTCATCGATAAAGCTCGGTGAGACGGTAAGCATTTCGGTTAAAATTGCTAATACAGGTGGTGAAGCTAGTTCGTACGATGTTGTACTGAAAATCAATGGGCAACCGGTAAGTACAAAAACCGTGAGTTTGGAACCTGGAGCCTCTACAACAGTGACCTTCTCCTACACTCCAGAGACCGAAGGAACATACGAAATCGACGTCAGCGGTCTAGGGGGGAGCTTAACGGTTACCAAGCCAGAAGAGGCTGCGGTAGGTGGCGCACCCTGGCTTCTCATCGCCACCGTAGCCGCTGTAGTGGTTATAGCGGTTGTGATAGGCGCACTGCTGCTGTTGAAACGGAGAAGCCAAAAGCCTCTGCCCCCACCACCTTAAGATTCTTTTTTTAACACCAGTAGTTCTAGCGTCACCAGCTGCACGTACGTTAGAGGTCGCTGGATGATTATGGAGTAACAGATTTTAATTGGGCTTTTCTGCAGCGCTTGTGCCCAAGCTTACTCCTCAGGAGGTTGAGCGGCGCTTCTTCGATCTTCTCGCTTCAACGGTTGTGGACTACAAGCAAATTGCCACTTGGAGCCTTAAGGGTAAGCGCGTCGAGCTTCCTTACTTCTCTGGAGCTACTCCAGACACCGAGCTTGTCTTCGAGGCGAGCGTCACCCTGCCCCGAGCGGAAGGGGCCAAGTGGCTTCTGAGATTCGACCTGACCGGTAACGCCCTCCTCAGGGTTGATGGTGAGCCGTACCAGGGCATTGACGAGCAACACAGGCTGGCGGTTGTCGAGCCGGGCGATCGCAACCTAGCGCTCGAGGCTACGCCCCGCCGCCTTTTTGGCGAAGCCGCTTGGTTCTTCGCCTTCCTCTCCTCCTCCGCCACCGCTGTGCTGTGGGAGGGCTTCAACCTAGCCCTCGCTCTCCTTGACCTTCTTCAGCTCGCCCGGCGGAGAAGCGAGATCATGCCCGTGCTCGAGAAGGCTGCCCAAGAGATCGAGCTGACGCCCAGCGTGCTGCAAGCTCACGCGGCCGTTAGGGCGCTTTACGGCTTCCTGGTCGAGGGCTCGCCGGAGTACAGGGGGCCGAGGTGGGAGCACGCTTACGTCTCCTCAGTCTACGGCGACCCCGTGGCCGCGGACCTGCTGCCTGACACTCCGAGACCGAGCACCGGCGAGGTGCTTGACACCGTCGAGCGGGTCAAGCGGGCGCTCGATTTCGCGCCAGCCGGCGTTAGGGGCCGCGTGTACCTGTTCGGGCACAGCCACATCGACACGGCTTGGCTCTGGCCCTTCAGCGAGACGAGGCGCAAGGTGAGGAGGACGTTCTCGACAATCGTCAGGCTTGCGAAGATGGGTTACCGTTTCACGTTCGTCCAGAGCGGCGCCCAGAACTACAAGTGGCTGGAGGAGCAGAATCCGCAGCTGTTCGCTGAAGTGAAGAAGCTAGTCGAAGCCGGTGTCTGGCTGCCCATCGGCGGGATGTGGGTGGAGTCGGACACCCAGCTCGTCTCCGGCGAGTCTCTCGCGCGCCAGTTCCTGTATGGCCAGCTGTACTTCGAGGAGAAGTTCGGGAGGAGGAGCAGGATCGGCTGGCTCCCCGACAGCTTCGGCTTCAGCGCCCAGCTGCCGCAAATCATGAGGAAAGCGGGGATCGACGTCTTCTGCACGCACAAAGTGATGTGGAACGACACCAACGAGTTCCCCTACCACGCGTTCGTGTGGGAGGCGCTGGACGGCAGCGAGGTCGTGGCCCACGTGATCGTTCTCACCTACAACGGCGCGCTCACCGCGAGCGAGCTGGCGGGGCTGTGGGAGAGGTACAAGCAGAAGGACGCGGCGCCGGCCGTGCACTCGTACGGCTTCGGGGACGGCGGCGGTGGGCCCACGTTCCTCATGCTCGAGCGCTTGAAGCTGCTGAAGCGCGTCCCGCAGCTGCCCGAGCCCGTCGAAGCCCCCTCGGAGCGCGAGTACGTCGAGGAGCTGCTCAAGGTGAGGGGCAAGCTGCCGAGGTGGAGAGGCGAGATTTACAACGAGTTCCACAGGGGCGTTTACACGACGAACCTCAAGGTCAAGGAGCTGATGGCGAAAGCCGAGAACGAAGCCCTCTGGGCAGAGGCCGCTGCCGCGGCGGCGAAGCTGCTAGGCCTGCTGGAGTACCCGAGGAGCGAGATCAGGGAGGCTTGGGAGCGCGTGCTACGCTGCCAGTTCCACGACGTGCTCCCCGGCTCCTCCAACCGCGAAGCGTACGAGGAAGCGTACAGGGACCTCGAGGAGGCGATCCGCGCGTCCTCGAGCGTCTCCTCGAAGGCGTTGAAGGCGATCGCGGAGATCGTCAACGCGCCGAAGGGCAGCGTGGTCGTCTTCAACAGGCTCGCGTGGCCCGTGGAGGCGCTGGTGGAGCTGCCGGGACCTGGGTTCGCGACGCCTAGCGGCGAGCCCGTCGCCGCGCAAGAGTTCGAAGGCAAGTGGCTGGCCCTCGTGCGCGTGCCCGCCTTCGGCTACACCGCGCTAGTGCCAAGCGAGGCGGCACCAGCAGCAGGCGGCGCAAGGGCGTACAAGGAAGGCGAAAGCACAGTGCTCGAGAACGAGCTGATCAGAGTGAAGGTGGGACCCGACGGCTCCCTGCTCTCCATCTACGACAAGCAGCTGGGCGCGGAGCTGCTCGCCGGGCCGAGCAACGCGCTGAGGGCGCACCCCGACAAGCCGGGCAACTTCGACGCGTGGGACATCGACCGCTCGACCGTCGAGTCGCCCGGCCACCCGTTCGAGGTCGCCGAAGCCCCGAGGATCGTAGCCGCCGGCCCGCTCGCGGCTTCGGTGGAGTACGCGCTCAGGTTCAGGTCCTCAACGGTGAGGCAGAGGGTCACCCTGCGCACCGCATCCCGCCTCATCGAGGTCAAGACAAGGATCGACTGGAGGGAGAAGAGCTACCTGGTCAAAGCGTGGTTCGAGCTCAATTACAGCGTCGAAAAAGGCTGGTACGAAGTGCCTTTCGGCGTCGTCGAGCGCTCCACCGTGCCGAAGGACAAGTGGGACGAGGCGAAGTACGAGGTCCCCGCGCTGAAGTGGGCGGACTTCTCCGACGGCCGGGTGGGGCTCGCGATCATCGCCCCTTCGCGCCACGGTTACAGCGCTAGGGGCAGCAGGGTCGGCTTGAGCTTGCTCAAGTCGCCCTTCCACCCCAACCCGTGGAGCGACCTGGGCGAGCACGAGGTAACCTACTACCTGTACCCGCACCCAGGCGACTACAAGAGCGGTGAAGTGTACCGGAGAGCCTATGAAGTATGGAGCGGCGTCAAAGCGGTGGCAAAGGAGGGCGCCGGCGGCCGCCTGCCTCCTGAAGCCAGCGCGTTCGAAGCCCCGAAGGGCGTGGTGGTCGAAGCCGTGAAGGTCTGCGAGAAGAGCGGCGCGCTCGCGGTGAGAGCCTACGAAGTCGAAGGGGTCGGAAAGGAGGTTGAAGTGAAGCTGCCCCGCGCTGTCGCAGCCTACGAGGCGAACATGCTCGAAGACCGCGAGCGGCTGGTGGCCAAGGGCGGCAGCCTAACCCTGAGCTTCAAACCGTTCGAGATAAAGACCCTGATCCTCGAGTAATCCCTTTTTTAGATACTAGTTGTAACCTCCAGACCGAACTTTCTAAGCCGAGGGTAGTGTCGCAAATCCCTGGTCAGCAGAGGGGCTCCTGCGACTATCGCCGTAGCTGCAATAACAACGTCGGCTTGCGGCACCCTCAACCCCTCCCTCGCCAGCGCAACGTCTATCTCGAGAGCCTTCATGAGGATACGCTGATCGGGGTAGACGACGGTGAACAACTTCTCAACAATCCGCTTCTCTTTCTCGGCATCCCTGCCAAGGTAGAGGTAACCGTACAGGTACTCGTAGAGCGCCACGTAGGGCACAAGCGCCCCGCGCCCAACCAGCTGCGCGAGGAGCTCCTCGTCCCCCTCCTCAAGAGCGTCCACGAGAACGCTCGTGTCGACGACTACCTTCTCAGCCACACCCCCTCCTCCCTCAACTTGGCTCTGAGCTCCCCGAGCACCCGCCTCTCCTCCTCCGTGAACCTCTTCCCCTTCACGTGCTCGAGAACCTCCGCCGCTAAAGCCTGGTTAGCCAGCTCGACAGCCCTGCGCACCGCCTCCTCGAACGTAGCGCTGCCGGTGCGCTGCTTGAAGTCCGCGAGCGCCCTGTAAGTCTCCTCCGAAACAGCGATCGTCTTAACCCTCCTCGCCACACCGTCATACCGCTACATCGCTATATCAATGTATCGAGGCGCCCGCGCTCAAACAGGCAGCATGCGCGAGACCGGCGCCCGTATACGGCGGAACGAGGCTTGGGAGTACTAGGTCGCGCAGCTTAGCCGCCGCGGGATCATCCGACCGCCTCGAACCCGCGGATCGCCCGCCTCCCCGCAAAACTTTTAAACACCCAAAACTTCGAAGATCGCCCGTAGCTTAGCCTGGTAGAGCGCCCGGCTCATAACCGGGAGGTCCCGGGTTCGAATCCCGGCGGGCCCACCACTCCCTTCTGAAAGCTCTCGCCAAGCTTCTCAACCAGCGCGGTTAACACTACGAGCACAAGTTCTCAACCCGGCCAACACCCGGGCGCCCGGCGTTGAACCAGTTCAACGGAGTCGCTCCCCGCCGAGCTGGTTCAACGAGCTCCATCGAGCCGGCTCAACGGGAAGCCTCTCGCCTAAAACCTCCGGCCCGCAGCACCTGCTCAGCTACGAGGAGCCCGCCACCGCTCATCGCGGTAATCGGATCCCGCGCCAGCCGCTTCCCCACAATCCCGTCTCCACAAACCTTTCCGCTCTCTCATACCTCATCCGTTTTCAGCTTAGGTTCGCGCTCCACAAACAGATTCTCGGCAGCAACCGAGAAAGAATTGAAATCGGATGAGGTATCTGCCTACCTAAGCTGGAGCGCGAACCCTGTTACTGGCTTTCGGCTCCAAGCGGCTGCGGAGCGTGCACGGGTCCCCTCCACCTGTGCAAGGGGGTCTCCTTCCGTTGGAGAGGAGCGCGCGCCACTCCTCCGGGGAGGCTAAAATGCACCGCATGCCTTGCGCCGTATACTGGTAGAACGGGCACTTAACCTTCTCCACGCGTTCTCACCTCGCGGAGGCTGGTAGGGGCCACCGCGATCGTCGACCGGAGGCGCAGTAGAAAACCCGGCACGGCGAACCACCCTTACGGGTCCTTAATGTACCTAGCGCTTACGCGCCGCGCCATCGCCTTGATTCGGGAACTCTCCGCCTTCTCGCCTCCCCACCTCCTCGCGCAGTCTCTCCCTCCAAAAGCGCGCTCGAAGAGCACGAAATATCGAGCTCAGGCTATTGAAGCGCGCGTAACCGTTTTTAGCGAGATCCCAGCGCCAAGCGCGTGAGAGGAGAGAGGCTCGTCCTCGTTGGGCACACTCATTGGGACAGAGAATGGTATTATCCCTTCGAGAGATTCCGCTACAGGTTGGTTAAAGGCCTCGACGAGCTGGTAAGCATTTTGAGGCGGGACCCTGGCTTCCGCGAGTTCCTGCTGGACGGTCAGGTGGCTCCGCTCGACGACTACTTGGAGGTTAGGCCTGAGAACGCTGAGCTCGTGAAGGACCTGGTGAGGGGCGGGCGCCTCGTCGTGGGACCGTGGTACGTGCAGCCGGACGAGTTCCTGGTGCACGAGGAGTCTCTCGTCCGCAACCTGCTCTACGGCAGGCGGCGGGGGTCCGAGTACGGCGAGGTGGCGCGCATCGGGTACCTGCCCGACACGTTCGGGCACACAGCTCAGCTTCCGCAGATCCTCCGGGGATTCGGCATCGAGACGTTCGTCTTCCACAGGGGGTTGGGACCCGAGTTCGAGAAGGTGGGAACCCCGTTCGTCTGGGTCGGGCCGGACGGCAGCGAGGTTGTCGCGCTCTACCTCCCTGACGGCTACTGCAACATGGCTTGGCTCCCGCCCGACCCGGAGGCCGCCGCTGAGATCGCGCGGGAGCTGCTCAAGCGCTGGAGCAGGTGGTCCAGGATCAGCTCGGTACCCGGAATGGTTGGCTGCGACCACCACCTGTCTAAGGACTACCTGCCGAGGCTCGCGAGGGAGCTCGCCGCGCGGGGTGTCCCGGCGAAGATGGGGTCGCTGCGCGAGGTTCTCGAGGAGGCGCTGGCCGCCAGGGACAGGCTGGGGAGGGTGAGGGGGGAGCTGCTGAGCAGCCAATACCACTGGGTCCTCTACGGCGTGTGGTCGACGAGGACATACTTGAAGAGGTTGAACTTCGAGTGCGAGGCGCTCCTCATCTACTACGTCGAGCCTCTGTGGGCGCTCGCGTGGGCTCTCGGCGCCCCATACCCGGAGCGGGAGATCTGGGCGGCGTGGAGGTACGTGCTGCTCAGCCACCCGCACGACTCGATATGCGGCTGCAGCGTCGACGAGGTCCACCGCGAGGTGGTGACAAGGCTGGAGAAGGCTAAGGCGCTCGCCTCGGAGCTGCTGGAGTGCACGGGTAGGGGCCACGGCGCGTTGGAGTGGTTCCTTGGGGGAAGGGCCGGCTACAGGTACGAGTGGCACGCGATGCACCTCCTCGCCTCGAAGACCGACCTCTCCTTCGCCGGCCTCGACAAGCCCTACGTCGTCGCCTTCAACACGCTCCCGTGGAGGCGGAGGTCCGTCGTCGCGATCCGCTTCAGGCCCTACGCGGTCGTCGCCCCGATGCTGGACGAGCTCGCGCGCGTGGCGCCCCGCCACGTGGCCGAGGCGGCGGGCGAGCTCCTGCGCTCCGGCACCGTGATCAGGTTCGACTTGAGGGGAGCAGTGCTCAGGGACGCGTCCGGGCGCGAGGTTCCCGTCCAGGTGAGGGAGCTGGAGGGCGGGGTGGTGGAAGCAGTCTGGGTGGATGAGCTGCCAGCGCTCGGCTTCAAGGCGTACGCGGTGGAGCCCGCGCGGGGCGTCGGGAGCGGCGGCCTGGCCTGGGGCGAGGCGTTCATCGAGAACGAGCACCTGCGCGTCGAGTTCGACCTGGAGAACGGGGGAACGCTCAGGGTCGTCGACAAGCGGACAGGGGAGGTCTACGAGGGTTTGGCGATCCTCGAGGACGGAGGCGACATAGGGGACGAGTACGACTACTCGCCGCCCGAGCGCGATAGGGTCGCGACAAGCAGGGGTGTGAGGGCCGGCTTCGAGGTCGTTGAAGCCGGGCCCGTCTGCGTGCGCGCGAGGGTTCGCTACGCGCTCCGCGTCCCCGCCTCCGCGTCGCCCGATCGCAAGTCGAGGAGCGCGGAGGAGGTGGAACTGCCGGTGGAGCTGGTGGTCACGCTGTACGCTGGCATCCCGCGCGTCGACCTGGAGGTGCTCGTGGAAAACAGGGCTCGCGACCACAGGTTGAGGATCGTCTTTCCCACCGGCGTGAGGAGCAGGGTGCACGCGGCCAGCACCCACTACATGGTGATCGAGCGGCCGAGCGAACCTCAGCACTACTACGTGAGGCGCGAGGGCAGGGTCCCAGTGGCCACGTGGCCGACGAGGCTCTGGGTGGACGTGAGCGACGGGAAGAGGGGGCTCTGCGTCGCCGCGAAGGGCTTGCACGAGTACGAGGTAAGGGGGTCGGGGACCGAGATCGTGTTCACGCTGCTCAGGGCGGTTGGCTGGCTTTCGAAGGGCGACATGCTGACGAGACCCGGCCACGCGGGGCCGGAGATCACGACGCCCGACGCGCAGTGCTTGGGGCCGCAGAGGTTCGAGCTAGCAGTCTTCCCGCACGCCGGGTCGTGGAGCGAAGCGGGCGTCCACAGGGCCGCTCTCGAGTGGGCCGTGCCTGCCGTCGCACACGAGGACATCCCGCACAGGGGCGAGCAGCCGCCCGAGTTCTCGCTGATCGAGGTGCGGGGCGACGCCCTCTTCTCGACGTTCAAGCGGAGCGAGGACGGGAGGTGCGCGGTGCTCCGGCTGTATAACCCCTCCCCGCCCGAGACCGAAGTGGAGGTGGTTTTCGGCAAGCCTCCCGCGAGGGTTTGGCGCGCACGCCTCGACGAGACCGAGCTGGAGGAGCTGAGGACCGGAGCATCCCTGAAGCTGAAGCTAGGACCCTACAAGGTCGAAACACTGAAGCTTGAGTTTTAGTTTGCTTTTTTCCCTACTTCCTTTCAACTAAATTATTATTACTACTTTTAACCCCCTCTTTCTCTACCCTCCACTCGGCGACGCGGTTCCAGAGCCCCTTGAGGTGCCGGAGGATCTCCCCAGAGCTCTTCTCGTCGAACATGATCCTCACCACGAGGACTCCCGAGCCGGCTTCGCTCATCCTCTCCCTCACCAGCTCCAGCTCGGCGAGCTGCATCGGCTGCCACCACCCCTCGATCAGCTCCGCCAGGTCCGCGAAACCCCTCTCCCTCGCGATGTCCGCCGGAGTCTTGCCGCCGCTTTCCCTGAGCGACGGGTCGGCCCCCCACCTCAGCAACGTTTCCACGACGCCTCGATGGCCGCCGTACACGGCCACGTGGAGCGGTGTCACCCCCGCTCCTCCCACCGCGTTAGGGTCTGCGCCGCGCCCGAGCAGCAGCTCGACGAGCTCTTGGTCGCCCCTAGCGCACGCTAGGTGGAGCGGCGTGAAGCCGCGCTCGTCCCTCGCGTTCGGATCGGCCCCCTCCTCGAGGAGCCTTTTCGCCTCCTCCACCTTCCCGGCTTTGACCGCTGCTATCAGCTTCGCCCCCAGCTCGGGGCGCCTAGCCGGCGGAGCGAGCGGCGCTGCTGGAACCGCACCTGGTACTCCATATGCGCAAGGCGGCCTGCTCGCGTCCGGCACCTTCACCTCTAGAAGCGCGCAGTACTTGCTGCGGAGCATGTAGTAGGAGCAAGAGTCGCAAGTCCTCCTAGGGCGCGCAGCGCACGGCGGGTTGCCGACGTCCTCAACAGGTACCCCGAGCAGGACGCAGTAGCTCGCCTCTCTCGAGTAGTAGACGCACCCGCTGCAGCTCTTGGCCCTCCCTGCACCCACGGCTGAATAGACGTCGCGCACACTTTTAAAAGGCCAGCGCCGCAGCAGCGCCTGGGGAACCGCAGCAACCTTTTTTACCGAAGCTTTCGCGCGCGCGGTTGTGGCGAAGCTCAGGTACGCGGTTGTGGGGGCTGGGGGTATAGGCTGCCACCATGCCGAGGTTGCGAGCAGGTTGGAAGAGTACGAGCTGGTGGCTGTCGCGGACGTCGTGGAGGAGCGCGCGAGGGAGCTCGCTTCGCGCTTCAACTCGAGAGCGTACACCAACTACGTGGAGATGCTGGAAAAGGAGCAACTGGACGTGGTATCGGTGTGCACCCCGCACCCCACGCACGCGGAGATCGCGATCGAAGCGATGAAGCGGGGCGTGAACGTGCTGACGGAGAAGCCGATGGCCGCCACGGTCAGCCAGTGCCTAGCGATGATCAGGGAGGCGAGGAAGAGGGGGGTGAAGCTAGGCGTTGTGTTCCAGAACCGGTTCGAGCCGCGCATCCGAAAGGCCAAGAGGATGGTCGACGCCGGGGAGCTGGGCGACGTGTACCGCGCCCTGCTCCGTTACGTGACGTACAGGGATATGGCGTACTTCCTCAGCGGCGCGTGGAGGGGCAAGTGGGCGACGGAGGGGGGCGGCGTCCTCATCAACCAAGCGGTGCACTACATCGACCTCTTCCTCTGGCTGCTCGGCAAGCAGCCGAGGGAGGTCTTCGCCTACGCGGCTACGGCCGGCCACGACATCGAGGTGGAGGACCTCGTCAGCGCGGCTGTGGTCTTCGAGGGTGGGTGCCAGGGGGTGATGCAGTTCTCGACCCTCGATTACCCGGACATGACGAACATCGAGCTAAGGGGCGACAAGGCGATGCTGCTCGTAGAGACGAGCCCCAAGCGCGGCGAGCAAGGCTTAAGAAACGAAACTTCAGTGTTCGTCTACAGGAACGCGCCACCCGTCCGCCGAGCCGTATATGCTTCCCTCAAACCGGGAGCGCCACGTATCTCCTGCGTGATCGAAGAAGTAAGAGCCGAGGAGCCTTTTACCGGGCACGAAGCCGTGCTGCGCGACTTCGGTAAGGCTGTGCTGGAGGATAGGGAGCCCGAGGTTCCCGGAGAGGAGGGGTTGAAGTCTGTGGAGCTCATCAACGCGATCATTATGTCGGCCGTCGAGCGCAAGCCCGTGGAAATACCCTTCGACCCCGCCTGCTACGACGAGCTGTTGAAGCGGCTTGAGAAGCTCGGCGGGCCCCCCTGGCCTTCTCTTACCAGGTGAGACTCTGTGGCCATCAGGTTCGGCGGCATCCTGGAGAAGGGGGTGGGCAGCGCGTTCT
>Ga0105154_1000980_pt1 | contig 11795 bp, 14 predicted proteins | sample SSWtaG_FD_89672 | JGI IMG/M metagenome (GOLD analysis project Ga0105154, IMG submission 89672) | Hot spring microbial communities from Sandy's Spring West, USA to study Microbial Dark Matter (Phase II) - SSWsed_matched | ecosystem: Environmental > Aquatic > Thermal springs > Hot (42-90C) >... | reverse complement strand
GACCCCGCCAGAAGCCCGCCTCCCCCGCCGCCGAGCCCGGCCGGCGCCCTCCCCAGAAGGCCGATCACCAGCCGCATCAGCTCGTCTGGATCTCGAACGGCGCGCAACAGCGCCGCTTCTTGCGGGTCCCGAACCAGACGGGATCCAGCCACATAGCCACGAAGGAGATGCGCCAAATCCCAGATCCCGAAAAGCAGGACCGCCGGGGATCCGGCGAGAAAGAAGAAGGCAATGGACACGAGCGCCCCCGAAACGTTCGGCACCCATCCGATGCCGGGAACCAGCGCGCGGGTCACCCAGCGGAAGGCGAGCCAGAACATCCAGACGTGGGCCACAAGAAAGGCGTCCAGAATCATCTCGCCCTCCCAATGGTCACAACTCGCCTATGATCAGCGCCCCCAAGGCCAGAAGGGCGGACGTGCTGATATCCATCATGACCTCCGTCCCCGGCGACACCCCTCCGAGATGGAGGACGGCCAGGCTGAAAAACGAAATGACGAACGGCGAGATGACAAAGCCGGCCCTTTGGGCGAAGAGCTGCCCCACCACTTGGGCCATGGCGACGTAAACCATCTGCATCAACAGAACCACCTGCTGCGTGCCCTGGCCCGGGTTGCGCACGATCACGGCGATGAATGGAGCCAGGGGGTGCATGTGGTCCGGCAGCACCTCCATGATCCGCTCCTCGAGCCGCTCGCTCCCTCCCACCGACGCCACCTGATACGCCCGCCGCACGTCGGGGTGGGGATGGGTTGCCAGAAGGTGCGGGTTCGTCGCCGCCGGGACGATGCTGGAAAGCAGACCGACAGGGAAGGAGCGGCGAAGAAACGGCATGATCACAAAGGCGATCGCCGCCGGAACCCCCGGCGTGGCGACCAGAAGGGCCGCGAGCGAAAGCACGAAAGCCGCCCTGCGGGCGCGATTGCTCAGACGCCGAATCGCGATCGCCGCCCTAGGCAGCCGGGGCACGACGATGCGGAAGAGCGGGATAAACACCATCAGGGCGTAAAGGAAAACCCAAAACGCGCCATCCACGTTCGCCCTCCCTCATCCCCTCAGCTCCCCGCATGCCCCTCGCCCGAGACGCCGGCGCCCTTCCGCGCCCCACGCTCGCGTTTCCGCCGCACGTCTCCCGTCGCGCTCTCTTCCATATCATGGGCCGGCTGGGCCGGAGACCCCTCCCGTTCCGCCTCCTCCGCGGCCGCCGGGGAGGCGAAGTCTGAACCGGGTTCCCCCAGCAGCCTCAGCAGCCGTTCTGCTTCCTCCCAGGGCAAATCTTCCGTCTCGCAGAGCTCCCGCACGCAGCGCGCCAGAATCCGCCGGAGCTCCGCGACGATGCCCACGACCTCCTCGACCGCCTCAACCAATTCGACTGGACGTGCGCCAAAGCCCGTCATGACGCGGCCTCCTTTCGACAAATCTCCGCGCTCACACCTCGATTGATTCGTCATCGTCCACGAGCACCTCGATCTCGGGATCACTCCCTGCGCCTTCCGGAGCGTCGGGATGAGGGGGCGTCTGCTCCTCCTCCCGCATCCCCAAGACCACCTCGTCCGCCGGCGGCGAAGACGGCGAGGGCTCCGGCGGCGCGTCCAGAGCTGGAAGCCCGCCCTCGAGGCCCAGCGCATATTGGATGCCATCCACGCGACGGTTCAGCGAGGCTTGGATTTGGCTCATCAGCTGCTCGGCCCTCCGCAAATGGGACAGGGCCTCCTCAACTCCCGCCAAAACCGCCTGGTAACGACCCAGAAAATCGGCCAACCCCATCGCTCCCTCCTTTTTGCTTTATCGGGAACATTGATTCAGGAAATCCGTCAAATACTTCCCCGCAGTCCCCTGGTCCACCGCGTCGAGGTTCGGAACCGGAACCCAGAGCTCGCCGTAGGGATGGATCTTCCAGCGCTCCAGCCGGGTGAGGGAATGCACTCCCACCGCGTTGCCGGACGGCCCCAGCCCCAGGCGGATTTGCCATACCCAGAGGGCCGCGGGGTAAACCACGCAAACCGTCGGGGTGAGGCCTCCTGCCGCGCTGCCCAACCGAGCGGCGATCACCGGCACGGCGCCGAAGGCCACTTCCATCGCGTTCGCGTCCGTCAAGATGGGCGGCATTTCGGCGTAGGTGGTGAGGGTGAGGGGGACGCCGCAGGTGATCGCCGCCCGAGCCGCCTGCTCCACCGCCCCTTCGCTCAGGCTGTTCGCCTCCTGAAAGACCACCACGTCCGGGGCGGTGGTGTTGAGGACCAAGCCGATCTCCTGGATCCGGTCCGGGCTGATAATCCGATAGGTGACGAGAACCGAGGGCGGCACGATGCGCCGGATCAGGCCATACAGCTCGGGATGAGCGTCCAGCACCACCACATGCCGGACAACATCGCCCCAGCGGTCGACGATGTAGCGAAGGAGCAACATCTGCATCAGGGTCTTCCCGCAACCGCTGGGGCCGACAAACAGGACCATCCGGGCGTCCAAGAGGAAGGCCGCGAGGAGCCCGAAGATCTGCTCGGTGATGTCCTGAATCTCCCGGTCTTGGGCCAGAAGGCCCGGGTCGACCTCCGCCGGCCTCCTTCCCTCTCCCTGCAGCACGTTCTGCCCCCAAATCGCCCGAGCCACGAAGGACGCCGGGGAAACGCTGGGCCGAGTGCGGCGGAGATGGACCAGAAGGCCGTTGTCGGCGGGATCCACCGCCGCGCGGGTGATCGGGTCTGAGCCATCGACCAGCGGGGACAGGGCCTCCCGGATGTGGGGCGGAAGGATCGGGAAGGCATCCTGCAGCCGCCACGGCCGGCCCATCACCACGCCCACACGGCGGATTAGGTTCGCCGCAGCCTGAAAGTCGCCCGCCAAAGCCTTTTCCCACACCTCCTCGACGGCCTGGCGGACGGTCTCGGGGTAGTTGTCGGGCATGATGGCGACCAACACGGCCGCCAAGACGGCGGCGATGCCCGTGGGACCGAGCCGGCCAGGGATCTCGCCCCCGTCCTTCCCGATCAGGACGCTCACAGGCTGCCCGCCGTGGGCCTCGTCTTTGTGAATCATGAGCTTCAGCATCTCGAAGTCCGAAAGGATTGCGTGTTCCTCCCTCGAGAGGCCCATCCTTGCCTCCTCAGCGGATGCCTGGAATCGGAGCTCCGCCCTCCTCCCGAGGGGGAGCCTCCGCCGCCCGCGGGGCGTCGGCGCGCCACCCCGCCAGAAGAGCGGCCGTGTCCCGCGGACCGAGGACCGCCAGGACCTGATCGCCCGGGGCGTAAAGGACGCCGGCCAGCGGCTGAGCGTAGCAGACGTCTCCGCTGGCGGAGAAGAAGACGCACCGGAAGGCCACGTCCGCGGTCGGATAGTTGACGATCCCGGCCTCCGGAACGACGGCCTCCTCGGCGGCATAGACCCGCCGCGCTAAAACGTCGGCAACGAACTCCTTTGGCGGCTGAACGGTGCGGGTGATCCGCTCGCTGCGGGCGATGGGGGCCAGCTCCCCCTGCACCGGGAGCGGGACCAAGCCGAGGAGGGCCTCCTCAGGGACAGGCTCGAAGGGCTCGCCGGTCAAGATCATCCCCTTCCGCACGGGAACCAAAGCCCTCGCCTTTCCGGATGACGGGAGACGGATGGAGACATCCGGCTGGTTCAGACGGCTAAAGTAGACGCGCCGCGGGCGCACGCATTCCCGCAGCCCCGCCGCGTCCACCAGCCCCCCCGAAACGATGTCGTCGCACTCCCATACGGGGACTCCGGATTCGACAAACTCCGGGGGGCGCTGCCTGTAGGTGACGTTGAGATAAATCCCCGCGGCCCCGATCGCCATCAAGGCGATCATGCCGGCGGCGACGAGGGCGTCGCGACCACGGTTCATCCACCAGACGCGAAGACGGAGCAAAAGGCCTCCCATCGCTTCCTCCCTTAGTGGCTTGGCGGCTTAGCGGCGCGGCCACCCGGCGGTCGTCCCGCCAGCCAGCTCCCGCCCCCTGGAGCTCCAGCGCCGGACCTTCCTCCGGGATCGGCTTTCGAGCGGGCTCCGCGAGCTCTCGAGTTTCATCGCGATGGCCATGGCCATGGCCATGGCGAACAGCAACGGGAACGGGCCCGAGAGCGCATCGATCATCTCGGGCGTGGGCCCGGAGGGGATCTTCCCGTCTGGCATCCTCACCTCCTCGGGATCAGAGCGAGATCGGGACCACCTCCACCCCAAAGAGCCGGTTGTCGGGGCCGCGCTGGATCAGGAAGACCTTCACGCCATCAACCCCCCGAATTCGGAGGGCCAAGGATCCGGCGCTCTCCAGCCCCGTCAAGGCCTCGGGACGGACGGACCGAACCCGGTCCAGAAGCTCGCGAATCTGCTCTTCGTTCATCCTCTCAATACGGAATTCAACGGTTGACATCCGGAATCCTCCCGGCGAGCATGTTCGCCGCCGCGCGGGCCACAGCCTCGGCGATCCTGCCGCGTTGCACGGTCTCGCAGTGGAACCCGATGGACGACACGTAGCTCAAGAAGCCTGGGTTGGATCCCGCGTAGACTACTGTCACCGCATCTTGGGGTTTGGTCCCCATGCGCGAAAGGGAATAGGCGGCCTCGTGCTCCGTCGCCTCGTCGACGACGATAACAAACACGCCGTCGACCCGATCCAGCTCCGGATATGTGACCAACCGAAAGATCGCTCCCGACCCCGCGCCGATCCCCAAGACCGGAGACCCCGGCGGGATGGTGATCCGGCGGCGTCCCAGCTCCTTCCGGAGGAGGTCCTCGAGCTCCCGGAAGGGACGGGAGCCGACATCCGGTATCCCGTCCGGCTTGATCTGGATGGGGTAGCGAATCGCCACTGTGGGGATCTGCTCTTGGGACACCACCAGCACCCTCGCGCCCTCATCCGGCTCCGCCGGAAGGGGCAAGCGGGAAGGCGATGAGGGGACGACGGAAGCAGGGCGTTGCAGGGCCGGTCCCGGCTGCGGCCCGATCCGCAGTCGGAGGCGGGGGCTCCGTTGGCCAGGCTGGGGCGACGAGGTCTGCTCTTCCGACGGCGTCTCCTCGCCCGAGGAAGCGATTGTGGGCGCTTGGCCTTCTGCCGAGCCTTGGTTCTGGGAGGGCCGGGAGGGCAAGCGGAGCCTCCCGGCTCCCTGCTCGGGGGGGCGGAGCGCAGGCATCGACTCGGTCAGGGCGGAGAGGATCTCCTCCACGTGCTCGAGGAAATGGCTGGCCGGGACCACGGGGAGCTCCATCACATAGGGAGGCGGGCTGTCGCCTTGGTAGACCCCCAAGATTCGCACCCTGTTCGGGAGCGGGAGGGTGCGATTCGCGTCCTCCTTCCCGAGCTCCTTTGCACGCCCCTGGATCGCCTGGACAAGCTTGGCGATCCGCTCCCGGACAGCAGGAACCTGCGTTTCGGAAACCCGGGGGAGACCGATCGCCACCAAAACGAACCCGTCCTCCAGGCGCGCGGCCTGGGTCAGGGCTTGGTTCAGGGGATCATCCGCCCTGCGCTCTTGGCTATCCAAGACCGCATCGGGTTCGAAGAGCCGGACCCGAACCCCATCGGACAACTCCCCCTCCTGCATTCCGGTCATCTCCGCCGCGCGCTTGCTCATCACAACGACCAACTTCGCCATCCCATCCCCCTTTCCCAGATCACAAGAAGCGCAGCTCCCCGCCCTCCGGCGGGAGGATGCGGCCGGCGTAGGGCGTCCCGTCGCGCCAGATCCAAGCCAGAACGCTCCACCAAAGCAGTATGTGATCGACCAGCCGATACCCCCCAACCCGGATTGTCAGCGTCGCGATGGCAAGAAGAAACGGCGCCTCAACCAAAAGGAAGAGCAACCATCCCAACCCCAGACGGAGGGCCAGGATCCCCGCCACGCCCGCCAGGAGGAACAGCCCGGCCACCACCCAGTCCCCCTCGGGGCTGTGGAACATGTCCAGCGTCACGGAAACATATCCCTTGCGCTCCTCCATCCCATCCATCCCATCCTCCACCTGGCCCACAGAGATCATAGTTCGATCGCCTCGCGCCCGCGGCCCAAAATGTCCTTCTGCTCGTCCGGGGAGAGGTCCACCCGCACCACCTGCGGCGGGGCTGGACGGCCGGAAGACAGGGAGATGTAGACGCCCACGCCATACGGCTCCGCCGGAACGAAGGGCTCCGGGGCGTATGGAACGCCCAGCCGGGAGAACAGGTCCCGCAGCATCCCAACCGGCGGTCCCATGACCAAGAAGTGGCGTATCTGCTCGAGGGAGGCCGGCGTGAGCTCCGCGAAGGACTGGGTAACCAACATCACGCTGACGTCGAACGCCCGCAACAGGCGCAGCATCGCCTCCACCAGGTCCCGCACCCGATGCGCCTCCTCCACATACAGCAGCACTCGCCGGCGCTGCCCCGAGGTCTCCCTAGCTGTGATAATAGCCGAAATCACCAATCCCAACACGAAGGCATAAAGGTCGCTCAACAGCTCGTCTCCCCGCCGGCCGATGAGCCCCGCGGCGGTGCGGAAGGACACCACCGCCCCCTCGTCCCGCAGGAGATCCCCGAACCCCCAGGCGTCAGCGACGATGAGATGGCGAAAGGGGGCTTCCGGCGAGACGATTTGGCGGACTCCCCGCTCCCCAAAGGCCTCCCGGAGGACCACCTCCGCCTCCCGGGCCATCCCGGCGGCGAGGGAAAGGGGGCCATCCAGGGAAAGCCAGGCCGCGCTCTCCAGAAGGCGGCGGACATATCGCGCGGCGAACTCGGATGGGTTGAGGTCTATCTCGCCGCCGCTGATAAAGCGCAAAAGCTGCGACAGGAGAGTGACGGAGGTGAGGATGTCCGGGTTGGCCCGCTCCAGGGCGGCGCGGATGTCCTCCTTCCGCAGGACGGCCCTTCCGTCTGGACGGCGCGTCATCCTCTCCCGGATCCGCGGAAGCAAGGCATGGGCCGCCGGAAGAGTCCAGGGAGGCCATCGCACGTCCCGCGCTGCGGGATCCAGGACGGGGAGCCCGAACACCCCGCGTCCCTCTCCCCGGACCATCTCGCCTTTGGTGTCGAGGATCAGGGGCATCGCGCCCGCCCGCATGGCCCCCCGGACCAGCCGCATGGCGGTGACGCTTTTGCCCCTCCCTGTCGGTCCGGCGACCAAGATGTGCTGGGCCCGGCCCCATGCCCCCAGGTGGACGTAGACCGGAGCCCCCAGCGGGGTTCGTCCGGCGAGGACCGGGGCCTCCTCAGGGTCGCGCCGCGCCTCGGGATAGAGGACGACCCGCCCCTCCGCGACCTTCTGAATCAGGCCCGCGCCGATGGAGCCGCGATCCCCCGAGAGGATCGCCGTCCAAACCCCGGGGTGGGCTAACATGCCGGACGGAGACACCCCGGTGGGAAGGGGCCGGATGGCGTCGTCGTTAATGGAAAGTGGACTGACGATGACGCATCCGACCACATATGTCGTTCGATCCGGGTCGCCCATGTCCACCAACACCCTTCGCCTCCGCTCGGCTTCCCGCGGCACGAGGCCGGAGCGGAGCGTGTTCTCTAGGACGTCCCGCAGCCGGCGCGACAGGGCCTCCAGTTTGCGCCGCATCCCCGGTTGGACGCTCCCCTCAGCCAGGGGGTTTGCCCGCCAGAAGGTCGTGACACAACGCAGCTTCCCCACCTCGTCCAGAGCCCGACGGATGGACTTTGCGGCCTCCTGCGGGTTCCGCGTGACGACCAGGTGGAAGACCAGCGGATCCAACCCGAACTGAAGCCGCGGGCCGACCCAGCTCGCCGGGGCGGCGGCAAGCCTCTCCTTGAGGATGCGAAGGGAGCCTTCCACCCCTCACCTCCGAGCCGCAGGCGAGCTGGGGGCGCGATAGATGGTCTCCATCCGCCCGCTCTCCAGCCGGGTGATCCGCTCCAGACGGCGGAGAATGGCGCCGTCGGAGGCTACGCGGATTTGCATCTCGAAAAGGTAGGAGGGCCGCAGCATTTCGACGAAGGACGACGGATAACCCTCCCGCATCCCGAGCTCCCGCCAGAGGGCGAAAGGGAAGCCTTCGGTGGTGGCGTGCATCGTCCCGAAGACGGCGGCGAAGGCCTGCATGGCGAGGACCACGAGATGGGCCGTCTCGGTAGTGATCTCGCCGATGATGGCGAACATCGCGTTGGATCGACGGATGGCGTCCCCGATGGCCTGCCATTCCGCCTGGCCCGGCAGGAAGATCATCAGGGCGGCCGCTGGGCGCGGCCGGCCGTCCGGCCCCCGGATCTCCGGGGGAGCCACGAAGTCGGACGCCTCCCCGACCGCCACCACAATCTTGTCCCGGAGGCCTCGCCGGTAGAGATCCAAGAGCATGGCGTTGAGCATCGTGGTCTTCCCGGCCGCCGGGGCGCCCAAGACGAATATCGATGGGACCACGTCGGAACTCAGAATCTCTTGGATCACCTTCATCGCATCATCGTCAACCGTCCCCTGCCGATAAAGGTCCAAGAGGGTCAAGAAATGCCGCAGCGCCTGCTTCCGCATGCTGATGGAGAAGCCGCTCCCGCGCTGGGTGAGGAGCCGCATGATGTTCCACCGGACCTGCGTGATCCCCGTCTGGCCGGACACCCCCGCCACCGGGCGCCTGGCGACCAGCATCGCCGAATGGCCCACGCCCGGGGCGTGATGGAGCTCCGCCGCCAGGACTTGGAAAAGCAGCTCCGCCGCCTGGGAGTCGAAACGCTCGTAGCTCCTGGGCTCCGAAAGCACCCGCATGTCCTGGTCCGTGAAGACCACGTAGTGCTCGTCGGTCATCTGATCGTAAACGACGTTGAAGCCCACCACATCCCGCCTGACCAACTGCGAGATCGTCGCGGCGACCTGCCCCTCGGCTCCGCGCAGGCGGGCTTGCTCTTTCTGCGGCATCTTGCTCAGCATCTCCTCGAGGATCCTCCGGGCAGCCTGCGCCGCCCAGGAGGCGCTCCGCTCTTCGAAAAGGGGAATCACCGAAACGCTAACCCGCTCACCTTCCACGACCACCCTCCTGAATGGACTGGACGGGGACAGTCCGGATCGAGTCGACGCGCACCAGCGAGGTGGGCTTGGGGTCCAACACTGTTTCCCAATATTTCCACTGGCTGGGCAGCTGCCCCACCGGGTCGCTGGCCAGAAAGACGCCCATCTGCATCGCCATCTGGTGAAGCTCCGGCTGCGCCGCCAGATATCGGTTGGCGTGCCAGATGTCCTGGCGCCCGGCGTTGTAGGGATAGAGGACTGTCAGCCGCGCTATCGGGCCATCCGACTTCGCGGCTTCCGGGTTGTCCTCGCACAGGCGCTTCAGCATCTCCTCCGCCTGGCGGCCGATCCGCTGGATAGCCTCGAACGCCTGCCCCATGAGCTCCTCCTGGGGCTGGATGAAGAGGTAGATGTCCAGCCTCCTCAGCCTCGCCCCGGTGACCTCCATCATGGTCGCCACCGCCTTCAGCCGCTCCACGGCCATCCCCACATCGCCGGGCAGGTCGATGACCACGCGGTCCCCCGGCAGCAGCACCGCCGCCGCCAGCAGGGCGTCCAAGACTATCCGCTCGCGATCCCACGGGTCCATGTCGGAGGATTCCGGGCGAGAGGGCGGGCAGAGGAAGATCCGCTCCGGCTTCCCGGGCTCGCGCTCCGCGAGGAACACCTCCCCCTGCGCCCGCAGCCCCAGGCGGGATCCCGCCTCGCTCCCCGTGAGGCTGCGCAGCACCGTCCCCAGGGTGCTGATGGCGTCTTGGTCCACCACCTTCACCGCCATCCCGCGGGTGGCCCATTGGTTAGCCAGAAGCACCGAGAAGGTGCTCTTGCCCATCCCGCCCTTGCTGGACGCAACCCAAATGAGATGGAGACGGATCGGCTCCTCCCGCCGGCGGGCCTCCGCCGCCTCCCGCAGCAGCCCCTCCGGAACCGCCAGGACGGGGACGTTGCCATGCGTCAGCGCCAGAGGCCCGTAGATGGATGGGGGGACCAGCCCCACGACCCGGAGGGTCGGGAGTTGAGCGGAGACCTGCAGCAAAAAGTCCGCCCATGACGCCTCGTTCTCCGCCCCCGTTGCCAGGAACACGTTGAGCCCCAGACGGGCCTGCGATAACAAGCGGTGAGCGTTGACGTCCGAGAAACGGCTGTTCAGCTGGATCTCTGTTCCGTTGAAGATCAGCATCCCCGCCTCCCTAACGCCTTCGCCACAATCGGAATGGGCCCCGGGCCGACGCGGCTTCGGGGATCCGAAAGTAGGCTGGGTCGCCCGGGCGGACAATCACCACATGCCCGCTCCCCTCGCAGAGGAAGGCCTCCTCGGCCGCTATAAGAAGCGCGCGGTCGGAGATCTGGACGGCCGGAACGCCGATTAGCCTCAGATCCGCGGCCGCCTCCGCCGGAGCTGGATGGGGCTCCCGAAAAAGCCAGGCCATTCGCCCGCAGCCCGGCGGGGTCTCCCAGACGAACCGGCCCAAGACCAGGCCGATGCCGAAGAAGATCGCCGTCAGGGCGACCAAGAACATGAATTGTCCGCGACTCATCGCCCGCCTCCTCGCCGTCCGAGATGCCACCGCAACAACAACCCACCCAATCCCGCCAACCCCGCCGTCGCCAGCGCCGTCGTGACCAGAACGCGCAGCCAGCCGCTTGCCGAAACCCGCCGCGCCGTCGGCGTCGCGGGCGAGGTCGGAGTCCGGGGGCCGGAAGCCTTCTCCCAGGGAGGAGGCTCCGGGGCCCTGACCTTCGGCGTCGGGGCAACAAGGGTCGGCATGGGCGTGAAGACCAGGCGCGGATCGAAGCGGGTGGCGTAATAGCCGAAGAAGCGCGTGTTGATCGAAAGCGACAAAGCGTAGACCAGGGCGTCTTGATCGGGCGGGGCGACCAGCTCATAGTAAGGGCAGCCGATCCACTCCGGCTCCGTGGCGATCCACCACGGCTCCTCTCCCTCCCGCCAGTCCGCGGGGAGGCGGTAATCGGTGCCATAGATGAAGACGACCCCCCTCTCCGCCAGCACCCTCACCCACCACGTCTCCTTGAGGCGCTCCTGCTCCGCCCGCGGGATCCTCGCGTCGTCGAGGATCATCTGGATGTTCCGCCCCGCCGGGACCGGACCCAAGTTGGGGGGCGGGGGACAGAACTGGCTCCGGCCGCCCGGCACTTCCCGCGGGTCCGGGAAGCGGACCTCGGCGGTGCCGATGTAGTAGAAGGAGACACCGACGCGACTGGGGATGGCGTTCAGGTAGTCCCAGCCGCTGGGCCCTTCACTCCACCTCGGGATCTCCGGGATGAAGCGGGACGGCATCTCGATCCGCACCCGCCCCCCGCGGGGGATCCGCCAGAGCCGGATCTCCTCCGGGATCGACGGGTCCTCCACGACGGACGTTCGGACTCCCTGACGGCGGGCCATCTCAAGGAGGAAGCGCCCGCAAATCAAGAAGCTCTCGGAGTCCTGAACGCCGTGGATCAGCCCGAACAGACAATCCCTGTAGATCCCGCTGAACAGGCGCGCGGTCCACTGATGGGACCGCAATTTGTCCGGATGTATCCAGCTGGGGCCATCGACCAGAACAAAGAACTCTTGGAGACGCCGCCAGTCGGACATGTCCCGGGGCGGGTAGACGATGTCTGGGGGGATGTCCCGATGGATGATCGCCGCCCGCCACTCCCCGTCATATGGCGGCGCAAGGATCAGCTCGGGCGTGGGCGTGGGGGTGGGCGCGGGAGTCGCCGCCAGCCCCGCCAGAAGGAACGGAACAAAGACGACCAGCGCAAGACGTCGCATGGCAAATCCTCCCTGTTGGCTCAAGAAGAATCTTAAGGGAAGCCAGAAGGCGCGGGAGCAGGAGTTCCCATAGGGGTGGGCGTCAGCG
>Ga0105154_1000975_pt1 | contig 11839 bp, 12 predicted proteins | sample SSWtaG_FD_89672 | JGI IMG/M metagenome (GOLD analysis project Ga0105154, IMG submission 89672) | Hot spring microbial communities from Sandy's Spring West, USA to study Microbial Dark Matter (Phase II) - SSWsed_matched | ecosystem: Environmental > Aquatic > Thermal springs > Hot (42-90C) >... | reverse complement strand
GCACACACTACGAGCTTAAGAAAATACACGGCATAGTTGAGACCGGCATATTTCCAGCTGATGAACTCGTTGATATGGTCATAGTGGGGTACCCTGATAAAATAAGTGTTTTAAAGCGGGCTCCTAGCGAAGTACTGAGATGAATAGACGGTGGCTCGCGGATGAATAGGTTAACACATATCTTATTCGCAATAGCTCTCGCCGTATCAACAGGGCTTCTAGCTGATAAGACCCGCGCTATCTATGCCCTTCCAATAGCGCTTTCTTCCATAGCCCCAGACGCGGACTTAAGGCTTCTACACCGTAAACTCTTCCATAACATCTTTGTCCCATTGCTCATATCAGTCTCACTGCTATTTCTACCTCCACTACTTGGGGTCAATGCGCAGTTGCTGGCTGTGTCTGTGTTAATCGGGTGGTTTAGCCACATCGCATTAGATGCCGTGACTGTTAAGGGTGTTTACCCCCTTTACCCATTATTGAACGCTAAAGTCTCGCTCGGCGTATGTAAGAGTAATGATATGCTTTGGAACGCCGTTTTCTCAGCTACCTCAACTACCGCAATTTTGTTTTACATATCAAAGTTTGCTTTTAGCTAGCTTTCTTCTTAGCTAGAACCTTATATGCCAAGAACCCTAAGAGCACAGATATCCCTATAGACGCTAAGAACCCGCTAGTCAAGTACAAGTACGCTGTTTTCTTCAGGTTTTCCGCGTCCTTATACAGTGATTCAACTTCGAGTATCTTAGCCCGTAGTAGTTCGCTCTCGGTCTTGCAAATAGCTAATTCACTCCTCGTATTATTGAGGGCCGCATTGAGCTCTTCTACGGTGCTTTTCAGAGAGCTAACTTCGTTCTCCAGTGTGTCTACTCGTTGGTTTAAAGTGTACAAGTCCGCGTGCCTTATCGGAAAGCCATTACTATATGAAAGCAGCAACCCCATGAACTGCGATAGAGTGAGGGCTACATCGCCTATTAGAGGCGCCGCGACTTTATCTCCCGCAAGTACAACGTATGCTTCCCCTCCGTGAGTAGTCAAGAACACGGCCAGATAGTCCGGCTTCCTCGGTTTTACGAACGTAGCGAGCGACGATACAATGAGGTCTAATACGCGGTATTCGTACCGAGAAAGCGAGTCGCCACTGAGGATCTTCTTGGCAATAGCTACGTGGGGTAAGTACATGAAATAAATTGACGTATTTGCACTTGCTACAGTCCTCACTAAGTACTCCCTTGAAGTATATGTCGTTTCATTTAACCACCACTCCAGGACCTCGCCGGGCAATGTCCTAGCGAAATCTAGGTATGCCAGTACGAAATACCAGTGTGAGATGACTCCCAGGGCTTGAGCTATTTCGGCAGATGCATATCCAGACCTCCTAAACGCCCCGGGGAAGAATAGTTCTACGTAGTCTTTGCCAACCCCTACTACGTAAAATGAAATGTAGCAATCCCCGATATCACGTGGCTTCGTTACGTTCACTAGCCAGGGGCCTAAAAGTCTATCCTCAGTTACGTTTTCTAAGCTCAACGACACATTTAGCTCGACGAGCTTCAGTTCGAGCCTATCCCCTATGACAGTAGACGTTACCACAGTCCCCAGCTCGCTCCAAGTCATTGAGCCGTTAATGGGTACCCTGAGAATCGCTGGAGGTATGTGAGACACCAATATGTTGACCAACGGGTTTATTGCGTATTGATGCACGTACGGGTCTACCAAGGGAATATCTATTAGCGCCACGTCTTGCCACAAGTACGCAGTCCTATCGTAGTCCACGTACGCATTCACTAACGACACATTTAGATTACTCGGCTTTGACCCGGTTAAAAGCCAATACATGTAGTACTCTAGAGGGGCCTCGCGATCTACTTCTAATACCATTGCTGTCGAGTTTAATTCATAACTTCGAGTGACATTAGCGAGGGTATCGGGATTAACCTCCGGTGCGAAAAAGACAAATAAGTACTTATAACCCTCCCCGTAACCAGCAGTTACAGCTAGTAGCTGAAATACCCAAGTTGTCAAGAAAAAGATCAAGAGCGCTCCGACGATCTTACTCATAGTCTCCCCGCTGAACAACTTACTAACTATAGCTATTGCTCATTGATATATTATAAGGGGAATTAAATAAAACGTTGAAAAACGGGTGCCATTGGTGTTGGGACGCTTAACAGGCTCCGAGTTGCTATTTAGAGTTCTCGATGAACTCTCGGAACTGGCTGAAAATGCCAGTGAAGATGTCTTCGTAAAGAACTTCATAGTGCAATTCGAGAATGTATTAAACGGTAGGCCGGCCTCGATGGCCACTATAAACGCCCTCAGGGCCTTAGCCGAATATATCTTTGAAAAGGGAGTAACTGGCTTATCTGAGTACATTAAGGACCTTAAGAACAAATATGACAATGCCCTATGGAAGTCCGCGGAGGTCGCGTCACGTAGAGTTGATAACGGAGATGTCATACTTACAAACAGCAACAGTTTAGCTGTAAAGAGGTTTTTAAAAACCCTCCGTGACCAGGACAAATATGTGGAGTTAGTTGTACCGGAATCGAGGCCAGGTAATGAGGGCCTCTTACTAGCCGAGTACGCAGAGAGCCTAGGCTACGATGTCCGGCTGATCACAGACTCGGCCACGCGGTTTTTCATGAAAGACGTTGACAAGGTGTTCGTTGGCGCAGAAGCGATCGCCGCAAACGGGGCCGTGGTCTCGAAAGTTGGAACAAGCCTAGTTGCCTTGGTGGCCAAGGAGGCTAGAAAACGTGTGTTCGTCATAGCCCCCACAGCGAAATTTAGTTACGAGACAGTTCACGGAGAGCTACTCAAGTTACCTGAAGGTGGCCTAGAGTTACTAGTAGACATGGAGAAAGAGGCCCTCCCAGAGGGCTTTAGAGCCAGAGTTCCTCTCTACGATGTTACGCCAGCTGAATATATAGATGCTATAGCCACAGAGTTCGGAATCGTGGCGCCGCAGGCAATACCAATACTACTTCGCGTTATTTACGGCACGTACCCGCCAAAAGTAGAGCCCTTGAGTAATCTGCTAAGGAAATTACGAGAGAAATATAGTTTAGGTGATCGAGCGTGAATGTGCCGAGCAGAATTCTACAAATAGCAAGCGGTATTAAAGACTTGAAGATCAGGGGCGCCGGCAGAATTGCACGGGCAGCCGTTGAAGCACTTAAAATAGCGACGCTAGAATACAGTGGGCCACGTGATTTAGCGAGTTTCCGGAAATACTTAGCAAGTGTAGCGGGCATTCTCCTACACACGAGACCTACAGCTGTTAGCTTGCTTAACGCAGTAGTGTTTGTCTTGAAGGCCCTTCGCGGCGTTAATACCCTTAACGAAGCAAGGGATTCTGTGTTGAGAGCTGCTGATGAATTCATCGCTAACTCGTTAAATGCCCTATCGCGTATAAGTGAAATAGGCTCTAAGAGGATCAAAGAAGGGTCAATTATACTGACGCACTGCCACAGTAGTGCCGCGGTCGGCGTAATAACCAGGGCGTTCAAGGAAGGTAGGGTTGTTAAAGTCTATAGCACCGAAACCAGGCCTTTCATGCAGGGAAGGATCACTGTTTCACAACTGCTTAAACAAGGTGTTCCAGTGATTCAAATACCTGATAGCGCCGTTAGGTACATTATGCACGAGGTAGATTACGTCCTCGTCGGCGCAGACACCGTTGCCAGTAACGGGGCCGTAGTGAATAAAATAGGTACTAGCCAAGTAGCCCTCGCGGCAAAGGAGTCTAGAGTTAGAGTGTACGTTGCGGCAGAGTCGTACAAGTTCTCGCCACTAACTCTCGTTGGTGAACTCGTTAAAATAGAATATAGGAGCCCCGAGGAAGTAACCCCCAGAGAGTGGATTGAAAAGCACCCAAAAGTCAAGGTTTTAAACCCCGTGTTTGACGTAACTCCCCCGGAGTACATTGACGTGATAATTACGGAGTACGGCGTCATACCTCCGCAAGCCGCCATATTAATATTAATTGACAAGCTAGGCTGGACTCTTGAGAGTATAAAATACTCTGAGGGCATATTTGAAGACGCTGAAAAACTAGTGGAGTTAATGTAATATGCTATCTACGCGTAGGGAACGAAGGCCAGATGTCGAGGAGTTGAAAAACGAGATCATAAGGCTAATAGATGAAAACACCGAGGTTGCCTACAAAATAGCTTTTTACTCCCAGCCAGAGGTCAGGGAAATACTTGACAGGGTCATTAAGCGTTGGGAGATGTCTGGTTTCTGCGGAAAGCCAATCGACTACGCGACCGCCGACGAGATTAAGACCTTGTACAAGGTAGCTAGGAAAATATGTAGCAAGAAACCCGGCGAGCTTTGGAATACCTATGGACGTATGTTCATGCCCTCTGAGCATAGCTAGCTGGAAAGCGGGTCATTGCGTAAAACCGTAAACATTAATTTATTAGTATTAACTGCTATAAAGACAGATAGATGTTAAGCGTGGTGTTTTAAATGAACACAACTGATTACGAGAGCCTCAAGAAGAAGATTATAGAGGTGCTTGAAACCGTATTGGATCCGGAGATCGGGATAGACGTTTATAACTTGGGCCTAATATACGACATGCAAATCGTGAACGAAAAACATGTGAAGATATTAATGAGCTTAACTACGTCGTTATGCCCTTTGGCACCACTAATGCCACTAATGATAATTGATCAACTCAAGGAGAAACTTGGAATAGACGCGGACATAGACATTGTTTACGAACCGCCCTGGACTCCACTACGTATGACCGAAAAAGGCCGGGCAATGTTCAAGGAGAGGTTTGGTTATGACATAGTTGAATGGTATTCCCAGATCTCTAGAACGGATAAGAATTCTAAGTAAACGCTGTTAAAAATTGCATTTAAATCGCTGTTCGCCCAGTACTTTTATACCTAGTGCTGTGCCCAATTAAGTGAAGCCGTGGTGACCTCAATTGAGCTGGAGCATTTTAACGCTACTTAGAGAGAACCCAGAATTACTAAAGGAACACGTGAAGAAGCGGTTCATGGATCCCAGTATAGTTGATAGGGCGTATAAACTCGACCTCGAGTGGCGGCGGCTATTAACCCTCGTACAAGACGTGAGGCACGAGCACAATGTATTGAGCCGCGAGATCTCTAAGTTACAAGACCCCGAGAGACAAAAGCGCGTTGAAAAAGCTAAGAGGCTTCTCCAAGAGCTAGAAAAACTGGAAGTAGAGCTCAAGCGATTAGAGGCTGAGAGAGAAGAAGCGCTATTAAGCTTACCAAACATAGTTCATGAAAGCGTACCAATAGGGCCGGATGAAACATATAACGTGCCAACTAGGTTTTGGGGAAGGCCAAAAGTTTGGGTTAACTATATTGAGCAATTTAAACAGCAAACTGAGAAATACGGGTTCAAAGTCGACTACGAAGTGGTGAACTGGAAGCCCGTGGGCCACGCAGACATGCTAGAAAACGTCCTCAAGCTAGGAAACACCCTCAAAGCTAGCGAGGTATCGGGGAGTAGGTTTTACTATTTATTTGATGACTTGGTTTTCCTAGACATGGCGCTGTTAATGTACGCTATGGACTTCTTAACTAGCAGAGGCTATAAACTCGTGCTTCCTCCATACATGTTAAGGCATAAGATAATGATGGGCGTAATAGACTTTAAAACATTCGAGGACTCCATTTACAAGATCGAGGGCGAAGACTTATACCTGATCGCGACGGCGGAGCACTCGCTCGCTGCGCTACACGCATTTGAAGAAATACCCGAGGAGAAGTTGCCTCTGAAGTACGTTGGGATTTCGCCATGTTTTAGAAAAGAAGCTGGTGCGGGTTCGAGAGACCTAAAAGGAATATTCAGAGTGCACCAATTTCACAAAGTTGAACAATATATATTCGCAAAGCCCGAGGAGGGCTGGGAGTTAATGGAGGAGTTGATCAGCAACGCCGAAGACCTGTTCAAGGGCTTAGAGCTTCCGTTTAGAGTGGTTAACATTGCAAGTGGAGACCTCGGTGCCCCAGCCGCTAAGAAATACGACCTAGAGGTGTGGATGCCGGCCCAAGGGCTATACCGGGAAATGGTTAGTTGTAGTAATACAACTGACTGGCAGAGTTATAGGTTGAAAATAAGGCTCGTGAGGAGGAGAGGAATGGTTAAGGAATATGTGCACACTCTTAACAGCACGGCAGTAGCTAGCACTAGGACAATAACAGCGATCTTAGAGAACTTCCAAAACGAAGACGGCACTATAACTATACCTAGAGTTCTAAGGAAATACCTCGAAGTCTTTAACAAAGCCCCGAGAGACTACATACACCCAGCTAAGAGAGAACGAGTACCCGGTTCACACTAGTTTAAAACAGCATCGACCTTGGTACTAACCAATTCAAAGCGCTATCCACACCCTTTAAAACTATTCCCCTTTCGATTCTTCTACAGGGGGTTTATTGAGCTTTAATAAGGTAATAGTGGAAGTACACTTAGATTTCAGCGAAGAGAGTGATGTTGCCTTGAGGGTATTATTTAATGTTGCCGAAGAACTACTCGATAAGAGAGGTTTATGGGTAGAAATTATCCCAGTTCACTTGTGGTTTACGGATCCCCTAGAGGCTGAAACATCTGACTTACCGAAGGTCTTCATTAACGGTAAGCTTAGGTTTGTTGGAAGGGCGCCTCGTAGAAAGGAACTAGTAGAGGCAATACTAGAACACGCTGGTCTACCACCTAAACAACCCGAGGGCTCTCAAGGTAGTATTCCTATAAAAGCGAATTTTGACGGAGGGCTACCAGAGGTTGCGTTAGTCGTAGATAACGTAGAAGATAAGTGTAGCTGATATTCACGAAGTTTAAATTCGCTAAGGCTTTACATTAACTATTACACTCCTAAATTACTGGTGTCAGAGTAAGTTAATGACATGTAATTACCCCGTAATAATCCTATACAGGCCCCTCCTCAGGTTATCTCTGTTCTTGAGCCACTTAACGGTTTGTTCGTGTGCCTTGAAAATAGCCTCTATTTCGTCATTACTCTTTACGTAGTAGTAAACGTATGCTGCGAGAAAGTAGTCCCCGGCGCCAGTTTTATCCACCGCTACATAGGCGTTTTGAAGCTCGCATACCTTGAAGTTCTCACTAGTGATCAACATCACCTTTCTCGGCCTAATAGTCACCAGGAAAACCCCACGAATTAACTTAGATGCCTTAAATGCCGCTTCGTTTACGTTATAGCAATCCACTAGGGCCATGAGTTCTTCGAGGTCAGCGTGTATAATGTCTGATGAGCTGATGACAGCCAGTGCGCTAGTGGTTTGCTTTAGAGCGATCTCGCCATTTTTGCACACTCGTACAAACCCCTGTACATCTACTGCAAGTATTTCGGAGCGTTGCCTTACATTCTTTAACAAGTTTACTGTAACCTCTCCGAGTACAGGGTTCACTATGGCATAACACTCATCTAACTGGACGTTCCAGTCATAAAGTGGAGGTGCTCTACTTAACACGTAGATTTTCCTCGTGGAACCTGCATACTCGAGTCTAAACACGTTAGCCTGTGTTGAGTACTGAGCTCTCTTTATGTACTTTGACGATGGGTGGAGTTCTAGTAGGGGGCTGTATACGCTATACAGTTCTACCTCTACGTTTTTTTCGAGTAGTGGCAAAGATGAATAGTGCGGTCCACCGCCGTAGTTAACGTACTCTAATCCTTCAGGCCTCTTGATGAAGTCTATGGTTAGGTTTCCATATATACAGAAATGCCTCAAGACTCCTCCTCGCCGAGTTTACTTTTCACCTTTTCAAGCCTTTTCTTCAACCCACCTAAGTGGTAGTTTTTCATGTGCATTATTAAGTCCTCTATCGAGTAGAAAAACGAGTTTTCATACACGTAGTCTTTGGGTGGTGGTTCACCAAGGCATTTTGAGGCTGCATGCAGGCATATGGGGCATGCCACGAGTCCAGTGATCTTATCTTTGCAGGTTCTAAAACTTACGCCTTCGTAGTTAACCTCGAACGGTTCCCATTTCGGTTCCCACGAATAAGCCATGTTACCTCAGCTGGTTGATCCGTCTTCACCGTTCAGGGGCCTAAAGTCTCAGCACCCGTTTTCTCACTATTACAGTGGCTCCTATATAAGTTGTTAGCACTCGTGGTTATTTCTTAGTCCAGCCTGACGACTCGAGGTACTCTATTACCTTCCTGTATGTTTCGGGATCTCTAATTACCAAGTATACTTCTAGACCTTCACCAGCTTCGTGTAAAGCTCTTAGCATTGATTCGATCGATTCTTCGGGCTTTAAGCCCCCTACTCCGGCACCCATTAGTGGGAATGCCAGCGACTTAATGCCTATTTCCTTGGCCTTAACTAGAGCTGCCCGCGTAGCCTTGTAAACGTACTCTGGGCTCGACGGCGAACCGGGGTACCGTACTGTAGGTGTATGAATAATGAATTTACATTTTAACTTACCCGCGCCAGTCACTATGGCTTTTCCTATATTTACTGGAGCGTGCTTTCTCGCCTCGCTTTCTACGACTTCTCCAGCCCTCTTCTTAATGGCCCCTGCAACGCCACCACCCATTACTAAGAGCGTATTAGCGGGGTTTACGATGGCATATCCCTGGAACTCCGTAATGTCTCCTTGTATTACCGCGAGCGTAGTGGAGTTCTTTGAGTACTTCAAGGGACCTCGCGCCCTGCGTGTATGCTCGTTTTAGTCAATGCTAGCTATGGTGGCTTCGCGACTATGACGCTGTTTTTGAATTTCGCTAAGTTGAAGCTATTAGAGTCTAGTTTGACCACTTCGTAACCCTTGACTAGTTTCAAGAACCCTTCTACCGGTTTTAGTGGCAACGTTAAGCCGGGTGTCCAATAGTGTATTGGCATCACGTTGGAGGGCCTGACCTTCTCTACGAGGCTCCACGCCTCTTCAGGTTCAATTGTAAAAGTCCCTCCTACAGGTGTAATTAATAAGTCAAGGCCTTTGAGTTTTTCGAGGACACCGTCTTCGGGAATCTCTCCAAGGTCGCCTAAGTGCGCTAGTTTTACACCCTTGAACTCCAAGAGGTATACTGTGTTTTCTCCTCGCCTTTTACCCTTGAACTTGTCGTGGTATGTTTTTAAGCCTGTGAGTTTTATTCCATTAACTGTTACCTCGCCATACTTCATCTTGAACACTCGCGACGTGTCCTTAGAGACAAAGTCCACTGCGTTGTGGTCAAAGTGGTCATGTGTGACGAGGATAAGGTCCCCCCTGACGGCTGGACGCTTTAACCCGATGCTAGACCCGTCGTGGGGGTCTATGACGATCACATACCCGTCGAATTGAATTGATACACAAGCGTGTCCATGCCAAGAAATTATCACAAATACCCCCACGTGTAGTTAGTATAGAGGCTAAATATATACTTTATGCTACCCAACGGCGGCGCGTCCTCAACGATGTCTACAAACTAATTTAGGTTCTTCCTTTAAACCCTTAAATCACGGTATATAAGTTGTGATAAGCTACAAGTGCTAACAGACCTCTAGCTTATTTGGGGATGCTTACTTGGTTATAGAGTACGTGACGGTTGAGCTAAGTGAAGGAGACGTTCTCGGGATGCTTAGGCCGTATGTGAGAGAGTGGTTTAAGAAAAGATACAGCGAAATGACGCCAGTTCAGAGAAAAACTATTCCAGTTGTTAAGAGTGGAAAAAGCGTCTTAGTGTCAAGCCCAACTGGAACTGGTAAAACTCTTGCCGTGTTCTTAGGCATAATTGACAACATGTACGAAGAATATGAAAAGACTGGGGAGCTCCCAAAGGGCGTTCACGTCGTATACGTTAGCCCCTTAAGGGCCCTCAACAACGACATGAGAAGGAATTTATACGAGCCCATTAGCGGAATCGTCGAGGTTGCTAGAGAAATGGGGATCGAACTACCCGAGATTAGGGTGGCCGTGAGGACTAGCGATGCAAGCCCATACGAGAAGCAAAAGATGTTGAAAAACCCCCCACACATATTGATTACCACACCTGAAAGTCTCGCATTAGCCTTAAATGCCCCGAAATTCAGGGAGCACCTTAAAAACGTTAAGGCCGTTGTAGTTGACGAAATACACGACCTCGCGTCAAGTAAGCGCGGAAGCCACTTAGCCTTGAGCGTTGAAAGGCTGGAAAACCTAGTTGACAGGCCATTACAGAGAATAGGGCTTAGCGCGACTATAGCCCCCCTCGAAGAAGTCGCACTATTCCTCGTAGGCTACGGTGACAACAGTGAAGCAAGAGATTGCTATATCGTAGATGCCCGTTTCGATAAAAAAGTGGACATACGGGTTACTGCCCCCGTAGAAGACCTCGTTCACACCCCCGCCGAAGTTGTCAATGAAGCGATCTACCGGGAAATACTAAAGCTAGTGCGCAACCACAGAACAACCCTGATATTCACTAATACCAGGAGTGCAACTGAGAGAGTAGTGTTCAAGTTGAAGAAAATCATGGAGAAGGAGCGCGTGCTAGACATCGACGAGATCGAAGCCCACCATAGCAGTCTAAGTAGAGACGTACGTTTAGAAGTCGAGGAAAAGCTCAAAAAAGGAGAGCTCAAAGTAGTCGTTAGCTCGACTTCACTAGAACTGGGAATAGATATTGGCTACATAGACCTAGTGATCCTGCTAAGTAGCCCCAAGAGCGCAACTAGGCTCTTACAGCGGGTTGGTAGATCTGGCCACCACATAAGGGATGTGAGTAAGGGTAGAATAGTAGTGGTTGACAGGGACGACCTCGTAGAGTGCACAGTGCTATCTAAACTGGCTTCCGAGAGAAAAATCGACAGAATTAGGATACCGAAAAACCCCCTAGACGTCTTAGCACAACATGTCGTCGGCCTAGCCCTAGAGGCCGATTGGGGGCTCGAAGATGCATATAGGTTAGTTAAAAGGGCTTATAGCTTCCACGAATTAAGTTACGCTGATTTCATCAACGTAGTTAAATATTTGGCCGGCAAGCTTGGGGACTTCTACGAGTACCAAAGAGTGTACGCAAAGATATGGCTCGACGAGGAGCGCGGAATCTTCGGGAAAAAGAAAACCACGAGAATGATCTATTACTTAAACGTAGGGGTGATCCCAGATGAAAGCAAAGTAAAAGTCTTCACTGTGGATGGCAAGTATGTTGGGGACCTCGAAGAAGGCTTCGCAGAGTACTTAACACCAGGAGACCTCTTCGTTCTAGGAGGTAAAGTTTACGAGTTCGTTAGTAGCAGGGGCTTTATAGCTTTAGTCAAGAGGGCTGACGGCCAGAGACCCACTGTTCCGACTTGGTTTAGCGAAATGCTACCTCTATCTTTTGACTCTGCTCTAGAAGTAGGTAGGTTTAGAAGAGTTATTTCAGAAATGCTTGACACCAGAGGCCTCGAAGATGCCGTAAGGTACTTAGTTGAGAACTATAAACTTCAAGAACACGCCGCTAGGTCTATTTGCAACTATGTCTTAGAGCAAAAACTATACACGGGTAACTTAGTCCCCTCAGACAAGCTAATTTTAATTGAAATATTTGATGAACCAGATAGGAGGAATATAATTGTACACTCATTGTTCGGGAGGCGGGCTAATGACGCTTTAGCGAGGCTATACGCTTATGTAATAGGTTCAAAAATAGGCGTGAACATAAAGATCACTGTGACGGACAACGGCTTCATGCTTACTCTGCCAGGACACCCCGAGCTAGACTACGTAGAGGTGTTTAAAAGTATACCGGTAGAACGCGCTTGGGATATACTGGTTAAAGTCTTGAGGAAGACAGACCTCTTGAAGAGGAGGTTTAGGCACGTAGCAGTGCGGAGCTTTATGTTGCTAAGGCGCTACAGAGATGCTGAGAAATC
>Ga0105154_1000974_pt1 | contig 11851 bp, 8 predicted proteins | sample SSWtaG_FD_89672 | JGI IMG/M metagenome (GOLD analysis project Ga0105154, IMG submission 89672) | Hot spring microbial communities from Sandy's Spring West, USA to study Microbial Dark Matter (Phase II) - SSWsed_matched | ecosystem: Environmental > Aquatic > Thermal springs > Hot (42-90C) >... | reverse complement strand
TAGAGAAGCTGAGGGATAACGCTAAGAGGGGCAGGGAGTTCAACAAGAAGCTCACACACTGGTTCTACCGCAGGACACAGTTCTGCGTAGAGTACGAAGCTAGGGAAAGAGGGTTAGAAGTAGCCAGGGTCAATCCCAGAGGGACATCCTCGAAGTGCCCTAGGTGCGGTAGCAGGCTAGTTGAGGACAGGTATAGAACTCTGAGATGTAGTAAATGCGACTTCACAGGGGACAGAGACGTAGTAGCCACGATAAACCTATACAGGAAGTTCACATCTAAGTACTCAAGATGTGGGGGTCTAGGGGTGCCCCCGAACGCCCCCAAGCCCGGTGAGGCCCCGAGCGGGATGCGGGGGAACAGAGATGAGGCGATGAAAATCATATCAAACTATATAAAACCATATAAGAGCTGAACCCCTAGTCGAAGGGCCTATTAAGGGAGGAGCTGAGGAAGGATGTTAAGTTCCCCGTCCCGGATGTCCGTACGGAGCCGGGCAAGGTAGCTGAGGAGCTGATGGGCTTACTAGGGGTAGGTCGTAGGGAGCTCGCCCTACCTAAAAGTTGCGGAGTCTAGCTGAGCCGGTCTCCGCAGATTCCGCGGGGAGCTACCTAGCTCGTGTAGTAGCCCAAGCTTAGAGTTAAGGGGCTAGGCCCAGCCCCCTCACTACCCCCCTGATCCTCTCCTCGACCTCGGGCCCCTCAGGCGTTAGAGGTGGCCTTACGTAGGGCCTCACCGGGGTGTTGAGCACCCTGAGTAGGGTCTTCACGGCCGTAGGGTACGACGTCGCGTAGTCGTATACCCTGACCAGCCTCAGCAGTTTCCGCCAGGCATCTAAGGCCCTCGCGAGGTCTCCGGATACGTAGGCATCGTAGACCTCTCTATGTAGCTGCGGTACCGCGTTTGCTAGGGCCATTATACCTCCGTCTCCGCCCATCATTAGTACCGGTAGCAGCATGTCGTCGAGGCCCGTCAGTACTGCGAAGTCCCTCCTAACGGCCTTAACCTCCTGGGTCAGCTGCCTGATGTACGTGAAGCTCTCGTAGGTCACCTTAGCTCCCACCGCGTTGCTGTACTCCCTAGCTAGCTCCACGTAGAGGCTTACGGGTATGTTGATGCCCGTGGTGGCTGGTATGTTGTAGATCACGAGGGGTAGGTCCACCCTCTCCAGGATCCTGACGAAGTGCAGCTTAAGCCTCTCACCGGATACCTTGAAGAAGAACGGAGGTGTAGCTATGATGCCGTGGACCCCGATGTCCCTGAAGACCCTGCCGAGCTGGACGCAGTCCTCGGTGTGGTTCGCGCTCACGCCCGGGATAACCCACGCTCTACCGCCGACCTCCTCGAGGACTACGCGGGTTAGTAGGATAGCCTCGTCCCTGGATAGGTGGACGAACTCCCCGGTGGTGCTGTTCGGGAAGACCCCGTGGGCCCCCCTCTCGACCTGGTACCTAGCGAGCCACCTAGCGGCGTCCAAGTCCAGGGACAGGTCCTCCCTGAAGGGGGTTACGAAGGGCACTATGACCCCGTAGAACCTGGCGGACACTGCTTACCCCCGTAGAGCAACCGACCGGTCCTTATATAGGGTTGCCGATCGCAGGCCCGCGCAGCTCAGCCTATTAGAGCCCCCGCCGAGGTGAAAGTGGAGCGCTACCTCGAGGTACTAGCCTAAAAGATCTAAAGCTAGCGTAGCCCCCTGGGAGGTGATGAGCGTACCTCCCCTGAGGGGGTGATGTACCGTCGAGCGCCTGACGCTTCACCTCCGACTACGCTCACGCTACCCTATCACGACCTCCTGCGGGTACTCACCGCGCCTACCGAGCTCTGCCAGAACCTCCGTAACCTTCACAGGTAGCTCGACAACGTAGTTAATTACGGACTTGTAGACCTCAATTACCCCCCTCCTGGTGAGCCTGTAGCCCCCGCTGACCCTCTCGACCAGCCCCGATAGCTCCATGAGCCTCAGCAGGGCCCTGGCCGCTAGGGGTAGCCCGAGGCCTAGGGACCTGAAGGTCTCCTCGCGGACTACGACGGCGCTTAGCTGGTCGAAGAGGAGCCTCCAGGCCCTCGAGCCCTCGCTAAGCCTCCTAGCGTAGGCCGCCGGGGGCCTACCCTCCCTAAGGAGCTCTACATAGGTCGCTACGCTGTGCACATTCACGTACTGGTAGTACCCCGTGTTGCCCCAGGCGCCAGCCCCGAGGCCTACCAGGGGGCCCACCATCTCGAGGTTCACAGTAGCGTACTCGTAGGGCCTCCTAGAGGCCGAGTACACCCTGACTAGGTGTAGCCCCGAGCTCTCCGCGAAGTCGAGGGCCTCCTCCACGAACAAGTCGATTGAGTCGAGCTCCTGCTGCAGCCTGTCGAGCTCGGCTAGCCTGTAGCCGGGGGAGCTTCTCGGCACCACGGTCGCGTAGAAGGTAACCTGGTGGGCCCCCAGCTCAACGGACCTCTCCAGGTCCCTCCTGAACGCCCTCAGCTTCTCGTCCAGCCCCATCTCTACGTAGCCCCTGATGCTGGGGGGCAGGAACATGAGGTCCACGTTGACCCACCTAAGGCCGGCCCCGAGGCAGTTCCTGAGGGCCACCTCCCCGTCCTCGGGTGGGTGCTTCCTACCGAGTGCCTTAAGGACCCTCCTGTCGAAGCTCTGTACCCCGACGCTGACCTCGTCCACCCCGCTGGAGTAGAGCTCCTCGACGTACCTAGGGTCCCTGAGGTCCTCCGGGTTAGCCTCGATACCTACCCCGCACCTGACCCTGAAGAACTCGGAGAGCCTACCCAGGAGATCCCCGTAGAACCTCGGGGGGACGAGGCTAGGGGTCCCACCGCCTACGTGTAACTCGACGACCTCGAGGCCCAACCCCTCTAGCGCCCTACCGTATAGCTCGAGCTCCCGAAGTAGGGAGCCTAGGTACCTCTCGAGCTCTCCCCTGTCCCTCAGTACCTGCCTGAAGTAGGGGCAGAAGGTGCAGATAGACCTGCAGTAGGGTACGTGGACGTAGACCCCCAGGGACCTCCCCCCGGTCGGCCCCCTGAAGGCCTCCAGGTGGGCGCTACCGTCGTGGACCCTGGCTAACCTAGCCCTCGGGCGCCTCCTCAGTAGCCAGCGGACCCTAAGCCTACCGCTGTCGAGCACCTCTGGTGCACCGCTATCCAAGCATGGTACACCAGCGGATAGGTCTAGGGTAAGCTTATAAGTCCTTAGCGTTAAGCCGCCCAGCCGGGGTCTTCGGCTTTTTGATCACCTAGGGTGAGGTATACCGACCGGATAGCCGGCGTCGCTTACGTACCGGCCCACGAAACCCTGCAGTTGCGTAGCCGTCAGCCTCGACCGCCTTACTGCCGAGTGGGAGGCTTAAGATGTAAACCCCTTCCTGAAACTTCTATAGGTTGCTAGCCTTGAACTAAGTGGTTGCGAGTTTTCAGTCTGGTCGACCAAAACCGCTAACTTAAGTTTGCCAGCGCGATCTCTACACTCGCGGTCTGTTACCGCGAGACCTACCCTAAGTAGGTTCCCAGGCGACTTCTTAGCGTTAGCCCTCAGCACATTCGACCCAGGCTCGCAGAACTCGAAGCTGATTGCAACGCCAGAGAAGGTCGAGCTTTTCAGCACCCTCAGCTTTAGGTAGCGCGCAGCGACACCCGAGCGAATCGTCGTTCACCCTCGACGAGAAGCTAGGTAGGGTTGAGAGGGCTCAAGCGAATTTTTAGAGGTTAATCCGCTGGGCACCATATCTGAGGAGCTTAGCAAGTACGTAGGGGGATCAGCAGGGTAAAGAGGTGGGGATGGGTACGTGATCAACACCCCCACCCCCTCGGGGCCTAGCACGTTCCTTAGCCATCGCTGAAGCGGAACACGGACTCCGTCGAAGCAGTTTTCTCCACGAGGAACTCGCTTCCAGTACGGCCCCTCCCCAGGGCGGTAGACGGTAGTACCGGCAATCGTGTAGGGAGGGGGCCCCGGACTATACTCCCAACACAGGAGTGCGGGGGTACTGACGTTAAAAACGGGTTACGCTCATCAAGAGCGCTTGACCGCGTTGTGTATCTTGTAGGACAGGTTGGCTATGAAGCTTTCCCCTAAGCTTAAGTACGGGGCTTTTCTTTTCTTCGGGAAAAGCTCGTTTAGGTAGACCACTAATATGTAACTCCTTCTCTTCGAGTAGACTATCCCCACATCGTTTACCACCCCGGGCATAGTACCCGTCTTGTGCGCCACCTCTACGTAATGCGGGAGGTAGTACTTTATCCTAGCCTCACCCGTTTGGCATTTCTTCATGGTCTCTATTATCTCGCTACAAGCTCCGGGGTTGAGTATTTTCTTGCGGTGAAGGAGTTCTAGGATCCTCACGGTATCCCTAGGTGAGGAGACGTTGTTGTTCGTGTAGTCCTTTAGGAACTCTACGTTTAACTTAGCTTTGGGAGACCTAAGCTTCTTGATCGCTAGCCATACGTCGTTTACTCCTGCGAGTTTGCATATGATTTCCCTAGTCGAGTAGACCACCTTGGTGTTACTTAGCCCCAGCTCCTTAATGGTCTCGTTCACTCTATCTTTACCCACCACGCCTAGGATTATATCGGTGGCCGTGTTGTCGCTAAATATCATCATGAGGTTAGCTAGGTCTCTTAATGCAAGGGTGGCCCCCGCGCTGAGGTGCTGAATCACCCCCGAGCCCGGGACCTTGTCCCCCTCCCTGATCGTCACTCTATCGTCGAGTCGTATCAGACCCTTTAGCGCTTGGTTATAGAGCTCTACAAGTACGTAGAGTTTGAAGACACTTGCCATGAGGAACCTCTCGTCCGGGTTGTAAAAATGCTCGTAGTCCCGGTCAAGGTCCTTGAACCCTACACCCACTTTAGCGTCCAGCTCCCTAGACAGCCTTTCCGCGTCCCTATCGATTATACTTCCCACATCGTATACGTAAGTCAAAACCTTTACCCTCCAACTCTCAGCGATATTAGGTCTAGTAGGATCGTCCCGCCTTCATACTGGTTGATTATTATGTTCGTGTAAACGGAGCGCCACGCTACAACAGACAGGGGGGCGTAGAGGGGAACCCAGGGAGCTTCATCTATTAGTATCTTCTGGGCCTTGTTGATCCACTCCTGCCTCTCAGCGGGGTCCACGACGGAGGCTACTTTATCCAGGATGTAGTCGAGCTCAGGTGTGGAGAACCACGTCCTCTTAACGCCTGTAGAGTGGAACAGGTACCGTAATATTAGGGCGTCCTGCCAACCGTATACGTAGAGGAATACGTAGTGCTCTGCCGTTAATAGGTACTTATCCCTTATGGTTACGGAGTCTAGGATTAACGGCTTAAACTCCAGGCCCGCCTGCTTTAGTACGTATGCCAGGTACTCGGCCTCCTTCGTACTATAGAACTCCCTTGGCACTAATAGCGGGAAGCTGAAGGGAGTCCCATCTAAATATTCTAAGATCCCATCACCATCGCGATCCTCCCATCCAGCCCCCTTGAGAAGCTCCCTAGCAATCTTTATCCTTTCGGAAAGCGGTAAGTTGTAGTATACCTTCTCCTTAGCGTACTGCTCCATGGCTTTGTCGAAACCTACGATCGTTGGTACCAGGGGCCCCCATACCGGGTATGCTAGGCCGTTGTTTATCTCGTTGAGGGCCTGCCTAATGTCCTCGCCGCCCAGAATTATAGCAATAGCTAACCTAACTCTAGAGTCGTTGAAGGGCCATCTGATGCAGTTGAAGCCAAAGTAGTTTAACTGTATCCCCGGGAACGTTACGACGACTATATCGGTGTTGTTCTTAGCTACAAGACTTGGGAAGAGCTCGGGGGATACCGTCGTTATGAGGTCTACGGCCCCCGTTTCTAGAGCAGTTACCAGGGCCACGGGGTCCTTAATGAACTTCAGGTATATCTCGTTCACCGGTACCGGCCCTGTACCGCCGACGTCAGGCCTCCTAAGGTAGTAGGGGTTCTGCCTATAGAGTATGTAGTCGCCAGCCTTCCACTCCACCACGTAGAAGGGGCCTGCTGCTAGCGGAGCCCTACCGTATGCTACATCTCCAACCTTTTCTATGTAGCTCGGGTTAAACGGTGCCTGATAACTGTTGGTGAGAACTACAAGCAATGGAGCGTAAGGCTCCTCGAATACTAGCTTAGCCGTTAGTTCGTCCACTACCTCTACCCTTTCTAGCTTCCCAAAGATGGCCAGGGTTGGCGCGTTCTTACTCTTCATTCTCTCGTAGGTGTACTTGATTACCGAGGCGTTTATGGGGGTGCCATCCGCGAAGCGGAGCCCTGGTTTGAGGCGGATAACGAAGACTCTACCGCCCTCCTCAAACCTCCAGCTCTCAGCTAAGTAGCCTAGGAACGTACCATCACGCCAGTCACGCACTAGGTACGTTCCGTAAACTAGGGCTGAGGTTATGTCTGCCCACGTGGTTGCGTGGAGGTCTAGAGTATCGGGCTCGTAGTTGTGCCCGATCTTAAGTTGGGGGATTACTACGGGCTGCGGCCGTGGGGTGGTTACAGGAGCCGGTGGTCGTGAGAGTATTACTGCCGCCGTAATCGCTACCGCTGCCACCAGGACTACAGCTACTATAGCTATCGCAAGAGTTTTAGAAACCCCACGCGCGACTAACACTGAGCTCACCCCAGAACTTCTTCGGCGAGGCCCTTATAAATTCTTAAAAACTATTACTCAAGCTCAATAGTCTCCTCAGAACTCTCCTTCTCTCGGTTGTTTCTCCAAAAAGAGAACTGTAGAAAAGACCCGATCCCGCTTCGAATACCTTGTCAGGAGAGTTGAAGCTTCATAATCCCGGTTGAGCCATTAAGCTTGGCAGAGGCTCCTTTAGATAGCCTAGCTACTCAAGCATTTTAATTACTTTATCTAAGTTATGACAGGCGACCTTGTGCCCCCTCTCCACCTCAACGAGCCTAGGCTCATCCCTCCTACATACGTCGGTAGCGAACGGGCACCTAGGGTGGAACCTACATCCCTCGGGAGGCTTAATGAGGTTCGGAGGTTCACCGCTTAATATGATCCTCCTCCTTCCTCTAAGACGCGGGTTAGGTATGGGTATCGACGTTATGAGGGCCAGAGTGTAGGGGTGCCTGGCCTCGTTGAGTATCGTATGAACCGGCGCCTCCTCAGCTATTTTGCCTGCGTACATAACTGCTATCGTATCGCTCATGTACCCTACCGTGAATATGTCGTGCGATATTACCAAGTACGAGATCCCCCTCTCTTGCTGAACCTGCAGTAGTAAGTTGATGATCTGAGATCTCAGCGAGACGTCCAGGGCCGAGGTAGGTTCGTCGAGCACCACTAGCTCAGGGTTAGTTATTATGGCCCTAGCTATCGCGGCCCTCTGTATCTGACCACCGCTTAGCTCGTGAGGGTACTTGTTAACTACGTTGTAGTCTAGCCCCGTGGACTCCGCTACGCTAAGCGCTAGGTCGTATATCTCCTTCCGGGAAAGCTCTCCCCCTTTGAGGAGTTTTAATGGCTCTGCAATGGAGTCTAGCACCTTTATTCTCGGGTTGAAAGATGACCTAGGATCCTGGAACACTATCTGTATCTTACCTCTGAGCTCCCTAGGGACGCCATTCGTGATATCCCTACCGGCGAAGATCACCCTTCCGCTGGTAGGTCTCTCTAGGCCTGCTACTATGTACCCGGTTGTAGTCTTACCTGAACCGCTCTCCCCTATTAGACCTAGAGACCTCCCCTTCTCTATGGTGAACGACACCCCATCTACGGCTCTAACGAAGAGACCCCTACCTCTAAACAGCGAATACCTACTAACCGGGAAGTACTTTCTAATATCTTGAGTTCTAAGTAGCTCCACCTATACCACCCATGCGAAGCCAGCAGGCGACCTTGTGCCCCCTCTCCACCTCAACGAGCCTAGGCTCATCCCTCCTACATACGTCGGTAGCGAACGGGCACCTAGGGTGGAACCTACATCCCTCGGGAGGCTTAATGAGGTCTGGCGGTAGGCCCCTTAGTACCTCTAGCTTCGACCTTGTGATAACCCTTTCAAGAGTTGGTAGTGACTTCAGTAACCCCTGGGTATAGGGGTGCAGAGACCTTTCGAACGCGGTATAAATGTCGGCCTCCTCAACTATCTTCCCCGCGTACATTACTATTACCCTATCGCAGAGCTCTGCGGCAACACCCAGGTCGTGAGTTATCAGTAGTAGGGAGGAGTTGAAGTCTCGTACGAGCTCGCTTAGGAGCTGCATCAGCCCTACCTGCAGCGACACGTCGAGGGCTGAGAAAGGCTCGTCAGCTATGAGTAGCCTGGGCTTAAGTGAGGTCATCATGGCTATCAGGGTTCTCTGCCTCATACCCCCGCTGAAGGTGTGCGGGTACCTGCGGACTGAGGTCTCCGGTGAGGGTATCTTAACCTTACGTAGCATATCTATCGCCCTCTGAAGGGCCTCCTTCCTACTTAGCTTTAGGTGCTCTTCATAGGGTTCGGAGCACTGAACCCCTATGGTCAGTAGGGGGTTTAAGGAGGTCAACGGGTCTTGAAAGACCATCGATATCTCCCTACCTCTAATGCTTCTCAGCTCCTCCTTGCTTAGCTTTAGTAGGTCCCTGCCTTTGTAGACTATCTCCCCGCGGACCAGGGCGTTTCTAGGGAGTAGGCCCATTATCGCAAGAGCTACCGTGGTCTTCCCTGAACCGCTCTCACCAACGATGCAGACCCTCTCGCCCTCGTTTACCTCGAACCACACCCCGTCTACGGCTCTAACAATACCCACCTCGGTTGCGTAGTGGACCCTGAGGTCCCTGACGCTTAGTAGGGGCCCCCTCAACGCTTTCACCTACCTACGCGTGGGTTCAGTATATCGGTGAGTACATCGCCTAGGAGGTTAAAGCTTAACGCAACGAGTAGTAAGAACAACCCGGGGAAGGCGGAGATCCAGGGTGCGGTGAAGAGGTAGGGCCTACCGTCGGATATTATAGCCCCCCACTCAGGGGTAGGGGGCTGAACCCCCAGGCCTAGGAAGCTTAAGGCGGCGCTTGACATCATAGCGTCTGGAATGGTCAGTACGAAGAGTACTATTATGTCAGAGAGGACGTTGGGGAAGATGTGCCTGAATATTAACCTTACGGGGTTCATACCTATAGCTCTCGCGTACTTAACGAACGGGAGCTCCTTGATAACTAGGACCTTAGCTCTTACAACCCTCGCGAACGGTATCCACAGCAGGACGCTTAGAACTAGGATCAGGTTCTCGGTACTTGGCCCTAGTAGAGCTGCTAAGCCTAGTGCTAGTACTATTATCGGAAAGGCCCAAAGCACGTCCATAACCTTACGTACCACCAGGTCTATGATACCTCCAGCGTAACCCGATATAAGCCCTAGGGTTATCCCTATGAGTGACGTGAAGAAGGTTATGGTTACACCTAGAAACAGGGTCATCCGAGCGCCGTACAGTACCCTAGAGAAGACGTCCCGTCCAAGGGCATCCGTCCCGAAGAGGTGCCGGGAGCTTGGTGGCTGAAGCCTTCTCCCTAGGTTCTGCTCGTTGTAGTGGTAGGGAGCTATAACGTCGGCTAGTAATGCTATTAGTAGCACCGTTAGTAACGTTACGATGGCGAATAAGCTCTTACCGTTCCTTAGCAGCTTCTGCACGAGGGGCCTCAACGGGCCTTCGTACATCTGAGGCTTTTCCCCCGATAAGTCCCTCCTAATTAGGGGGGCCATGCCTACTCCCTACTCTACCCTCACCCTGGGATCTATGAGCGCTATTACGAGGTCCCCAACTATGTCGCTTATCACTATCAGTACGGCTATTATGAAGCAGATACCCTGGACCACCGGGAAGTCACGTCTGTAGATGGAGTCTATTAGCAGTGTCCCAAGCCCGGGCCATCCGAAGACGGACTCCGTGATTACGGCACCTCCGACTAGCCACGGGATCCTCAGCATTACCAGCGCTACTATCGGTATTATGCTGTTCTTTAAGGCGTGTCTGTATATTATTATCCTATCCCTTAGGCCCTTAGCTACGGCTGTCCTTATGTAGTCTTGGTGAAGCACTTCCACCATGTTGGACCGCATGAGCTTCGCGTATACAGCTGAAGTAGGTAACCCTAGGGCCACGGCTGGGAGTACGAGCCTATCGGGGGATGCCGTTCCAACTAGAGGGTATACCCTTAAGCACGAGGCGAAGACCCATAGGAGGATCGTAGCGAACCAGAAGTAGGGCATCGAGAAGAAGAGGACTACGAACGTGCTGACGGCGGTATCGACCTTCGTCCCCTGCCTAAGTGCTGCCACGATGCCTAACGAGATGCCTATGGCTAGCGATACCACTAGGGCCGTACCCGTTAGCATCAGCGTTGCTGGGAGCCTCTCCAGGATCACCTGCATTACGGGGAGCCTGCTCATATACGAGATTCCGAAGTCCCCACGTAGTACCCTGCTCAGCCACAGGAAGTACTGGACGTAGATCGGCTTATCTAGACCCAGCTCAGCCCTTAGCCTCGCTACCTGCTCCTCGGTAGCGAACTCCCCCAAGATAACCCTTACAGGGTCTCCAGTAACGTACATCAAGGAGAATATTACGAAAGTAGTTCCTATCAGCACGGGTATGGAGGTGGTAATGCTTCTAGCTACGTACTTCCCGAAGCCCACCTTCTCGTCTCCCAACCTCCTTTACTAGGTTTGAGTTTTAAAAAGATACTCAAGGACCTTCAAAGCCCTTAAGGTATCTCAGCAGAGGTTAGGGAACTACGTGGCAGAGTTTACACTAAGAGCACCGAACTACTACATAACCTCCCTTACCCCTAGGGCGGGGCTTACAGCTGAAAGCCATCCAAGTTGTGAAGTTGGTTACAGCGCGCAGGTGCTCCCCGCTCTACCCCTCTCTCCGTGATGTTGGGGTTGGGTCAGAGCATTTTCTGGTCGCTAAATGGACAAAGAGCGTGTCCTCTAGGCTTAGAACCCTCGGCGGATCAAGCATTGTCCGCGGTACGTAGTCAGGCCTTAGAAGATATTGACGCACTTCCCGAACCCGGAGAGCCCTTCTTGATGCTGGCAGAGACCTCGTAATCCTTTCCGACAGTAACTCTGGCCCTCTCCAGATTCTTCAATACTTCTAAAGGGCTTCGACAATATCCCCATCACCGAGTACCCTAGTGGCTCCTCCTAGAGACCCCCTAGGGTTGTTATATGCTAGCCGCCTAAGCAGTAGATACGCAGTAATGCTTAGTCACGTACGCTACCAAAACCCCACCGTGGGGGCTAGGTAAACATGGCGTAAAGTCTTAGTGGGGAGACCAACGCGTATCCGAAAAGGCCTACCTAGATTAGCTAGGCCGGTACGCAGTCCTTAAGGGACCACCTCCATGGCTCTTTACGGAGAAGCTCCAACGAGCTCCGCGGTTATAAGCTACGTACGCCTGCAGTAGTAGGTGAGCAACTCGAAATATACGGCTCTGGTACTATTAGCCCTCCTGATCTGCGCAACAGCGTTCTCGGGTGTTGCTGAGGTGGGGGCGCCGGACATTAGGGAGGCTAGGAGGCGTGCTGAGGAGCTACTACTCCCGCTTGAGGGTGTCGTCGGGGTAAGCCACCGCGAGGATCCCCCGAGGATAGTGGTCTACCTAGAGCACGAAAGGTACAGGGATAGGGTCCCGGATAGCATAGATGGCTTTAAGGTCGAGGTGGTGGTGGTAGGTAGGGTAAAGGCTCTCTCACTAGTACAGCTCGAGGAGGTTGCCGCACCATACAGCAGCTACACCGAGCCTGTCAGCAGGGTCGGTAGGGTAAGGCCTATAGTCGGAGGTATATCCATAGGCGTCCCCGAGAAGGACTTCGGAGGGAAGATGGCCGGGACACTAGGCCTAATCGTAAGG
>Ga0105154_1000973_pt1 | contig 11855 bp, 11 predicted proteins | sample SSWtaG_FD_89672 | JGI IMG/M metagenome (GOLD analysis project Ga0105154, IMG submission 89672) | Hot spring microbial communities from Sandy's Spring West, USA to study Microbial Dark Matter (Phase II) - SSWsed_matched | ecosystem: Environmental > Aquatic > Thermal springs > Hot (42-90C) >... | reverse complement strand
GTCTGTTGACATCTCATCTAGAAGTAGGACTTTAGGTCTCCTCATAAGAGCCATGCCTATAGCTAGCATCCTCCTCTCCCCACCGCTTAACGTCCCAGCCTTCCTATGAATAAACTCCTTCAATATTGGGAATATGTTAAGGATGTCTCCTATCCTGTCTTTTACTTCACTTACTGGTAGTAGATAACCAGCAATCTTTAGGTTTTCTTCAACTGTTAACTCAGCCAGTACGTTTCCCATCTGAGGTAGGTAAGCTATACCCATCTTAGCTATTTTATATGTGGGTATTCCATTCAGCCTCCTACCTTCGAATAATATATCGCCTCTATGTATCGTCGCTAAGCCCATGATACTATTTAGAAGCGTGGTCTTCCCTGCACCGTTAGGACCGACAATAACTGTTATCTTCTTATCTTCAGCCTTAAAGTTTACATCAAACAATACCTTGATCTTACCATAGCCAGAGTATAGAGATGAAGTCTCGAGGATTGCCGTTTCTCTTCACCCCAAGTATACCTCGATTACCTTTGGATTCTTCTCAACTTCGCTTGGCAGACCCTCAAATATCACTGACCCACGATCCATAACGTATACATAGTCAGCGAATGGTAAGGCTATATCTATCCTATGCTCTATTAAGAGGAAGCTTATACCCCAGCTATCCTTAATACCTCTAACATAGCCTAATATGTCTCCTGCATATGCTGGATCGACGCCGCCGATGGGTTCATCAAGAGCTATAAGCTTTGCACCAGTAGCTAACGCTCTAGCAACTTCAAGCATCTTAAGCTGTGCACCTCCAAGCTTAAATGCTTCATAATACCAAACATCTTCAAGACCGACTTTAGCAAGTATCCTGAATGCTCTCTCAATATTTTCTACTTCTTTCTTTACCCAGAGATTCCTGAAAGGAGCCTTGACAGGATTTTCTGCATCACTCTTCAGCGAAGCCAGCACATTCTCCAAAACAGTAAGTTTCAGGAAAGGTGAAGGTATCTGGAAAGTACGTACAAACCCCTCACTATAGATCTTGTGAGAAGGCCAACTTGTTATATCTTTACCCATGAAGTATATTTTTCCAGAATCAGGTTTGAGAACTCCCGTACAAAGATTTACAAACGTAGTCTTACCTGCACCATTCGGACCGATAAGCATAGTAACAGTCTTCTCTCTGACACTAAGGTTTACATTCTTGACTGCTGCAAGACCTCCAAAATACTTACTTAGGTTTTCCGTCCATAAAACCCTTTTATCTAGTTCCGCCAACCTCACCACCATCAATAAAAAATATAGGGTATTAAAGATTTTCTTATTGGCGTTATCTTCTACCTCATTTAACTGCTGCTGTCCACCATGGTGCCCACTCTATAGTATCTGTGACACCATGCCAGATGCCAGCTATCTTCCAGTCGTATCCGCCATCCACTCTCCACGGGATCCAAAGCTCGTAATCTCCGAATGCTTTATCGCCTGCCGCATCGAGCTCAAAGTATCCTGAAGCCCCGTAATATCTCTTTACTACTTCGGGTAATATGTCTTTTACTGCTTTTGAGTCGTATTTATCTACAATGTCTAATGCTAGCGCTATAGTCCATAATGCATCATAGGAATTGTATGCGTATGGCTCAGGATCTCTTCCAAGCTTTTCTCTAACGGCCTTTTTTACCTTTTCAAGATGAGGTGATGCGCCTGGGGCGTTGATGGGGCTAAGGAATTGAACCTTTATACAGAATTCAGCTAAGTCTGCTTCTTTGACTAGACCACTTACACCTGCAGTACCATCGGAGCCAACCCACTTAACCTCGGAGAGTATTGGATAAGCCTTAGCTGCAGCTATGAACGCTATCATTTCTTCGAAGCCTATAGCATCTATCCCTACCTTATCTTTTCCATACTTGTTTACTAGGTCTGTTACGAGGCTGGCAAGCTTAGCGGCTTCCGCTGAGAATTCTTTAGCTGCAGGGTCGTATCTTACTCCCTCTATAACATCTCCTGTCTGCCCTGTTTTCTTTAAGAGTTTCAGGAAGGCTTCACGAGTTGCACGTGCCAATCCATCACCCCAAGTATCTCCTCTCCAAACTTGTATCAAGTATCTAACTCCTTGGTCGTAGGCTACTCTCGCTGCAGCAGGTCCTTGAACCAAGTCTGTTGGAACATATCTAAATATCCAGTCACCTTCTATAGCTAGAGCTGGGCTTGTTGATGACTGAGATATGACTAGGATACTGTTCGCATCTGCATAAGATTTAATTTCACTGACTTCAGCGCTACTCATTGGTCCTATTATGAATTTGATCCCTTTTCCATGCAGTGTCATCAACTTGTCTAAAGCCGTCTTTGGATCTGTTGCACTATCTTCCACGTATAGCTTGATATACCATTCTTCACCTCTTGCTCTTAACCACTCATTTATTTCTTTCTCAGCAAACTCAAGAGCAACCTTATCATTTTCACCATAGCTTGAAAGCACGCCTGTTAGAGGTAACAGGACACCTATAGGCACCTCCCCCTTCAGCGTAGGTGCAACTGCCCCCGGCCCTACAGGTGGAGCGATCGTTGCAGCTACAGCATATCCTATAGCAACTCCTATTACTAGCCCTATGACAAATAACACTGCCACCAAAGGTTTGGATATGGCGACCATACTCACCACCGATTTTTCAAATATTAGACTTAAGAACCGCTTAAAAATTTTTCTCTGGATATTGAGCGTGTAGAACGCTGAGAAGCATTATCAACGTTAATTTTTATAGCCTAGAAATTACATTAATGTTAAAGATAAGTGAGGTAATCAGACGATGTTGGATTTAATTCTCAAAGCACTCGCATACTCAGGCGGGATAGCTCTTACAGCTGCGGGGATAACGTTGATCTATATGGCGACTAGAACATTCAATTTTGCTCATGCCTCTATGGTTGGATGGGGGTTCTATATCGTATTTGCAGGCTACTCTCTCCTAGGAGGTACGCCTTATTATTACGTTCCACTCGCTGCGTTATTCTCCGGGTTACTCGGTATCCTCATCTATTTCGGTGTCAATAGGTACCTTCTGAAGGCGGGAGCATCACCTATCACTCTCATGATGTCCACCCTAGGAGCCGACTTGATACTACTTGCATGTATCAACATTTTTACAGACTATCTTACAGAAGAGTATAAACTTAACGCAAGATATTTTGTCTTAGAATTGAAAGATATTTTACTAGGCATGTTTGACTCTGTAAATATACGTGCAATCCCACTCATCAGTTTAGCGGTTGTAGTTTTAACAATAGTTGGGTTACATTTATTCTTAAAGAAGACGAAATTCGGTATTGCTGTAAGGGCAACGATCGAGAATACATCATTAGCAACAATCCTTGGAATAAATCCTGAGAAAGTTTATGTCCTCTCATGGTTTCTAGGAGGAACTCTTGCTGGATTAGGCGGGGGATTGCTCTCTTTAACCATTAGTGGTTACCCGACTGTAGGGATGACGATCATTGTAACGATGTTCGCTGGGTCGATAGTGGGCGGGTTGTCAAGCGTTTTCGGAAGCTTATTCGGTGGATTCTTAGTAGGTTTAAGTGAATATCTTGGGATAACTGGATTATCGTTAGCATTTGGAGGCTGGATTCTTGCATATAGACTTATCATTCCTCTAGCCGCATTGGTTTTGACTCTACTCTTATATCCTCAGGGCTTAGCCGGGATAAAGATTGAGAAATTCATGTTGAAACCTGTACGTATTAAGTCTCAGTCTAAGGGGGTGTAAAATATGGTGTTTGAGATACATCCTCTGATACTAAATATATTAGTAAACTTTGCTATAGGTCTTATAATTACTGTAAGCTTAAACTTGGAGGTGGGGATTGCAGGAATATCTCAATTTGGAAGAGTCTTGGCCGTGATCATTGGTGCAATCGTTGCTGCAGCTATACCAGGGAGGCTTCTTGCATCATTAATAGGACTGCCAGCAGGAGTTGAATACGCTGATCATCTAATAAACTTTAAGATAGTAGACCAGATAAACAAGGTCCTAGCTGTAAATATCTCACTATCAATCGGGATACTATTCTTTACACTAATTCTAGCAGCAGTTCTTGGAGCATTCATCGGATACATATGTTCCTATCCAGCTCTAAGACTGAAAGAAGCTTATCTTGGAATAACACTGCTTGCCTTCGGCGACGTCGTGAATACGATCGCCTGGAATGTTGACCCTATAGCTGGAGGTACGCAGGGCGTAAATGTTCCAGATGTTTTTAGATGGATCGGTGTAGGTCCTGAACGCTACTTAGGAGTAGTATTGATACTTATCGGCTTCGGATTAGTAGTGTTTATCTTCGTAGAAAGATTGATACGGTCACCTTTCGGGAGAGCTTTAAAAGCTATGAGAGATTCAGAAGTTGCCGCTACTGTTTATGGAAAAGATATAGTTAGATTAAGAGCACAAGCATTAATGATAGGTGGAGCTCTAGCTGCCATTGGTGGAGCTTTGTGGGCTTTCTATACGGGCAGCTTTAAAGCAGTAACCTATACGAGGCTTACTTGGACCTTCTGGCCATGGGCTTATATGATGCTGGGGGGAATAGGGAATAATCTAGGAATGCTTGTCGGAGTATTTGCTTTTTCAGTTATCAGAACACTAATCTATGCATATAAAACAGAGTTAACAGCATTCATACCTATAAGCCCACAATGGTTTGAATACATATTGGTTGGACTCGCAATAATAATTCTTGTATTATTTAGACCGCAAGGATTATTCCCCGAGAAGCCTGCATTAACTCTGCCTAGAGATGAGATTGAGAAGATAAGGCAAAGAAGCAAGAAAGAATAAACCTGAGCGTTATAAAGTAAGTTTAGAATCAGAAATCCTTGGTTTAAGATTTAACTAATCAGTCTAAAGACAATTTTTTCATGTCCATAATATTTTTCTCCTTTCCTCACTGAGGATACTAGTAATCTTTTGTTTAAGATTTCTGTTTCTCCAGAAAGGTTTGCTTCAACAATTTCTACATTTAATGGGAAGACCCAATACACTTCATAATCGTATTCTGCTACTCCAGATTCATATTCACATTCATATACATTTAATCCACTTCTAATTTTACCACTAAACTCTATTATGTATATTATGGATAGGAGTTCAGCGGCACCTCTAAATTCTAGGTTAATCATTGTTACTCCTACATCTACTCTTTCATCATTAACATAGACTTCCTCCTGCTGTAGGAAATAATTCATCGAATCTATTAATCTCTCCATCTCTTTTCTATAGGCTTCTTCATCTTCAACCAATTTATAGTAGAACCCTTCTTTGTCAAAGTAATCGAAGATGAGAATCTCTGTGAATCTTCCAGAATCATCTAGAGTAAAGAAAGCATCTGCATGAATAGGCTCAATATTCATGAAATCATCATCCTCAAGTGTAAAAACAGAAAAAAATCAATAATAAGGTTTACAAACCTCTTTCGAGAAAGAAGGTAGCTGTTCACCATCTTAACTTGATTAAATTAGTTCAATAATGAACTGTGTATTGATAATATCTGTTTTCAGAATCATATTTATATGGTCTTGGTATAATATTCTGTAGGGAAGTAAGGTTGGGGCATATTCGGCTGAAAGCCAGAATATCTAACCCGCTTGAGAAGAGTAAGTATGTTGAGTTAGAGTTATTGGCAGACACTGGAGCCATATATACAGGTGTCCCAGGCAGCGTACTGAGAAGTATAGGGGTTGTTGAGTCAGGTAAGAGAAAGTTTAAACTAGCAAATGATAGATTTGAAGAATATCCCATCGGAGAAGCATATATTGAAGTAGAGGGGAATGGTGTAACATCTCTAGTTGTCTTTCTCCCCGAAGATGCAACACCTGTTTTAGGGGTAACAACTCTTGAGCTCTTAGGCCTCCAAGCAGATCCAGTAACAGGTAAGCTGAAACCATTAGAGTTATACCTACTATGAAAACAATGTGCGACTCTAGTAAACCACAATGATTTTTAGTATTCTCAGATGAAGAATGTATGGTATGTAGAATTCATGCATGCAATCCTGCATTTTTCCAATTCAGACTTTGTTATTATGAATTGGTGGAAACTTGAACTTGTTTGATGAAGATTAAATAAAAATTAGTCTATTATGGTCAGACTGCCCGTCGCGTATCATATTTCAACTTGGACGTTGGTCATCATCCCACTAGATTCTCCTGATAGACTTCTATTAAATCTTGTTCTATTGTTTACTATTTTTCTCTTTGGGTTCTCTAAGTACTATTCTTGCATCTACTGCTTTGAATCCTTTCCCCTTCTCAAATACTATAACGGGGTTTATGTCTAGCTCACTTATGTATGGTTGTTCGAGGGAGAGTTGGGAGAGCCTCATAAGCCCTTCTGCTAATGCATCTATATCTCTTTCTTTCCCTCCCCTATATCCTTTCAGTATCTGGCTTGCACGTATTTCTTCTATCATGTGATACGCGCTTAATTCACGGATTGGTGCAAGTCTAAAGCTTACATCTTTATAAGCTTCAACATATATCCCTCCTAACCCGAACATTATAACTGGTCCGAAGAGCGGGTCTCTCTTAACACCGAAGATTACTTCAACACCATTCCTAACCATTTCTTGAACCGTTACACCCCATATCCTCGCATTTGGAGCATTCTTCTTAACATTACTTATTATCCTACTATAAGCTGCTTTCACTTCTTCAAGGTTTTCTAATTTTATCTCTACTCCGCCAATGTCAAACTTGTGCACTACATCTGGGGAGGCTATCTTCATCACGACCGGATAACCTATCTTCTCTGCAGCTTCTACAGCTTCATCTACATTCTTGGCTACGATCCATTCAGCAGTCTTGAACCCATAACATTTCAATACTTCAAAAGCCTCAACATCAGGCATATATTTTCTTCCTTCAGCTAAAGCTCTCCGAATTATTTCTTCAGCTTTCTCTCTATTTACTATGAATGTTCTTATACTTGTCCTAGGTCTACTCAACCATTCTCCATAGCTGTATAGTGCTGCCAAAGCTCTCACAGCATCTTCAGGAAAGTTATAATTAGGTATCTTTGAGTTCTCAAGTATGTCTATAGCTGAGGATATATCACTTACACCCATAAAGCATGTAAGTATAGGTTTCTTATATTTCGGGGCTATATCAACTACTACCCTCGCTATATCATCAACAGTCGTCATCGCCTGAGGTGTCAAGATTATTATTGCAGCATCTACATTCTCATCAGATAATACATGGTTTAATGCATGCTGGTATCTTAAATGATTAGCATCTCCTACTAGGTCTACCGGATTCTTAATGCTTGCAGCAGGTGAAAGTCCAGCTCTCAGATTCTTCTTTGTTTCTTCACTTAAAGATGCAAGCTTCAGCCTGCATCTAACCACTGCGTCTGTAGCGAGTATTGCTGGTCCACCCGCATTACTTATAATAGCTACTCTACTCCCTTTAGGTATAGGCTGGGTTGAGAATGCTTTAGCATAATTAAATAATTCTTCAACTGATTCTACTCTAATTACTCCAGACTGATTAAATATCGCATCATAGACTTCATCTGAACTTGCCAAAGCTCCAGTATGGCTTGAAGCTGCACCTGCTCCCTCAGGTGTTCTACCAGCTTTTATAGCTATAACCGGCTTACCTACTTCTCCAGTAATATATCTTACACTTTCAATGAATCTTCTACCATGAGACAGGTCTTCAATATACATTAAGATCACCTTTGTTTCAGGGTCCTCTTTCAAATACTCAAGTACATCTATTTCATTGACATCTGCTTTATTCCCAAGACTCACAACCTTCGAGAACCCTATCCTATATTGTCTAGCATATTCTAGAGCTGCTACACATATTGCTCCACTCTGAGATATTAAAGCTGTTTGACCTGCCAATGGCATCTCTCGAGAAAATGTAGCATTCATTCTAATGTTCGGGTCAGTATTTATTATTCCTAAACAGTTGGGACCTATTATTCTCAAGCCTCCTCTCTTCGCTATTGATACTGCTTCTTCTTCTAGTTTTGCACCTTCTGGCCCGATCTCTTTGAATCCTGCTGAGATTACGACCGCAGATCTTACACCGACTTCAACGCATTCTTCTAGAACTTGTGGTACAACAGTATTTGGTACAACTATTATTGCTAAGTCTATTTCATCAGGTATAGAAGAGATGTTTGGATAAGCTTTTATTCCAAGTAGTGCTCTAGCTTTCGGATTAACAGGATATATTACGCCCGTAAAGTGGCCTTCAATTAGATTCCTAAGGATTGCATGCCCAACACTCTCAGGATGTCTTGAGGCACCTACTACAGCCACTGAGTTTGGGTAAAAGAATCTATGGAGGCTCAATATCTCCACAGACACAATCACTTAACATGTATTTAAGAGTGAAAGTCCCTAGACTATATACTCTCCATACGTGTAAGTACTCATTTTTATTCTCATAGTATATCCTCTAGATAAGATGAGATGCTGATGCTCCTTACTCTTCTAAGCTTCTATTTTTCTCAATGCTTCAAGTACTATCTCTGCAGCTTCTTTTACCCATTCAACTATCTTCTCTTTCATCCTCACTCTACTCTTATCGACAAGATTATCTGTTATAATTAGTACAGCTCCAGTCTTTATCCTACGTAGATAACCTAGAGCGAATATTGTTGCACACTCCATCTCCACTGCAGTTACTCCAACCTTCACCCATTGAGATATAAATTCTTCATCTTCGGCATAGAATGCATCACTAGAAACTACTGGGCTTATTAAAAACCTCTTAACCCTAATCCTCGCCTCGTTAACCAGTGCTTCTAAAACATCGTAGGATGGAACGGTTGGAGGGACCAACCCAGGCATATACGCTGATATTGTTCCCAACCCTTTATAATAGCAGGCCATATTCGGTATAACTATGTCTCCTAGATTCAATTCTTTTACTAAACCTCCTGCCGTGCCTAGTCTAACGATTATTTTTGCTCCAAGCATTCTTAATTCTTCAATGACTATAGCAGTAGAGGGTCCCCCTATGCCATGGCAAGCTACTGTAACTACTTGGTCTTTATAGTTCCCGGTATACGTCTTGAGACCTCTATTAGAAGAGACTAACCTCGATTCTTCAAGCATCCCAGCTATGTAGTCAACTCTACCTGGATCACCTGCCACTATAGCTTTCTCTGCTATATCTCCAGGTCGCGCTAATATGTGGATTGGCTCACCTAAAAAAATATTAACCCACCTATAAAAATATTAAAAAACACCTATATAAAAATATTAAAAAACAAATAGGGGAAAGGGCTGGCTGATGAGCTATGGTAGCTGTGAGGCAGTGGGAACCTATCATTTTACTCGGACTATTATCGAGATTGTGAGCCAATTTACCCTACTAGCCTCACAGCTTTTACTGCTCATCAGCCAGTAGGGCCGTCATTAATTTGGTTGTTCGCTAGAAAATATGCTCTCCTTAATGTCTTCAATATCCTTGACTGGAGTCTGTATATCGCCCTCCTTTGTGGTAGACATTCAACGATTTCTTTGAATTCTTCTGGAACCCCCCATTTATCTTTCCATCGTTTTACATTCATGTAGACGTTTGTGGCTAGCTGAGACAGATGCATACGAGTTTTATGGTCATATTTTCCTTTACAGTTTGGTGTTAATCCTACAAACTTCTTTAGAACGTTTAGCCTCAGATTTAATGGAAGCTTCGCTATTAAGATAGCGGCTTCAATACTATCACTAAATCCAAATAGCCTGCAAGCCTCTCTATAGATAGCATTATCAGAGAGTAATTCAACAATCTTCCTTGCAACATCTCTCTTATCCTCCTCCATCAATCTTATAGAGCCTCTCAGCTCATAATCATATCCATCATTCTTAATCCACTGCTTCAAAGTCTTAACCCTCTTCGTTAGTAGCTCATACTTGTTTATCAGTGGCCATAGCTTAACCCTCTTCTCCATCTCCTGAACTGTTAGAAGTCTAAATCCATCTCTTGGAATCTTTGAAAGCACTACTGCATCATTCTCATCACTCTTCTTTAGATTATTCTCCAATCTAAGCTTCTTCAATATTCTAATATCCTTCAATAGGTATACTTTAATTCCCCTCTTGAGTAGCTCTAGTACTTCTTCATAAATCTCTGGAAACAGTGTATCAATGAATACTTCATCAACATCCTTAAGCTTAGTCAGTTTGTTTACCTCGAATACTTTCTCACCATCATAGACATAGTGAGGTTTCCTCTTCTTACCATTGGTAGCAGTCCTAGAAGTATCAACATAAACAGTTCTAGCCATCTTCAACACCCCACTCAACCTCTCCACCGCATTCCTTGAAGAACTCTGCTAGGTCTCTGGTCAGCTGTCTGAAGGCCTTCTCCATATTAGTACCCTTCTTCAAATATCTCAATGCTATGGTGTCTAGTGGATGTAGCTGATGACCCCTTATACAATAGAAGTCTATCCACTCCTCGAAATCAACGAATACTACTGGAAGCTCTCTACCATCTATCCTTCTCCACTCATTCCTCACTCTAAAGAATGCCTTGAAACATCTAGCGACCTCCCTAGCAGTCTTCAAGTCTTCGAATATCCATCCAATATATACTCTTGGAGGCCAGTAGAACTGGTATATCTTGGCAACAGTCTTAGACATAGCCAGGGCACCTCTAGCATAACTCTCAGCAAACTCATCCTCAGCAAGCTCGATGATCTCCATAGCCCTACTAGCCAGCTCCTCTAGTTCTTCCTCAGTCCTGAACTCTACAACCTCGGCTATAACCCTAGACTTCACCTTCCACCACCTCAACATTGAACACTCCGTCAATGACCTCCTTAACATCCCTGTTCCGCAGCCCTGCCGACATACCTCCAAGAATACACTCTGAACCTGTCAAGTTCTTCAAGAAAATCTCTAACCATAGCAACCATCAGCTGATACGGTAGCTTCGTTGATAATATATCCAGTAGATTGTCTAGGTTATTTAAGAGGCTTCTAAGGTCTCCATCCAATCCATATTCCTCGAAAACATCCACGTAACTATCATATATATCGAGTATCTGCTGTCTCCAGAGCCTCAACTGCTTAACATCGAAACTCTCCAACCCAGCCATCTACATCAACCCCATCAAAGATAGTAGTAGTGGTAGGATTAGCCAGAAGATAATCCACCACATCCATGGATATGGGTCTATGTATGGTGGTATCCTATCTATGATTTCGTTGAAGAACCTTAGGACCCTATCAAGAAGCTTCATACTCTCACCTCAAATAGATGATGGGTTGCATAAACATTCGAGGCCAAGAATTCATTGGCATAGCCATCACCATTACTGGTTATCCAAGTACTCTATGAAGTCTTTGTACTCATCGAATTCATTGTCTTCCTCGACTTCAAAGAATCTATAGAAGCCCGCTTCTTCATCTTCAACGTCCCCCTCTAAACACCACATCTGGGATCGCCTGTGGGAGGAAGCCTCCAAAAAATCGCAGGCAACCCATGATGTAGCCCCGCCCCCGAGGAGGCTGAGGGACGGGAAACCAGACCTATTTTCTCTAAACATTTTCTCCCCCTTGGTGGGGGAGCCGGGGTCTGCCCCCGGTACTAGGTAGGTCTGGTCTCCCATCTCAGGGTTGCCTGCTTGGAGGCCCCCATCCTAGCATATTCTCGTATATTCCATGACCTTCACCTCCTGATATAATGTAACATTTAAGTATAGCCTACGTCCTTTCTTCTTCATCCTTAAATTAGTGAATGTTCATGTTCATCGGTCTTCATCTTTGTATGCATTGGAAAAAGCTGATATAATGGAGGCTTCGCCTCACCTGAAACGTCTGGAATCTCTGAGGTCTATGAATCTCTG
>Ga0105154_1000971_pt1 | contig 11893 bp, 5 predicted proteins | sample SSWtaG_FD_89672 | JGI IMG/M metagenome (GOLD analysis project Ga0105154, IMG submission 89672) | Hot spring microbial communities from Sandy's Spring West, USA to study Microbial Dark Matter (Phase II) - SSWsed_matched | ecosystem: Environmental > Aquatic > Thermal springs > Hot (42-90C) >... | reverse complement strand
AGCCTTCTACATCACTGAGAACGCTGTACTAATGCACTCCTGCTTAACATTGTTAAATCTAGGCATATAGGCATATTAGCTTATTTGGTGGGGCCGCGGGGATTTGAACCCCGGACCACGGGGACCCCAAACATATGCCAGAGATTACTTGGTAGGCATATAGCTGATATGCCAAGTAAGCACAAATGCCATTCAATAAATGCTATCAAAACAGCCATTAACTGAAGTACGATATGCCATGGCACACCACAATAATTCAACCACCTTCTAGGGGTTTGTAGCCAAACTGTGGAGAGAGGTTGCTATGTTTGCGAACCAGTACTTCGGGCTCGGAGTCTAAGCCCAGCTTTCCCAGTATCCTTCGCAGTTATGGGAGCCTCACGTAATGGAAGTTAGGGCTCTCCTTCTGCTCAAAGCGAATAAATTCGTTCCCCCTACGACCACAGCACCCCCTTCCTCACGAGCAACAAAGTTTAAGCAATCAAATCATATGAAGCCTTTCTCTCCTCCCCCTTTAACAGGCTCAACAACTTTCCTTACTATTCAGCAACAGGATTTTCAAGCACCCTCACATCAAGCTCTTCACCAGCACTAGCCTTGAGAACTTGCCTAAACCTAGCCGTACCCCTTCATCCCAGCCCTGTCACACTCCGGATCAAACATAGGTAAATGTAGCCTGCAGACCCAGGACCTGCGAGTAGTACTTTTTATCTTCTCTACAATAAGACCATTAGTCCCTAGCAACCTCATTGACATTCAGCGATTTTACAGTAATAGCGGTATAGAGTCGTGAAAGAGGCTTCATCGTCATACCTAGAGTGCCGACAGTATATGGATAGGTGTAACCCCTAGCCCTGCTCCTCTTCTCATCAACTTCTGTGATCTTCTCAACCAGGCTCCTCTCATACGCGCTAATCTTTATGTTATCCCCCAACATAGTTCTTCCACTAAGCCGATTACGAACTCCTCAACCTCTTTAGCCTTCCTCTTGCTGGTCTCTTCACTAACAACAGTAGCGGTGACTGCTACCCTAGTATTAGAGGACCTAAATGCCAGCTTGCCCTTGCAAGGATCCTTAACGCCCCTCAGCACCCCACATTTCAAGCTTCTTAAGTAGAGTGTATGCATACCCGATAAATATACATTAACCCCGTAATATTGCTTGCACGGATTAATCTACCCTAGGAAAACACAATTTCGCATATCTTATATAGCCTCTCATTCGATAAGATCCTTACAGCGACCCCAGCTGAATACTGATGCCTGGGCCCTTTCTTCGTCACAATACTCACTCACTATGCTGTTAGACCCCTTCAGAAGTGGACATAATCGAAGCAATAGAACACGAGCAACTCTACAAAACCAAAAAGAGAAAAACTTAACAGAGAAACACGCCCCTGCAATAACTCCGCTGCTCGCCAGCGGTACTGGTGCTTCTTTTTGGGTGCAGGTGTGGCTGTGAGAAGGCCTAATTCAACCTCTTCATGATTTTCCGCTAGTGATATGTTACATAATGTGGTGTTTATAGTGTCGTAGAGGCTTATAGAAAATAGCTGTAATGAGGTTTGCTGCCCTCGCTACGGTTTTCTATACTTAGTCATAATTTATGTTGGGTAGTGATTACCGGTTTTATAATAATGAAAACTGTTGATCAGAACCTCTCAAGCTCTTCCTTTTAAAGAGAAGTACTTCGTAAAAATGCTGTCTTAGTTAAATGATGGGTGACTTATGTTAGTGACGAGAACTAGTCATCACACTTACTATAAACTATAGCAACCTGTTTATATAGGCGTGGTTCGCCGAGCAGGGTTCTGGTATTATTATTCAAGTGTATGTGTCATAACTTATGGCGAGCATCAATCAGCGGAGAGTACGTCGGTATATGGGTGTATATCAAGAGCCCTCACCTTTAGTCTTTTCCAATTGCTTCATGAAGTAGAGAATATACGTGGGCGTGTTAGCAAGTATAAAGAATAAAAGAAAGAGGATACAGGATTTCTTCTCCACACTTTTTAGTCTGTTACAAGCATATCACATCATCACTAATACATACACGACTTATAGTAAATTGGCGCCTAATCCCCTTACCTATCATCACTACTTACTAAGCATCATTGTAACCGACTTCATAGCTCTTTCCAATCCGAAGTTTAACTCCATTCAGTTCCTAAAATAGGAATTTTAAAGTAGGTACTTATCTCTTTTCATATAAAAAATTTAAACCCTCTCCATACAGCAGTTTTGAGGGTGAACACAGTGGTAAGGTGTAGGGGTAGGTGCATTAAAGCTCTCTTTGCAAGCATTTGTATAATTACATTGATATTCCTATCAGGTCTGGATTCCGCAGCATTAATCGCTTCCTTAAACGGCATCGAATTAGGTAATGTTAAGGAGTACATAAGTGCGGGTGCGGTGTATAAGCCTCTGCATACACCTGTAGCTAACAATGGGAGAAGCATTAGGCTCGTCAACGTTACTTTGATAACCGGGGATGCCGTTCTCGCTATGGTTGCAGAGAACGGAACAGTGTTAGCTATATCAATATATCCTGCAGACCCTGGAAAGCTAGGGCAAAATTTCCTAGTTCTAAAAATGAGGAACTCGACATACGTAATTCCCAGTAGTGTAAGTCTCAGTACATTCGATATAGAGCTTTTCAATATAGACCTCTTAATTAGGGAAGGCTATGCTGAGCTTCCATACATACCCGTGATAATCCAAGGGTACGACGTTGCAACAGTAAATGCACTTGCAGCGCAGCTTACTGCAAGGGGATTAAAAGTTGCTAGAAAATTCTCGATAATACCAGCACTAGTAACTAGAATTCCTAAGGACAGAGTTGTAGAGCTACCAAGAGGTGTGAGAAAAGTTTGGCTTGATAGAAAGGTCTATGCAAATCTATACGAGAGTGCACCACTTATAGGAGCTCCATATGCGTGGAACCTTGGAATAAATGGAAGTGGTGCAAGAATAGCTATACTAGACACAGGTATAGACCCTAGGCACCCGGACTTCTACTTCCCGAACGGAACCTCGAAGATAGAGATAGCGGTATCCTTTGTGGACTACGACTTTGATGAAATTCCAGATGAACCTCCAGATGATTATCACGGTCACGGAACACACGTAGCTAGCATAGCTGCTGGCACAGGAGCATTGTCAGCTATGTTCAGGGGGATTGCATACGGAGCTACGCTATGGAATGTCAAGGTCCTAGGCAAAGATGGATGGGGCTACACTAGCTGGATAATAGCTGGTATTGAGTTCGCAGCTCTAGGCCCAGATGGACAGCCGAATACAGGAGATGAAGCAGACATCTTAAGCTTAAGCTTAGGTACTCCCGAACGGACCGACGGAACAGACCCACTATCACTTGCTTGCGACAAGGCTGTGGAGCTAGGGAGAGTTGTTGTTGTCGCGGCTGGAAACTGGGGTCCAGACTACTTCACTATAGGTACCCCTGCTGCTGCCAGAAAAGTGATAACAGTTGGTGCTAGTGATAAGTACGATTTATTAGCCTGGTTTAGTAGCCGTGGTCCAACAGTAGACTTCAGGATTAAGCCTGATATCGTTGCCCCAGGCGTTTCCATATGGGCTGCCCTAGCGAGGGGCTCACACCTAGAGTACCTAGCTAACCAGAGTCAGGTTCCAGCTACAGATGTTGATGGTGATGGAAGGTACGACTACGTTGCACTAAGTGGAACAAGCATGGCAGCACCGCATGTCTCAGGAGTAGCAGCTCTGCTCAAACAGTTAAACCCGTATCTAACACCAGAAGAGGTAAAGAATATACTGATAAGCACAGCTAAAGATTTAGGCTACAACATCTACGAGCAGGGTGGGGGAAGAGTTGACGTTGAAGCAGCCATAAACACACTAATCTTAGTGGAACCTGCAACAATAAGCTTAGGTCTTACAACAGAGGATGCTGCTATCAATACCACTATAAAGTTTACCTTCAAACCACTCATTCCAGTACCACCAGATATAACCAATATAACTATTATTCTAGAAGCTATTGTTAGAGACATTAAGACAGGTAGAGTTTTCAACATTACAATACTTAATGCATCAACCCTTACAATACCACTCTACGAATCCAGAGCAGTACAGCTAACTATAGATACCCGCGTTCCTGGATCTATATATGAAGGCAAAGTTGTTGCTAAGGTTATTGATGGTCCTTGGGCGAACAGAACTATACATGCGATATTCGGGTTTGCAAGCTTAAACAACGTAACAATAAAGATGATTGATAGAAGCGGCTATCCAGCTGCCTATAAACCAATAGTAATATTTGAGCACAACGCAACCTTCTATCTACTTACAGAAACAGATGAGAATGGCGAAGCCCGTGTCTATCTACCAGATGGAGAGTTCTACATAATTGGGCGTGACTGGGATTACGAAGTCCATGCGGATGTCTGGGTGATAGTAGATAGGGTTCCAATTTATGAAGATACCGTAGTTGTGCTAGATGCGAGAGAAGCTAAGGAAGTGTATCTTGATCCTGCAAAGCCGAACCAAGTATTTGCTGCAAAGAGTGTTAGCATAAGCTATAGCGTTGCTGGACTCCTATCAACTAGCCTATGGTATTACCCATCAACAGCTTTAACATACATAACTAACACTACTTTAGACGTCTCATTTAGCTATGAGTATTACGACATGAACTACTTCAATGTGGTAGATCCAAGTATTATTGATGCTCCTGAATGGCATAACCTTGTCTACTGGCAAAGCGGAATAACACCACCAGTAACTTACGTAGCTGATTACAATAACTTAGTCAAGAGGGTAACAGAGTACAGAGTTCCGATGACTCCCACGTTAGCAGCTTTATTTATACAACATAAACTACCTCTATTTGATGAGTTTGATGAGTATTACTTTTATTACTTTAGTGAAGAGTTTGTATGGTTTATGAATGTGCCGAGAGCTAGAGTTGAGTGGTTAACTCCAGGCATACCTTACCTGACATTTTACATAAAGTATAACGACCCACCATGGACATACACACCATATTGGTTCTACGCTTACTGGCCATTTACTAAAGAAATTTATCCCCCAGGCGAAGTTCGCGAAGTCTTTGGCGGGCACCCGCTTAGCACGCACTTCCTCGTATTAGTAGGTCCTAACTGGCTTGACATAGTTTCAGACCTCTACATGGATACCTACGGGCACACCTTATGGTGGACAGATTACGGACTTGTGCGGATATACCGTAACGAGAGCTTAATCGTTGAGGAAAACATATGGGACTGCTTCTGGTATGAGTGGTACGACGATCCGCGCCCAGCTAGGTACAGAGTCGAGATAGAGAGTTGGAGTGAGCTGTGGATATCTAACTACACCTATGCAGTGCTAAAGTTCACGGTCATCAATGAAACAGCTTACTATGCCCCGCCAAGCCTATACATCGACGTGCCGTGCCTAACTCTTAACAACACTTGTCTAGCTGATGAAGTAATCGTAAATATCTATGTCAATGACCCTAGAATTAGCTCGGAAGCTAATGTAATGCTCTTATTCTCAATAGACGACGGAATTACGTGGATAGATGCTGAGCCACGAGAGCGTAATCCCGGCGACCCCTATTCCTTTAGCTTAAGAGTACCTAGAAACACGCATGTCTCGCTCTGGGTAACGGCTGTGGACGAGAATGGCAGCAGCACATCGGTAATGATATATAGAGCCTTCTATGTAGAAACCCCCGTGGTCATAACCGTTGGACCGCCTGGAAGCGGTGCTAACTACACAAGTATAAGAGGAGCAGTACAGGTAGCTCCGCCATATGCAATCATAAAGGTGCTCCCAGGAACTTACGACGAAGCTTTGATAGTTATCGACAAACCTCTAACCATAGCAGCCGATCCCGAAGCTGTCGTCATAGGCGTTGTTCCATTTTACATAGTGGATACCAAGACTGTGCTCAGAGGACTAACCATCAGTGGTACCATTGGAATCTTTGCGTCAAATTCCGGTGTTGAGATACTAAGTAGCCGGATAGTAGGAGGTACCGTAGGTATAGTATCTCTAGACTCAACCTTAACAATCAAGAATTCTGAGGTGCTGTACAATAGCAAAGATGGACTCGCACTGTTCAGAAACTCTAAAGCAGTAATCATAAATAGTAGCTTTGGCTACAATGAAGGTGCAGGGATTCTCGCAGCAGAATACTCGTATGCGGTAATACGCAACTCTACAGTCTACAATAATACATGGGGAATAATACTTTACGATTATGCAGGCCTCAGTATTAGTAATGCAGTTATTCATTCAAACTCTCTTGAAGGAATAGCCGTTCTATCAAGTGGAAGTGTAGTGATAGATTCATCAAAGATCCACGATAACTATCACGGACTTACACTACGAGGACACAGCTACACAGTTATTTCAGGTTCTCAAATTGTTAGTAATAAGGAGGCAGGTATAGTTGTAGCAGATAGCGCTGATGTGATGATAAATAATAGTTCGATAGCAGATAACAAATATGGTGTTACCTCATACGATGAGGCAAAAGTCTTGATATACAACACCTCCGTAATAAGCGTAAACGAAGCCGTGCTTGCTACTAGGTATTCACGCATTGATTTGGCAAGCAGCGTTACTGCCAGCGCTAAAGCTGCAGGTGTGCTTGCTATAGAGGACTCCAGAGTTACCATACATGACTCTATGGTGTACGGCTTTGGTTGGGTAGGCATCGCAGGCTACGGTAGGACCGCAGTCACTATAATGAGTTCTCACGTTGTTAATGCTACTTGGGAAGCCGTGCTTGCCTGGGAAAACGCAAATATTACAATAGTCAACACGGTGATTGCTGACTCTGGTAGAGGCGTTACTGCAGGTATGAATTCAACGGTATTGATATCTGATACTAAGATAAGAAACGTTACGTATGAGGGGCTGCTTGTTACTGGGGGTGCTACCGCAACAGTAAGTAACGTCTCAATATCACAATCAGGAATTAGCGGCATCTCTGCATACGATTATGCGAAACTTTCAGTAATAAATGCCACAATCAATGAATCTAAGTGGGCTAGTATAGCTCTATTCCACAATGCAGTTGCGAATGTAACCTCTAGTATCTTAACCCTAAGTGAAGCTAACGGAATAGTGATGTTCGATAATGCGCAGCTGCATATCGAGCTGTCCAAGGTCGGCTTGAACATGTGGGGTATTGTAATGTTTGGTAACAGCAGTGCTACCTTAAAGAGGGTAGAGCTTTTCAACAATACTTGGGATGGCATAGTCACGTGGGACAACTCCACAGCATATATCGAGAACAGCACCATCAAGTTCAATAGATATGGCATTACAGCATATCACAACGCTACTGTAGTAGTTCACTACTCCTCAATAGTTGGCAACACTGACTTCGGAGCTCTCTGCTACAGCACTAAGCCAGTTGTAGCCACAAACAACTGGTGGGGAGACCCATCAGGTCCCTACCACCCAGTATTAAACCCCGGTGGAAAGGGAGATAAGGTATCTGATTCAGTTATATTCGAGCCCTGGCTAACATCGCCTCCACAGCAATAGAAAAGATTTTACGAAACAAACCTATTTTAAATGATTATTTTTTAAACATTAATTTTAATTTTAAGAGCCCGCTTCAAATATGAATCAGTTCCTCAAACTTCGTTGCAATTACTGAACGTAGTGAGGTAAGGTAAACACCTCACCCTTCATCACGAAGACCCAGTAAAGCTGCCAGCGAATGCTTAGTCGTTCATTTCATGCTCTTCTCGAATAGCATTAAATCAACTACTCTGACAATTTCCATTTTTATATCTACGTTTATAGGCTTAGTAGTGTAGATATCCCAAAAAACAATTTTAAAGGTGAAGTACCCACAGGCATCTACTTCCCATTCGAGATAGGGGTCCCGTTCTCCAAATGCTTTTTGAAGATGCGGAGCTCTAGCCAACATCACGTATTTCGACCACCAATCCGTTGTTAAGTCTTCTGGTATAATGCCTTTGAATATCTCTAGGCTAATGTTATAGCCATACGATTTCGATGATATTATTAAGCGACTGAGCCTGTAATCACATGGTATTGCCAGATATATTTGAGATGATGGGGGGGTAGTGTTATTAGTTATAGTGATATTAGTGATATTGAAAACAAAGGTTTTGTTTGGTATAAGCACAACAAAGTCCTTCATCAGTGTTAAAGTGCTGGGGGACTGCATTCCATTTCCACCGTAGTTAACGAGATACACCGTTGCACCACTGGGACTTACGTAGAGTACTGGAAATAGGTCGCTACCTAGGTGCCTAGTAATTGGATTAATGAAGTATGCTAGAGGAACCCTATGATCTCCAGGCGTTGTAGAGGGTGTGGTGAGTATGTATTTCACGTTTAAGTCTTCAAGGATCTTAAGAGCCGACATTATGTCGTTAACATAATAAAGCCCTCTCGCTCTCCACCCATCTAACAGTACTACACGAGGCTTTAAATAGTACTCCCTAATATCGTATGTTGCGACAACTTCGCCTGTCCGTGCAAGCTCGTTCAATACCCTCCACGCACTCGCATCGCCGGAAAAGTAGTAGTCGAGATAATCCCATAGATTATTTACGTCAGTAGGAGGATTCTTCACAGAGATCATGTACATATATGAGGCTACCACCGATACGCAGATAAACATTGCTAAAAGAGTAGAAAAAACCTTAGTACAGTTTTTAATGCGGTACAGTGATGAGAAAGCTCTTATTGAAAGAGTAAGTGCTAGTGTAAATAAGGGTAAAAAGAGTACTATGTACCTGGGAAAAGGTACGTGAAGTACAACTATCATTATGAAAAATGTCAACGAGACTAAATACTCTAGGCATATAAATACTTCAATGCTGTTCCTTTCTGCCCTCCTATTAGCAAGGAATTTAATGAACTTGCTCAGAGCGTATGGTAGCGGGGCGAAGGTGTATATGAGCGTCGTAACGTTACAGCTTCTTACCACATCCAGCAGTAGCAATTGAAAGCCTTGAAACGCATACTTCACCTTATAACTCTTGAAGTGAAGTACTGTCGAGTTGTAGAGTAGAGGATCAAGATATTTGCCTATTCCGAAGAACGGGTATAACGGGTTCCCTAGCAACATTAAGTTACGCAAATACCATGGACATGCTACAAATGCAAAAGTGGCTAATACAACTAGCACTCTCTTTGTATCGACTTTCGCACCTCTAAGCCAAGCAAATAAGAGGTAAGCTATTAAGGAAAAGAGCGTAATGAGACCAAAGTAACTTACTAAAGCAGCAAAACCTGCGTGGAGCGAGGCCAAGATCATTAGTCGATCGATGCTGTAGCCGCAGTCCTGCGTTCTTAATGTGAGAATTAACAGGTACATAGTTGCAAATATCATAAGCGATAAGTGCATTATGTATGAATCTAAGATAAGGTGTTGCCAAAATAAACCTGTTGAGATAAGTAGGAGCAATGAAATTAAGGGTATAGGGGCTTTTACGGAGAGTAGCCTAGAGTCCAATTCCATTAAGAGAAGTGCTAATAACACTCCCGAAATGGGGGGTAAGATTCTGTAGTAGAAGTCGTCAAAGTGCTCTGACCATAGGGACAAGAATACTGCTATAAGCTGCATGCCTGGAGGATATGCTGCACTCATTTCTAGCCCTACAGAAGGGCCTGCTATTAGCGGTATCCCATCGTTCTCATAAATTATTCTAGCATAATTCACACCATAAGCCAGAGAATCCCATTCAACAGCAGGGTAAGCTATAGCTTGGTGTACAGCTAAAGCAAAGAGCGCAAAGAGCGGTATTGTCAACCCTCTCTTAAAGGTTTTATGCGGAGAATGTGAAAGCTTTTCCAAGTTCCTGGCAATGCCCATACCATTAGTCTCATCTTCTTTCCTACTAATTTGCAGAAGCCTCGCTGAAAGAATTATGAGTAGAATTGAAAGAGATGTAAACACGTAGAGTCGGCTTATGAGATAGAAAGTGCCTAAGATAATCATGATAATCATTATGACTCCGCTACCCACCGTAAAACTGAAGACGATTAATTCCAATGTTGAAAGCAGTCTCGTGTAACTATGTAGTAGTGACCTCAACGCTACATAACCTATGACGAAGATTACCGCTAAATTTATGAAGCCTAGGAGGGTCTTGGGCAAGCTTTCAGAAATCACTTTAATGGTTGTGTCACATATCAACTGCAGGTTCTTGTGTATAGATATGAATTGAGTTGATGTTAAATACAAAATGGCCATAGCTATTAAGATGAGCAAGATCAGCTTTACAATATTCAAGGTTCTACCGTGAAAGGGGCGAGGTACAGGATTAGTCCTACTCATGCTTTTCCACCAAATGTGCTAAAATTCAATACCAAGTGAGTGTACTTGGTGAGCGTGTGAAATGGATGTGTAATTAGTGTAGGGACCGCTTCACACCCAGTCCAGCAATTAGGGCATTTCCCATCGCGTATAGCTTTCCTCACACTTATTGCTATGTTACTCTGCAGTATTTCCTTAAGTGACTTGTTCTTTACGTTTCCCAATGTAACATTCCATATAATGCATGGGTACACGTTACCGTAAGGATCTATGAATAACGTAGATCTAAGTGCTTCACACGGCATAATAACTTTCTTCGGGTTATCAATAAAGTCAATGATATAGTATGTGTACACCGTCCTGAACATGTTATATACTTGCATTAAGAGATTTTTGGGGCGCTCATTTAGATATCGCTGCAGTATCCATGAAAGGTCCTTTACTATTAACTGCCTTATTTTCCTGTACTCTATGCGATCACTTTTATGGTATAGAACACCGGAGTGCTCGATATCGATCAAGATTTCGCTAGGGGCAATGCTGATACCGTTTCTTAGAAGTTCTTCGTAGAATTCCTGCAAAACCCCAACATTCTCTGTACTGATCGTATAGATTACGAATACATAAAGGTTTTTGTAAGAGTGCTGAAGTTCCTTCAATTCTTTTAATGTCCTTACAGCTCTATCCCAGGAGCTCTTAACTCCTCGTATATACTCATGAATTTGTTTAGGTCCATTAAAACTAATACCTATGTTGAGAAACACCTTGCCCTTCAATACGTGAAGCACCTCTTCAACTCTCTTCTTAACAATAGCTGGTATGAGACCGTTAGTAGGAATCTCGATGCCAAGTAAATTTCTACAATTCGTACCAGCCAACTCTATTACCTTCGCAAGGTCATCTCTTAGAAACGGTTCACCTCCAGTTATGTGAAGCCAAAGAATGCTAGATCCGAGTTCAGAAAAGAGCTTTTTAAGGTGCTCAAGTCTCATCTCCTCTTTCGCAAGCTCAGGATTTTCTCTATAAACCTTCCAAGTGTAGCATATTTTACACCTGCTATTACATCTATAAGTGATGGCTAGGATAACGCGCCAAGGAAGCTCAATTACATTAAGTTTCGGGAAAAACAGCTTTTTTACGAACTCAAAGACTCTCTTAATGTCCATACACCACCACCTTATTTGAGGCGGTATGCTTCCGCACAATCAGTACCTTTCCTTCTCGTTTATAAATCTTCTAATTTAATGGTTTAAAGCTTTTAATAGAAGGCCAGGGCTTCTCAAAACCTTCTAAGGCAGAGACGTGAAGAGCCCTGAAAGCGATGTATGGAAAGAAACTGCAAATTATCAAATCGCGTTACCAATACCGACACTTCCGATAGTATCTGCAATTGCTTTTTAAGTCGACTCTAGAACTAGCAATTCGGTAATTTAGTTTCTGAAGAGAGTTCAAGAATTATGTTTACTTCTTATGTTTGGTGGGGCCGCGGGGATTTGAACCCCGGACCACGGGGGCCCAAGCCCCGCATTCTACCAAGCTAAACTACGGCCCCCAACAAGTGAAAATGCACGTAGCTTATAAAACTCAGCTCCCAGT
>Ga0105154_1000968_pt1 | contig 11940 bp, 9 predicted proteins | sample SSWtaG_FD_89672 | JGI IMG/M metagenome (GOLD analysis project Ga0105154, IMG submission 89672) | Hot spring microbial communities from Sandy's Spring West, USA to study Microbial Dark Matter (Phase II) - SSWsed_matched | ecosystem: Environmental > Aquatic > Thermal springs > Hot (42-90C) >... | reverse complement strand
GCTATAGATACGGTGTAGATGTATTCTCAGGTAAAGTCGCAGATATGAGTACATTAAACGTCATAGAGCCAGTCATAGTTAAGAGTAAAGCTATCTCGGCAGCGGTTGAAGCAGCTATAACGATACTGAGGATAGATGATGTAGTAATAGCTAGTAAACCTCTAGAGAAAGGTAAAGAGAAAGAGAAGGAAGAAGCGGCTCCACCATCAGAATTCGATTAAAATCCACAGGAAAATTTTTATCTTCTCCTTTTTGCAAATTATTTCCCCTAGATACGTTTCCAGATGCTCCGGTGGTGTAGCCCGGTCAAGCATAGGAGGCTCTCACCCTCCTGACGCGGGTTCAAATCCCGCCCGGAGCATAGAATCATTTGAGATAAACACTTTGGAATATCTTCAAATCTTTTCTATTATCTTATAGTTGATGGAAAAGTTTTAATTCCGTTTATCTAGATATAACAATCCCCGTAGTGCAGCCTCTATTTATAATTATCTCAGGTACACCGGGTGTAGGTAAATCTACGGTTTCATGTAGGTTAGCTAGAAGGATGGGTTTAGATCTCTTAGATCTTAATAGATGGTTGCTATCTGAAGGTTTGGTTATAGAGTTTGATGATTTACGTAAAACTTATGTGATCGATCTGGAATCCGCTAGAATCAGATTTTCTGAGTTCAAGCCTGCAAATCCTACGATAGTGGAAGGCCATTTAGCCCATCTGGTAGTACCAGTAGATTATGTGCGTTTGGCTTTCATAGTCAGGTGCCATCCAGCTATATTAGCTAGAAGATTAGTTAGTCTAGGTTATCCTGCTCGTAAGGTTTTGGAGAATATCGAGGCTGAGCTACTAGGTGTATGCGTTGAAGAGGCTATCGATATATACGGGTCTAACCTTGTGTATGAGGTGGATAATTCATCTAGATCCATAGATTCTACGGTCGAGGAGATGGTATGTATACTGTCTGGTAGGTCTGAAGGCTCAGAGCGTATAGATTGGTTCTCTAGGTTATTAGATGAAGGGATCTTAGATAAGGTTCTTCTAGCTATCGAGTCTATGGATCTCAGGTTTTTAGAAGGTATTCTTAATCTATATGGTGATAGGAATATTTAATTCTATGGAAATGTATCTTATGTACTTTAATCGAGGAGATTGAAAGACGGTTTCATTATAGTTAAATGTCCGTATTGCGGTAATCTAGCCGTCGCTAGAGCTACTTCTAAAACTAGGAGTTGTAGCTTCTGTGGTAGAAGGTTCACCATTTCATCCGACGCTATAATCCGGTATGCAGCGAATGCTAAGGAAGCTTCGGAGCTTGTAAGATATTTGAAGAAACGTTTAAGGGTTTAGATTCTATAAATCTCTACGAGGTTTAGGTTATGAGCTTAGCTTCTAGGAGGTTTGTAGAGGAGTTATCGAAGCTTATAGGTCGAAGCATAACTGTAGTCACTATCGAAGGTAGAAGTTTCTCCGGTAAACTTGAAGGATTTACTTTAGAGAATCTCGATGTATGTCTATCGGATGCTAAGTCGTCTGATGGATTATTATTTCCCAAACTATTCGTTAGAGGAGGGCAGATAGCTCATATCTACAGCTCTGAAAAACCTTTAGAACTTAAAGCTTTAGCGGAAAGACTTGAAAGAGTATTCCCAAAGATGGTTAAATACTACGAGGATCAAGGGGTTATAGTCGTTATGAATAAGGTTAGAGTAACCGAGCAGGGTATAGTCGAAGGATCAGGACCTATAGCTGAGAGGGTTCAGAAGGTTTACGAGGAGTTCATCAGGGAGATTTCAGGCTAGCTTCAACCCGTTTCTTCAACCTATTTTTATAGGATCGATTATAGATCTCAGTACAGCTAAAGCGGATAACGCTGCTAGTAAGCTTGTCTTCGGATTCGATGGAGATTGCAAGTTCATCGTTTCAACGTGGAATCTCCCAAACTCTCCTTCGACGTATAGCTCATGAATATTCCTATCTATAGTCGGATCTATGTAGACCCTAACCAGGGTTCTATCCACTCCGATACCTGCTAGAGATATAGTAGATGCTATATTCACGGATCTCGGTAGAAGTTTACATGCATCCCTAGCGGAGCCTTCGAATACTAATAGTGGTTCGGTAACATCCTTAAGATTCAGGCCGATCCCCTTGATATATTCATCATCCTCGAAAGCTTTAGGAGGTTTCCTAGAAGTTAGTATGACCTTATGTATACCTCCTATACATGCAGCTCTAAGTCCGTCGATACCTAGTATAGCTCCTGAAGGAATGTATACGCGTCTACCGTTTCTCATAGCCTCTTCTCTAATCTCTGCTAAGAGTTTCTCGTCTACTAGAGCACCTACGCTCATAATCATAAGATCCTTACCAGATCTAAGTATAGGTAAAGAATATGCTCTTACAGCCTCCTGACTTGCAGCCTCGATAACGAGGTTTATATCCTCTGATAGGAATTCATCGAAGCTTCTAGCGATCTTAGGTTTATCCTTGAGGATCGAAGCTAAGGCTTCAGACTTATGGATATTACGATCGTAGATAACCTTAATCTTCATCATAGGTACGATACCCGAATCTACGGATTTAGCGATGAAGCTTCCTATAGCTCCGCATCCTATAATACCGATGGGTAGATACCTCTCCAAACCCAGAGATATAGGATGCACCCATACCTTTAAAGTTATCCCTAGGATTACTCAATTTCATCATGAAAGAGGGTGTAAACCACCCTACTTGGATGGAGACTTACGTAGCGGTGTATGTAAAGCTAAGCTAGAGGCTTATTCCTCCTATACTTTCTACTCATCCTTATGAATGCTTGGAAGCTTTCTATACTCATCTCGTATGGTATATCTCCTTCAGAACTCAAGATGAATCCTCCACCTGGACTTCCTATTCTAAGCCTATCTACGAGATGTTCCCTCAGCTCATCTATACTCATGAATCCTATATGCTTGCTAAGCCCTCCCTGTAAGCATAGTTTATCGCCGTATTTCTCCTTCAATTCCTTTAGATCCATATTATCCGACGGTCCGACTGGGTTCAATATGTCTAATCCAGCTTTCACGAGAAGCGGTATTATAGCATTTATATTGCCATGGCTATGCATGTTAACGAAAGCGCCATATCTATGAGCTAGATCTATAGCCCTCCTATGCCATGGATATATGAGTTCCTCGTAGATTTTAGGACTCATAAAGGTACCCTTATTGTATCCTAAATCTTCAGGCCATCCGATCATCATAACCCCGCGCTCCAACAGATTCTTCTCAGCTCTAAGATTCCATTCGCCGATCTTAGCTATGAGCTTCTTATAAAACTCTTTATTCATGTACATATCCTTCAACGTAACCGCTAGAGGCCCTCTCAGAAAGTACCAGACGCCTGAGAAGAATCCGTTAATCCCAGCTGATGGGAAGAATCCTCTATCGATAACATACTTTATAGCCTTCTCCAAGCCTTTATACCTTTCCGGATCATCCGGATCTGGTAGTTCGAGCTTCTCAAGATCCTCCTCTTCCTCAACAGGGTACTTTATATACTCTCTAGCCCATACCCTCTTAGCAGTACCCATACGCCATCTAGCTCCCGTCTCCCATTCAACTACATAAGTATCAGGACCTGCCTCCAGAACCTTAGTAACCCTAAACCCGCCTCCACCAACCCCTATGAAGAAGTTATCCATATACTCGGCTATACGCATAGCCCTCTCTAGATGTTTAAGCTCAGGTTCACCAGCTGTAATTTCGTATGCAGCCCTCTTAGCCTCAGCCTCTATCTGCCTAACCCCCTCCTCGACTATAGGGAAAAACTTAGCTCTAGCCATCTCATTGGTAAACCCTATCGTTTGAGGCGTTACAGGCGGATCCTCATGTAGTATCGCCGCTAATACGCATTCAAACCTATTAACCAAACTCTAACACCCTTCAATTTGGATTCTAAATCAGCTTAAAAACTATATAAGGCTTCAATCCAACAGGTTAATTCAGTTATCGTAAAAGGGTTAGCTCAGCAGTTACAAGAATCTAATCCACTATTCCATAGCTATGTTCCATCTCATATATTCAAACTCTTTTAAGTGTATCAGCTAGTATCTAAAAGAGGATGTACTGGGTGTGAGCCTTCCAACATGGATAAGTATGCCTCTAATTAGAGGAAACTATAACTAAACTTAAATCCAATATAGCTCCTATAGAAGCATCGATCATTTATGGTTCGGCCTAGGAGAGCTGTTTTGATAGGGCTCGATGCACCTATAGCTAGTAGGGTTTACGGCTATGCTGTAAGGGGATTCCTACCAGCTTTAAAGAGACTTATAGAGAGCGGCGTCTATATGGAGAATTATTTCGTTCCATACCCTACTGTGACCCCTGAGAGTTGGACTACTATAGCGACTGGTGCTCATATAGGTACTCATGGTATAACTGGTTTCTGGGTTCATATACCCGGTGAGGATATATATGCTGTTAGGTCTGCTTGGAATACAGATCTTTGTCAAGCTGAATATCTGTGGGATGCTGCTGAAAAGGTTGGCTTGAAAAGCATAATCGTGAATTGGCCTTGTAGCTATCCTGCAACCGTGAAATCTAGCTATCAACTGTGGGGTACTGGTCTAGCCCCTAATGAGTGGAGGACCGATAGGGAGAAAGGTATACTTTACGTTGCGGATCTAGCTGATGGTCAATTATTCTCTACGTACGATATACCCTTCGCCTCTAAGATATCTTTAAGGAAAGCTTCGAATTGGATAGGCTTAGATCCGAGTATTAAAGCCCTGGAAGCCGAGCTTAAGCTGAATTATAGCGTATGTAGGAAGGCTGGTGAAGTTGGCGAGAAACGCTCGAAAGTTAGATCGCCTGATAGATGGTTCATGTTAGTATTAGATACTCATGGATCAGGATACGAGAAAGTCTTACTTTCCAAATCTAAGGATTTGAAGGATGTCTTCGTAGAGCTATCTCCAGGTTTATGGAGCCCTGTAGTAGTAGATGAATTCCTAACGGATGAGGGTATTAGGAAGGGAGCCTTTAGATGCAAGCTTCTAGAGTTGAGTAAGGATGGATATAGGATACGTCTACTAGTTACACCTATATGCAATCTAGAGGGCTACTCATATCCTCCAGGTTTATCATCTGAGTTTAGTAAGGTTAATCCCTTAGCCCCTCCAAGCCATATATTCTTCGATGGCTTGGGTTGGGGTTGGTACGATGTAGATACATACCTAGAGCTATTAGAGATGGAACATAGATGTCTATCAGATGCGGCTGTCTATCTTATGAAGAATAAAGATTGGAATTTACTATTCATGCATATGCATGCACCGGATTGGATGTACCACTATGCTATACCGATAGAGAAGTGGAATCCATCGAATCCATGGTATGAAGGGGAGGAGAAGGCTAAACTATACGAAAGGGTGGAGCTTGAGACTTATAAAATTATAGATACTGCTATAGGTAGGATAGTCGAAGCTGCAGGTAGCGATTCGCTCATAATAATAGTCTCTGATCATGGGGCGAGAGCTAAAGGATACGAATTCTCACCCGTAGAGGCTCTAGCTGAAGCTGGTCTAATAGTCTTCAAGGAGACAGAACGCGGTAGAGTTATAGATCTAGATAGATCCCTAGCGATACCCGCTCATGGCCCATGGATATATGTAAACCTTAAAGGTAAGTATAGACATGGAGTGGTCGAGCCGTCAGAATACGAGAAGGTTCAGGATAGAATAATAGACGCTCTATACAGCTATACTGATCCTGAGACTGGTAGAAAACCTGTAGCTCTAGCAATCAAGAAGAGGGATGCAATCCTCCTAGGATTGTATGGTGATAGAGTAGGCGATGTAGTATACGCTGTTAAAGATGATTACGGAGAACATCATGGACAGCTACCTACATGTGAATATGGTATAGGATCACTTAAAGGTTTATTGATAATATCAGGTCCGGGTGTGAAGAAAGGTGTAACGTTAGATAGAGTAGTGTATGCAACAGATATAGTACCTACCATATGCTACTTATTAGGGATACCGCCACCAAGAAACGCTGAAGGCTCGATAATATATCAGATATTAGAGGAGGAATCACAGATATCTAAAATGGATAAGCACATATGCGAATATATGGATATGGAATCTCCTAGAAAATGGGCTTCAGGATCGTATCAGGTAGAGAGCTAGGATCGAATAGACGAGTATATCCTGAGGGCAAGTATATATAGCTGATGCTATATGAAGCTAGTGTAGAGGGTTGCTCGGTAGGATTAGAACTAAGATTACGGCTATGATAGTATCTTGGCTTCTCTCCTTACCTACTATATCGTCCACGTTCTGGCTTCCTATGTGGGTAGCTTTATCGATAATATTTCCCACAATATTCAATTATTTTCCAGAATCTCCTGCTCCGCTTAGGATCAATTGGCTTCCACAATGGGTTTTCCGTATACTCTACATACCATGGATACCTTTCATGATAATACCCGGTTCAGAATGGCTTACGGAATACCTTCTATTACCATGGCTATGGACTAATACCCCGGTCATGGTTATCATAATGACTATAAGACCTATACTAACATTCGGAGGCTTCGCTTTCTTCATCGGAAGCTTAGTTCAACTTCTAATATATAGGCGTAGGGGGATTAAGCTCGTAACTTCAGGGTTCTATGGTATAGTGCGGCATCCGCAATATCTAGGAATATTTATATGGACTTTTGGGCATCTGTTGTATGCATTACCTCTATTTCTAAGACCTGCAGATATCATAGCATGGGTAACATTAGTGTACCTATACATACTATTAGCTAGGAGTGAGGAGGAGAATCTCCTAAAGATCTTCGGAGAGAATTATGCGAGATATAAGAAACGTATACCATTCATAGTACCTTTTACACCAGTTAAGTTATCCGAATTCGTATCGAGACTCATTGAACGCTACACACCCAGGGATAGATCGAAGAATATCATCGTTAGAATCATGATATACATAGTAATTATAACGATCATAGGATACCTATCGTATGGTAGGACATATTGCTTCAGAGAGGAACCCCCAATATGAATAACCTGTATGAAGCTCCCGAAATTCTAATAATTAGAAATCTTACATGAATAATCTTATGAACTTGATAATCACTATTATATAGTTTTGTTTTTATATTATTAAGATTGAAGTGGAATAGGCTTATATTTTCCATTTCGGTATCCATAAGTGTACCTTGCCTAAGTGTTTACCAGTGAAGGGTTTACCAACGATTGCTAGTTTACCATTTATATGTATGAGCTTAGCATCATGGCTTCCAACACCTTCATCAACGACATGCGTTTCAAATCTACCGTTGCCCTTATTGACGAATAAGATTACTTGAGGATTTTCGGTAAAATCCATCTCAATAACGCAAATATCGGGTAATCCATCGCCTGTGAAGTCGGTAACGATAAGCGAGTGCGGATCAACCAGATCATCAGCTAGTACATGTTCTCGCCAAAGCTGACGCGGATCCCCCTCAGACTTAAACCATGCAACTCGTCCTTGCCCCTTCCGCCCAAAATATTGGGCATCTCCCTCTGAAAGCACTATTTCAATTCGTCCATCTCCATCAAGATCTGCGGCTTCAACGAGTGTACCAACATATCCCTGCGTAAACTGGAAGCGCTGCCACTCGTCAGAAGCACTATTTTTAGGCTTAAACCAATAATTTCCTGCAACTAACTCTGGTTTGCCATCTCCATCAACATCTGCCCATGCAAGGCCTTCGCCCTCTACATTATGTGCGATAAAACGTACTTGCCATTCTCTATTCGGATCATCATATGGTTCTAGTATCAGTAGAGCTCTCTGCCCTTGATTCCAAGTTATTAGTTTACCCCTACCATCGATGTTCACCCAAATTTGCGTATGAAATTTATTAGCGAACTTTCCAATAACATGCCGTATCCACTTTTGTGATAGTTCAGAAGGCTGCTCCCACCACCAAATATATGGGCTTCGCCAATCCCCGCCTGCAATAAAGTCTAAACGTCCGTCGCCATTAACGTCAGCTAAAACCCCTCCTGCTTCAAGATTTTCCATGTCATCATCGATAATGTGTACATGCCAATCATCAGGTGCACGTTGTTCAAGCCAAATCAGCGGATCCTCCCCCTTCTGTCTACTGCCAATCACAATATCTTCCTTTCCATCATTGTTAATGTCACCTACAACGCAAATAGTCCTATTAAATTGCGGGTTGAGGCATGCGATGACTTTACGCTGCATCTCGTAAGTAACACCCTCAGGAGGATGAATGCCAATCCATTCAGCAGCTTTCTGAAAGAAAGCACGTTTATTTGGTGTATTAATAAGCCAGTTCGTAGGCGGTGATTGAAAACCATCTCGATAATTGTTACGTCCCTGATCATGATAGCCCCAGCTTGCTCCTTCATTTAACGCCGCTTCCATGTTCCGCAAATCTGTGCTGTCTTCATTAAAAACAATAGGTTTAAGCGTCCCCCAAGACTGCAGCTTCCCCCTAACAATACTCACCATTCTTCTGATATTAGTAGCTGTTTGCCCATTTCCATGAAGGAGAATAAAATTAACGGTGTGTAAAACCTCGTCGGGCGGTATAACACCGCCGCAGAAGCTAGTTGAAACTAGCAGCTCCTCGTTACTCAAGTTTTTCGCTAACTGAATCAACTCAATAATGCGAGGTGGTTTAATAATCTCATGTTCATAGCCAGGATGATCGCATTCATTAGCGATTTCTAGAAGGACGTTACGGTAACGATGGTGCATTAACCAGTCGACAATATTCTCAGTTGCACGCTTAACAGCTGCTTCGTTAAGTAACCGCTGATCCTGACCAAAATAGAATAATCCCAGGATTACCACCATACCTAATTTTTGTGCGGCATCTAAAATCCGCTTAAGTCTATCTACCCAAGCGCTTTTTAAATAGCCGTTCTCATCGAATCCGCTCACATGCCAGGGCTGATTGTCGGTAAAGTATTGTGTCCTCGGTCTACCGCACTGCATGTTTATCGTAAAAGCTATAACCCCATAAGCCTTGTAGAGCGGTAATGCTCTAATAAATTCATTAGTATTTCTTTCAGGATCGAAGTCGCTTCCATCAGGGTAACGCCACAATTTTCGAGTTTCAGGATTTTCATCTTCAAAGAGCGCTTGAACCATGCGGGTATTTAGCAGCATACCTATAGCTCTTGGATTAACATTCGGTACTTCAGCGTAAGTAGGTCTTCCATTCAGAAGAAAACTCTCACCTCTTACAGATACAACCGTCATGCCGATGATAACCTCTACGATACGTTTTATAAAGTTTTCTAAGACTTTCATAGTATCAATATTATAAGTGAAGTTTATGAAGATTATAAAGTTAAAGCAATCTTTTGTTTTATTCCTAAGGAACAATAATTAAATTGAGAATGAAGTTATATATAATCGAAGCTTCATAAAATTATGTTATGAATTAAAAATATTAAAGTCATAGGCTGATCATACTAATGCATTATTGAAGAAACGGATGAAATATCTGCCATAAGGTGCTCAGTGAAACTCAATAAATAACATTGTAATTTATGTTAATGCAAGTTGGCTTAAAATTCATTGAGGAAATAAAGCGGAAGCTCAAATATAGGGTCGTTCATTAATTTATCAGTTTTCCAACAACTTTCGTATAATTGCATTCCAATATATCTTAGAGTCTTTATTTATATATTTAAACTCTTCCTATCGCACCTAAAAGATCTTACTGCATAAATGTCAGAGTTAGGATTGGAAATACAATTACTACTACCATGTAAATTTTTCGAATGCTTGATATATTACCGCCCCCTCAGCATCGCGTGGTGGTGGGACGCCTAGAATGTAGCATATGGTCGGCGTTATATCTGTAAGCCATACTGTTCTTTCAAGTATGAGCCCTTTACGTAGATCAGGTCCTTTCATAGCTAGAAAACATCCATTGGAACTTATACCCCAACGTGCTGTTGAAAGAGTATCTCCGTGAACACTTCCGTATGGTTCTTTAAATGTAAATACTATATCCCCTATCTTTTTATATGTCGGATCTCCATATAAACCTATATATCGTGCATCTTCCTTACGTAAGACTAAATTATACGGATGTAATCCTGTACGCTTATCAATATAGCTATGTAGAGTCGCTATAATTTCATCTCGTATTTTTTCGTATTCCTCTGGAGGTACTATTCCATATGGTTCCCTTCCCTTCAAGTTTACGTTGATAAATATGGCATTCTGAACGTAAGCCTTAGTTCTACTCCAATCTATTGTTCCATCTCTGTTACGAGTGAGTAATCCAGCTTCTTCTAATACATCGTTAGTATCTATTCTGAGATATCCAGGGAGTCCGCCATGATCTGAAACTACTATAAGCGTAGTGTTTTCATCTGCCCACTCTAATAACTCACCTAGCATCCTATCTACACTTTTATAGAGCCTTTCAATAAAATCTAAATACTTCTTACGTAGTTCAACAGGGGCTCCGAAAGATGGATCTGCGACAGCTAGAGCATGATGGTTGGCGCAATCTATACAGTGTACTTGCATCATGCATAAATTCCACTCAACCTTTGAGGAAAGGTATTTAAGCGCTCTTACAAGCCATCTATGCTGATATTCGGCGAGTTCTTCCATCACATCAACGCTAAACCAGGCTTTCATCCAATCGTGTCCAAGCCCTTCCCAACCTATATCTGTAATAAACGGACCTACATTCTCGTAGAGTTCGCGTCCTACCGATTTAGGTACTGCATAATTATCGATATCGATTATTTGAGTAGCATAGATCCCGACTACCTTAGCATCAGAAGAAAGCTTTTCAAGTTTAAATCGAAGAGCACCTTGTCTTATTCCTTCTATTGTCTCAAAATCCTCACATATCCACTTAGACCATTCTCCAACAGAAAGATCTGCTAGCACATTCCTCCCTTCAGGATCATTTGAAATGAGAACTTTGTCGTACTTCTCTCCATTGGAGGAGTATATTCGGATATAAAACTCTTTACCCGGTGGACGAAGTTTACATACTGGAGTACTTAGGCTAACTCCTTTAGGAGTCTCAATCGAATCTGAGACTCCATAAAGCTTACTCTTCTCATCAAGTTCTGTAAATACCTCTCCTTCTATCCCCCTAGCTTCAAAACGAAGAATTCCTCTTAATACAGGCTTTCCATTTCTTTTCTCATCTAAGACTTCAAGTTGTAGCTCCGTACCTCTAGGTTCGATAGTAGAAAAGTAGTGTGCTCCATCTATCTGGTGGACGCACGGTCTAACATGGCAACCGCATATCTGAATACCCCTTCTCATAGTGGGTGGCCATGATGCAGGATACTTAAGCAAAATACATGTCCCTCCTTCTCTTTCGACAGCATCCCATATAAATTCGGCTTTGCACTCCTTAGAGGTATATCCCGCAACCCATCTACCGTATGTTTCTGGAAGTTTGAATACTTGGAACGACATTACCTGATGAGTTCCGTTCCAAGCTCCTGTTGCTATCGTAGTCCAATTCTCAGGTGTAGATGTAGGAATTGATGAAAGACAATATGGTGCATATACCCCTTCTTTTAATAGCTTTTCAAAAGCAGGTAGCTTTCCTTCATTAATCATCCTCTCTATGAAAACTGGGCTTGCTCCATCTACTCCTAAAACAATAACTTTTCTATCCTTCTTCACAACTGTATCTTTATTCAAAGTTTAATATAAATCTTACTTTCCACTAAAAGCTATTCTCTCTTGGAAACCGATTTTCTCGCTTTTATCGATTCTCCATTAGTCTTAATAATTCTCATTTACTTTAGTTATAGTTGATCTTACCGAGTAATTAGAGTTAAGGAAGATAGGTTGAAAAGGGTGGTCCTCAAGATTATAGTGATAGTGGCTATAATTCTCTAATTCTCTCGTAATACACTTATATCGTATGGT
>Ga0105154_1000964_pt1 | contig 11970 bp, 13 predicted proteins | sample SSWtaG_FD_89672 | JGI IMG/M metagenome (GOLD analysis project Ga0105154, IMG submission 89672) | Hot spring microbial communities from Sandy's Spring West, USA to study Microbial Dark Matter (Phase II) - SSWsed_matched | ecosystem: Environmental > Aquatic > Thermal springs > Hot (42-90C) >... | reverse complement strand
GAGTGGGGGTGGGGAAGTAGAGGGCCGTCCGCCGCAGGACCCGCGCGGTCACCGCCACGTCCAGCCGGGGATACTCGGTGCGATAAGCCCGCAAGGTGGGAATGGGGACCAGGAAGTTGAGAAGCGCCCTCAGGAGATTCACCCGCGTCTCCTGCTGGATGGCCTGCTGGAGCGCCGACCGGGCGTGCGCCACCAAAGCCCTGTCGACCTCCTCCACCAGGCGCTGGAACTCCCCGGGGGATAGCGTCGGGGCCGTGATCCAGTAGGGCTTGAGGAGATCTCGAGCGGAGACCCGGTAGCCGACGCAAAGAAAACCCGCCGCGGTCCTCTTCTCTTTGTAGGCCACCCCCGACCCCGTGGGGACCGCCTGAAGATACGGGACGGTCGCGCTGATCACCACGCCGATGGCCCCCTCGCCGGTTTCGGGATCTTGGAAAAGGGGGGTGGCGTTGTTGAGACACTCCTGGAGGATCTGGGCCATGAAGCTCCGATCGCTCCTCGCCTGGAAAGGGTCGTAGATCGCCACAGGCGGGCCGGTGACTTGAGCGGCGCTAAGGTAAAGCGCCACGCCTGCGAACTCCTGGCTCTGGATGGCGCGCATCACGTCGTAGGGGCTCCACTGCCCGGGCGGCTCAGGCATGGGGGAGACGGACTGGATGGGCGGCGGGAGGATGGGGATGTAGACGATCTCCCCGCCGGCGTCCCGGGTCAGAAGCTCGCCGACCATGTAGTTTGGGTTCGGCGAGCCCCCCTCCAGGGCCGTCACATAGCCCTCCTCGTCCCAACAGCGGGTTTGGCCCATCCATGCCGAGGTGACGCCGCACCCTTCTGCCTCGTTTGCGGAGTGGGGATTGAGAACGAGGCCCAAAAGGAGGGGCATGGAGACCAGAAGGGCCACGATCCCCGAGATCGCCACCAAGACCACCGCCACCTTCGCCAGGAGGATCAGGAGGCCGCTGGAAAGCAGAAGGCGGAGAAGATAGCGCCGAAGCAGAAGACGGATCATGACATCTTCCTCCCGTTTCCGCTCACCCAGCGCCAAGCCGCCAGCGTGGTTGAGGCCATCCGCCCCCCGGCGGCCTGGATCAGGGGCGGGGTCCGCCCCAAAAGCCTCTGGGCGCTTTCCTGCGCCGCGCGATAAGCTCGTCCGGCCATTGCGGAGGCCTCAGGGGAAGCGCGTTCGGCGGCGTGGTAGATCACCCGGATGGAGAGGAGCGCGATCAACAGCGTGATGAGGGCGGTGAAGAACGACCGCGCCAGCATGGCCGCGCACGGGCTCTCCCCGCCGGCAAGGGCGCAGGAAACCTGTGGGGGATCCTGTCCCAACTGCCGATAGACGCCCTCCAAGGCCGCCGCCGTCCGCTGCCCGGAGGCCCGCAGCAGCCCATAGTTGGTGGAGGCGGCGGCCCGGGCGGTGGCGTAGAAGGCGTCCGTCGCCTGCCGCTGGCTCGCCGCCAGAAGGCCTCCCGCAAGCGCCAAGACCACGCTCACGGTCAGGGACCAGCGAAGGATCTTTCCGATCGGGCTCAGGCCGATCATCCGATCGGCGATTTGGGCCATGCGCTGAATGTCCTCGTCCTTCGCGCCGTTGGCCGGCGCAGAGGCAAAACCAACCAAGACGGCCAAATGCAGCGTCAGGCTGAAGAAGGCCATGGTCAGACGGTGGAGGATGGTGAGGAGGGCGATGAGCACGAACTGGACGCAATAGAGGGCCGCCGCCAGGCCGGCCACAAAGGCGTCGAGGTAGGAGACCACGTTGGCGACCATCAGGACGGACGTGAGCTCGAACATGACGAAGATGTTCGTCCCGATGACGCCCAGGAACATTTGGGTGTCCTCAATAAACCGCCTGGCTGGCGCGGAGATCCCTCCAAGGATGGCGATGACAATGTTCGCCATCGCGACCGAAAAGGCCAGGCCGATGGGGGCCATGAGAACCGCCATCCCCACCCGGCGCAAGCGCTCCCATGTGCCCAAAGCGGGCTCGCGGGCGTAGACCAAGGAAGACAGAATCCCGTGCATCAGAAGCGCCGAGATCCCGACAAGCCGCCCGAGCTGAACGACATTTCCCTCCACGCGCAGAAGCTCCGCGTTTTGGGAAAGGGCCACATAAGGCGGGTCGATGGGCGGCCAGATTCGGTCGGTCACCAAGAAGATCACGCCCATCCCCATGGCGATCAGGCTGGTGACGGTGAGGATGAGCATCAAGATAAGCATCGTCGTCAACCGGGCAACGATGCCTACAACGGCGTCAAGAATCAGAGAGCCCATCGCACAACCCCTCCCGCGCTGTTCCAAGGGAAGCGGAAGGCCTCCGAAACCTCCTCCTGCTTGTAAGCGAAATACAGGAGAGCATGGGGATAGGGGAACGGGTCGTCCGGAACCCCGTCAAGGAACATCACCAACCCATCCTTAGGGGCCTTCAGGACCTCGCAGAAGACCCGCCCGCGATGCCCGGCCAACCTCCGGACAAACAGACGAGCCCTCATCTCCTGCGCCCGGCTGTTGCTCCACCGCGCCTCAACGTCGACACACAGATTCGTCTCGTCGGCGGAACAGCTAATGACGACCCGGGGCTGGAGCTCGCGGCGGATCTCCGCGGAGAACTCCCCCTCGAAGCAGACGAAGAGAGCGCGGCGCTCTTCATTCACATCCACCTCCGCGCGCTGGACGCCGTGCGGCAGACGACATTCGATGCCCCCGGACGGCCATTCGCCCGGCGGAACGAGGACCGTCACCGTGGGTTTCTCGCCCTCAGCCTCTGGCAGGCCAGCGTCGATGATGGCGCAGGGCCAGAGGCGCTGGCCCAGAAGACCATTCTTGAGCACCCAAAGATCTTTGGCCTTTTGTTTGTCAAGCGCGCCGACCGATGCTTCGATGTGAGGATCGACAACAACCTCGGCCCCGCGGGAGAAGATGACAGCCCGTCCGCTCATCTCTGTCCTCCTTTCCACCCATCTACGGCAAAGGGAAGGTCGTGAGGCAGACGCGTTCCTCGTGACAAATGCGCCTCTTTCGGTTCCGCGTCCGAGGGGCGTGGTCACGGAAAAAACGGGGCGGCCGGAGTCGTCCTTCCGGGAGGAGATGAGGCGGATCCCCGCATGCATCCCGCCGCGGAAGGGCAGAGGCCGCACCCCACCCCATTGCCCCTTCGCGCCCATGCCTCCATGTAGACGGAGGGCCAGGGGGAAGGATTCTCCTTCAGTTCTTTCGTCAGCAGCGCGCTCGCCTCGAGCCCGCTAAATCATTTCGCGCCTCCAGCAGGAGGGATGCTCTCCTCGCTGCTGGCCAGCACATTCTTGGCTATGACCTCCTTCAAGAAGAACCGAAGCGCCTCAACCATCCCGGAATCCGGGGCGATGGGAAGCCGCTCTTTCTTTGTTGCCTCCCCCTCCTGCCAGGCCCTGCACGTCAGCATCCAGCCATTCTCGCGGCGCACGAGGGTTGCGACGAAGATGGCGACGAGCCTCCTCGTGTCAATAACGGCGGCCGCGAGATCGTCCTCTTTCCCGAGGACGATCAAATACAGATCCTCGTCGGCCTCCGGAAGGACTTTGAGCAACTCCTCAATCGTCCCCGGCGGCAAGGGGCTCGCTAAGGCCCACATTGTTGACATCGGATGGGTGGAGAACGCCCAAAAGCTGCCGTCTGGGGAGGTGACCGCCCGGAACTCCGGAAGCGCGTCGCCTGAATCTAGGGCCGCCTTGAGGCTATCAAGGGCAAAAAAGATCTGTTCAAGGGCTCCCACGGCTCCTCCTTATGGACCACAAATGGGGATGGCATTGGCTCCCAGGGCGGCGGCGATGATGGTGTTGGCGACCTGAACAAAGCCGGAGACCACCACCATGAAAACGCCGCTTAACAGACTCCCCAGGGCGGTGACGACGCTGGCGATGGCCCCGGACTGCTGCTGGCTGCCGGCGGCGAGGATCGCGCCGATTAAGACCAGGCCGAGCCCAACGGTGAGGGCCGACATCCCGGCGTGACCCTCATATTCAGGGCCGTATTCGGACCGATCGTATCCCCACCCTCCCATGCGGCCGCCACGGCCATACCGCCACCCCCCGATGCGAAGCGTGTAGATCACGCTTCGTATCGTGCTGGTGATGGCGGAGAAGGCCTCGCCAAAGGCCCGTCCGAACATCTGGATGATGGCGTAGCCCATATAGGCCACACCGGCGATCGCCATTACCAGGCCCACCACGTAGGCGTTTTCGGGCAAAAGCAGAAGCCCCAAAACGCCATTGCGAATCGTGCAGGGGTCCGTGAGAAAGGACCGGACGATGGCATACAGGTCTCGCCCCTGTTCGGCGTGGGCAGGCGAATACATCAAGAAGGCGGCGAAGAGCCCGTATATGTATACCAAAAGCGAGCGCATGATCTCATATACCACCTGCATGGCAGCCTCCCAGAAAAAGGGTTTCTGGCGGCCTTGGGGCCGGCTCGCTAATCATACTACTCAGATCACCACCTCCCGCTCCCCGGGGTGTCCGAGGTGGGCCAGGACCAGCTCCGGATCTGAAACCGGCACCAGCCCCTCCACCTTCCATAGGCCTCCAGACGGGCTGGGCGGGATAAAGATCATGGTGCGGACGCCGCCCGGGGAGACCTCCTGCCAGACGGAAAAGGCGGGGATCCCTCGTTCAAGAAGGTCCGCCGTCACCTGCTCGGCGCTGGCGTCGGGCGCCAGCTGATACGCCGCCCACCAACCGCCCCCCAGGCTCTTGGGGGCCTGGATCAGGACAACGGTCTGTCCGTCGGCCTCCGCCAGGGCATAGCGGAGGGCATACTGACGAGGGTCCAGAAGTCGCCGCAGGGGATCGAAGATCCTCGCCACAACCTTCCCCAGCCACTTGATCATGCGCATCCCCTCAGGTAACAAATCGCCCGCCACGCCGCCCTGAGCACCCGACGCAAGACGTCCATGCGGGACGGGTCAAGATTCGCGCTGCAAACCGGCCCGCCGGCGCTGTTGCAGTAGGACGGAACCGGACCTGGAAGGACCGGCTCGCATCCCCAGCCCGGTATGGCCTTGTCTTGCATCCGGCACGGGCCCTGATAGGAGCGGGCCTCGACAACGACCGACCCCTCCACCAATGGCATGCCGGGGTAGAACTCCCCCACGGGCCGACCGGTCCAGGCGGCGAACAGCGTCGCCGTCCCCAGCGCGTAGCCTCCGATGGCGGGAAGCGGATGCCGGGCCCATTCCTCCAGCAGCCGCCAGTCCGGCTCGCGAGGGGTCGGCCCGCCCCAGGCCAGCTCCGGAAAGAGCAGGAAGAGGGGGTCGAAAGAGCGAGCGTAGACCCAACTGATGTAAATCCCTCCCCACTCGCTCACCCCGCGATCGCTTCCGAGCCGCGGGAAAATGAAGCGCCGCCTCCCCTGTTGGCTCTGGAGGGCCCGCAGGAGCTCCCTGGCCTTGTCCCCATCCAGGGCGACGGCCTGGTAGTGGCAGTGGAGGGCGACGCTTCCGGCGTAGCCCGTCTCGCAAGGCAGCATGTATCCGCCCGCGGGGATGTAGGCGTCGATGTTCCCTCCGTCCAAAGGCAGATGCCCCTCCGCTCCGGTCTCGGCCCAGGCCCGAACCCGGGCGACGGCCGATCCGGGGGTGTCCGTCACCACGTGGAGGCCGCCGAACAGCAGGGCGCAGTCCTCCTCTGGGGAGACCCTCCCCTCCAGAAGGTTCCGAAGGTCCCGGGCTAGGGCGATCCCGCCCCGGGGATACGGCTCCACCACCGCCTCCCGGGAGGCGTTGCAGGGCATCATCCCCAAGGCCCAGCCGGGATAGATGATCGCCGGCATCAGGGGGACAGGGGTCCAGATTGTCAGTTGGGCGTCGCGTCCGACATCGCTCCGGCGCGCCACCGAGGTATCCAAGCCTTCGTGGAAAATCTTCCCGCTGAAGTATTCGCGGGAGTAGCCGTAATAGGCCGTGATCCGTCGGATGGGCGGGTCGGGGCGGATGTCTTGGATCAGGCGGACGATGAAGCCGGGGATGGCCCGCAGCTGCTCCTCGACCTGCTGGCGAGACTCCAGGAGCTCCGCCAGCCGGATCCCGTGGAAGAAGTAGCACTCCAAGGGATAGATTTGGGGATCCGTAAGCCCCGTCGCCACCATCCCCCGGGCGCCGAAGGCCAGGCCGGTGATGGGAGAGGAGGCCTGGATGTCCGCGTCCTCCAGCCGGAGATACGGGTCCCGGGGGACGGACTGCAGGCGGGGAAGGCAGTAGGAATACGGGAACGTCGCCAGGTGAACGGAGAAGGGATGCGGATCGGTCTCCTCCCGCATGAGGATGTCCATGGTCTCCCCCGCCGGCCCCATCCCGAAGTTCTGCCCCATGCAGGCGGGAGCGCCAGGGATGCAGTCCGAGGACGTCACGGTCAGCCCCTGGGCGGCGATGACTAGGTCCTCGCAGACGTAGACATCCAGGGCCCGGCCCTCCACGACCCGGGTCTCCGGCCGGCAGGCGGCCTGGGGGGAAGGCGAAAGAAGAAAGAGAAGGAGCGCCACAAACCAGGGCGGCGTCACGGCATCCCCCCGAACTCCTCTCCGAGGGCGCGGCGGCACATCTCGAAGGGCCAGCGCAGCTCCACCAGCCGCCGCGTCTCCTCGTCGTGGATTTGGAGAAGCAGAAAGGCGTTCCACTCTATCCGGACCCGGCTCGCCTCCTCCAGGCTGGGGTAGCCCCAGAGCAAGTAGAGATCAAGAAGCAAATAGCACGTCAGCCCGGGGGCGCATTCGTGGGTCGCGTAGAGGTCCGGCGCGTAGGGGTCGTCGGGCGGATAGGGCGTGGGGGTGGGGAGAGGCTTTCCGTCCACCAAGCCAACCCAAGGACGGCAGTAAGCGACCGCGCCGCGCCGAAGGGTCCCCGATTCCCACATCCGCCGGGCGTAGAAGATGGCCTCCCCCTGCGTCTCGAAGACGCACATATCATCCCCGTCCCGGCACTCCCGATAGTCAGGAAGCCAGGCCCCCCGCGCCCGCAGCCGCTCCGCCAAAGAGCCGGCCGGCCGCCATACCACCCGGGCCAGGGGGTGCGACTGCAGGTGATAAGGAAGACGGCGGACAACCTCCGGATCCATCCCCTCCAACGGCGTGGGGGTGGGCTCGGGGGGCTTCGAGGCCAGAGTGGGCGTGGGCGTCGTTTGGGGCGTGGGCGTAAGCATCAGATAGGCCCCCGAAAGCCCCACGGCTGGACGGTGGGGGATCTCCCACTCCTCCGCCTCGCCCCAGAGGGCGGAGACCACAAATCCGAGGACCAGCCCCAGAAGGGGCGCCGTGGCCCAAAGGGCCTTCTGGATCGTTCGGATCATTAACGGCTCCTGTCAGCAGGATCTACCCTCAATCATAATTTTCTCCGACTCGGGGCCGTTTCCGGGCCTTCTAAAGAGCGACGGGGCGCGGCGGGCGTCCCTACGCCGCCCGCCCGATGGACGGAGCGGTTCGGGAGCGCCCAACCAGCGCCCCGTTGCGTCCGAAACCGGGAAGCCATTCCCGTGTCACATTCTACCCCGAACCGGCCTATAATGTCCATGCGCTCCATGGCGCCTCTCCTCTCCGCCCGCGCCCCGGACGAGATCGGGGGCGCGGGCTTTTTCTGCGGACCATTTCGGAGACGCGAAGTCGTCCTCCGTTTTGCCTGCGGGCCTGGGCGGCGATGGCGTCGAGGAAGAAGACGTCGAGGTCCATCAGCGCGGCGACGGTGTTGAGAAGCGCCGCCGCCCACAATCCCCTCGACCGACCAGATCACAACCCCATCTGGGCGCGGCGCCGGATCCGGCAGGCTCTCCTCCCGCCAGTTGCCGTGACGAGCGAAAACCGGCCGGTCAGGCTAAAATTCGTATCGATCACAAAACACTCAGGAGGAACCGATGAAGAAGCGCCCCGTCCATCGGAACCCCAACCCGGACGATCTCGCGTCGCCCTCCAAGCCCCGGCCCACATCGCGGCCCGCGATCCCGGAGGACGCCGTGCTGGTATGGGACGTCCAGGCGGCCCTCTCCGGCTCCGTCCCGCCGGAGCTTTCCGGACGTCGCTCCTTCGCCATCATCGCCGACGGGGGATTCGCCATCCTGAACTCCCGCTTCCAAGATCTCCTCACGGCGATCGTCGAAGGAGCAAAGCGGCTGAAGGTCTATGCCGCCGTGGTTCCCTTGTATCACCCCGAGCTGGCCAAGATGAAGCCGGATCAGCGCGTGGAGGTTGCCATTCAGGCCGGCGTCCCGGAGGCCCCGGCCCGCGCCCTGGCAGAGGAGGAGGCGGCCGATCAAGTTTTCTGCACCCTCTTCGCGATATGGGAGCTCGAACAGGCCTCGCATCTACAGGTCCTCATCAGCGCGGACCCGAGGTGGCCCGAAGGGAGGGCGCTGTGGTTCTGCCGGAACGTTCTGGCGCCGGACCACCTGCGCCACCGGACCTGGGCGGTGGTGGGAGGGGGATGGGAGAAGGCGGCAAAACGGGCCGGATTCTTCTTCCGGCCGGAGTAAAAGCGAGGGGGCGGATGGGAGGCTCCATCCGCCCCCTTCGCCGCCCTTACCGCCGCTTGCGAGCGGCACGGGCGTTGCGGGCGCGGGAGCGCTTCGGGGCCCGGCGCCCCTTGGTCTTGTTGGCGGACTTGGTGGTCCGCTTGGCCTGGCGCCCCTTGCCCTTGGCGGTCTTGGTGGCCCGCTTGTTCTGACGCCCTTCGCCGGCCCGCTTGGTCTGGCGGGTGGTCCGGCGGAAGTCGGGCGCGGACTCGAACACGGGCTCAGCGGTCTCGGTGAGCTCGAGAACCATCTCAACCTCCTCTTCTCTAAAGGATCGAGAACATTTTAGCACGGAGCTGGCGAAATGAAGGTGCAAGCATCCAAAGAGCGCCTGCTTGTTCTGCGACTTCACCCTCCGGCCCTGCTGAGGGTCAGAGGATACGCCATCAATCGCCTGCGCGTCCTGCTTTATGGGCCAGGCGGTTCCGGGAAAAGCACCCTGGCCCACGCCTGGCTCCACTATGCGGAGCGGTCGGAGGGGACGGTCCGCGTGGACGGAAAAGACGTGCCCTTCCGGTTTGTTCCCGTCGGGCTGCTCCTGGAAAGCGCGGCGCGGATGCATTCCTACGACGAGTGCGTCGAGAAGGGCATCTGCCCGCTGGTGCTTCCGATCCAGCCGGAGGGAGGAGGAAACGTCCAGGAGGCAGCCATCGCCCTGACGCGCAAGAAGATCGAGGCGGCGAGGTCCCAGGCGAAGGCGAGCGAGATCCTCATCCCCTTCGTGGTCGTGGACAGCGCCGCCTATCTCGTGCAGGGGTCCGGGCAACTCGCAGACCGCTGGCGGGGGGTGAGCGGCTTCCTGGACGGCCTCGACGCCCTTTCCCCGTATAGCGTGCTGCTGATGATCGCCCAAGAGCGCGCGCCGATGCACAGCCCCGGGCCGTTTCCAAAATCCCGCCCCTCGGTCGCCGAAAGCCTGATGCACAACTTTCACATCAAGGTCCGGATGACCCGGACCGGCGCGGAAGCCGAAACCTTCCGCCTCTCGGTCGACCGCGTCAGCCTGGCCGCCCAGAGCTGGCCTTCCTCCCCCATCGAGGTAACCCGCGCCAGCATCGCGGCCCTCATCCCGCCCCCTGGTCGGGAACGGGAGGAGCCGGGGCAGACGAAAGGGAAAAAGGGCGGCGGGTCGCAGAAAGCAGAGCCCATCATCCAAGTGGAATTCGGCGGATGGGTAGAGGTCTATGTCCCGCAATAACCGCCTCGAGTGGAAACTGGCGGAGCGGATTGTTGCCTTCCTCCTGCGCCAAGAGGGCGCGGAGGTTCGGCTCACCCCCGGATCGGGGAGCGGCCGCCGACGGCTGGACCTGGAGGTGATCCGCGAGGGGAAGGTGGTCCTCCGTGTGGAGGTCAAGTCGTCGAACTCCAGCGACCCCCGCCGCGTCGCCCAGCGGGCCCGGAAAGCCTTGGGACGTTATCATCCTGTCGACGCGCCCCTGGCCGCCGTCTGGGTCGCCATCGCCGAAAAGGGGTGGCGGGTCCACTCCGCATCCTGCTCTGGCGAATGCGCCGAGCGCGAGATCGCCATCCTTGCGGGCAGCCAGGAGATCAGCCTCCTGGCGGGAGAATGTCTTAAGAATCTCGAGCGCGAAGGAGATCGACATGCTTGAGTTCAGGTTCGGGCAATTCGCCCTCAAACGCCTCGCCCATGCCGCCAACGGATGACGGACGCGGAAGTCTTTCGGGAGATCCTCCGAACGCGCAACGCTTTGGATTAAGCCCAACCCCAAACGCCAACTGCGGGAGGCTGAGATGTTCGAGAAAGAGCGGATCTTCGGCGAGGTGGATATCTGGCACTCCTTCCCATCGGAGTGGCCGCTCTTGGCGAAAAGGCGCAGCGGGGAGCCGGGGCATTACATCGTCTTTGATGTTGAGGCTGGCGAGGATGACGGCGAATACAACGGGTCTGTCCCAGTGCGCTTCCCGACCATTGGCCGCCTGCGAGCAAAAGGGGACAGGGTGAGGGTCGTCACCTGGAAAGGGTTCGCGGAAAACGACGTCCTCTACACCTGGCGCCTGTTCGAGGTCCCGAGCGGCGCTCTGCCGGTGGTCCTCTCGACCCGGGAGAGCGAGGCGCAATGCTGCCACCCGAGCTGCGCCTCCGGTCGCTACGGCGGAGCTGACATCATCCCAGTCCGCTGGGAGGGGCTGCCGGAGGGCCGGGAGGGCGCGCTGGTATACCACATCGGCGCTGCCGTGCTGGCGTTTCCGGAATCCAAGGGGCAGCGTCCGAACGCGTGGTTTATGGTCGTGCTGCTTGACGGCTACGACTGGCGTCAGCTCCCGTTCGATATCCAAGGCCCTCCCTTGTCCGTCTCGTTGGTGACCTTTTGAGCCGTCGCAAGGGTCGGTCTACGAGCCACGAGTCGAGGAGGCAGGAAGCAGCGAGTCGTTTGTTTCGCTCTTCGAGATGAAGCGCTATGGAACGGAGGTTGACATGCTTGAGCGATGGCGGTTTGATCTCAAGGTCCGCGTGCCTCCGGCCTGGCCAGAGGCCGGTCCAGAGACAGATACGGTGACGGCCTTCTTGGTCCGCTATCCGAACAACCCGCATCTCCACGCCTTCCTCTACGCGAGCCCGCGCCTGCTCAAGATCGACATCCCCGCCCCCAACGCGCTTCTCGACTACGCCATGGCGCGGTCGGCCATCCGGCGCGCCGAGCGGGCTCTGGAGGCGGCAAAGGAGGGGATCGTCGAGTTCATCCGCCAGGCGGGGTCCCCGAGCGCCGAGAAGGTCGTGCACATTCGAAAGGATGACCGGGAGGACGCGCCGCGCGTGACCCTCTTCCGCCGGAAGACACGGGCGGCCGCGCGGGTGGTCCGGCCGGCGAGGCGCCTGTCCATCCAAACCGTGCCCGAGGGTCAGGAGCCCCAGGTCCCCTCCCCGCCGTCCAAATGGACAGCCATCTTGGCCAAGACCAAGAAGGGGAGGGAGAAATGGGAGATCCTGTCGCCGGACCTTTACGAGTTCTTGGTCTCAAACCACCTGGCCCGCTTAGAAGCCGAAAGGCAAGCCGAAGAGGCCTACAGGGTCCTCAAGAGCCAAACCGGCGAGTTCGAGCGGGGAATCCAAGCGCTTCGAGAATGGGCGGGAACAGCCCGGTTCGTCGTCCAGAAACACGGCTGGGAAGAGACGGGCTGGCGGGATGCCCTGGCCCAGGCCGCGGAGATCCAAGAGTCCAACAAGGGACTGTTGGTCATCTCCGGCTTGGCGATCCCCCTGCTCTTGTCGGGCCTAAGGCACTGGGCCCTGGTCGCCGTCTATGAGATGCCAGGCGGCATTTTCAGCGCCTCCGAAAGCGAAGGGTGGTCATTCCGCTTCCCCCGCGAGGGATAAGACCCGCCGTCAAACCGAAAGGGGCCGGACGGGCTCCGCCGTCCGGCCCCTTTGTTTCGGACACCCCCTCGCCTCAACCCCCCATCCGCAGCCCATCCCACGCGCAGG
>Ga0105154_1000962_pt1 | contig 11983 bp, 6 predicted proteins | sample SSWtaG_FD_89672 | JGI IMG/M metagenome (GOLD analysis project Ga0105154, IMG submission 89672) | Hot spring microbial communities from Sandy's Spring West, USA to study Microbial Dark Matter (Phase II) - SSWsed_matched | ecosystem: Environmental > Aquatic > Thermal springs > Hot (42-90C) >... | reverse complement strand
GCACATTCAATTAAAGCAGACAAACATATAATAGTGGAGGTACTTGCCGCAGGCAGCGGATGGTATAATTGGGGAAGCTACCTAATAGAACCACTAGACATAGACGCAACATTTGAAATCCCAGAGAACCTGTTAAGTAAGGGAGCCGATTACACAAACTATATTATTGCCGGGTCGGTTATTGCTCTTATAATAGTTGCAGTGGCTCTAATACTTAGAGCAAAACGGCGAGCAAAACATATCTCAAAGTAAATCCTAAATAACTTCCCTTTATCAATTGTTAAGGATTTTAATAGAATTCTCTTATGTGGAAGGCTTATCCTCATGGTGTACTAACTTCCAAACTTTTAAAGCATTATCTTCCAAAGAAAAATATTTAATTATTTTTCTTCACTTCATAAAAATAAGGGGATGCTAACAAAAAGTTTTTAGGTTTAAGATATTCCTAAGTAATTGCGTCAGGAAATAGGCCGGACCGCTGTGTCGAAAAAGAGAATTACAAATATGATGAAAGAAGCGCTCCCTGAATGCCCATTCTGCGGTTCTAAGTTAGGTTACGAGGTTACAAGTGTTATAAAAGGACATGTTCAATGCAAATCATGCGGAGCCGAATGGTCTTCTAAAGATTTTCTATTCTTTAACAGAATTTCAAAGTTAAGGGTCAATGAATTGCCAAAGGGCGCGCACTCCTATAATGTTAAGAGATATTTAATAAGACGCTACGAGAATATTCATTGTCCTTCTGGAGGGCATTATATGAAACTGAGCATTTACGTGTACGAGTTAGATTAGGCGCGTTAACAGAGTTTCTGATGACTTTCATACTGGTGTTCATCATTCTTCTTCCAAACTTCACCACGCACGATATAGGTTGGGATGAGCCTGTATATGTTTTTGCTGGTCGCGCCTACATCATTGCTTTAACTGAGAGAAATTTTTTGGTGATGTTTGGCAATGGAATCATGAGTACCCACCATTAGCAAAATATATTTACGGCATCTTTTCCCCTATGTTTAACCCCATATCTGGGGAACCCCTATTTTAGCGCAAGAATAGCAACCTTAATGATGTCAGCTTTAACCGCAACACTAGTTTACATGTTTTCTAAGAGAATTTTTGGAAAAGTTGTCGGTATATTCTCTACAACCCTACTTATTTCAACGCCATTTTATTATGGCATGTCTAGATATGTGAGTCTCGATCTTCCAGCAACATCCTTTATTTGCGCGTACCTTTTTCTCTTTTATTTGGGCATTAAACATGAGAAAGCCACGTTAATTCTTTTATCATCAGTATTCTTTGGTTTAGCTAGATCAGTTAAAGTTTCAGGTTTTATAGGCTTATTTATCTTAGTTCTCTGGTTTATAATTGTTTTTAAGCACAAAACCTTCGAAATGCTGACTTATTATTATAGGAAGAGAAGAGACATTTTTAGGTTTAATTTTTATCCCATTCTCGGAATTATTATCTTCATATCATTGTGGCCTTGGCTATGGTCTCATACGGTTGATAAGCTTATTGGATCTGATGGCGTTTTAACGTACGCAGCACGTTTTAAAGCTTGGGGACATGAAGAGTTTTTGAAGAAAGGGTTATATGGCATCCACCACTCTACTATTACTTGGCTGTTAAAACGCCCATACCAGCTTTAATCTCTCTTATCATGGGATTCCTTCAGATAATTAATCCAGAACCGCTGCGGCAATCCTTTGGTTTATTATACCCCTCATATTGCAAACTTATCAAAAACCATGATGTTTTAAGGCCTGTGTTAATGATTTTTCCGCCAATGGCTATTTTATCGTCTCTAGGCGCTTACCATACATTTCGGTGAATCTCTTGGAGAATTCACCAAATAGAATGGTTAAATAATAAATATCGTAAAGAGAAAAGATTTCGGATTTACCCATAGTAACGTTAATGGTTCTGATAGTAGTTATTCCCTCAATTCTAGCAATATTGGAAGTTAGCCCATATGAGATAGTGTACTTTAATGAGTTAGCTGGCGATAGTGACAAGATAATTATCAACTTTTGAATCCTCCTCTTGGGCTGAAGGACTTGGTGGGGCCGTTGATTACGTCAACAAGTTTGCCTCTTACGGCTCAACAATCTCAATTATAGGTGAGATGGAAGCATTCAATCAATTTCACAGAGAAGACTTAAAAATTGTCGGATATGTAACCACCTAGTGAACTTAAATCACTTAATGTAGAATATGTCGTTTTTCAGGGTTTTTATCTCCAGCATTTTGTTTGGGAGAACCGAACAGCATGGTTCTCCATCTTCAGCCCCAGATTTATGGAATTATCTACAAGAGAAAGATGTGTTAGTCCATATAGTTATGACTAGAAAAACCCCACTGGTATGGATATTTAAGGTGAAAAGTTAAGTCTACATTTCTTATTGCATACAGAAAAAGATTAAAAAGAAAGATAAAAAGAGTATTTTAGGCTCTGACATCGACTAATATGCGCCAAAGATTACGAATCTTGTAATATTTATGGCGCTTACGCAGATTATGCCCAGCATTTCTCCAGCTATTATTCCGAAGGCTGCTGGAACGCCTATTTCCTCATAGAGTTCCCTTCCGCCAACTTTGATTACTATATACTTAACTATCCATACTATCAGCGGAACGAACGTGCCGGACCATGGCATCCATACATCTAAGCCCAGCGTAAAACCTAGTGGTTCTATCGGCCACCAAAGGTATCTTGACCTAAGAAAAGCAAGTATACCCGCAAAAATAATGCCAGCGACTCCATGAATTGAGTTTATTCCAAGTATTCCATTATAGGTTCCAGCATCCCCCTCCCAGAAGTAATCCCATTCTTTTGCCACTGGCATCTCCATAAATCCGAATGCATGCCATATTATAAATGTTAGCGGTATTACTATTATTGCGCCAAGTATTGCACCTGTTAGACAAAGCCTAAATGTTTGCTTTGGATGTAAACCAGCCATACTACCAACCTTGAAGTAATCCATAGTACCCATCAATGAAACATAGTAAGGTCCATAAGTATCTGTTCCAACACCCCATCTACAAACATGCGTCCCAATAAATAGTTTGCCAGCAGGAAATTCAGGCGCAGGAGGCATAGTTGGACCCCAGAGGGGCTTAAAATATCCTTCGCCTGTGACATGCAGAATATGTGCTGCATAGGATCTTATTCTTGCCAAGACAATTGTAATCATGAATATTATCAGTAGACCAACCACAGCGTCTACGGGTTCAACGCCTGAAATTATGAAGAGCATTATCAATCCTATCGCGCCCACTATAATGAAGATATAGCCTAAAGTATACGAGACCTCGGTTGCAGGAGTTCGTCTGGTAAACGCTTGCTTAATAGTTGTTGCAAAGTATCTCCAGTGTAATAGGATCATAAATATTAGAATCCCCACTATCATCCCTTGCTGGAAATCTTTTATATGTAATGGATCGCCGTAGTATATCATGCCCCATTTTGTCCATCCGCACCATGGCGTATATTCATAAAGTCCACTGTAATATCCGAAATAGCTTAGAATTTGAGGCAATATTATCGTAACCCCAAATATAGCCACAGTCATAGACAATAAGCTATCTGATGGGATTATGAAAAAGTAGGCATAACGTAAAGGATCTGTCGAAATACCAACCATGTTTGATATCGAGTTTGCCACCCACGGGAATGCGTGTGTAAGTTCGAAGTGCCCAGTAGACCACGTTGTAAAATAGGCACCTTTAAGCCAACCGTAAAAGTCTGGTAAACCGGGGTACGCAGAATATATCATATAGGGAATATAGAAGATCAATCCAAGAATCCCACAGATAAGGAAAGCCTTTCTCCCCCTACTTGGTTTTTTCTCCTGAGCTGTTAAGGCAAGTTCACCAATCACCCAGCCTTGCGCATGGGGGAATGGTAATACTTCTATGTCGATCCAGAGACATCGTAATATCACGGCCCAACCCATGAAAAAGAGTATGGCAACTATGTACCAGTATATATAATTTAGTATGACTGGTATCCATTCGCTGGCGTATGTGACGAATAGGTTATGTAGGCTGCCTCTATAGTATGCTCCTCTGACAGCGTCTGCTGAGGGCATCCAGAAGTATGGTAACGCATAACCATGAACTTCAGCAGTAGCAACCCTAATATTAAAGAGGGAGCCAGGGGTGGTGTAGAAGCCCTTAAAAACAGAAAACCAAGTTGCAACCCCAGTGGCTATATAAAACAGAGCGAAAGTTGATCTTTCAACCTTTATACCCAGGTATTGAATTAGCAAAAGCATTATGAAGGAAAAAACGTAAGGTAAACCTATTGCCGCAAGCAAAAGACCGGACGGCCCTATATTTATTCCTCCAGTACCCCATGCTGCTGGAAGGAAGTGAGTCTCAAGAGTTATTATGGCAGTTAGTATAGCCATGTAAACAATGACAGATACCCATGTTTTCGTGGAAATAGTCGGCATAACAACTTCAACTGTAGATTTTTCTCCCCCCAAAATTTCACCTCATTAAAAAAATTAAATTTTCCTCTTTATAAAGTTTTGCGTTCAACATGGATCATACTGTTAAGATGTAGTTTGCGGTGGCGATTTTCCGCGTTGTTGTGAATACCTTTGTCCTTTTCTTCTCTTCAGAACTTTGAACTTCTTTCAGGTGACTTCTAAGCATAGAATAGTTTCATCAAGGCTTAGGGGCTTCCTAATTCAAGCTTATGAAGAACAGGCTAAATGTAACCCGTTAAACACTATATGAAGTAAGCCAGCCACACATATAATGCATGTTCCAACCTTAGTACTCCTGAAAACTCTACTTTCCTAATAAATTCGAGGAACCAAACAAAAGCACCGAATAAGCCACCAAACTTATCTTAACAGTTATGAATATGAGCTTTCTATTAGGAAACGAATTAATTATTGAAATATCTTACGATTTGACAGAGAAGCAGAAGAAGGAACAATTTTAGAAGGGGAGGAGCCAGCCTGATTTTGTTGCTAGTATAATTATCGCTCTAATCGTTTCCATAATTCCATCGCCTATCGTGTATCCCATAACTATTAGCGGTCTATATCGCATCCATCTTGAGGATCCAATTGATGGGCCTATGAACTTTTCACCTATTATTGAGGCAACCAGCTGAGCGAATACAAACGGTATGCCCCAAAGGGCGCCAGCGATCATTATTGGTAGAAAGTATGGGAGTTTAAAAAGGCTACTCATAACAGCTAAGGCTGAACCTACACCTAAACCAAGTATAATCCATGTTGAATTAAAGAGGTAACCTGACCAAACCCAAACTTGCATTCTAGCCCAGTTAAGGGCGTCAACCGGCCATCCAACCACTGTTGCCGGATAAGCGCTTGATGGTATACGAGCTACAAACCAAAATATGGTTACATAAAAGAAGCTACTGAATATTGTTAGAAACAACAGTATTAGAAATGCCTTGATGTATTCGCTGTGTCTAACCTCAAGTAAATCAGCTTGAAGTAAACCTTGAGCAAATGTTGAGCCACCTATTGGGACGCTCATAATCGTTGAAACCGGACCAATGTATCCTATCGACCCAGATATTGAGAGCGGCAGAGGGGCAAACCATATATCCTTTTTTGTGTATCCACTATAATATATCACGAGCTCCCTCAAATAAGGCACGTTCATTCCAAGATATGTTACACCAGCCGAAGCTGTCGCAATGTAATTTGCAAAAAAAGTTCCTCCAACAATAAACAATAAGAGGATCCATACCGGAAATTCAAAGCCTGTCAACGCCCAAGTAGTTGCAACTAAGCCTAAAGACGCCCCAATATAAGCGATTAACAGCATCATCGGTGAAAAAAGGCCCCTTCTAGCTCCCATAGATTTTCTTAAAGCTTGGACCCCACGTATCAGCGGTTTAGGATTCATTGCTAATGGAACTATTGTAGCAGCGAGACTTAAACCTACTATGAGGCTAACGAAGAAGTAAAGAAGCAACCTATATTGTAGCGTCCAGTAACCCCATCCGGTTGTCCACTGGCTTTCAGGAGGCCATAGATTAAGCATTGTAACTATGCGTCCACCAACAAAATATAGGGCAAATGCCCCCATAAATTGTATTAGGGCTGTCCTGATGGGAAGAAGTAAGCCAGGAACGTAGAACACTGGATCCAAGGGTATTATAAAGGCAGATCCTGGGAGAATACTGTCCAGGTATGGCGTTATATCAAAGTATGGCATTGAAAAAGCGTATATTGTTAACCCACCAACTGCAAAAGGCCCTATTATGAAGGGCAGGAATTTTCCAACCAAATGTACAATTATTCCAGCTAACGCTGAAAGAAAAAGAGGCCTTATCAGACTAGGACTTCTTTCAACTAACGTTTCCACAGTTGCAACCTGTGCCCTAGCCATTGGAAACTCAAGCTTTTCACTTACAACAAACACCTGGTAGCTTAAGTAGCCAATCACTAACTCCATTACTAAGCCTAGTAAGAGAATAACTACCTGCAAACTTATTGGAACCAACCACGACTTGTGAAAAAAGAAAAATTGGCTGTTAATGATTTCAAGTAAATCTTGTCCCTTTGGAACGAACCATCCGGGAATATGCTCTGTTATACCAAAGTATATAGCTGGCTCACTATAAGAATAGTAAACATTTCTAACAAAATTTAAAGCGAAGAAAGCGTATGCTAATGATATTGGCTGAAATGCAACTAATAGGAAAATCTCCTGCTTATAAAGTCTGGATCTGAGAAGATTCGCCATCTCAGTCCATAAAAGTATAGGAATCCATGTAGCTAGTGGGAGGGTTAAGTTAGTTATTAAATTATAGTATATGAAAGCTGGCTGAACGAGAAAAGTGGCAAAAAGAAAGGCAAGATATACTCTCCACGTTAGGGCTTTTTGAGGAGCTTTATACACTTTTTCATACTGATAATCATTTTTTAATTTAGATTCCTCTTTACCTTGAGCTTTCTGTTCTCCTTGCGAGTTCAATATATCTCCTCCTCTCTTCAGGGGGAATTGTCCTCCATATTAAAATCTGCTTCCTAACCTCATCTGCAACGTAGGGGCATGATGTCCTCCAAGTCACGGCATAACCTGCTGTTCTCCGAATAATCAGCTTAAACAAGAATGGTGAATTCTCATTCAGTCTTTCAGCACTTATAATGATATCGCTCTTTATTCCTAGATCATATGGAGCCATCCTGCATTCGGCAGCAAGTATTAATGTTGATCCACCTCCCTCTTTTTCAATTTCCTCTATACTTACTTTTTCTGCTGCAAAGAGACTTTCCCGCTCCATTGAGAAGCTAAGATACTCTCTGATAAATTGGAATATGCCAAGAACTTCCTCTTTTGTGTTAATCACTATCGGTATTATCAGCTCCCATACGTCTCCCTTTGGTTTAGTAACTATTTTCTGCCATCTACGCACACGTGATGGAACAGCAAGCTTAGCTGCTAAAAGAGATGGATAAATTGCTGATAAAGATGTGACCGCGAAGCCTATTAATAAAGCTATTAGTGCCGCATATGATGAAAAGTTGGGATAGAGACTTTGCGGATAAATACCAAGAATTATCAATATCGCGGTTAGAATTATTCCTGCAAGGTAACCTGAGAATATGGCTGGTAACGCATATGAAATAGTCTCCACGATAAAACTTAGTGATATGTGAAGTGGCGACATGCCTATAGCATTATATATAGCGATCTCACGGGTTCTCTCGTATACTAAGCCTATCATTAAATTTAGTATTGTGAACGCAACTATAGTCATTGGAACCAGTAAATATTGATATCCAAGCATTCCCAGCCATTGTTTCTGGAGCAGGTAGTACCCCACTTCACCTTTCTCAGCTACATAAATTCTATAGGACGTCTGGAATGGAAGCTCTTCAAGTAGAAGGTTTTCAATAGTTTTATTCACAGGCTTAATAACTATCATAGACAATGGTGTTGGATAAATAAGTCTTGAAAACAGAGAGTATGGTATAATAACCACATTATCTGAGTAAAAGTGATTAGGGGTTAAAGCGGTTGCTGGTGAAGACGGATCTATAGGGGTTATTTTTTCTCCATCAGGGTTATAGAAGTTATCAAGTCTTTCAGAGTCAATTATTCCAACAACTGTTAAAGTTAATCCCCATAAGCTTACTTTTGAGCCTGGCACTACTTCTTTCCCTAATTCTTTTGATAGACTGGTTGCCACTTTATCTGGTAATATCACAGCGAAAATATCGTCTTCAGTAAACCAGCGGCCAGGTGGATTCGTTAGTATAAGGAGATCGTCAATGTTTGAAACTTTAGGCTCTTCATGAGAAAGGACCAATATACCGTAAATCTGCGTTTCCCTCTTGGGGGATAAAACTATATAGGGCAATGCTGTCCCCAGCGTTACGCGTGGCGGCTGGGGTGGAGGATACAGAAAGCTTCTTGGAACAACCTCAGCAACATCACTAAATGTAGACTTCAAAACTAAATATGTCCCCTCATTTATGGGGGCCCATGGTGTTGCCCTAACAATTATGCCTGAGAAGCTTGAGGGCAAGGCTGCGCTTTGAACCCCAGATATTATTTGGGGAGTTATTGTAACTGAAGATAATGAGACCATACCAAATACTAGTAACGTTAGCGATAGAAGGGTTAGAAGGGTTCTAAATTTTCGCTTCTTCATGTTCTCTATACCCATGCTCATAGAGGACGCAAAGAAACCAGATCGACTTATTTCCGTGAAGTGGGCGCTGCCCTTTATCTTTTCCCTTAGACTTTTAATGCTTGATTGCGTCTCATTGACAATTAATAGAAGGAGAGGAGCTAAGATGATTAATAGACAATTGGATATTAGAACCAGCGGCGAACTGTTCGCTATTATGAAACCTGGATGGAAGAAAGAGAAGATGAAGTTAGATATGAAGGCTATAACAGTTATAGCAAGGAATCTCTTCTTACCCTGAAAACCGAAAATTAATCTCTCAACGACAAATGCGAAAGGGAGGGTGATTGTAAAAATCACAGAAAGCGATAATATAACTTGCCATGTTAAATCCATAACTGAACCGTATAAACCCAAAAGAAATGACCACGAGAAGTAACTATAGCCAAGCAATTTATTAACCTCATTCTTATTATAAGATGAATTCCATAATGAAAGGTACTTTGAAACAAAATTGTAGAAAAGCTGCATGGTGGGCGTATAAGTATAATAGCCATAAAGTCTTTTGTATCTACTGAGTACAATGGCTTTCAGGTTCTTAACAATTTCATCAGGCCCAAAAATTAACATATCCCCTTGCTTGAGTATGTATCCTTTTCCATTTGGGTTCGACGGGTCAGCGTCATTTAAGACTGCTACTGGCAATCTTTCCCCCATTGTAAGAATTATTTCTACTGGAGTGTCAGGCATAACAAAGGCCATGTAATACATATCCGAGGAAATAACATTCTGCCTTATCATCAAACCATGTCCAATAGCATGATTAACTATGATTCCCGGAATAAGCCTGAAGTCCAACGGATTAAATGCATAAATCACCGCTATGCTCGCGCATGGAAACATTGATATTATTTTTTCATATGGATGTGAGGTAAGGGGAACGGATTTTCCTCCAGGAGCCTGCCAAACTCCAAGGTCAGTAGCCCATGTTATTTTTCCAGTCCTTCTGTCTACAACAAATGCGTCGACAAATCCTGTTTGATATGGCTTTAGTCCATAAATAACTGCCTCACCATTCTCATTGATTTTAGTTACGATGTATATGCCTGAAGCACCAATCCCTCCTCCAGTATAATATACTACTATAACATCGTTCCAGCTTTCGGGATGCCTGGTTGAATTAAATGGATCATACCAGCTCGTGAGTAGGTTATATTCAGAAACCTTAATTTTTAAGGTCACATAACCCCAATCATCGCTAAACCTTGATTTTGTTGGGGTGAGCCTTAAGCTGCTCTCATTTAAGAGACCCCACAATGTACAATGAATAAACATGATCTGCTGATACAAATTATCAAAGTTCACTTTTTCCCACGTGTCTGCAGGGGTTCTTTGATATAATCTGACATCATCCGAGGTGTGGTATGTAAAGCCACATCCATATACAGACAGAACGAATGGATCCGAATCAAATAAGTAAGTAAACGATCGATAGTAATTAGAACTTGTAGCTCCAAGTTGACTGAAGAAGCCGTAAACTCTAGGCTCGTATGGTCTAATTGTACTTATGTAGGGTGGGTAACTATTTAATATTCCATCAATGAAGTTTTCTCCATAATTAGGTCCCAAAATCATCCTCATTTCTACAAGGTATTGCTGGAAGAATTGGTTTACAAGCCAACTATACCTTGTATTATATAGTATGTCTGGTCGCTGATATAGATAAGCTGAACCAGTAGCATAAACCCCTATTTGAGTTGAACCGCTTGATAAATCCATACCAGCAAAAGCGATAATTTCACTTTGCAGCTGTGGGAAATGCTTCTCAACAAACTCTCTGGCGCCCCATAAACCTTGATAGTGTCCAGCGAGGGCAACTACTAGAACGGATCTCTTCGGAGTATGTGTAGACAGGAACCTGGCTATCTCTAAGAGATCCGCTATACCTAAAGAATCGGTTGCACCATAAGATAGGGCAGGAACTATGGACCATGAGTCATAATATGCTGAGATAACTATAATCTGCTTAGATAAAACCTCATCTTTACCTTTGATATATCCGATTACATTGGGGACCTTTACGTTTTCCCAGCTCATATTCGCGTTTATATAAACCTTAATTCCTTCAGAACCTTTCTCTTTTGCTAATCTAACTAATTCTTCACCACCATCTTCAGGTTTCACGTATAATCTTGGGAACAATATTGGGATTAGAACCTCCTTCTGTTCAGCTTCCGGTCTAATTATCATTTCAGGATCTTCTGGGACAAAAATTACCCCTTTAGCACCACTAGCTAATGCTAGATAAAAATTCCATCTTGAAGCAAAATCCATAAGTACAAATTTACCTTTGACATTTAAGCCTTCAAAATCTCTATACTCGCCCTTTCCAAGATATATCAGTATGTCACCGTCCTCCGAACTTACATAGGGACAAGGGTTAACTAAGTTAGGATATAGCATGTAGGCTTTTATGGTTCTTCCGTCTTCTAAAGTTATTGAGGAACCATGATCAATTGGAACAGTAACGCTAAAATACTCAAAATACGTCCCATTTTCACCATATGGCTGGAGTCCATACTCTTTAAACTTTGATGCTATATATTGTGCAGCCTCAAAAAAACCTGGATAGCCAGTAAATCTTGATCTAGCTGAAAAAAATTTTACATGCTCTATTATGTTTGTCATGTTAATATTGTTTATAACTACGTTAAAACCTCGTGGCGTGGTAGGTACCTCAATATTATAAGACATACCTAAGTCTGATGTTCTTACTCCATCAATTAGTGTGGAAGAGAATATGATTAGTGTGATAAGAAACGACATTGTGAAAGCAAATCCACGTGAATTTTCTAACAAATAAATCACCAGATAAGCTAACGTAACTTATAATTTGAGTTAATTAGGTAGTGCAGATTTATTTAAATTTTTCGGAAACAATAATTTCTGAGTAGTAAATTTTTCAGTAAATCTATAAAAGGAGGGACTAACAGACTTCTTATATTGACATTTTTTAATCTACCTATTAAGCATGTTACACCATTAAGGTGTTGTTCCGATGGCAGAAGTACTTAGCTACTAGCTAATTAACTGTGTTGTTTAAACTCGGAATGCTCTTCTACGCCTTAACATAAAAACCGCAGTTGCAATAATAACTACTACTGCAGCAACTATATAATAGTAAGTTGTATGTTCCCGTTCTTTCTCAAAAAAGCCATTTGGGATTTCAAATGTTGCGTCTATGTCTAGTGGTTCTATTAGGTAGCTTCCCCAATTATACCATCCGCTGCCTGCGGCAAGTACCTCCACTATTATATGTTTGTCTGCTTTAATTGAATGTGC
>Ga0105154_1000961_pt1 | contig 12002 bp, 20 predicted proteins | sample SSWtaG_FD_89672 | JGI IMG/M metagenome (GOLD analysis project Ga0105154, IMG submission 89672) | Hot spring microbial communities from Sandy's Spring West, USA to study Microbial Dark Matter (Phase II) - SSWsed_matched | ecosystem: Environmental > Aquatic > Thermal springs > Hot (42-90C) >... | reverse complement strand
TCTATACGCTAGGTACACGGCTCCCCCAGCTAACACGATAAACATCAGATCCCTAACCTCAACCACCAAGCATCACCTACTCTAAGCAATATGGGTAGCACCCTATCCAGGGGGGGCGGGGCCCTACTCCGCCTCCGCCCTCACCTGGGGGTGGCGGTGGAGGGGTGACCTCCCCAAGCTCGGGGGCGGTTAGCCGCCTGTAAGCGTAATACACGAGAGCTCCTAGAGCAAGTAAAAAAATTATTGTTTGGGGTCTGGGCATTTTGGTGTAGCCTCAGCTAAGACTTGTAAACATCAAACACGATGTAGAACTTTGTCGTGGCGGCGGACGTTCCGGTCGCGGCTATGTTTATGAACTCTACGCTAATTATGTCGCCCTCGCTAAACCAGGCTTCGGCGATCCTAGGCCTGGACGGGTTGGACACTAACAGCGTGGACACGGGCGGGATTAGAACCTTGTCTTCGTAGAGATTCCTCTTTATACGTGCTACACCGTCTACGCCCACGTCGCCGGCGGCCTTGATAAATGCGTCTCTGAGCCTGTAGAGGTATCCCCTAGGCACAGTATGCTGTGTCACCGGGCCGACTTTGGGGTCGAAGATCAGCTTAGCGGTGTGTGATGCGTTGGCGGGGGTGTTAGCTCCTACTTCTACGCTGACCTCTACCGTTACCTGCCTGTCAAACTGTAGCCTTGGCGTCCCGGCCCCGGCCCTGGCGATGGCGGATAGTAATCTAGACCTTATGGCTTCGGCCATTCACATCACCCCGTTAATAATATGACCGCTATGAACCCTAGCATTCCCTCGGATTGTAGAACTAGCCCTTTCGGTAACTTGGTGACGGTTCTGTCAACGACGGGGATTGCTATGTTCTTGAGTATGAAGAGTAGTGCGTTCTGTTTGAGGAGTATAGCGTCTACGGCTCCGCCCGCAACGGCGAAGATGTCGTCTTGATATTCAGCCAGCCCGGGCGGTAGCATCAGTACTCTAGCGGCGACGGCCATTTACGTCACCTCCTCTTCTTTGGGGGTTTTGGAGGCTTACCCCAAACCTGCCTGTATGCGTTGCCTACGTCTGTGGCTTCAGCTATTGATTGATACAGATCGCTTAGCTTTAGGTCAGTTGCGGCTTCCCGCAACCTGGCGGCGTAGCTTGAGGCGGCCTCAGAGAGTCTCTCTGACATCTCAGCTCCGACATCGGTGGCCCAGGCACCTCTGACGAAGCTCCTCAGTACCTTTCTCATGTCCCTGACCGTTGTTATTGGCGGTGCTGGGGGTGCTGGGAGGGCCCTAGCGACCTCTAACGCCATACCCTTCACCTCACCTTCACTTGAGATATCTCCAGGTCAACGCTTAAATCCATTAGATGTCATGTATATGTGGTTGTTGTTTAATATATATACGTTGTTGTGTGTGAGCATGTAGTATGCTATGCCGTCTTATTCAACAGTATATTTACATCTACCCCCTCCCTCCCCCCATCGCATATATATACTCTAACAAGCTACTGTGGTTACGGTGGTGTGGTGTGGTGTTTGAAAGGCTCTTCAGACCTAAGAGGAAATTCTTGGTAAGGCTGGCGAAAAGGGGTAATTCGACAGCTTTAGGAGTTATCGAGGGGTCTAATGCTAATGAGGTATATGAAAAGGTTATAGAGATGTTACAGTCGAGAGAGGATGTAAAGGAATGGCCAATCATCAGGATAATGAACACCGAGACCGGGGTTGAAGTGAAATTCCCCAACCCTTTCGCACCGGAAGAATCCTTCGAATCCAGAGCTGGAAGAGGGCGTGGAGGAGGCTCACTAATAGAGGAGCTAGCAGATGAGGTACTCAAAGAGAACATCGTGGGAGCATTCAAATTCTTTACGGAATTGAACGCTAACACAGTAAAGACGTTAGCCCAGGCTTACGGCGAGGCTCTGAAGTCTATAGTTTCGTCTATCTCCCCGCCACCAGCTACAAGTAACCCCCAGCCTCAACAGTATGTGAACATACCCTACGTTCAGGGCGGGGGGAGCAATTTACGGGACATTGCCGAGCTAGTCAAAGCGGTTGTGATGTTATATCAGGTGTGGTCGGCTAACCCCAAGGCCTTCGACTCGTTTATCCAAAGCCGAATCCGAAGATTCCTTGAGGTGGGCGGGGTGATGGCAAGTGGAGGAGAGACTGTGGAGTCTAGCAGAACTCCTGGAGAATCTCAAGGCTGAGTTACAGAACGTAAGAGTGAATCAAACAGCTACTAACAAGTGGAGCATTGAAATGCCAGGCATAAACATCGTGGTTGAATGTTCAGAGGATAGGGCTTGTAGGCGGGTTAGACAGCTCGTAGCACTCCTATCCTTATTCGTAGCGTGACCTAGCCCCTCACCTAGCCCCTTCCCCTTTTTTCCCCTCTTTCCCCACCTAGCCGGCTCCTAGCCGGTTCTTTGCGTTATCCTTGTTCCCACCGTTATCCCACTATAGGTTTGGTTAGGGGGTTAAGCTAACCTCTAGGCTACATGGCTGGTGACGACGAGGAGGGTGTGTGACACATCACTACCATCAGTCTGATGGTTGATAGTGACTATCAGGGTCAATGCCATGTGACTATGGCTGATGAGGGGGTGTGACTATTAAAAGTATTTAACCGCTAGGGGTGGCATTGAAGTGGCATTGAAGAGAGTGCCACTTGGTCATCAGCTGATGGGGTGTCACTTTTTAGCTAGAGTAGGTTCTGATGTGGGTGAGTGCCACCCCCTCCCCCAGCCCGCTTTCCATGCCCCCCGTCTTTGGGTCACATGATCTGTTTATGGGAGAGAATAGAAATTTTTTCCATTAACCCCCCGGAGGCTTCGATTTTCAAAAACGTGACACCCGGCACTCCTACCGGGCATAAACGCTTTTAAACCCCCGAGTGCCACTTTTAAAGGTGGAGGGGTGAGGTGGAACCCATGAGCCGGATTGAACCAAAGAGCGAGGAGCTCAAGAGGATTGTAAACATGAACTTGGGGGAGGCTAAGAGCCTACAAGAGCAAATAATCATAAAGAACTGGTCAACCATAATCATGGATCTTTGTCATGGGTTTAGTGCCGAGGACGTAGCCGACAAGTTCCAAATCGGGCGTAGGACGTTCTTCCGGTTCCTCGAGAGAAGGAATATCATGTTAAGCGTAATCAAGGAAGCATGTGAAAGAGAAAGAGAAGCGAGAGAACTATCAAAGAAACAGTTACTAGCCGAAAAGGCCAGGAGGCTAATGAAGATCCCATCAAACTACGATGAAATGGACAATGACCCATGGATATCAGAGTTTCTAAACGAGCTCAAGGCTCAAGGAGTAACGAAGCATACACTAGCTCGTTACAGGAAGACGTGGTTTGACCTGATGACGTTCACACAACACCATCTATCACAGATCACGGAGGATGACATGAAGAACTTCATACGAGCTAAACTTGAAGAGGCGGAGAAGAACGGAGTAGACGTGCGGTCAACACAGTTTCTGATTAACTTCTCGGTAAGCTATATCACACCGCTAAGAATTCTAGCCAAGTATCTAGGACTGCCAATTAAGCCGTATTTGAAGACCGTGGAGTACGAAGGTATGTACCGTCATGTAAGGATAACACTTGAAGAGCGTTACAAGTTGCTAAGATACCTTAGAGAGGTTCTTAGAGAGAGGGATTACATCGGGATTAGAGGGTTACTAGTGACAGCATACGAGACAGGGTCAAGGGCCGATGGACTATATCGAGGTGAGCTGGTAGAGGCGGAAAAGTTTGGGATGAAAGTCTGGTACTTTAGAACCGAGGAGAAGGGAAAGCGTGCCAAAATAACATGGCTAAAACCGGTAAAACCAAAGTGGGTATCATACATCGAGGAGTGGATAAAGTACCGTAAGAACATGTTCATAAGGCGGGCGAGGGATATCCTCAAGGAGGCATACGAAGCCGTCCTCCAGGAAGGGCTAACCAAGGAATACGCCCTAGCCCACCAGCTACACGTCTGGAGGCACACCGCTACAAACGACCTCTTAGAAGAAACGGGCTACAACCTAATGATAGTAGCAAAGAGGCTCGGATGGAAGAACCCCAACATGATAGTCAAAGTCTACGGCGACATATCAGAGGAAATGTTGTTAGCCCTTTCAGGTTACGGAGAGCTAAGAGAAAGAGCTAGGCATGAATTCCTATACAATGAGTACTTAGAAAGAGCGGTCGAAGAGGGGCTACTCTAGCCTCCTCCCCCTAGCCCCAACCTCTCTTTTTTCCCTTTTAATTCTTGGTAGTATAAGCTCTCTTACGTCCTCGAGCGTTTGATCAAGCTTGTTAGCCAGCTCCTCGAGCTTGGCTCTAAACTCGTCTATCTTCTCTATGGCCTCCCTTGGGTGGTTGTACGTTCTCAAGTAGTCTCTAAGCACTTTTAGCTCCCTCTCAATGTCAAAGTAGACGCTTCTCAAAGACGTTAGCTTTGAGAGCTCAACTATTTCTTGAGCTAGCTTGTCAGCCTTTCTTTTGAGCCCTCGGATTGTCTTCTGGAGCTCGTAGGCTTTGATGTACTTAGAGGCTAGGGCGTCCTCGTCTGAGGCACATTCTTGACATAATACGATCGGCTTTAATGTATTATCAACGAAGACTATCTTCTGGTAGAACACAAGCACACCAACAGGGAGGTCTTTCCCGCATATGTGACATTTCGACGGAAACTTGTTCTTGATCGGCCTAAGCCGTGTTATCTCTTTTATTTCCTTATCGTATACTTGTATACCTTTTATGTAAGCCTTAATGGCCTCACTAGCAATGTCTGATATAGACTTCCCAGTTTCCTCCGAGACCTTCTTCAACAACTCATAGATTTCCTCTTTAACCCTTAGCGTTGTCATAGCTCCTCCTCCTCGTCAACCTCAACTTTAATACACGTAAACTCAGCCTCTTTAGCCCCTAGCTCCTTAAAACAGTACTCCATACACTGGATACATTCGAAGCCGTAGATGAGAATGTACTCGCCCTTCTTAGTTTGTATACACTTACAGGCACACGTTATCATAGCGTGTTCACCACCGAATACTTACTACCCATCAGCCTCATCCTCGATTTGAACCTCCGGGCGTACACACTTTTAATACACATCGAGCATATCATTTGAACCCACTCGAGGCTACCAAACTCGATCTTGTTAGCGTTAGCTCTCTCGGCAACATGGCATGACTTGAAGAGCTTGAAGATACACGGCTTCTCACTCATCCCGCCTCACCATAAGAACAAGAACGTGACTTAACTCGTAGCCATCATAGCATGTGTAAATGTCAAGGTTGTACTTCTCCGCCACCTCACGTATCTTCTCAAACGTTAAGTGTTCTTTTAATGCGTGCCTTTCAGCAAGCCAGTCATATTTGATATATCCATAGTTTGGTATAATGTAGCTCATGATTTCATCGCTCATCCAGCTCCCAGACTTCCAAACATCGGCCCCTTCCTGGGAGACGAAGAAGGCTACCACGACCTCAGCGTGCGAGAAGTAACCAGAGTAAGACATGGCATTCGCTAGAACTCTACAGTACCTCACAGCATGGCTTGCCAGATCCTTAAGCATGCTGAGGTCTATGCGGTACTCATTCAATGAACCTCAGCCTCCCATAGCTGCTTTTCTCATAGTTGCTTTTATGCTTGTGGATGTAGCTCATTATCAGTAGACGTATCAGCTCAGACCTCAAAAGCCCCCTCTCACGTGCCAACATGTCGAGCTCAGCCAATAGCTCGGGCTCGATCTTGAAAGTCACGATCCTAAGCTTCTTCGAGCTCAACCTCAAGCTCACCCCCAACATTGACCCCTAGCTCCTCCTCCAGCATGGGCTTCAACCTCCAAAAGGTCTCATTCGCTAGCTCCTCAAGCTTAATGGTTGAGATTACAGTAAAACAAGCATCAGGTAACGTGATAGCTCTTACCCTAGCGACCGTGAGCTCGTCAACATAGAAACTAACCTTAATAGCTTCAAAGCTCGATTGATTCTTATAGTACCTTCTAACCTCCCATCCTTCCTTCGTAAAGTACATTACAGAGAAATAGTGAGGGTTAAAGCGTATCTCAGAAACACGCTTACAATGCCCGAACATCATGTTAATATCATTTAATACTATGTTGATTATCTCACCCGCAATCCTCCTAGAAGCCTCAAACAATGACTCACCCACACCTACCACCTCACACGTAATACCGAGAGGAGGGGGTTAAAGGGAGTTAAACACGAGAGGAGGGGGGTAAGCAACATGACAAGAATAAGGGGAGGTAAGACCGATGAGGAGAGAGGGTAAAGAAAGGGGTTTGGGGTAAAGAGGGGGCTACAGCTCGAAGGCTAAGGACGGGTCTGTGAACGTTCCGATGTACTCCTCTTTACCAAGTTCAACCATGTAGCATGAATATCTTTCTTCTCGTTCATGTCGGTAGGGCGGGTCATTCAAGCAGAATATGTTCTTTCGAGTTGACGGTGGCTTCGGGTCAACAAAGGCGACGGCCAGGGCGTTAGATTGTGTAGCACACCTAGTGTAGTCGTTGAACTCTAATGGGAAGTTGGCCACGATCTTGGCACTCTTGGTTCTGCTATAAACTTTGTGAATTATAATAAATAGTAACTTGTCCGGCTCCTCGTCAACAAGCGTGGCTTTGCTATCGGCGACGTCGAAGACAAGATGACCTTTGATGAGGGCTCTAATCATTGGTACCCTCTCGTCGGTTCTTCTGTAAAGCAACACCTCAGAGTACTTATACCGCTTTCTGGCTATCACCTCAGCATCAACGTAAAACGAGTGTATAACTCCATCCCAGTACTTCTTGACCCATGTCTTGATGGATTCCGTTGTTGTAGTATTCTCGAAACTGATATCACCTAGCAGGAGGAACGGGGCAGACCATGACACCACGTGCCTGATCCCGCACCTAGTTTCAACAATAAGTTGCTGAGCTATCCTTACGCTATTTTCGCCTATAATGATAGGGTCAATGAAAATCCCGTCAATTGCTACTTTCATTTCTCTCACCTTACAACTAGGCTATCGGTCTTTATCGCTATTTCGATTAGCTCCCTAGCCTCTTCCTCTGAGACCTCTTTTGATCTCCTCCAAACTGGTCTCCCAAAGAAATCAACCGGAAGAGCGTGATGATCTCCGTCAATAATGTAGTAGAACTTATTGTTTTTGAACTCTATGTAAGTTCTCCTGTGATATCCTAGACAGCCGGGGTGGCATAAAATGCTTGAATCGGATAGCTTTGCTTGTTTTATCTTTCCATCCTTTAGTCCCTTTACCACATCATCAACCGTGTACTTGGTCTTTCTAGCCCTAGCCATCACCCTCACCAGGCCACAACATAAGTATTACCGCTAAAGTTAATAAGGGGTTAAGCCCGGAAAGAGGGGGGTCGGTATTTAAACATCGTCTATATAGATCGTGTTTAGAGGCATTGCTGTAGGTTTCTCGCCACCGTGTTCAATATCTCTACAGCTCTCCCCCTTAAACCGTCCCTACCCCTAGTGTTTATCAACGCTTTCAAGGTGTACATGTGTAGCTCGGCTAGCTCATGGCATATCGTTATCTCGTTCTCTATCTCCCGTAAGGACTCGAGGTACAATGAGAGCCTCGAAGCATACGGCCACCAGCTTGGATCATCAGCCTTTTTGAATGCGTCAAGGTGCCTCTCTAACACGTTAATGACCTCGTCTTTTCTCACCACCTCTACCACCACCAAGTAGAGATACGTAAGGCGGGGTTTTAAACTGGGCGGAACATGTTGCCCGCTACTTGGACGATGGGCTGGTTACACGCTATGATGTAGTCGTGTAGACCGTAGCAGACGAGCGGGTCTTCTATGTAGTATAGGTATGAGCTTGGGGCTGGGGGGAAGCGTCTGTAGTCCCACTCGACGGTGAACCCCTTAGTCAACAAGTCTCTTATGACCGGCTCCACACTTGGGACTTTGAACGTGCTGTACTTCAAGACCCCGGCCCCGGCGTAGATCACCGCCCCCACCGCCCTAGCCCACTCGGATAGCTGTGCCCTGTAGGCTTCGGCCGTCCTCGCTATGGACTGTAGTGTGTATGCCTGTAGGGCGGGGGCTATGTACCTCTCCAGCCCAAGTAACGTCTGTAGATACTCGGCCAGGGGTCTGTACACCACATACTCCCGCCTCGGTCTGGGCCTGGGCCTAGGAGCGTAGGGTCTGAGCGGGTAAGTGGGCGGGGGCCTGACCGGTGGTGGTTTGACCTCGACTTTCGGTGGCACCCTTATTTTACGGGCCTCCTCTAGGGCCTCCTCGGGGGGCCACCCGTACTCATCCACCAATCTATCCCGTATCAGCCTTACCGCCTCGTCAACCCTACCCTCTTGTACCAGCCTGTAAGCCTCTTCTAGCGTCGAAAGGCTCAACGGTACCGAGAGACCGAGCTTATCCATGAGCTCTCTAACCTTCTCCTCGTGCCTCTGTATCTTGATTTGATATCTAATGTCTTTTGCCAAAGCCTCTAATCTCTTCTCGGGGGGCTCGGGCGGTCTAACCGCCAGCTCTCGGATCTTCTTCATACACTCGGATTCGGTTAGGTCGGGGCAATGCTCCCTCAAGATCTCAACGACGTCGTCGAGGTCAAGAAGCGGGTAGCCGTAGATGACTGTTGGGTCTACGCCCGGGGGCACCAGCTCTAGCATCCACCGCCTCCACTTGTTGAGGAAGGCTATGCGTGGTGCCCCTATCAGCCTTTCTAACTTCTCTATAACCGTCTCCTCTACGCTCATCTCTCTAGCAACCTTCTAAGCTCCTCCCTCAACTCTCGTATCTCGTTCTTGATGGCTCTCAGCTCTTCCTTGATCGTGCTCAGGTCGTTAAACACCAGGCGGAAGAGGAGGTATATGACAACGCCCGCCAGACCGTATTGAACTAGCATGTTCATAACGTCTATTTCGTTCAACAAACCTCACCCCTTCCGCTTGAACCTAGCCTTTCCAGTTGTTAAATCCATCTCTATCTCCAGATCTCTGATCATCCTCTCGAGTAGGAGCTCGAGCACGTCCTCCATTTCCGCCTCTCTCTCGCTAACAACGTTACCTTGATCGTCGTATACTACTACCCTGTTACCTCTAACCTCTCTCCTCACAGCTCTATCACCTCGAGTAGCTGGGAGTAGCCGTGTGCTATGACGTTTAAGAAGCGGGCTCCGCCTTGTACTATCAGCTCTCTGACTATTGGGTAGGCTTCTAGCGTGTAGATCCTCATGAACTGTACGTTAACCGTGTCTGAGTTGTACACTTGTATTCTGAGGCATCTAGCTGTTACTGCTAATGCTACCGTTACGTTGTATCCCTCGGCTATCGTCGTGAACGTGGAGCAGTCGCCGCTAGCCTGTAGCCTTGCGACTATAGCTGTAGCACTACCAATCGCTTTAAAGTATGCTACCACGCCTCTTGGGACGCCGAAGTCGTAGGTGGCTATGTCCCTCGTCTCCCCATAATCTAGAGCCCGCTCGTTGTACGTGTTGTCGTCGAAGTCCTTCCACTTAGAAGGGTCGGCACCCGTGTCGTGTAGCGTCTCAGTAGCCCTCCTGATGAGCTCCTCTGTGTCGGTAGCGACGGTGGAGTTAGCACCGGTTGACACCAGCAGTAGCCTTGTCTTGTCCTTGAAGACACGCCAGCCCCTGTGTATGACCGTTAGGTTAGCATCGTACCTCGGTGCCACCCTCTCTATGACCGTGTACCTCGGTGGCGGCGGGGGGTAGAGGGGGTAGACGCTCACCCGTGCTACACCTCAGCGTACCAGGCTACATTCACATCTGTGGCTGGAGCTGTGTCTGTTACTATGTCGAAGGATGTAGGGCCTATGTTCTCGACCCATGCTCTTATGTTGCTGTACGGGGTCACCAGCACCTTTCTCGGTGCTAATGCTAGGTTGTGGGATACTGTTACTCTTGTAGAGCCAGCAGGTATTACAGCTACCCCACTCTCCTCTGATCTGTAGCCTAAGTTCCTCAGGAACGCTACGTCTACAGCACCCGCCTCGACCACTACGGGGCTCGGCACGTCTGTCGCCTCGAAGTAGTTGTTTCCGACTCTCACCCTGCTACAGTTGCCCACAACATATAGTGCTCTCCTGCCCGAAGTCCTGACCACGTTGCCCTCGATAACCACGTCCGACGCGGCGTAGAGCACTATTGCGTGGTGACCGGTGTTCTCGATGTAGTTGCCCTTGATCACAACTCTGCTCCTGCCAACTTCAATCCCGTACGATGCCGTGTTCCGTATCCTATTACCTATCACCTGAGTGTTGTTTCCGACAATGTAGAAGCCCCTGCTCGTCGTGGTGTCTACTATGTTGCCAATGTAGAGATTGCCCTCTGTGTCGTTGTCGTATATTTGTCTAACATTGTAGAGAGTGTTGAAAGCTATCACGTTGTCCTTTGCCCGGTACATCTCTATCCCAGTAGTGTTGATTAACGAGTTGCCAATGTACACGTTTCCATTAGCGTTAGTAGAGCTACAGAGATCCCAATGAGCATTGTCGTGGAAGACATTGCCAATCACTACGTTGCCTCTAGGCCCGTTGAGCAGTAGCACGGCGTGAGACTTGTAGTTCCTGAAGAGACAGCCCCTAATAATGTTCCTGTACGAGCTGAGATTTATGAAGACTCCTACGCCGTAGATGTTACCATCAACATCCCCAACGTAGTCCTTGTTTCCGTCAAACGCGATGTTCTCAATTACAACATCGCTCTTGTTTGTCAGGTCGAAAGCCCTTATCTTTGTTCCATCGCCGTGCTTTAAGATAGTGCCAAACCCCTCACCCACAATTCTCACTCCGCTAGGCGGGACTAGGCTTCTGTAAAGTACGTACACCCCCCTCTTAATGAATAGTGTGCCGCCATAGTCTCCGAGCCTGTCTAGTGCTGCCTGGATCACCTCGCCCGCGTCCCTCCCGCCGAACTCAACCCTGCCGGTCAGCCCGTTCCTGGCGTAGGTCATGCCTCCGATCTTGAAGATGATGTATGATGGTGGCGAGACCGCACGCCCGAGCCTAGCCATTCCGAATCTTAACGCATGCTGTACATCAGACGGTATGTCTGACATCACCCCTTCCCCTCCATTGAGACGGAGAATGTGAAGCTGGGCGACGTGCCCCCTATAGTCCACCTGACCCTCAAATACTTGAACGCCAGGTGAGTTATCGTCAGCCAATGCTCGCCAACATCCGCTATGTTCTCCACAGCCCACAGCGTCTTATACTTCCCTGTGTATTGATTCTTGCCCTCAAGGTACACGTTTAAGACAGGGCTTGTGCCGGACACGGCCGTGACGTCCAGTAGCACCTCAGCCATCGTAAACCTGCCCACATCAACATCAGCCCCAACACCGCTCGTAGACCTAGCCTCGGACGGTAGCAACACCACAGACTCAACCAGGTGGTCTTGGATGTTGACCGGTAGCTTGATAGACTCCTCAACGCTAACCCTGAAATTGCCTAACGCCGACAAAGAGGACGGTAACCTGTCCCTGATAGCTGATAGCGTAGACTCCCTGGCCAGGCCCAGAGCGTCCTCCTGGACGCTAACCTTGAAGTTGCCTAGTGCTGTTAGGCTCGATGGCAACCGGTCTCTCACAGCCGCTAGTGTCGAGTCCCGGGCTAGGCCGAGCGTTTCGGAATGGAGAGCTATTATGAGGCGGTTTGACGGGTCGAACGTGAGCATGTCAGTCTTAGACTTGATAGCCGATAGAGTTGACTCCCTGGCTAGGCCAACCAGATCCGATAGCAATGTGATCCCTTGCTTGGATATGGTGAACTTAGCTTCACCGCCTACCAACAACGTTACAGTTTTGCCCGCTTCGGTGGGCTCGGCCCTTATTGTTATTCTCTCGAAGGGGCTAACGACGCCGGCCCCGATCTCCGAGAGCGGTAAATCCGCCGGGCCGTTCAATCCAATATAGACCTTTTGAAGGTCGGCGGTAGAGGAGAGGACGGCTAGGAAGTCCCCCCTGACGTTTATTTCTTGGGC
>Ga0105154_1000957_pt1 | contig 12039 bp, 12 predicted proteins | sample SSWtaG_FD_89672 | JGI IMG/M metagenome (GOLD analysis project Ga0105154, IMG submission 89672) | Hot spring microbial communities from Sandy's Spring West, USA to study Microbial Dark Matter (Phase II) - SSWsed_matched | ecosystem: Environmental > Aquatic > Thermal springs > Hot (42-90C) >... | reverse complement strand
TAGTATCCATACCTAGGCTAAGCGCTAACCTAAGGATCGGGCAGGGGTTCCTAGATATGGTTACCAGCTCACTATCCGAAACCCTAACTACCTCAACATCCTCCCTACGTAGGCGTAGGAACCTGTAGTAGAACACATCGAGAATCTCCTCAGCCGTCCTAACCCTCCGCGGTTTCAGAGACCAGAGGAGGCCGTACGCGTAGAAGACCGCTAGAGCTAGGTAGACAGCCAGCCTGCCGAGAGCACCTCCGAGTACCCTGCCTAGCGCTCGCGGCATACAGCAGACCCCCGGGCCTTACACGGTACTCTAACCCTACCTACACCCTGCCCCTCAGAAATCTGAGTAGCCTAAGCTCGACCCTCTTAAGGTATAGCGAGAGTATCGACAGCAGGAGGCTTTGGAACCCGGCTAGTGTTAGGACTATGGCTACGACCCCTTTAACGTAGTACTTTACCCCGGTGAAGAAGTAGTGGTAAGCTACGTACGTACCTAGCGCTAGCCCGGGTACCAGTAGCAGGGCTCCTGCGAAGAGTATGGTGAACACTGGGTTGTACCTCCACGCCATCCTCAAGATCTCCACAGCTATCTGGACACCGTGGAATACCCCTAGCTTCTTAGACTTTGGGTCCAACCTTCTCCTATACCTTATAGGTAGCTCGTAGACCCTGTAGCCCGACGAAGCTACGTGGGCAGTTACCTCAACCTCCACCCCGAAGCCTCTGGACTCGTAGTTTAGCTCCCTCAGTATATCGCTCCTAACGACGTACATACCGCTCAGTACGTCGGATAGATTGGTCCCAAGGAGGGCGTTGAAGGCTATCGTGAGTAGCCTGTTACCGAGACTATACAGAGCGCTCTGCGAGCCGGGCTCGGTATACCTCCTAGCCCCTATAACGAGGTCGTAGCCTCCTTCACACGCAGCTCTAACCAGCTCAGGTATGTGGGTAGCCGGGTACGTGTAGTCGCCGTCCAGGAATACCGCATAGTCGTAGCCCTCAACTAGCTGTGCCGCTGTCATGATGGCCCCCACCTTCCCCCTACCTACTTGGTCGACTAGCCTGATACCCTTGGAGAGTACCACCTCCCTAGTACCGTCGGTCGACCCCCCGTCTACTACCACTAGATCCTCCCCAGGAACCCCTACGGAGAGGACCTCGTCTATGACGTGGCCTATAGCCTTCACCTCATCTTTCGTCGGTATCACAACTAGGTACCTAAAGCTACCGCAATCCACTACTGCGCACCCCCAACCCGGGTAACTTACTGTTAGAATAAATTCTCCTCCAGCTAACGTGTTGCGGTGGAGTGGGCTGGAGCTTTCGTACTACAACGGGCTCGGGGTAGCTATCTCGGTAGCATCAGCTACCCTCGCAGCTTTCTCGTACACTCTCTTCGGGCTGGGCCCCATCCTGGCTCTCTGGGTAGGGCTCCTAGTGGTCGGGGCCTCAATAGCCCTCACGCCCGTTGTCGAGGGGTCTAGGCTAGGCGCGTTTACTCTAGCAGCGCTTCTAAACACCTTTGAGAACGTCGCCAGGGTTATCGAGGGGCTCGAGGTTAGGGGAAGGGCCGTTTACGTGAGCTCAGGTGGCTGGGTCTACATAGTCTTCGGGGAGGCCTACGTAGAGGACTTCTCGAGGTTCGCCCTAGTCAAGGAGGGCAGGGTCTCGCTGGTCTTCAAGTCCCCCATATCGGCAGAGCACCTAGAGGGCTTAAGCGACCCCTGCGTAGCACTTGAGCACGTAGCCGTGGACAGGCTGGGGATCGCGGGGTCCGTGGAGTGCATAGACAGGGGGGATAGAGTGTACGCCAGGTTTAGGGGGCTTAAGGTGTACCCGGTGAAGAGCCTGGAGAGGACCGTGGGTAGTATTTACGGGGTTGTAACGGCTTCCGTAGCGACCCTTACTAAAGGGCTCCCAACTAGGATAGCGTACGAGAGCTCCGACGGGCGGGAGTGCTCCCTGGAGGTCCTAGTGGGTGAGGAGGTGTGGAGAGGAGCTTCCTAGCCAATACGATCCTAGCCCTACTGGTGGCCTTAACTGTACCATCTCTGTGGGCCCTAGGCGAGGTGAGGTTCGACGCATACGTATCCCTGCACACCCTGGAGTACCTGGTGGTGAAGGCCGTCCTACGCCCTAAGAGGGCTTGCAGGGACTACCTAGCTGTAGCCCTACTAGCGGCATTCATATACTTCGCGGCCAGGAGGATCCTAGAGGTACTTGTAGCTTGAGGAGGCTAACGCTGGTCCTAACTATAGTGCTAGTGGCTGTAGCACTTAGTACAGCTTCCGCGGGACACCTAAGCTTTCCCAGGCACGTAGACCCCCTGGTCCTACCTGAGAGAACCAACGTCCTAGAGGTAATTAACTTACTAACTCTAGCTAGCGAGCTCCTGGCGAGGTTAGACGTAGGTAGCACAAGGAACGTAACACAGCTACTCACCGCGGCCCCGTTACCCCAAGCTGTTAGGGAGGCCCACGCTAGGTTTACGGAGGTTTTCTCTAGGTTTACGGACTACCTAAACGAGTCCGCTACCTACCTAGGCCTAGCTGAAGAAGCCCTCTCCCGAGGAGAGCTCGCCGTATGTAGGGAGGCTCTACGCGGGGCCGAGGACGCGATTATGAGGGCCCGTGCAACCTACGTAGCTCTCCGCGACGTCTACGCGTACTTCGCCAGGCTACTAAGCCCCGCAGTAGCTACACGGGCTGAGAGGGTTCTAGAGAACGCAGCTAAGGCTTTAGAGGAAGTTACCGGAAAGTTCAACGAGCTCGGCATAAGGCTTGGGGAGGTCCTAGCTAGGGGGCTTACCGAGGTCCTCGTGGAGGCTTACGTGAGTTCTACCCAGGTGCTCTACGGGGATTCCGTCGAGGTCCGGGGTAGGGTTATCGACACCTACGGTAGGCCCCTAGTAGGTAGGAGGGTGGTAACCTCCTACTCAACCTACAAGTGGAGCGCTCTTACCGGTGAGGGCGGCTTCTTCAGCTTGATGGTACCGCTCTACTCCTGCGGGAACCTAGCTCTGACCGTAGCCTATACGCCCCTAGGTGATGATGCCTACATCTACAGGTATGCTGAGGCTAGGCTTAACCTAACCGTAGTCTGCAGAGAGCCTTCGCTAAAGCTAGCTCTACCCGAGGTCATCTACGTAGGTACCAGCACCGCTCTGTGCGTGGAGTCCGACGTAGACGGCTTAGAGGTCTCAGTAAGTATCACGGGCGCCAACGTCAACACCACCCTTAAGGTATCGGGTCCTACCTGTACCAACGTCCTCGTACCCGGGGACACTAGGGAGGGGGTCTACAAGGTCTCAGCGCTATCGAAGCCGGTAAGGGGGGTGCCGCCAACTAGGGTCGATACCTACGTACGCCTAGCGAAGATCCCTGTAGGTGTAGCCCTACATCACCCTAGGTTTCTGCTTGCCGGGCTCCCGGCTGAGTTGTGCATCTACGCGGAGGTGCCATCGGAGATAGCTCTAGACTACTCAGCTAAGGCTGAAGCCCCCCTTAGAGGTACGGCTACCTGTGCCAAGGTGGAGGTCCCAGCTACGTACCTCGAGCTGGAGCTTCCGCTGAGAATTTACGTAAAGCCCCTCAACTCCACCTATAGGGAGGTGCTCCTAGAGCTAAGTCTTCCAGTAGTTAACCCGTACGTACTAGCTCTTACGACGCTCGCTATAGCTCTTCTGATCTTCCTACACCGCGAGAGAGGCGCCTACAGGAGTCCCGAGGTCGGTAAAGCGTTACTGCTGGAGACCCCTAGTGCTAGGGTAGCTGAGGTAAGCCCCCTAGTAGCGGAGTTCGTTGAGGTGGTTAGGTCTGTGGGAGGGGTTGAGCTCGAGGGGAGCATGACCCTCCGGGAGTATGTAGAGAAGCCCCTCAGCGTAGTTGGGGAAACCGTTCGGGAGGTGTTAAGGCGCTGCCTAGTAATCGTCGAGAGGATCGTCTACGGGCCTCAGGAGGGTATCGAGACCTTAGTTAGGGAGCTTAGAGAGCTCCTGAGAGCTTTAAGGAGGGGTGCTAGCGCGGGTCTCTGGCTCTACGTGGCATCAGGCCTCCTGGTATCCTTGGCGATACTCTCCGCAGTAGTCTACCTAGTACCGTCAACTGACGACCTATCCCCCTACAACCCCCTCTGGAACGGCTTATCGATGCTGGTCTCCGAGCTTAATGCTTCAGTGATCTCGCCAGAGGGTATCTCCAGCTTAAACCCGGGGAGCTCTGTTGTCCTTGCTATAGGGGTTAGCGAGGGGCTCGGTAACGGTACTGTAGAGGCCTTGAGGGGGTTTGTTCAAGCTGGCGGCGTGCTGGTTGTAGCTGATGAGAGTCCGTACTCCAGCTACCTAGTAAGATCGCTTGGAATCGGGGCTCTCCTAGGGGAAGCTGCCGTAGCTGATGCCGTATTCTTTTACAGAGACCCCAGCCTACCGCTAGCTAGAGCTAGCATCTCCTTAGCTAACTTCACTTTACACCTTAACTACGCAACCTACATAAACACCACCAAGATAGATAAGTGCTTAGCGTGGACCTTCCCCACGAGCTTCCTAGACCTTAACCTAAGCGGCTCTAGGGAGGGTCACGAGCCATACGGGCCCTTCTGCGTCGCTTACCGGGAGGGTGTCGGTAGTGGGGTAGTCTACCTAATATCCGACTCAAGCTTGTTTACGAACTCCATGGTAGGTCTCGGCGATAACAGAGCGTTCTTAAGAGCTATCGTAGGTAGTAGGTCTGTTTACGTACTCTACGAAGGGGGGGCCTCACCTTACTCTAGGTTTAGAGAGATGCTATTAAGCACCTACTCCGCGCTATTCCGTACCTGGCTTAGGTACCCTCTGTCAATAGCTATAGCCCTCGGGCTTTACAGGCTCATGAACAGCGCTAGGAGGAAGGCAGCTAAACTTATTTTACCTGGGCTCCCATATAGTTCTATGAAGGACTTCGAGAGAGTAGTGAAGGAGCTGGGTGAGCTAAGGGTTGACGAAGAGTAGGGATGCCGTACTTAAGGCCCTAGATCACCTTAAAGGGCTTATAGTAGGCTACGAAGACCTGGTGAAGTTGCTCTTCGTTGCAGCTCTCACTAAGGGTAGCATACTGGTAGAGGGACCTCCAGGGACAGGTAAGACCACCGCTGCCAAGCTCTTCGCAGAGCTCTTCGGGGGTACGTTTAAGAGAATCCAGATGACCCCCGACCTGCTCCCCTCCGATATAGTAGGCTCCTACTACTTCGACTTAAAGAGGGGCGAGTGGGTACTAAGGAAGGGGCCCATCTTCGCTAACGTAGTCCTGATCGACGAGCTAAATAGAGCCCCACCGAGGACTCAGTCAGCACTTCTGGAGGCTATGCAGGAGAGGCAGGTAACTATAGATGGCATCACCCACCAGCTCCCTGAGGTCTTTCTAGTGATAGCTACTCAAATGCCTACCGGAACCGAGGGTACGTACCCCCTCACACCGGTTCTCCTAGATAGGTTCCCCTATTGCTACGTAACTAGGTACTTTAACGACGAGAAGGTGGAGGAGACCATAGTCCTGAAGGCCGAGGAGATCGAGAACTTCAACCTGAGGGAGCGAAACACCTTTAGCCTAGAGCTGCTCGAGGAGGCCTCTAAGGAGGTCTCTAGGGTCTACGTATCCGATAAGGTCTTAAGGTACATAGTTAGGCTAGTCCTATTCCTAAGGAACCGTGAGGAGGTCCTCGTACCACCTTCGCCGAGAGCTAGTATATGGCTCTACAAAGGTAGTAGAGCCCTAGCCTACCTAGAGGGACTAGACTACGTAGTTCCGGACCACGTAAAGTGGTTAGCCCGGTACGTCCTGCCCCATAGGGTACACCTTAAGCCGGAGTACCAAGCAGAGGGAGTGAAGCCCCTAGACCTAGTAGAGCTAGCTATTAGGAGTGTGGAGGTACCTAAGTAATGGCGGTAAAGCTGACCAGGCGAGGGCTCCTAGCCCTCTCCATAGCAGTGACCTTCCTAGTCCTCTCCATAACTACTGCCGACATTCTAATGCTCGGGATCTCCCTCACCCTCGCATCAATGCTGCTGGCTGATGTTCTCTACACCTACCTGACCGCTATTAGAGCTAGGTGTACCTACATTGACCGCGGTGAGGTCTACAGAACCTGGGTCTGGGAGGAGAAGGAGCTTACAGTGAAGCTGATGTGCAGCAAGTTCCTAGGTATAACTAGGAGCCCTAGCTGGTCTAGGGTCCTAGGAGTTACCGTATTAGAGGACCACGTATCTGCGAACCTTAAGGTAGCCTTTAAGTTCTATGGTAGGTATAGACTCTGGCTCGAGATACTTAGGGGAGGCTACCTAGGGCTCTGTAGAGCTGTTGAGCGTGTCGAATCCGGTCCTGAGTTCATAGTCTACCCCGAGGCTCTGTACTGGATTTTAAGGGCTCTAGCCATACTGGGTCTCCGGGGCGGGCTCACCGTGGAGACCTCCGGAACTTACACGCTCACTCCAGCAGATACTGGAGAGTACATAGGCTCTAGGGAGTACTCCCCTAGGAGTAACCTGAGGAGAATTGACTGGAGGCCTACGGCTAAGTTCGGGAGGCTCTACGTTAAGGAGTTCTCCCTAGGTGGGGGTCTTTCGGAGGCTCTACTGGTAGACCCCAGGTGTATCGGTAGGTATACGTGCGATAGACTAGCTTCAGCCGTGCTCTCAGTAGCTGTAGCTAGGTACGGTAACAACGGCTCCCTAGCTGTCTGCCGCGCTGATAGAAGAGACTGTAGGGTACTCAGCGGGGGTAGGGATCTCCTACTCTACGCACTAGACCTAGTCCTTAAGCTAGGTGTTGTAAGCTACGACCAGCTTTACGAGTTCGTAAAGCCTACTGCTACAGCTACCCTTAGGAAGCTCCTGAGAGACTTAGACAGGGGTGCTGAGACTGTAGGATGGGGCGCTCTGGCGGGAGCCGATACCCTCTACGTAGTCTCCACACTGCTACACGACACTAGAACGGTACTAGACACGGTAGACAGCGCTAGGAGAAGGGGGACTAGGTGTGTCGTCCTAACGGCCTCCAAGCCTTGGCTAGACGCTAGGAGCTTTAGCGATGCCTACGCCATATACAGGGGCTTCAGTAACGTAGTATCAGCTCTAAGGTCCTCCGGGGTTGAGGTAGTTGTTGTGGATAGGTTGCGTCAGTAAGCTAAGGATTCTAGGGACCATCACCCTGTTCCTCGCACTTATAGCTTTAGCTACTCTCTCCAGCTACCCCGTAGCATCTCAGGACCCGTGCTCGCCGGGAACCCTCTCCGAGGTTGTTAAGTCTCTGGAAGAGCTAAGCAGTAAGTTCGTGGACGTAGGTGAGGCTATCGATTACCTGGATCAGCTACTTAAGGCTTGTAGCAGGGGGGACGTAGGTGAGGCTATCTCCATCTACAGCAGGTTAGCCGAGTCCTTAAGCTCCCTACGGGAGTACTCCGAGAGGAGGCTCCAGGAGGTGATAGCCTATAGGATTACTTACACGGTCTTCCTAGCGCTACTACCTCTTCTAACCTACACCCTACTACCTAGGGTGTACCTCTACCTGTGGTACCTAGCTAGGAGGAAGTGGGCTGTGGTGAGGAGGAGGTGATCCTAGACGAGGAGGTCTTCGCGGTTATCGTGGCCTTAGCCGTGGTGGCCTCAGCTGTAGGCATAGCTAGCATCTGGAGGCCCCAGGAGGAGGGTTTCGTAGCTATAGGGCTCCTCGACGAGAGCTGTAGGATCGGGCTCTACCCGAGGAATGCAGCTCCCGGTAGTAACCTAACGCTCTGCATTAGCGTATTCAACTACCTAGGTAGACCCGCCGCCTACATGGTCTCCTACAAGGTAGCTCTAAACTCCTCTCAGCTACCTACAAACACTACTCCCTCCAGTATGATCCCCCTAGCTACCTGGGTCGGAGCACTAGGGGATAGATCTAACAGGACCTTCCTAGTGAAGGTCTCGGTACCCGGCGACGCTGTGGTTGGCAGTAGGGTGGCCCTAGTCTTCGAGCTATGGCTTCTCGACCCCAGGTCAGGTACATGGGTTTATAGTGGAAGGTGGGTCCACGCATGGGTTCAAGTGATGGAGTAGCTAGGTACCTCACCCTAGAGGAGTACCTGAGGGCTCAGGTAGAGCGCGGGCATAGCTTTACGAAGGCCTTAAAGAGAGTGTACGAGGAGGTTAGGGGCGACTCCTTAGAGCTAGTAGACCTGGAGCCTCCGAGGAGCTTTCTACAGTACCTGCTTAGGGTCAGCTATTCCCTATGGCTCTACGTAGTGTCGTGCATAGCGTTCGCTACCGTAGCTGTAGTACTAGCCGGTAGCGATGCCCTAGCCCCACTTAGGTGGTTCCTAGGTACGGTCTTCGTCCTCTTCTTACCCGGCTACACTACCGTTGAGGCTCTCTACCCTGAGGAGAGGACTCTGACCCCCTTAGAGAGGTTGGCCCTATCCATGGGTCTATCCCTAGCTATAGTCCCCCTATTAGGTCTGCTACTTAACTACAGCCCCTGGGGTATAAGGCTGGAGCCCGTCCTTACCTCACTAGCTACGTACACAGAGGGGGTGGCCCTACTAGCTAGCTATAGGAAGTACAAGATACTGAGGCTAGCTACAGAGGTGGCGGCGGGTAGGGGCAGAGGCCCTAGGGGAGCTAGACCTTAGGGACTATGGATAGCACCTTCCCCAAGGCTAGGCTTAGTAGCGATAAGTACAGAGCTACCCTAGCGTCCGTGGGTATCCTCTCGAAGAGCCTGGCTACAGCTAGGTATGTTGGTAGGTTTATCGTGACCCTATAAGCTAGTAGAGAGCTCTGAGCGGTGTAGGCGTACATGGCTAGGGCTACCGCTAGGGGTAGCGACACTACTACGTATAGGAGGGCATGAGCTTGGGTAGCCGCAGAGCTCGCTAGAACTAGAGGCCAGTAGACATAGTTAGTTAGCGTGCCTCCGGTGTATATGTTGAAGTAGAAGAGGGAGTTCCTCCAGAGGGAGCCGATGTCCGGGGTACGCGTAGCTACGGTGGCCCAGAAAAGCCTTACGTTCCTCTCGAAGTGGTCTAAAGCTTTGCTGTGGATGTACGTACGTAGGGTTAAGTACGCTACGGTACTAGATGCTAGGTAGGTTACGTAGGGTACGAGAGCTACGAAACCCCTCGGCCTCCCCCTCCTTATGATACCGACCGCGGTCGAGAAAGCTACATAGGTGGCTACTAGGGCTGCGAACTGGAGCCACGTCCACGCGTGGGTTAGCGAGGCTAGCACTGAGAGGGCTAGGACTAGCGGTAGCCTCCTCAAGTTAGGCTTAGCGGATAGTCCTAGGGCTAAGTAGGTCAGCGTGAGGCTGAAGAGGTTCGCCTGGAAGCCCCCGTAGATGAAGCTAAGAGCGTGTGGTGTCAGCGGTGCTAGGAGAGCTACGTACCTAGCTACCCCGCGGCCGAAGTGCTCCCTAGCTACGTAGTAGGATGCTAGCGTGTATAGCTGGAGTAGTACTACCTCCATGTAGACGCAGAGGTTCAGTAGGTCGACCTTGAACAGCTTAGTCACGGTGTAGAGTATTAGTAGGAAGGCGGCTCTATCTCCAGCTAGCTCTACAGCTGTAGCTACTGGGTTCGCGGATTCCATCATGGTGCTCAACCATCTGTAGTAGTGGACCCAGTCGACGTCTATCGGTACCCTCCTCGGGTTCACCGCTGGCGAGTAGCCGGCTAGACCAACGGTTAGGGCTACTAGTAGGGCTAGTACTAGGTAGACCTCGTCACTACCCCCCGGTTCGGGGCTAGGTAACCTACGTAGCCGTAGCCTTAAGCTAGCCAGAGGTGCTAGAAGTACAGCTACCGAGACTAGGGTAGAGATGTACCACAGGGATGAGTTTAGGTAAGCTGAGAATGAATGGGCTGGCTCTAGGGAGTTCAGCCGGAGCCCTAGGAGCGTGCTCACTCTATAGGCCAGAGCCGGGAGCTCGACCAAGGCTGTGGATAGGGCTAGACCACGCATAAGGCTACGTAGGGCCCTGCCACGGTGAACTCCAAATATGAGTACTACCAGAGCTATGTAGGGTATGTAGAGTAACTGAGGTCTGAATAGGTAGGTAAGTGCCGCTAGAGTTGCGTATGCCACAGCTACGAATACCCTAAGCCTACTAAACCCTAGGGATGCCGTAGCTGAGTACAAGGAGAGCAGGGTAGCTACTAGTAGGAAGGTGCTCTCGTACCCGTGGAAGAACCTAGCGTAGTAGGTAACCCTACTGGAGGTGGTGTAAACCCAGCCTACGAGGAGCCCGTAGGTAGCTATGTAGAGGAAAACTATGGAGAAGCCTAAGGAAACCCATGGAAAAGCCTCTACTAAAGACCTTGAGCGGCTGCGTAGCCTGCTAGCTAGGACTCTAAGTACGGTGCTGATCCTCACCTCAGCACCCAGCACAGCTGGAATCACCTAACGTGTTACGCTAGACTACGTAAAGCTCCAGCCTAGCTGAAGTGGCTAGGGCTAACTAAAAGAGCTCTCTACACTTACTTCCTACGAGCGAGTAGGTAGGCTAGGATCCCGGCTACTACAGCGACTATTACGGCTACTATAGCTGTTGTAGTCCAGTCTACTGTAGGGGTGACCACAGTTACCGGTGTAGTTACCGGTAGAGTCGCTACCAGGGTTGTCGGGCTTGGAGTAGCGACTACCGCGGTCGTAGCTACGGTCCTAGTTATGTATTCGGGAGTTACCGTAGTATAGGTAGTGGCTACGGTAGTCGGGCGGATCACGGTAGTCGGGTAGGCTATAGTTGTTGGAATAGCTGTAGTGTAAGTAAACGGCTGGGTAACCATTCGCACGGTTGTTACGGTCGTAGGTATAGTGGTAGGTACGGTAGTAGTTAGCACCGTTGTAACGGTAGTTGGGTAGGCCGTCGTAACAGTTACCGTAACCGGGGTGACAACCGTAGTAGTAAGGGTCGTTAAGATGGTTGTAGTTATGGGTGTAGTTATAACCCTAGTTACAGGTGTAGTTACCACAACCGTAGTTAGTATGGGAGTCGTGACCGTAGTCGTGTAGTAGTAATAGATTGTTGTGTAATAATAGTAGTAATAGTAATTAGAGTTAGGTAGAGGGGACGCACCGGTCCCTACGAGAACTGCGAGCACTACCGGTATTAGCACCATTGCAAACCTTAACTTACTGAACGAAGCCACCGAGAGTCCCTCAATATTATTTCTTGCTAGAGTATATAAATGCTCTGGAAATCGTAAAGTGAAGACAGGATCTCGTATACCTGAGGATGGGTACCGGTTACGACCTCCCGTAGCTACTGAGGAGGCTCGGCCATTTTATCGTATACTAGCTTGGGTGCTCCCACTAACGGTACAGCCCCCATACTCTTTAGCTGCACGCTCCTCAGCGCAGGTTCTTTTCAGCTCCACATAGCGTGACCTAACCAAGGTGCTACAAAGCATGTTGCCCGTAGGTAGGGTAGACCGTAAAGACTGCAACTCCACCTAGAGGAGAACTCCTGCAGGTACTTTAACTCCGCTAAGTAGCTTTCGTGTAACTGAGATCGACCAGCACCTACGATACTCTCAGACTGAGGCTTGATACTACCTTAGCTCCCTAGATGTTTCTCAGAAGTACTATAGCTACGAGGTAAGACCCCGACATCCCCTCCAGAGCTTATAAGCCTCTGAGTACATCAATTCACGAGGTAATCCTAGAAGTCCCGGCAGCGGTGGCATATACTGTGAAGTGGAGGAGGATATACTTCAAGGAGGAGTTTAAGGAAGATATACTCAGTGGGAGGAAGAAGTCTACGATACGCTTAAACAGCGATGTTAAGGTTGGTGAGGTTGTTGAGGTAGTTGCAGGTGGTGACCACGTAGGGTACGCGATTATAACGGGGGTTAAGGTTAAGAAGGTCTCCCAGCTAACTGATGAGGACGCCTTAGCCGACGGGTTCTCGAGTAGGGAGGAGCTGCTGAGGGCTTTGAAGAGGATATACGGGAGGGCTATAGGGGGCTCAACAGAGGTTAAGGTAGTAACCTTTAAGCTCCTAGGTCGCTGAGGTACCTGAGTTGGTTAGGGCC
>Ga0105154_1000952_pt1 | contig 12109 bp, 14 predicted proteins | sample SSWtaG_FD_89672 | JGI IMG/M metagenome (GOLD analysis project Ga0105154, IMG submission 89672) | Hot spring microbial communities from Sandy's Spring West, USA to study Microbial Dark Matter (Phase II) - SSWsed_matched | ecosystem: Environmental > Aquatic > Thermal springs > Hot (42-90C) >... | reverse complement strand
ATACTAATAAGCTTGGACAAATTGTCCAACGCTCTTCACCATGGATATAACAAATGGGCCGCCTTTATAAAGGTTTCGATTAACCCGATCTACGGGGTGTAGTAGGCTCGTAAGCTATTTTCGGACTGCTTTACGGATGCACGGTGGTTAGCTTAAGTATCTACATTATAGTTATTGAATCGTAAACGGTAAGACTAACGTAGCCTTGTCAAAGAGCAGTACCACTTGGCAGTCTACACTCTTATCCAACCCGTGACTAAGGTACTCCGCTGGAATAGTCAACACTATGTAAGCCGTACTCCCCGGCAACAGCGTCTTATTGTTTCTCAGCCCGTAGTATTTCACCACCGCGCCCTCTAGCCCCTCGCCCGCGCTATTCTTAACACTGGAATCAGGTGGTTTAACAACCAGTGGTACTTCGCCACCAGCGTGTACTTCTAGTTGAATTAGTTCCACGGCCTCGCCCCGCTCACTCCTAACAGTGAATAACAACGTTACGTTACCTGCCCCCACGTAAGCCTCTGCCACGCCCGAAATAACGGGTACTCTACTTAACTCTGCCGTGATGTAGACGTGTAGGGATAGAGCGCTCAGTGCGACTACAAATAGCGCTATGCTCAACAACACTGCAATAAACGGGTATTCAACCCCCATTAAGTGGGACACCTAAATTGCTTCCCCCAGGCACCGGGGCCTAGTACCCAGTACGTGATTAAACACGACCTCTATTAAAGCCCACAACAGGGCTAAGTGAGGTGTAAAAAGTAAGAAAATACGTTGCAAGTAAGTGCACTACGCTATAACGTTGGCTGTAAACCTAGTGGTGCCGGCAGTAGACATTATTACCCCTTCAACGGTGGGGCCTATCGCCAGCCCTTGCGGGCACCCGAGAGTACCCGTCCACGTCTCTCCAGGAGCTATGGTGGTAGTAGCTCCCTGCGTGAAGTTGCAAGTCTCGTTAACGAGCACTACTTGCGTTATGTTGACTTCGGCGTTGCCGATGTTCTTAACTGAGATGTATAGTCTTCCCGTTGTATTGCTGTACGCGGGTACCCCTACGACTACGAGAGACCCCATGCGCCCCGCTTGCGGCGCAAACCACCAAAACCAAGCCATTAGCACTAATCCCGCAGATATTACGCCTAGGGTTACTATGATTGCTAAAACGGGGGCGCTAAGGTCTCCTAAGAGCTTCTTCAAGTACACGCTCACCTATAAATAGCACATGTACCGGGGGTTAATAAATTAAGATAGTTTACTTTGGACTTTATACTCGTTTATTAGTACACTAGTAGCCTATGCATTTCACGTTACATCGAACTTTTAGTTGTCAACTGCAATCTGTCTCAGTATGATCGTAAATGGCTTTTTACTTTCGGTTGGGTAAAAGTTTTGGTTTATTGGTAATACGTAGCCGTTACGTCAAATATATTAACTCCCCCATGTACACTTATATATGTAATACGTACCGAGTGAGTGATACGTGTGTTGTCTATCTTCGCGGGCCCGTATTGCTACTTTACATACATAGGTGGCGGCTTCCCCATGAGTGGAGAGGTTTTCTCGTCTCTTAAGTCTTACCTCCGAGAATATTTAGTTAAGAATGTTCCAGGCGCTATTTACTTCTTTAATATATTGTGTACATTGACGTATAGGGCTGACTGCATTTCGTTGCTTTTGGAGTCCCCGAGTAAGCTGTATTCAATAGTGCTAAGCCACTATAGGGGGGACGTTGTCGCGGCTGACTACGCCTTTACGCTCTTATTCGTAAACCCCATTGTCAACTACTTAAAGAAGCCGGATATAGCCCGCCAACTACTCGACTACGCGAAGACGGGCAGGGACTCCGATTTTGTCGAAGTCGTTAAGAAGTTCATTGTAAAGGGCATTTCATCATAGAGACCTCGCTAGGCAAAAACCTTAAATACGTTCACATGGGTATTATGGAAACAAGTAGTTTGCGTGTAGCCAGGCCACCCCGCGGCGCGGCCTGGCCTAGTGTGACTTAGCGGGGATATGCCGTGGAAAAACGCGTAAGGATGTTTACCACGGGTGTAAAGGGGCTAGACGAGTTAATAGGGGTCATGAGAGCTCCTTATACTGTGCTCGTTGCCGGGCACCCTGGTGCCGGCAAGACAACTTTAGCGTCTACTATGTGCTACGAAAACGCTTTGCGCGGAAATAAGTGCCTGTACGTGTCTTTCTACGAAGACAAGGAGAAGCTATACAGGTACATGGAGAGACTTGGCATAAAGCTCTCCGAGGCTGAATCCAAGAACACGGTTAAGTTCTTAAAGCTACCCACATCGCTAGACCTAGAGAGCTTAATAGAGGTGTTAAGCAAGAATATTGAAGAAGGCTTTGACGTCATTGTAATAGACTCCGTGAACGTGCTACTAGAGGCCGCGAAAGACCAAGCCGAGAAGAGAGCGTGGCTACTAAACTACTTTTACCAACTACCCTCTCTCGTAAACGGCTTACTAATACTCGTTTCCGAGCTACCCTTCGGCGAGGAGAAAATAGGGCTAGGCTCAATAGAGTTCGTAGTAGATGCAATGCTTGTATTGAAACACAGGATAGAAGACCGCTTACTAGTTAGATTACTTGAAGTTAGGAAGGCCCGGGGAGCACCCCTCTACGTGGCTGAAGTACCGTTTACCATAGCCGAAAACAAGGGTGTAGAAATCCTGCTTGCCCCTAGGCTATGCGGATTACCCGGGGAGGGAGAGCCCATCGAGGTAATATGCAGTGCGCTTAGAAACAGAATAGACCACATACACAAGAACCACTTCATTAACATATTCTACCACCCCGGGGCCGTGTACGGCGCAGACGACCTCGTAATACTGCTTGCATACGCTGTTAAGTACAACTGGAAAGTCCTTGTCTTAAGTTATGTTTCGCCACCAGACCTCCTCGAAGACGCCTTGCTATTAAACTTGGAAAGACACAGTTTAAAGCGAGAGGTTGCCAAGAAAGTAGTGAACAAGTACTTCTTGTTTACGGCGTTAAACCCCTATGCTTACAGTATCCATGAACTAGCACTCAGAGAACAGGCAATCCTAAGTAGAGTAAATCCAGACATAGTTGTATTTCACGGCACACACGCATTAATAGGGCTTAATTTCGCACAGCACTTTAAAACCCTGTACAACGAGGTTTTAAGCTTGAAGTCAAAGCACATTGGCGTAGTGAGAATAGGTAATTGCATTGACGAGGCCCGCTGCAACGCCGAGTCATCTATTTCTGACTTGACAATTAAGTACGAACCGCTGATCGTGGGCAACGAATTTAAGTTCAAGTTGTCGGTTTTTAGGCGCTTCAGAGAACCCTTTATTGTAACGCGCGAAGAGTTCTTAAAGTGCATCGAAGAGTGTATAGAGGTAATTAGGCAAGAGGCGTCAAAGCTAGAGGCGGCTTAAATAGGTACTGCTGAAAACAAGTACTTGGAGGTAACGTAAATAGCCGTCATTAGAACAATCGCCCTATGGCAGTATAGTACTGAACCACCCCGGACTTTCCCAATGAAGAGAGATGCGAGCATTAAGGATACGAGTGTAAGGGAGCTTAAAAGCCCGTGTACCGCCGGGTCGTAGGCGAGAATGCCTGGGTATAACCCAGGATAGCCCGCAGCTCTCATTAATTCCGCTATGTATATATACACTCTGTCAATAAACGCCATGAAGCCTCCAACCATAGCTGATAACCCTACTAGTAGTGCTTCGAGAGTTCTCGCAAACCCCCTCACCCTGGAGACTAGTATACTGAGCCTCTCGTAGCTAGACGCGAAAGATCTCATCATGTCGGGGGTTGAGCCTAGTCTCAGCATGACAATAAGGGTCTCAATGAAAGATGCATGGTACGTAGTGGGGGCTGCCTTCACGACCACCTTCCTTAGGTAATCGGAGAGAGCCCCCGTTAAGACGCTTTTCGCTATTCTCACTACGCCCTTACCGTACTTCCTAGAGTGCCTTTCTAAAGCCGAGGCAGCGTTCTCACCCGTGGATGCTGCAAACGACAGCGCGTCTGAGGCCATTCTCACGAAGTTATCGTATACTGATACGCGCAATAAGGCCCTTTCTGACGCGACGAGAGGGGGTACTTGGGTAGCCGGGACTAATAGTGCGAGGAGCTGCTCACTCACTCTCCCAATCCCCTCTAGTGCATATGAAAAAGTTGCGTATAGCGCTATAGCGAAAACAACGCTTAGAGACGCCATTGACGCTAATAACAACGCCTTCGTGGGCTTTACAACGAGGCTAGATGGGTAAGCACTTGTTATTAAGCCGTAGAGTAGGAAAAACACAAAAACCTGGACGCTCAGCGTAATTCCCACTAAAAGGGGAAATGTCCCCACGCCAATGACTGGCGCCACGGCTACTACAGCCACCGGGGTAAACAAGTAGGCGAAGAGCGCGGACCCCGCTATAATGGTGAACTTCTCAGTAAGCCCCGCTACCTTAGACTCGAACCAGCTATACACGTTTTCGAAAACTCTCTCCACGACTTCTTTTACATCCCCCATGGTAACTGTCGCTGCCACAATTCTCCTAAGTAGCTCTCTAACTCTCTCAGATGGGTGATTCGCGCAAACGTTGTCCATAGCCGTTATAAAGGAAGTTGAAGTAAGCGTAGATATTTTCCTAGCGAACTTCACCTCCCTGCTAGAGGCCTGGAGGGCGACGCTGTTCTCTATTACTGCGAGCATGTCGTGGACTGGGAGCCTAAGGGAAGCCATGACTCTAATGAGTACTAAGAGGTAAGGTAGCTCTACTTCAACGCCAATTTTCCTCTGAGAGGCCCAGGTACTCAGCACTATCCGTGGCAAGTAGTACACTAAGGCGGCCAGTAGAGGCGTGGTTACCGCTAGCAGGGCATATCGGGGTTCAAAGCCGAACAAGAACGTAGACACCGCGGTAAAGCACGCAAAAAGCAATGCCAAGGCAACTAGTGCTTGTAGAGTAAGCCCGAGTACGCGTAGCCCACGAGAACTTAGCCCCTTGCCAGCAACTAGGAGAGACCTTAAAAAGAGTTCTCGGTTTACCCGCTCGTACCTCTCGGGTAGGCGCCTACACGTGAGAAGCGTAATTACCGAGGCTAAGAGGGGTAAGGACATTGCCACGTGGTAGTACCCGTGGACTACAACCAGCAAGCAATGAATTAAAGCTAGTGAAGCAACCAGTGGTCCGTGAAAACGGAAAACAGCATTTAACCTATGCCTATCCAAAGATACCCCCGGTGAGGCGAATTAAATTAGTAGCTCGGCACACCACGATCTCACATTAAGCCGAGAAATCTAATATAGTTGTTCTCGTTTACGCAGCAAGCTCATTACACACTTACCGAACTACACTTAACCTTTAGTCATTGTACAGTAAGCCGAGATCGTTTCTTGCACACAGTGGTGGGAAGGCCCCTGCACCGCTAACTCTAAAATCGCCCTACAACTACTTACGAAGGCCCCTGTAACTCCACGGGGTTGTACTCGTGGCTTAAGTGGTTTTAAGGTACCCACGTAGTTTTTCCTCGAGCTTGCTGTACAGTATTAACGGTAGCTCCTTATACGTTGGTGTCTCTAGACTAGGGTCTTTTAGCAAGGCTTCTTCATGGACTTCTCTAATGGCTTCAACCATGGCTTCGTACTCTTTTTCGAGGAATTGCCTAGGCACCTTGTGGGCGAGCACTATTCTGTCTATGAACTTAAAAGCCGCTATTGGGTTCTCTAAGCTGGGGTTTCTCACGATCTCGTCCTTGACGGGGTCGTAGACGAATAGCGGAGTGGTTATGTTTTCTTCAATTACGTAGACCTCGTGCCTAAATAGCTTCTTACCAGCCCTCTCGATGACATTTGTCTTCACGAACACGTTGAGGAGCTTTAGTACCTGGGGGTCTACGGAAATAGGTGGCGAAACTAGCCTAAGTAAAGCGGCTTCAGGGCTCTCGGCGTGAAAAGTGCTTATGACGCCGTGTCCTAGTAGAATTGCGTGGGCCCATTCCCTGGCTTCCTCCCCCCTTATTTCACCTACGATAATGTAGTCTAGCGACAGCCTAACACCCGTTCTCAGTAGGTCGAAGTACGTAACCTTGTACTCTCCAAACTCCCTCGTGGTAGTCCTAGTCCAATACGTTGATGGTATCTTGAACTCCGGGGCGTCTTCCGCCGTTAACACCCGGGATCCGGGTGGGAGGAGGGCTAAGAGCGCTGTAGCCATAGTGGTCTTACCGCTCATTAACTCACCCACGATCAGTATTGGCACCTTGTACTTGACCATTAGCCATAGGAAGGCCGCTTCCTCTACGCTAAGGGTTTTCAAGTGCACTAGCTTTAGTATGGTCCACGGGTTTTCCGGCATTTTTCTCACATCGATCGTCATGTCGCGCCTCATAGTTACGTCGGACATGTAGATTATGGAAACCCTGGCTTCATACCTTGGTTCAATGAAGCTCGCGAGGGGCATGGCCTCTGAGATGGGTTTACCAGCCGACGCCGCGAACCTCATCGCCAGCTCCTTTACTTCCTCCGCGGACAAGACTACATTGGTATTTAGCCGGCCGTGGACGCGGTGTATTACCTGGATTGGCTTATTCACCATGATGTGGACGTTGACTACGTCTGGGTCCATGAGGAAAGGCTCTAGTAAGCCGTAGCCCACGAACTGCCTTTCAATTATGTGCCTTAAGCGGGGATCCACAGCGATTTTTTCAATACTTTCTACGAACGGCTCTTCGCCGACTATTAAGTCGTAGAGTTTATCCTCGATTCTACTTAGTTCTCGCAGTAATCTCTGTTCCCTGGTTATAGCGTCATACACGATGTACCTACCAGCACTTATACACACGTAGTAGAGGGGCTCTCCACTACGGGGTATAGTGTACTCCTCAGTGCATTCTACTCCTTCACTGGGCTGTTCTAAGAGCTTTACTTTCACGTCGATCTTAGCGCCCAATGATGGGCCCCCGTTTACGAGTAGCTAGTATACTTATAGCTGATTTATACTTTAGCTTTCAGCCCACGCGCCTCCACCGGGGTTGATCGCTAAGTGCTCCTTTACTAGCGAGAGCTCGCCGCTACTTAAGTTAAGCCCCCGTATTAGCCCTTCAACGGGCCCTTCGCAGCGCCCTAGCATAATTAGCATTCCAAGGCCCTTTACAACGCTACTCTTAGTTACCTTGACTATGCACTCGTTAACTTTGTTCTCGAGGGCCTTACCCACGGAGTCTCCAACGTATATGACTGAGACTAGCCCCTCTCTGAAAGCAATGTGGAGTAACGATAAGAGCTCGCAGACGGCATTAAATTCCAGTGGAAAGACTTCCTCGACGCCTTCGCCTAGCTCAGCTAGCTCCTGTAAGTTTTCTGTAACCCACTTACACGCACTAGACACCATTAACTCCAGCGTAGACGTATTTACGAGTAGTGGGAACATCTTGCAGGCTAGCGGCTTCTCGCCGTGTATCTTACAAGCCCTACGGGCGTTATCGTAGAAGGGGCACTTGCCCTTAATAACCCACCTATAGAGGCCCGAGGCCAGTTGCTCAAACACTAAGCGCTGTAGCCCGAGACTTGACGCAATCACCTCTATGTACCGCGCCTCGTGTGGTAGTAGTATAGGGCACTCCCGCTCGTCGCTAAAGTAGCAGCAGTGACTACACCGCATACACCTAAATACCGGTAAACGAGACGTAGTCAACGTTACCGCCAAAATACAAGTAGCGTTAAACGCTCCAAAAATCACTAAAGCTAGTACCTGGGCGTAAGGTTTTTAAAAAAAGAGTATTAGAGCCGCCCGTGTAGTCGTGTTAATAGAAGTGCTGCTGCCCATAAGCCGATGGCTAACACCACTAGTAGCGCGCTCAGAGTTGCCGCCTGCCACGATAGGTCTAGAAAGACCCCTTCCTCTATGTAGCTAAAGATTGAGTCAACGAGGAACATGACAGCTGCCCCGCCTGATATTAATGCTAATAAATCCAGCCTGAGACTCTCAAGGGACCTAACGCGGTACCACAGGATAAACGAAGTCACTGCCAGGGCTAGTAGGGCTATAGGCCACATTGCTACCTACCTAGTGTCATAACTGTTCTCGCCGGAGAAGTAGCCTTTAACCCCACTTTCCTGGAAAGTGCTAAGACCCCTAGCCACGTAGCAGTTACCGCTAACGTCATAGAGCCCCCAACTATTCCCACTTCTTGAAGCACGACCAAGACGTCAGCAGGGTTTTTCATAGCCGTCAAGAACGGAGGGTATGGCACGATCTCGCCATGCCACGCGTGCTCAGCGGCCAGTAATAGCGAGCCCCCGAGTAGTAAGTATGCTAGCAAGTTTAACTTTAATTTACCACTAGCTCTCTTCGCAACCTTATTTAAAAGAGCAATTAATACACCCACTACTAGTGGCGTTATAAAACATGCCATTTGGACCCCCTGTGCACCTTTTTATTAAGTAAAATGCACCCTTAAAAACTATTTGGCTGAGTCTCTTATAGCGTTTATACACGTCTTGAAACTGCCTTGAGTTAGCACCGTGGTGGGTGATAATAAGGGGGTTGATTCTTACCATATGTGGGGCTAGGCCCTTGATCGTAGGCATTAAGAAGGTTAAACAAGGGCTCTACAACGTGACCATATGGTCGGCCCAAGGCTACCCCTTTAGCTCTTACAGCGATGTAAAGGTCTACGTAGACGGCGAGTCGCCGGGCGACTCAGATGAGCTCTTCTTAGAAGCTGTGAGAGTAAAGTATGTTAAGGAAAGGGGCGAAGTATACGTCTACACTAAGTAACGGGGCTACGCCTAGGTAGCTCCGTTGATGCCGAGATAATTTAAACCGGTAGCGGCGCGAACCCCTCTTTAAGCGGATCGTCGGGCTCCAGTATGGCTGTTGAGTAGCCCGTGACGTAACATGCTCTAAGCGCAGTGGTTATCTCGGGTATGATCGCCTTTCTACCGGCGGTTTCCGTCTCATCGAGCACCTTACCCAGGAACGCTGTGTTAATCGCGCTGAGAAACTCCACGACCTCGCCTTTCTTAACTAGCCCTAGGTGGTATAAGTGTGCTAAGTGCGCTGAAGAACCGGTACCGGACGGCGACCTATCTAAGAGCACTCTCTTGGGACTTCCGAACAGTAGTATCCCGTAGTACCTAGGGGGGCTCGAGGAGATTTTCTTAGAGAACCTAAAGCCGTATAGCTCGTAGGAAGAAGTACTCTTGGCGCGCTCTTCCACGGGCTTCCATAACTCTCTCGCTAACTCAACTAGTTCCGGCAAGGCCTCTAGCGACCATTCGACTCCCAGCTCGTCTAGGTCAACGATGCCGTATAAATTGCCACCGTAAGCTAAGTCCACCGTGACACTACCAAACTTGCTAGATGTCACATTAAAGCCGCTTACGACGTAAGACGGTACGTTAACCAACCGCACTCTACCCGCTAGAGCACCAGTTTCAACTATCAACTTGACGACTCCAGCGGGGGTATCTAGGGCTAACTCGACTTTCCCGCTACTAGCCTTAAATAAGCCGCTTCTAACTAAGTAGCACGCTAAGCCCATTGACGCGTGCCCACACATGTCGTGCCAACCGCTCGGGTCAAAGAAGACTGCACCTAGGTGTGCGAACTCGTTTACCGGGCTAGTTACGAGTACTCCATACGAGTTGCTGGAACCCCTAGGCTCGTACGTTAGTAGCTTCCGCAACCAGTCCAGTTCCCGCTCGCAGTAAGACTTCTTCTCTCTCATGTCCCCGCCGGGAACCCAGGGCACGAAGACTATTTTAACAGGCATACCAGCGTTATGAACCTCCACGTAGCTAACGGCCTTCAAGGCCTAGAAACCACCTCTCTTTGGGGCGTCAAGGTACTATAGATCGGGAAAGGGGGTGGGCATGGGCTTAGAGAGAAGAGAAAAACTATTTTAAGAGGATTTAGCCTTCGGGGCCTCTGCTCCCTTGCCCGCTGTCATATAAATGGCTATTAGCCACACTATTGAGCCCACTGTGCACACTAAGAACACAAGCCACCACTCGAATGGGAAGGCCGGCATTACATCACCCCTTCTCGAACTGCCTTATAGCCTTTTCGACTTTCACCGCGCGGTACCACGTGTACAGTGCTAGCGCGACAATGATCCACATTATCACGAAGAACACAACCCACGCCACTAGGCGCCACCCGTTCTCTTTAGTTCCTTATCTATGGCCTTATTAACGACAAACCACAGTATTACGCCGACTACTACTAGTATTAGGAAACCTGGGAACGTGTAGTACGTGTGAAGACCTGAATCCCAGCCCCTCATCCACTCCCAGTACACTATCCACCACGCGAAGAACACTATGGGGATGGCAATGTTTACTCTAACCAGGATATCCCACCACTTGCCTAGCTTTACAAAGGGCTTTATGTCCATGTCAGCCAGCTTTTCCCTCACTCTAGCGGGGTTTGTCCAGAACCCCACTATTAGTCCAATGAACATTAACCCTATTGCCAGGCCTACGACGCCCCACACGGTGTCGTAGTAGTCTAGCCAATCACCACTCAGTGCCGTGGGTATGCCTACAGCTAGTGCTATTATCCCGGATATTAGCGCCGCGTGCGAAGTCTTCAGCCCGAAGTCTTTGAGAGGCCTTAAGGATATTTCGTGGATTGTTATGAGGCTCGTGAAGGCCGCAAACCAGAAGGCTAAGTAGAATATTACAGCGTAGATCTGGCCCGCTGGCCAGCCCATTAACCTAAATAGCCTTGGTAAAGACACGAAAGCCAAGCCAGTGCCAGCGGCCTTTATGTCCTCGTAGGGCGTTGGCGAGACAGCAAATATTAGCGGTATTATGGCCGTTCCCGCTAGCCAAGCAACCGCTGTGTCGTTTGTTACGTTGCCTAGTGAAGCAAACGTTGGGTCGTCGTTTCTCCTCATCCAGGCGCCGGCGCATATCATGAAGCCCCACGCTATGCCAACGCTCCAAAGTACTTGCGACAGTGATTGCATCCACGTAGCGGGGTCTAGTAGGGCCTCTGCTCGCGGGATCATGTAGAACTCTAAGCCCTTTACCGCGCCGGGTAAAGTAACAGTGTACACAGCTAGGCCCAGTGTTGAAATATACAGTATTGGGAACATGAATCGGCATACTTGTCCAACGCCCTTTACGCCAAAAGCTGTGACTACAATGCTCGCGACCACCATGATTGCGCCCGTGGCGAGGGCTATTGGAGTCTCGTAGTAGGCCTTCCAGAACGCTAGTGAGTCGAAGTCAGGTGCCCAGAACGTGCCTAGGATAGAGTGTATGAGGTAGTAAAGTATCCACCCGGCGACAACCCAGTAGTAGCACATGATCATGAAGTCGCACCAGGCCATCCACATGCCTCCAAACGCCGCCCACCTCTTACTTCTCTCCGAGAAGTTAAAGGGGCCGTGTATTGGGCCTCCGCGGCCGATTTTCCCAATAGCGTATTCTGCAATACACATGGGGAATGCCATAATGATTAGCCACACCAAGTAGGCTAGTAGGAACGAGCCACCACCGTAGTTAGCTGCCCTATACGAAAACCTCCAGTAATTGCCGGATCCAACAGACCAGCCGACGACAGTCATTAACATGACGAAGCTAGACCAGAACTTCTCGACATACCTAGACACTAGGCTTCCAGAGGCTTTGGACGATGCCAAGCCAACACCCCTAACAAGATCCTATTTATATGGGGAGTGAGGTATATAAAGCTTAGTTAAGCGAGAATAAGTAAAGTTCCGCCCTTACAACAGTATAATACATTTCCCACAAAAATAGCGCTAATGACCCTCACTCGACCCCTAGCCCGAGTAGCGCGGTGGCTATTAATTTCTTCACGGACTTTAATTAACGTATGGGGGTTGCGTTGAAGGCCTCGTGGAGTGGGTTATTCAAAGTATGTAGTGTTGAAGAAGCCCGTAGAGTGGATGAAGAGGCCTCTAAGCTCGGCGTCAGCCACTTGTTGTTAATGGAAGATGCCGGTACCGCTGTGTACGACGTTGTGCGGGCGGTAATAGGCATCCACGGGAAGAAGTTCGTAGTAATTCCTGGCACTGGGAACAATGGGGGAGACGCTTTAGTAGCCGCTAGGAGAATACACTCCGCGGGGGGGAAGGT
>Ga0105154_1000947_pt1 | contig 12185 bp, 11 predicted proteins | sample SSWtaG_FD_89672 | JGI IMG/M metagenome (GOLD analysis project Ga0105154, IMG submission 89672) | Hot spring microbial communities from Sandy's Spring West, USA to study Microbial Dark Matter (Phase II) - SSWsed_matched | ecosystem: Environmental > Aquatic > Thermal springs > Hot (42-90C) >... | reverse complement strand
GGGAGTGGCCCTCGGGTTTCTCTTCGTCGGGTTAAAAATAGCCGAGTACGCCCAGCCAATAGCCACGGTCCTCTTTGTAGTGCCCTCAGTAGCCTGGGTTCCACTACTGATCCTATGGGCTGGCTTAGATCCGCTGAAGCTTCCCGTAGCAGCCGCCTTTCTATGTAGTTTCCCACCAATACTCTACGGCGTCTTAAATTCCAGTAGGACCGTGGACGTAGGCCAGGTAGAAGTCGCCTTGACATTAGGCGCCAGGCCCTGGGATATTCTCACAAGAATTATTATGCCCCTAGCGCTACTCAAGCTATTTCCTATAGTAAAAGCCGAGGCCATAATGGTCTGCAAGACTACAATTGTGGTTGAAATGGTGGCCTTGTCGTCGGGCCTAGGGCACTTGTTACTCGTGTATTCCCTAATCATAGACGTGAGGCACGTTCTATCAACGATAATAGTGCTATCCGTTATCATGGTGGGCATCACTGAGTCCATAGATGCCTTAGAAAAGAGGATTGCCTCTAGGTGGGTAGGCGAAGCCCGCTGGTGAGCGCTCTTAAACCCCCGGAACTAGGCCTCTCACTACGTCAAGGGCTTTTACTGAAGGTAAAGGGCTCTCGACGGCTCAGCCCACTACTGGGGGCTCCGGCCTAGCCCTCTCTGAGAGCTCAACGTGTTTCTCTACGTCGTAGTCACTACGCAGAGCCCCTTGAAGTACGCTGAGGCGACGAGAATTACGGAGTTAATTTTGAGGGCCCCGCATTTAACCAAGCAACACTATTTAACACGGTGACTAAGTAACTAAGTATAGACGCGCAGCTAAACGACCTCCGCTGTCTGCCCTCACGAGCACTACTTAGTTGAAACGCATATATTTGGGTCTTTCTTACAATGCCCCTTGTGAGAGGTACACTTATATGAATACACATTTTTGCCTTCTGACAATTTTCGCACTTATCTTAGCCTTGCTATTAAGCTTAGCGCTTGGCCATGTCATTTGCGCTGTGAACACTCAAGAAACTCACGTGGAGGTCTCTTCTTGCGTAGATATAACCTCTCCGGGCTACTACTACCTCTCATCGAGAATTTCTGGAGTTCAGGGAAGCGCAGACCGCTGTATTGGGATCTACGCTGACAACGTAGTGCTAGATGGTAACGGCTATAGCTTAGAAGGCGGCGGGCGGGGAGATGGAATATTCGTCTACAAAAGCCGCAACGTCACTGTCAAGAACATCGCGGTGAGGGGGTACGATATTGGCATAACCTTTGACGGCTCGAGTAACGGTGTTATAGAAAACGCTGTGGTGGTGGACTGCAACTGGCCTGGAATATACTTCGCGCTATCGAGCCTCAACACTATTGTAAACGTTACGGTGAAAAACAGCCAGTCGGGGATTTACTTATACAATTCAAGTAGCAACACTATATTAAACACTGTGGTGAGTAACAGCGGTCCTGGAATATGGCTCGTGGGTTCAAGCAACAATACTATAATAAATGTCACGGCGACCGGCAACTCAGATGGAGTACTTATTAGCGTCCTCAGCAACGGCAACGCCGTGTTAAATTCAACCGTGGTCAACAACGTGTGCGGGCTATCTATTGGGCTCAGCTCGCATAACACCATAGCAAACAACGTAGTAAGCGGTAATACCTATGGACTGTGCTTCCAAAACTCTAGTAACAACTTGATCTACAATAACTACTTCAAGAACTTGAACGCAATACACGTCTACGACGAGAGCGCACCGAACACCTGGAACACTACAAAGGCCACTGGGAGGAACATTGTGGGCGGGGGCTACCTCGGAGGGAACTACTGGAGCGACCCAGAGGAAAAAGGCTTTAGCGATACCTGTATTGATAGTGACGGCGATGGCTTCTGCGACGAGCCCTTTGTGATCGACGAGAACAACGTAGACTACTACCCGTTAAAGCCCCAGCCAGCGCCCACCCCCGCAGAGGCGGTGATAAAACCTACAACTCCACTCCAAACCACGACTCCAAGCCCAGCAACCATGCCGCCGGCGGTAAGCGACTACGTAATAGCCGTGGGAGTGGGGCTAGCAATAGTAGTGGCTATTGTAGTGGCGCTGACCACTCTGCGGAGAGAGAAGTAGCTACCTAGAGCAGCCGCCTAACGTACATTTAAACCCATCCACGCGGTAAGGATAGAACCTGTGGAGCTAATAATATAGAGTTGTTGAAACGAGCCGTGAGTTTAAATCACTAACTCCACAGAATGGTTCTTTGTTGTTTAAGGATGGCATGGTAACTGGCGACCAAGGTATACGTGTAGAGTACATGAAAACGAATAAAAGTTTAGTACAGCGACTGGGATTTGAACCCGGGACCTCCGGCTCTCGAGACAGGGGTGAGGCTGTAGCTGTAGCATACTTAATGGCTTCCCAGGGCATTGGATACAGGGAAGCCCTGTCTATGGCTAGAAGCGCCTTGTAGTCTCAAACATTGTGCAGTACTAGAGGAGAATTTCACCAAAGACACATACGTGGTTAATGGAGGCTATTCGTTGCCTGACGCGCTATTGTGTGATTTCCACTTAGGTGAGTTGAATCTAGTGCATAGGTGTCGAGGGGGCTGGCAACTTGCCGCCCTAGTGTTTCACTCAGCACACTTGGTGTTCATGATGTACATGACAACCCGAATCTAATGTTTCACGTTCTAATTAAACACTGAAACATGACCCAATGTAGTCCGAAGCCTCTGCCGCTAGAGCAGTGCACGAGAACGGGCTTGTTCGTAGGTGCTGTTAACTGTCAGACATTAGCCCTAGTTTAATCTCATGTGCTAGCAGCTCTTTTTCCAGTTCTTTATAGTTTGGGTAGCGTTTTCGAAGACACTCTAAGAAAGCTTTGTTGTGTCTGGGCTCGATTAAGTGGCATATTTCGTGGTAGACTATGTATGCGATTAAGTGCTCGGGGAGATGTATTGCTAGCGAGTTTACCGTGATAGTTCCCTTGAGGCTGCAGCCAGCCCACCTAGTCTTCATCTCCCTGACTACGACCCTGCAGGGGTTTACTCCTAAAACCTCTCTCGCCGCTTGCTCAACTATCTCCTTCAGTAGCCTCTTGAACTCTGCCTTGCTCCTCTCGAGTAGCTCGATGTTTTTAGAGCGCTCTATAGCTTCTAAGAGCTCTGAGTATTTCTTCTCAATCCATACTACATACCCCTCTATAATCCTAGCTGCTTCACCAGGTCCTACTCCCTCGGGAAGCGTTATAAGAACTCCCCAGGGCTTGACCTCTAGTTTTACCCCAGTACTCCTAGACCGCTTTACCACTATCATCCACTTACTCTCCCGGCTCAACGAGCTTCAACCTCTCACGATAAGTAGCTCTATGAGCCTCTTCACTCCACCTGGTGAAATACCGGCTCTGCGGGCTTCGCGGAGAATTCTTAGGGCTATAGCCCTCTCTACTTCATGAACAAGCTTAGAATTGCTGCTCCAGTCCCGCACACCGACTTTGTTCCCTGCCTCCTCCATGGGCTGCTTTGTAATCTCAATTGCATGCGTCTCCTTGAAGCCAGCGTCGACTAGTGTTGAAGACTAGAGTATATGTTTTGTTAAATCTCCTTGCAAGCAGGGCTGTAGCAGTGAAGACTACGTAGTCGGCACGGACACTCGTTCTTTTTTCGAAGAACTCTATTGGGTCGCGAACACTGTAAGAGAAGCTGAAAACATGGTGGAGTAGGAATACCTAGTATTCTTTTCTAGCTACTCTCTTAGCTTCCACAGGAGCCTAGTTAGCGTTGAAGCTCCTAGATCGCCAACTAGGTGCCTGTGAAGGTATTCCATAAAAATAGAGTTTACGTTGTAAACAACGACTTCATGCAGTGGCCTTCCTCTAAGTATATTGAATAAATTAGGAAGGAATATAACAGATTCACAGGATGTAAACACTAGCCTGCCGTCGTCTAGTAGCTTCATGTAACACGTTTTTGACTCCACCTCCCTGTCTAATCCTATCTCGCTAGGTGCATTCCGTAGAGTTATTAAGATGTACAGACATGGTTAGGTAAAAACACAGCCACAACAGTGTGGGTGGTCGTTATTCCGAGTACTATTCGATACGCAAAAATACTTGTGGACTTAGTTAGAACTGGGTGGTTATTGAGAGGTGTTCCAGCTTTATTAGCGGAGACTGTAGCTGAACATAGTTTTCTATCAGCATATGTCTGTATCGAGCTTGGTAACAGGGTACAAGGCGTGGACGTGGGCAAGGTTGCCCTCTACACACTCATACATGATCTAGGGGAGGCCTTCGTAGGCAATATAACTAAGCAAGTAGGTCTGAGAATAGGAGAGTTAAAAAGTCACATAGAAGAGGACTATGTAGTGAGAAACGTGGATAATGAGTTAGTTAAAGAGCTCTACAAGAAATATGTAAGCCAGAGCGATCTCGAGGCAAAGCTAGCTAAGCTATGCAACTACATATCAACACTCCTAGTAGGTATTGACTATAAGAGGCTTGGCTACAGAGTGGATGAAATAGTGCACAACACTCACTACGAGGTATTGAAGATGTCGAAAGAGCTCAATATCAGAGAGCTTGTTGAGAAATTGCTCTCGGAGCTAATTACAGATACATAGAATGCAGTGGTTCAAACAGGTATTAATAGCGCGCGGAAAACCCATAGACAAGTTGCTGAAAGCTATGATCAAAGAGCTTGCCTAAACTAGACACGGAGCCTACGTTGCCTGCACGACTAGCGTAGCTCTCTCCATGTACCTGTTCCACCTTTAATTTCATCAATGTTGCTTACTATAGCCAAGCACCATATCAACAATTTTCCTCAATTCAAGTGTCGCTCTATATACGTCCTCAGCTCCCATAACAGCTGAGATCACTGCCATGCCAACAACTCCTCTTCTTAAAACAGCTTCAGCGTTGCTAGCGTTAATCCCTCCAATAGCTACAACAGGTATCTTAACTCTTTCAACTATTTCTCTAAGACCATCTAAGCCTATAACCCTTGCATCAGGCTTTGTTGGTGATGGAAAAACAGAGCCTGCTCCAATGAAGTCTGCTCCTTCTCTCTCAACTCTCATAGCCTCTTCTAAGCTGTAAGCAGACCCTCCTATTATCAGGTTTGGAGCTAGTTCGCGGGCAATGTATATGGGCATGTCATCGGGCCCTAGCTGAACACCATCAGCATCTGTTGCTAGCGCTACGTCAAGCCTATCGTCAACAAAGTATAGGGCTCCATAATCCCTTGTTAGCCTTCTTATAGCTTTTCCAACTTTAATCATCTCGCTAGTTGAGGAGTCTTTAAGTCTTAGTTGAATGGATGTTGCCCCGCCTTTCAAAGCGTCTTCAACAGCTTTAATGATATCTGGCTTAAGTTTTTTATCAGTTATGACTATAAGCCTGAGCTTCTCCCTAAGACTCAATACTGCCCACCTTAACAACGCTCCTTATATCCTCATAGTTGATTTTATACAGCCAATCGTAGAGCTTTACGTGAAAAGAGCCTGGATAGGGAGACTCCCCAGCAGCGTAGAAAGATGTAGCTTTAAACACAGCTAAACCTGCTATACAGGCCTTTAGAGGTTCTTCAACAGCTAGGAAAGCGCCTATAATAGCTGATACTATGCAGCCCAGCCCCGTGACCTTCTTAATAACGTCTTCTAGGCTTTGTGAAGTCTTTTTAAGCTCAACGCTAAAAACTCTAACCCCATCACTAGCATAGTCAACAAACCCAGTAACACCAGCAATGACGCTATACTTCGAGGCGACTTCTGAAGCTAGCCTGGCAGCCTTATCACCCTCATAAACAGCTGCTTCAACACCCTTAGTCCTCCCATATGCACCAGCAAGAGCTGATATCTCACCAAAGTTGCCGCGGACAACTTTTACTCCTCCGCTATTAAGAAGCATTAGGGCAGCTCTTGTTCTTAGCTTGGTGGCTCCAGCTCCAACAGGGTCTAATACAACGGGTTTTCCATACTCTTTAGCAAGTTGAACGGCTTTAAGCATAGAGTATATGAAGTACTCGTCAAGAGTCCCTATGTTTATTACAATAGCATCAGCCACTGGTACAAGGTCTTCAATATCCTCTATAGAGTGAGACATTATTGGCGATGCACCCAAGGCCAGTAGGGCATTTGCAGTAGTGTTCATAACAACAAAGTTCGTTATGTTGAGAACTAGAGGCCTCTTCTTCCTAACCATACTCAGCGCGTTATCAATCCAACTCATGTCGTGCAGTGTCATAGCTCTTCACCACATTATTACCTATAACTCTGTTATAGATGCAGTAAGTTTAAATCTACCTTATTGTGGGGACAGCTTAGGGTGTAATTATGCGCTGGAAAATTTGGAGACGAGCAAAGTGAGAAAGCTACTAAGTTTTCATGCTGAATGTTATCGCAAGATTTAAACTTTCACATCTATTTCAACGTCTCTATGAAATTTTTCAAAGCTGTTAAAAGCTAGAGCTTTACACCTTGTCACTTTAGAGCTCTTGCAGAGCTTTCACCGAAAGTCCAGGAACTATTCCTCGTTTCAGAAGTCTGGTAATTCAATACTTATTTCCACGCGCTTATTTTTCTAAGCCTTTCAACGGCCTTTGGTATGACCTCTAGAGCATAGTTAATGTCTTCTTCCCTGTGTATGTGTGATAACTTAAACAATATGCTTCCATGCGCTTCCTCGTGCTTTCTACCTATTGCGAGAAGGACATGGCTAGGTTCTAGAACTCTACTTGTGCATGCACTTCCACTTGAAACGTATACTCCATGTAGACTCAGCTCGACTGTTAGGGCCTCTCCCTCTACGTATAGGAAGCTGGTGTTGAGGTTGTTTGGAGCCCTTAACTCTCCTAGTGGGCCATTTACGAGGACGTCGGGAACGTTGTCTATGATCCCTTGTAGTAGCTTATCTCTGAGCTTCTTGACGTAGTTTACTCTGGATTCGAAGTCTTTAAACATGATCTCTACTGCTTTCCTAAACCCGGCTATTAGTGGAACGTTTTCTACACCAGGCCAATACTTTTCAACACTTAACTGTCCTTTTAACGGCAGCTCTAAGTCTACCCCCTCTCTCACATATAGCGCTCCAACGCCACGAGGTCCATGTATTTTGTGACTACTTATAGTTAGCATATCAACACCTAGTTTCTGGACATCTAGTGGAATCCACCCATATGCATCTGCAGCATCAGTGTGAAACACTACGTTGGGATTAGCTGATTTTGCTGTATCTACGAGCTCTTTGATCCTCTGGATAGTTCCTATCTCATGGTTGATTGTTTGAATACTAACAAGTACCGTATCCCTATCTACGTAGTACTTGAGAATTTCTGGGTCCACAAATCCGTACTCATCCACGGGAACTAGCTGAACTCTAAAACCAAATAATTCAGTTGCTGTTTGAGCAGGAAAGATCACGCTTAAATGCTCAATTGCCGAAACAACCACTTTTCCTTTTTTGGCACGGTTTTTCAAGAGATAGCCCAATATTGCTAAGTTATTTGCTTCTGTCCCACTATGAGTGAAGACAATGGATTCTAGGTTTTTGGCGTTAATAGTCTCTGAAACTATCTCCTTAGTTTCATAGATAACCTCTAAAGCCTCCCATCCAGGCTTATGGGTAATTGATGGATGACCATATCCATACTTATTGAAGTATGGCATCATGAACTCTAATACCTCCTCAAGAACTAGGCCACTGTTCTCTAGATCAAAATACGCTTCCCTGCTAGGCTGCTTATGTGATCTAAGTAGCTCTCTAATCTTCTGCGACGTGGTAACGGTCAACTCGATCTCCTCGCAGAAACCTGTATTGAACCGTCTTCGAGCCTAGACCCTTCGATCACAATATATCCATGAGATTTTAGCAAAAACTCCATGATCCCCATAGGTATGTCTGATTCGCGAAAAATGATCCTAATAGTAGCAACTTTTCTTTCTGATAGGCTTCTTAGGAGACTTTTTAACCTTATTACGGGATGTGACGTGCAAGACGCGGGGACGTATCTTAGATCTATCTCTTCAATACTCAAGTTAAGCACCCACACTATTTCCTCACAATAAAGCTTCTCAATGACGAGTAGTACCTCTCTAGCATTTCTTCTTCCTCTAAGACTTGTTTTTCATCAACTGTTAGCTCTTTGGGAAGCCAGTCTGGGTGCTCATTGATCTTCTCATAGTATGATCTAATCGCTCTCTTCAAAGCCCCTACGGCTAGAATGCTGCAATGGTACTTTATTGGGGGAAGCCCGCCCAGTTCGTCTGATACTTTCTTCCATGTTATGTTCCAAGCTTCACGTAGGCTCTTTCCAATAATCATTTCAGTAAGTATGCTTGCGGCAGCAATATTGGCTGCACATCCATAGCTTTCAAAAGTGGCTTTTTCAATAATGTCTTCTCCATTAGCTCTCTTCACTTTTAAATAAATCCTTATTAGGTCACCACATGCCGGGCTACCTGCACTTTCAACTACTGTTGCATCTTCAAGAGGCCCAAGATTTTTCGGGTTTTTGAATATTTCTAGCACTTTTGGGCTATATGGTAATGGTATGCGAGTACTCATACAAGACTTCCCTCAATAGCGCTGTTATTGAATAAAGGTCTAATATACTCCCTTCGCTCTCCAACCGATGCATTGCTTAAAATAATCAATGTGGCTAACATTCCAAATATAAACATGTTCTATTCAATAGGTGCTTCGCTATACAATTCTAAAAATCATCGAAAACGAGACCGTGCTGTTTCGAGGCACTATTCTGTATATTTTTCTTCGTTAACTACTAGTAGAACCCCCTGGCTTAGTGCTATTAGAGCTGCAAGTTAGGAGTGACATCTAATTCGTTCACTTAGCCCTACAGGGCGTGGAGAGGTTAGTCCAGTACTCGAAAATACTCTCGGAGTGCTAGTGGAGCATGTTTATTAGCCTAATATTATAATTTTGTTATTGGTACATATCGTGGTGAAGGACCCGGTTTGTGGTATGGAGGTAAATCCTAAGACTGCTAAGTATAAGTATTTTTATCGTGGCAGGATTTACTACTTCTGTAGCAAGCACTGTTACAATATGTTCATAAGGAATCCTGACTACTACCTAGAGCATGGACCAGTAGGCATGGAGCATTAGCAGTAGGTTAATGGGTATGCGTGTTAAAGAAGAAATCAAAGTCATTGGCGTCGACTGCCCCACATGTATCTACAATATTAGGCGTAGTATTGAACGTAAGAATTTAAATATTGAGCTAGAAGTAGATGTCTCAACTGGTAGTGCCTTTATAATATACGACAGCGAGAAAACTAGTTTAGCAGAGATCGCCGAGGCTATAAGGCACGCTGGCTACGACGTAGAAAAGAGCGTGGTGAGGATATATACAACCGCGCGTGAAGCAGATGCCTGTAGCCGCGAGGAAAAATTAGAGCGATTACCAGGAATCATCGACGCCCGAGTATCACCACTAGATGGCCTAGCAGTAATCGAGTACAACCCATACACTCTAACACACGGCAGAATCCTTGAATACATCAGTAGACTAGGCTACAGAGTTATAGAAGAGGAGAGAGTTGCCGCTAAGCGGGAAATCGTGGGTTTAGGCGTTCGCAGAGTACTAGCGTTTATACTCGCAACTACTGTATTAGTAGTACATCATGCCGGCTTCTTAGAGGGTCTGCTTGGACACCACGTGACTAATTCACTCATTGCGGTTTTATCGTCTATAGTCCTAGCATTGAATTACGACGTTGTATACACAGGCTTGAAGCCACTGACTAGACTAAGTCCCACAATGAACTCGCTTATTGCTTTATCATCTACAACTACCTTCGTATATAGCTTAGCGGTACTCACACACTCGCTACTCAACTCTGGAGGCTCTACAGATGTGCTGTTTTTCGAGTCGAGCGCTGGCGTGCTAGGCTTTGTATCTCTAGGGAAGTACATCGAGGAGAGGATTGAGAGGAGAGCGCTTAGTAGATTCGAGGAGCTAGCTAGGAGGCTTGAAGGTAGAGTGAGAGCTCTACGTGGAAACGAGCTTGTTGAGCTCGATATCGAAGATGTTAAACCAGGGGATCTTGTAGAAGCGCGTAGTGGCGAGAAAATACTAGTTGACGGGGTAGTAGTTGAGGGCAAGGGCTATGTAGATAAATCAGTGTTTACAGGTGAGCTAGAACCTAGGTTAAAGAAAGCTTCCAGCCGTGACCCTGTACTCGCGGGCTCTATCCTCGTTAACGGCTACCTTGTTATCAGAGTTACTCGTGTTGGAGAAGACACTTTGTTATCTAGAATGCTTGGCATTGCTAGAACGGCGCAGTTTACTAAACCTAAGTTTCAGAGAATCGCTGACAAGATCGTTGGTTACTTGACGTGGATTGTCATTCTACTAGCAATCGCTACATTCACATACTGGTACTTGTTTAAAGGCGCTCCCCTGGATCAAGCTGTATTATTCACTGCAGCTGTTTTAGCAGTGACGTGTCCCTGCCCACTTGGCATAGCTATTCCGCTTGTTGTCGCGTTGTCTATTATCAAGTCCATGGATGCAGGTTTACTGGTTAGGCGTGGAGACTTATTCGAGAAAGTACACTACGCTAACATGGTGGTCTTCGATAAAACTGGGACTTTAACCCATGGTAAATTCACAGTTGTAGAAGTCGTACCGCTCAATTACAGCTTCCGCGACCTGCTTGAATACACATGTATAGCGGAAAAACGTAGTGAACACTTGCTGGCCAAGGCAATAGTGGACTATTGTAGCGCTCATGGCATTAATCCACCAGACCCAGACGACTTCACGCCCCTACCTGGTCTCGGGGTACTAGCTGAGTATAAGGGTCACGCGATCGTGGTTGGCTCGTACACCTTAATGCGTGAGATGAATATAAACGTGGAGGGAATCGAGATACAACGACTCGAGGCTACTAGCTCTATCACTAGTAAGGTCGTGTATATAGCGGTAGACGGCGTGTTGAGGGGGGTCATTGTTTTAGGTGATAAGATTAGAGAGGAAGCTAGTGATGTAGTTAAAGCACTACGAGAACGTGGATACGAGGTCGGCATATTAACCGGGGATGTTGAATCTGCCGCTAAGAATGTTGCCGAGAAACTGGGTATTGGCAAAGTATGGAGCGAGCTCAGACCCGAAGACAAGGCGCGCACAGTAGAGGATCTCCAAAAACAGGGCTATAGGATAATATACGTGGGTGACGGAGTAAATGACGCGATCGCTATGGCAAAGTCCTTTGCATGCATAGCCATGGGGGGCGGATCTGATATTTTAAGGGAGACGGGTGACGCAATCATAGTTAATGACAGGCTATCATCGTTGATACACATTTTAGAATTTAGCAAAATAGCTCGAAGAAAGTTCATAGAGAACCTTGGCTGGGCTTTCATTTACAATGCAGTCCTAGTCCCAATAGCCATGGGCTTACTATACGAGCCCTTCAACATAGTGCTTAGACCAGAACACGCCGCCATAGCAATGATCTTGAGCGATATCTCTGTAATAGCTAACTCAACACTAATACTTAAGTGGACTCCGCGCTTTAGGACAGAGAGTAAATAGTACTAGGTATCTCGCTGAGCATAAACCATTCCCACTAGGGCTTGTCTACTACCCCAAGACAGGTGCTCGACTGGGACTAATCGTGAAAATTTGGGCAATTTATCGAGTGCTCCAAGAGCAAGTTGAGGTCCCGCTGGCAAGGCAGTAATATTGACGCTCGTCAATTTGGTGATTGAAAACCCGCCGATTCCCCCTTTCTTCAGGTTATTGCTTTTGACTCGGGAAAAGTATATAAGGGGTTTTGGAGTTATGTTGATTGGTGGTTGACTCGTGTCAAATAAAGATCTAGAGGTTAAGAAGGAGGTTTTAAAGGAGTTATTAAAGGCTATTCACCGGGGCGTTAGTCCAAGCGAGCTAAAGGCTAGATTTAGAGAGGTTTTAGCGAGTATATCCCCCGTTGAAATACCCCTTATCGAGCAGGAATTGGTTAAAGAAGGTGTTTCAGTCAGTGATATACTGAAACTCTGCGATCTGCATGTCGAGCTATTCAGAGAGTTCCTCGCATCTAGAGAGCTCGCAGGTGTTCCCAGAGGACACCCAATAGAGTTGTTAATGAAGGAAAACGAGTGGATACTTAGACAGGCAGAAGCCCTAGGTGTGTATGCACAGACATTACTAAACACTAGTAGCTTAGATACATT
>Ga0105154_1000945_pt1 | contig 12196 bp, 12 predicted proteins | sample SSWtaG_FD_89672 | JGI IMG/M metagenome (GOLD analysis project Ga0105154, IMG submission 89672) | Hot spring microbial communities from Sandy's Spring West, USA to study Microbial Dark Matter (Phase II) - SSWsed_matched | ecosystem: Environmental > Aquatic > Thermal springs > Hot (42-90C) >... | reverse complement strand
TGCTTGGAGGAGGAGTTTGAATGAAGGTGTTCATAGACGCTAACCTCCTGATCTACCTCAACACCGTGGCGGAGCTAGCCAGCAGAGTCGCGTACGAGGATTTCTACCTTGGGCTGCTGACTCGGTACAAGGCCTACACGGACGCGCTGGTTCTGGATGAGCTCATCTACGTGTCCCGCAGGAGGTATGGCGTGCCATACGACTTGACGCTGGAGTTCATCGAGTCAATAGTTAAGCCTTACGTGGCGATGCTCCCCATAGGGGAGGAGGCGTTTGACGAGGCGGCGCGGGTTATAAGGGAGCATGGCTTGAAGCCCTCCGATGCTATACACGCGGGTGTGATGAGAACGAATGGGATAGAGCTGATAGCATCGGAGGATAGGGACTTCGAGAAGGTGGAAGGCCTGAAGCGAATATGGCTACGCTGAATCTGCGAGTTGGCCGGCTAGCCCCTCGGCTAGCTTGGCCAACTCCCTGGCGGCTTTCCCGCTTCTTCAGTTCCTCGATCAGCTCCTTCATGAATTTCCCGAAGGTCCAAGAGACCCCCAGCATCCCCCTGCTCCTGCCCCATACCTCCTCGGCGACTCTAAACGTCTTCCATGTAGCCATGCGTGATCCTGCGCCTCTCAACGTACGCCTCATTCACCTTAAGCTGCATTAGCGGGAGAAGACTCTTCAGGATGATAGACGACAGGCTTATTGAGCGCGAGGGAGGCGAGGCGGTAATTGAATGCTTGAATAGGAGAGCAACAAAGGTTGTCGTCTTCGTTACAGAGAAGGGCAACGAGGTCCTGGGACTGCACGCGCTAGAGGGGCTCGGGCTCGAAGTAGACCCTAGTAACTGGTAAGCTGAAGGAGACGGAAGCGATCCTTGCCCTTTAAGCGGGCGCGCTTTTACACCGTATACTTTTACCTGGTAGGTAAAGTAGCAACAACACTTTGTTTAGCGCACGCGAGAGAGGTAGAGCAGGGCGCCGGCCGCGAAGCACATCGCGCAGAAAGCGTAGATCTCGAAGGTGAGCGAGGGGGCGAAGAGGGGGTTGACACTCAGCGGGTAGAGGGGGCGGATGTCGAGGTAGAGCGGAGAATCAAGCAGGACGTGCGACACGGTGCCCGCAACCCCCGCCAGCAGGAAGAGCCTCCTACCCGTCGGCGCGCTCTCCTCAAGGAGGAGCGCCCTGTGCAGCGGGGCGAGCGCCCCCTCCAAGCCGGCCATTACCCGGCCCAAGAGGAGGCCGTAAGGAACCGCCGCTAGGAGCGTGTGAAGGTAGCCGTGAAGTGGGTAGTCCAGCCCCAGGGCGAGCACCAGGAAGGGCTCGATATCCACGGCCACGCTCGCCACCAGCAACGTGGGGACGTGCAACCACCCCCTCAAAGGCAAGCCGAAAGCCAGCGCAGGTCCCAAGTGGAAGGGCGTGAACGGCATTGGGGTCAGGAGCGGCCCCCTCTAAAAAGCTTAATCGGCGCGCTAAGCTTTAAGGAGAGAGTGAGCTGCCGAGCTCGATGACGACCGACAGAATCTTCGCGTACTTCGAGGACGCGCTGAGGTTTTACGAGGAATCAGTCAAGGAGTTCGAAGAGGGGGTTCGGGAGAACAACCCGTACAAATTTAGGGACTCGGCCGAGAAGGCTTGGAACGCCGTTGTCCAAGCAACAAACGCCCTGCTGCTGAAGCTCTCAGGGAAGTTGCCGTCAAGCTACTGGGAGCGCAGGAGGATGCTGAGAGAGCTTGAGAGAAAGCTCCCGGAAATAGAGCGGCTGATGCTCAGGGACAGGTACGGAGCCAGGGAGCGGCACCTCCACGAGATGGTGTTCTACGAAGGCGTAATCGACGTCGAAGACGTGAAGTACGAGCTGGAGAAAGTCAAAGCCTACCTGAGCGACGTCGGCAAAGTGCTGGGGATCGAAGCCCAGTAGCTGCCGCGGGATTTTCGTGGGAAACCTTTTATCAATCCCCCCAATGTTTCAGCGTGGGAAGCGTGAATTACGTGGTGACGGTCGACGATCGTGGGAGGATCCTCCTGCCGGCCGACGTGAGGAGGAAGCTCGGGCTGAGGAAGGGCTCTAAGCTCATCCTGAGGGTGGCGGAGGACGGGCGCCTTGAAGCCGTCCCTCTGGAGCGGGAGCTGGAGCGGGTTGCCGAGGTGTTCAGGAGGAAGTTCGCGAGCTGGAGGGAGGAGGACCACGAGGCAACCGCCGCTCTGCTCGAGATGGTGGGCGGTGGTGGAGCTCGTTGACACGGTGTACCTGGTCGCCTTCCTTAACCCGGACGACCCGAGGCACGGGGGAGCTGTGGAGCTGCTCAGCGGTCTGGGCGCTAGCAGGCGGGTCTCCCAAGCCGCTCTCATCGAGCTGGATCTTCTGATGAAGTCGAGGGGCTTCAGCCCCGAGGAAAGGGAAAGCGCGTGGCTCGTGCTGGCGCAGGTGATCCCCGAGAACGCTGTCGAACCCCTAGTTCCGCGGGACTTCGCTGTAGCGGTAGAGCTGTGCGAGGCGGAGGGTTTAGACTACTTCGACGCGCTGGTAGCCGCTCAGTGCGCGGTGAGGGGCGCGAGACCCATCACGACCGACACGGCGATCTTGAAGGTTCTCGAGAGAAGAGCGGGGGGCTAGCGGCTCGCTAGCTGCACGGCCTTCATCTCCCTTTCCCACTCCTCCAGAGTTTTCCACTCGCTGATGTGCGTGATGCCGGCCCTCTTGGCGATACTGAGGAACTTCTCCAGCAGCTCTCTCTTAGCTCCCCCCTTCACCCTGTTGGTGACCAGCTTGACGTACCACACGCCCAAGCGCGCCACTTGGACACGGAGCCTAACCTCCTCGTCCTCTGCGAGCCTCTCGGCTTCGTCGAAGAGCTTCTCCGCCTCCTCCAGGAACTCGTCGTTCAGGTAGGGCGCCGTGGGCGGGTCGTAGATGCGCGCGTGGACATCTTCCTTCACCTGCGAGTGGAGGAGCTTCAGGTAGGAGGAGATGGGCTCGGCCGCCCTCCCGTAGTAGGCGCTCAGGAACTCCCTCACGTGCCGATCCACGTCGATGTTCGGGTTCCAGAGGAGTTTCGCGAGGATATAGGCCTTGAGCGCGGCCATCTCGCCGTTCCCGCCCGGCGAGTAGTTGCCCTCCGCGAACACCCCCTTGACGCCGCGCTCAGCGTAGAACTTGATGTTCTCCTGCAGCACGAATAGGTTCGGGAACGGCTGCAGGTAGTGGGCGAAGTTGGTCGTGTAGTCCCAGATGTAGAGCGTGGGCGCGATCTCCCGCCACGCTTCGAGATCCTCCCTAAACCGCTTGCTCTCCTCCGAGGGGCACGTTGCGAGCGGGTGGCCGAAGCAGCACTCGATGGTGCAAAGCCTGATGATCACGTTGTGACGGGGCCTCAGAGTCCTCGGGGGTTTCCTGCTGTACTGGTACGCCAGCGTCTCCACCTTCGCGTGCGGGTACTCCTTTTCGACGGCCTCCGCTATCGCGTTGACGAACTTTATGAGGGATGCCGAGGGGGAGCCCTCGGCGTCATCCAGCGCCTTGCAGTTCGGGCACTGGCACCAGTAGCCGGTGTCGTTCTGCGAAACGTCGATCACGTTCGCTTCGGGGCGCTCCCGTATCCACTGCTTGACCCTCTCTATCGCGAGCTCCACGACCTCCGGGTTCGAGAGGCAGCGCTGCACGTAGCCGCCCACCCTCTTCCCGTCTATCATCGGGAAGTACTCGGGGTGCTCCCTGTAGAGCTCGCGGGGGATGAGCAGGTCCATGCTGTGGACGAACGGGTAGAATACGACCGCCCTCCCCCCGTGCTTCTCCGTCAGCATGTGGTGGTGCCCGTTGAGCTTGAGCCTCGCCGCGAAGTCCGGGTCGCGCAGCACCTCCGTCCAGAACACCTCCCTGTACTCGAACGCGGGCAGCTGGGTCTCGTCCAGCTCCGGCACCTCCACGGTGCTCCTCTTGGGCACGTGCTCCACTCCCGGGGCGAACCAGCGGACCCCCAGCTTCTCCTCAAGGAACGCGTAGACGCCGTACAGGGTTCCCCTCGGCTTCCCGCCCGCGATGACGAGGTAGCTCCCGTGCGTCTTCAGCACGAACCCCTCCTCTCCCAGCTCGCGGAAGTCGATGACCAAGCCCAGCCTCCTCAAGTGCTCGTTGTCGCCCAGGATGACCTCGCGCTCCCCCATCTCCGCTTCGTCGGTAACGATCGGGAGCTTCGCGCCGCTGATCCGCTCCAAGTACCGCTGCAGCTCCTCAGCAGCATAGCGCTCAGGGGGAATAGCGTCCCTCGCGACCACGATAACGTAATCGCTCTTTCCATCCTTTACAAGCGTTATCCCGCCCATAGCTCTGCCTTTAACTTTTGACTAATAAACGTTCCGTATTGCTTTGACAGCTTCGGCGGGCAGCATCGTACCGATCTCGAAGATGTTTAAAATCACAAAAACAATGCTATGCGGTTTTCACGTATCCGCGTCTCTCCCAAGAGCGAGCTCCTCTATGGTGTACAGGGGTTTTTTGCCCTCCGTTTTCCACGAAGCGCGCGCTGCGGACGAGCGCACGCCGCTAAGCGGCGCGCTCACAGTTGGGGACGTTCACTTTATTTTGAGTTTAAGGGGCGGGTGGTCGCAATGGCTACTGGAGCTGCTGGTAGGCGTAGGTGGATTTACCCTGCGCTGTGCTTCGTCATAACGTTTCTCGGGGGCACTCTATACTCGTACAGCATCGTAGGCTACGAGATCCAGAGGCTCTGGGGGGTTTCCGCAGCGGAAGCGGGGATCCCCTACCTCGCCGCTCTGGGCGTCTATGGCTACCTGATGGTTCTGGGCGGGGTTCTCGAGAGGAGGTTCGGATCCGAGAAGGTGCCCCTCTACTTGGGCGCTCTGATGTTCGGGTTGGGATTCACATCCTCCAGCTTCGTCGATCGAAACGTAGCCCTCTTCACAGCGTCGTACCTTATAGCGGGTCTCGGTTTGGCTCTCATGGACAGCATGACCTTGCCGATAGCTACCTCCTGGGTGCCTGATAGACCCGGTCTAGCTGTCGGTGTAGCGCGTACGGGCTTCGGGATAGCCCCCCTCGTTGTAGCGCCGCTGCTCGAGCACCTCTTCAAAGCGTACGGGTTCAACGCGGGGTTGAGGATCGTAGGCGTAGCCTACCTGGTGGTAGCCCTAGCCGTGGCCTCCCTGGCTAAGGTGAACCCTAACTCAAGGGAAAAGCTGGTGCACGGGGACGTGGGTAGGGAGCTGCTGGCCGTCCTATCCGCGAAGTGCTTCTGGCTGGTATGGCTCCTGTACTCCGCTGGGCTCTTCACGTCATTGGCGTACGTGGGGTACGCCAAGCAGATCGGGGTGGAGCTAGCGTCCGTGGACGCGGAGCTCATGAGCTACCTCATAGCCGCTTTCTCGATATTCAACGGTGCGAGCAGGGTTATTAGCGGAAGGATAACCGACGCCAAAGGGTTCCTGTTCGCGGCCACTCTAAACTACGCGCTGACGTCGTGCGCTCTAACAGCGCTGTGGCTGTACCCCACGCCAGCCGTCTTCGCAGTCTCGTCGATCATCATATACGCGAACCTGGGAGGCTGGCTGGTCATAGCGCCCGCGGAAGTGAGGTCGCTGATGTCGCCTGAGAAGTACGCGCTAACGTGGCCGCTGCTGATGACCGGGTACGCCTCTGCAGCATTCGCGGGTACAGCGGTTGCGGGCATCCTCAGGGATGTCCACGGGAGCTTCGAAGCTCTGCTCCCGGTTGCGTTGAGCGTCACGCTTACGCTGGGTTTGCTACCCCTACACTCGGTCTACAGAAGAACCTGCAAAAGCCATCGTAGCAGGTACTGAGCGCGCGCGGTCGCTACAACGCGTGAAAAAGGTGATATCGGCACGATTTTCGGCTTCCACTTTAACGTCACTCTGCAGGGAGTAGGAGGCAGCTAGCTGAGGGTGGGACGCTTCTGTGACGGGCGGCCGCCAAGCCTTTTGAACCACCGACCTCGGGGTTCTACTCGCGCGCGTGCGGCGCCATGAGCCCCGCGGGATACCTGGCTTCCCCACCCCGCTTAGGGGGATGGTAGCGGGGGGTGGATTTGTCCAGGCCGGCGGCCGCCGTAGAGGGTGGCCCGGTTTCCTCTTTATAAGTTTTTCGTCCTTGTCAATCGAGTGGAGGCGGCAGGGGTGCTGCCGGTCGCTGGACCTGCCCCCTTCTGACCGCGACGATGAGGGCTGCCGCGAGCGCCACCGCGAGAGCTGCCAGCAGCGCGGCTACGATGAGCGCGGTTTTCGCTTGCTCCTCGAGCTTGGAGGCGAAGGCTCGGAGCTGTGCGTTCTCGCCCTCAAGCATGCTCTTCTCGGCTAGGAGCGCCGCGTTCTCGCTCTGCAGCCGCGCGCGCTCGGCCGCAAGCGCTTCGAGCTCGCTCCGCAGCTTCTTGAGCTCGGCTCGCAGCGCGGTGAGGTTCGCCCGCAGGGCGGCGGCTTCCGCCTCGAGCTGCTCGCACGCTCTCTTCAGCTGCTCGCTCTCGTTGCGCGCTTGCGCGTACATGCTGTACCAGTACTCGGCGCTCGGGTCGTAGACCGTGACGGTGTGCACCACGTCGTAGAGGGCGTAGTGGAGGTTGCCGCCGATCACCTGGTAGTCCTGGGGGCTGCTGAAGCCGATCGAAACCCAGATCACGTAGCTGCCGAGCCTGGCGGGCCCGCTGCTCTCGCCGCGGAACACCCTGCTCTCGCCGGCCGCCATGTCGCCCTCCCACAGCGCGATCCACCCGCTCCAACCCTTCCCCGGCTCGAGCACGTTCACCCTCACGCGCACGCGGAGGGGCCTCAGAGCGGTCACGTTGACCCAGTAAGCGAGCGGGCTGCCCCACTGGGGCTTCTCCGAGCCCACGTCGACATCGACCGGCCGCGGCTGCCCCAAAGCCTCGAGCGCCGCTAAGGCCGCTAGGATCGCAGCCGCCGCCTGGAGCCTGGTCACGCGAGCCCCCGCCGCGCCGGGTAGAAAAGGGCTGTTAGGTTGCCGGTTAGGGTTGGGCCGCGCTCGCTTCCAGCCACGCGCGGAGCTCCGCCACCGCCGCTTTCCTGCGCTCCAGCTCCTCCCGGGTGAGGTCGCGGACGAGGAGGGCTTCCCGCACGATCTCGGCGAAGTTGGGCGGGAGCATGCCGAGCTTGGCGGCTTCGCGGAGGAGCCACTTGTCGGGCGGCACGAGCTGCCCGTTGAGGAGGAACAGCGCTTTCACGAGGAGCGACAGCGCCGCCGTCACGCAGTAGTGCGCGCTCGCGGGATCCCCCCTGCGCACCCAGGAGTCGGCGAAGTCCCAGCCGTACCAAGCGGCCCAGCTCAAGCTCTCCCTCAGGAGCCGCCTGCGCTCCCCCTCCTTCAGCGGCACCTTCCGCTTGAGCAGCTTCGCCACCTCGCCCCGAGGGTCGTAGTGGATCAGCGCGTGGGAGAAGGTCCAGCGCTCCTCCATGCTCCACGGCCTGCGCAGCTCGTCCTCGTAGTCCCTCACCTCGTAGTCCACGAGGAACCCCTTGTACTCGAGCTCGCGCTCGCGGGGGACGCCCAGCCTGACGCCCTTCCTCTTGAACACTACGATGTCGATGTCGGAGTGCTCGTCGAAGTACCTCCGCGCGAGCGCGCCCAGGAACACGACGCCGACAACCCCCCTCCTCCTGAACCTCGAGGCGAACTCCTCCGCCACCGCCATCGCCTCAGCGAGCCTGCCGGAGCTCGGCACGCGGGCCCTGCGCGGCTCGCAGTAAAAGCTATCCGCCACCCCCCGCGGCCCCGGCGTGCGCTTAGCTAGGCTGTGGGCCGCGATGGCCTTCCTGTTCCTCGCAGCGGGGGTCGTTTACCCCATCTTCCCCCTCTACATGTCGTTGAGGGGGTTGAGCGGCGTGGAGATCGGCGTCGTGGCGTCCGCTTCGGCTCTGGCTTCGACGGCTTCGGCGGTCCTCCTGGGCCTCTACTCCGACTCGATCGGGAGGAGGGAGGCGCTGCAGGCGGCCGCCTGCGCCGCCCTCGCCGGGCTCGTGCCAGTTTACTCGCTCGCCAGCGGCTTCGGCTGGTTCCTCCCCTTCCACTCCGCCTTCATGTCGCTCGGCGGGGCCGCGATGTCGCTCAGCGGCGCGGTGGCGATGGACTACATCGCGGAGCGGAGGGGGGCGCGCTTCGGGGCCTTGAGGACGTCGGGAGCCGTGGGCTGGGTCGTCGGGGCGCTGGTCGGCGGCTACCTGGTCGAGCGCGCCAGCTACCAAGCCGCGTTCGCCGCCTCCTCGCTCGCTTACGCTGCGGCGGCCGCGCTCTACGGGTTGGGCGCGGGGCGCGCGAGGCAGGCGCCAGCTGGGGCCGCAAAGCCCTCGCCCTTGAGCCGGGGCGCGATCCTGCTGCTCGCCGCCGTGTTCGCGGCGTCAGCGAGCAACCCGGCGTACTACACGTTCACCCCGCTCTACATCGTCGAGGAGCTGGGTGGCTCGGAGCTGGAGGCTTCCCTCGCCTTCGCCGTAACCCCGTTCGCCGAGATCCCCGCGATGGTGGCTCTGGGCGCTCTCTCCGACCGGGTGGGCCGCCTCAAGGTGCTGGCCGCCTGCTTCCTCGCGTACCCGCTGCGCTACGGGCTCACGGGCTTGCTCAGGAGGCCGGCGCAGGTGGTCACCGCCCAGCTGCTGCACGGCTTGACGTTCGCCGGCTTGTACGTGGTTGGCAGCGCGCACCTGGCTGACGCCGCCGGCGGGGCGACGGGGTTCGCGCTCAGCCTCTTCACCGCCGCCTTCAACCTCGGGGGCGTGGTGGGCGGCTACCTCCTAGCCCTCGTCCAAGCCCGCTGCGGGTACGCCGGCATGTACCTGGCCGCAGCCGCCCTCTCCTCGCTCTCCCTGCCTCTCCTCCTCGCTTCAGCCAAGCTCGGCTCCCGCCAGCGCAGCCCGCCGAGAGAGCAGCCTTAATAGCAACCGACCGCTCCTCCAGCGGGATGGGGAAGCTGGCTGTCTGGTTCCGGCGGCCGGCGCGCGAGTGGCTGGAGGCGCTGCCCGTCGGCAACGGGCTGCTGGGCGCGATGGTCTTCGGCGGCGTGCCCCTCGAGAGGATCCAGGTGAACGAGAAGACGGTGTGGAGCGGCTGCAGCTACAACCTCGAGCGGCCGGACGCGCGCGAGCACGTCGAGCTGGCTCGGCGGCTGCTGTTCGAGGGCAAGTACTGCGAAGCGGAAGAGCTGGTCCGCAACCGCGTCACGGTGTGGCCGCTGGGGAAGCACAGCTACGAGATGCTGTGCAACGTGTACCTGGAGTTCAGCGACGCGCGGGACCTCGTCTACTCGGTCAGGGAGTACAGGAGGGGCCTCGACCTCGAGGAGGCGGTGGCGTGGGTCGAGTACGCAGCGGGGCGGCGGAGGCACAGGCGCGAGGTGTTCGCCAGCTTCGCCGACAGGGTGCTGGTGGCGCGGGTCGAATCCTCGGAGCGAGACCTCAACTTCTCGGTGAGCCTCGAGAGGAGGAGCGCAGAGACCGCCGCGGAGGGCGACACGGCGCTGCTGAAGGGGCACGCGCTATGCCCCTGCCACGGGGCCGGCGTCGAGCTCGCCGCCGCGCTGAAGGTTCTGGTGGAGGGTGGCTCGGTCGAGGCTAAGGGGAGCTGGCTGCGCGTCCGGGGCGCCGAGCGCGCGACGCTGCTGCTGGCGGGGGCCACCAGCTACTGGAGCGAGGACCCGCTGCGGGCTTGCCGGGAGATGGTGGAGAAGGCCGCTGGCCTGAGCTACGGGGAGCTGAGGAGGAGGCACGTCGAGCGGTACAGGGAGCTGTTCGGCAGGGTGGAGCTGCACCTGGGCGAGGGGCTGGACGGGCTGCCCACGGACGAGCGCTTGGAGGCGCTGAAGAGGGGGTTCGAAGACCCTGCGCTCGCGGCCCTGTACTTCCAGTTCGGCAGATACCTGCTCATCTCCTCCTCGTTCCCCGGCAGCCAGCTCCCCGCTAACCTGCAGGGGGTCTGGGCCGACGGCTACGCGCCCCCCTGGAACTCCGACTACCACCTCAACATTAACTTGGAGATGAACTACTGGCCCGCCGAGGTCGCCAACCTGCCTGAGTGCCACGAGCCGCTCTTCGACTTCCTGGACAGGCTGAGGGAGAGGGGGAGGGAAACGGCCAGGAACATCTACGGCTGCCCGGGCTTCGTCGCCCACCACACCACCGACGCTTGGTTCCTCACGAGCCCCGAGTCGGAGCCCGTCTGGGGGATGTGGGCGATGGGCGGCGCGTGGCTCACGCTGCACGCTTGGGAGCACTACCTGTTCAGCGGCGACGAGGAGTTCCTGAGGGAGAGGGCTTACCCGGCGCTGAAGGGGGCGGCTGAGTTCCTTCTCTGCTACCTCGTCGAGAACCCGAGGACCGGCTACCTGGTCACAGGCCCCTCGAACTCGCCCGAGAACAGGTTCAGAGCCGATGGCTGCGCGGCGAGCCTGTCGATGGGGCCCGCCATGGACCTCGAGATAACGTACGAGGTCCTCCACGCCTTCGTGAAAGCGAGCGAGATACTCGGGCTCGACCCCGACCTGCGCGAGAGGGCTAAGAGGGCCCTAGAGAGGCTGGCGCCCCTGCAGATCGGCTCAGATGGGCGCCTGATGGAGTGGCCCGAGGAGTTCGAGGAGGTGGAGCCCGGCCACAGGCACCAATCCCACCTCTTCGCCCTCTACCCCGGCAGGCAGATCTCGCCGCTCAGGACGCCCGAGCTCGCGGAGGCCGCCAGGAGGGTGCTCGAGGAGCGCTTGAAGCACGGTGGAGGCAGCACGGGCTGGAGCAGGGCGTGGATGATCTCCCTCTACGCGAGGCTCCTCGACGGCGAGAAGGCGCACGGGTGCTTGCTCGAGCTGCTGCGGAGCTTCACGCTCCCCAACCTCCTCGACCTGCACCCGCCCCGCATATTCCAGATCGACGGCAACCTGGGCGGTTGCGCGGGGATCGCGGAGATGCTCCTCCAATCGCACGACGGCGCGATACACCTCCTCCCCGCGCTGCCCAGCTCCTGGAGGAGCGGCTACGCGAGGGGGTTGAGGGCCAGGGGAGGGTTCGTCGTCGACATCTACTGGCGCGACGGGAGGCTGGAGAAGGCGGTCATCCGCTCGACGATCAGAGGGGTGTGCAGGGTCAGGTACAGGGAGCCCGTGGAGGTGGAGGGGGCCGAGCCGGCGCCGGAAGGCGCGGTCAACCCGCTCCTCGAGCCACCACCGCCGCCGAGGTACGTGGCGAGAACCCGGCTGAGCGGGGTCGTCAGGCCGACGCTCTACGAGGTGGCGTTCAAGGCGGAAGCGGGCCGATCCTACGTCGTCAAGCCAGCCGGCGCTCAGCCCCGCTGAGCGGCCTCCCGCGCGCTCAACCACTCGGCGAAAACGTCGAACACGTTCGCCAGGTAGACGAGGTCCTCGAGGTCGAGCTTCCTCAAGATCTTCTTCACGTTCCTCTCCTCGATCTTCGAGAAGCGTGGGTTCATCCTGAGCACCCTCAGCACGGCTTCGATCAGCTTGTCCTTCTCCTCCTGCGCGGCCGCCACAGGGCCCACCCCCGCTAGCCGCGCACGGTGAAGCGCCTTTCCAGCACCTTCTCGGCCTCCCCCTTCTTAACCTTCACCACGACCCTCGCCGCTTGGTCGAGGCCGGTGTAGGTCGCGAAGTACCCGCCCCTGACGGGGACCCGCTTGCCGTTCACCTCGACCTCGCAGCCCTCCTCGCACACGCCCTTCACGAGGACCATGACGGGCCCCCACTCGATGACTTTCCACTCGGGGGGCTCCGTGAGAACGAGCGCTAGGGGCCTCCTCCGCAGCTCCAAGATCTCCCTGATCACCTGCTCCCTGACCGCGAGCAGCCCCTCCGGCTTCCTCGCGTACCCGGTTACGCTGGGCACGACCCTGCGGCACAGCTCCAGCGCCCTACGCTCGAACGGTAGCTCGAGCGCTTTACCGCCCAGCTCCCGCTTCACCCTCCCGATCTCCTCCTCCAACAGCTTCAGGAGCTCGTAGTCCTCCAACCCGTCCCGCATCGCCTCAAGCCTCAGGCTGGGCAACGGCTTGCCCCCCTTACCCGGGTACGCGATGTGCGTGTCGCCGGGAGGCAGGTTGGGGTTAGGCTCACCGAACGGATCCCTCCACCACCAGTTGTAACCCCAGCGCGCGCTCTTCAGCAGGAGCTCGGCTATCAGAACCTTGTACGGCATTCTATCGAGCCTCCGCGGGTACGCTACCC
>Ga0105154_1000939_pt1 | contig 12219 bp, 15 predicted proteins | sample SSWtaG_FD_89672 | JGI IMG/M metagenome (GOLD analysis project Ga0105154, IMG submission 89672) | Hot spring microbial communities from Sandy's Spring West, USA to study Microbial Dark Matter (Phase II) - SSWsed_matched | ecosystem: Environmental > Aquatic > Thermal springs > Hot (42-90C) >... | reverse complement strand
GGGAAGAGCCCAGCTTCCACGCACCCGAGCGCTATCGCCAGCTTGGAGTAGAAGCCGAGGAACGGTATCAGGCCCACCAGGTTGAAGAGGCCCAGCGCGAAGGCCGCCAAAGCCGCGGGGTGGCGCCTCCCCACCCCCCTCATCCCATCCAGCGAGTAGGTCCCCGAACCCTCCGCGAACACGCCGGCCGCCATGAACAGGAGGGTTGAGGAGAGCCCGTGGGAGACAGCGTGAGCCAGCGCTCCCGCTACCGCCAGCTCGACCCCGCTCCCGCCGCCCGACAGGCCGACGGAGAGGCCTACGTACACGAGGCCCACGTGGCTGACCGCGCTGTAAGCGAGCAACCTCCTCAAGTCGGTCTGGATCATCGCCATCAAAGCCCCGACGACGCTGCCGACTGAGCCCAATATGAAGAGCGCGGCTAGGACCGCGTTCCTGAAGCCGCCGCCCACGGCGCTGTCGGGGCCGAAGATCGTGTAGAGGAACCTGAGCACTGCGTAGACGCCGACGCTGTCGGCGAGCCCCGAGATGGCCGCCGCGACGGGGGGCGAAGCCCCCGCCAGCGCGTCGGGCAGCCAGAAGTGGTTCGGGAAGAGCGCCGACTTGAAGGTGAAGACCCAGAGCGAGAGGGCCAGCGCGAGGGCGCTCGCGTACACGTGGCCGGCTTCCCGCCGGGAGCGGGCCAGCGACGCGAGGAGGGCGGCGTTCAAGCTCCCGTACGTCGCGTAGAGGATCATGACCGCCGCGAAGTAGAACGAGGTGGCGAGCGAGCCGATGAGCGCGTACTTGACGGCGCCCTCCACCGACTCGGCCTTCTCCCTGTGGTAGGCGACGAGCCCGTACGCCGACATGCCGAGCACCTCGAGCATCACGAAGAGGTTGAAGACGTCGCCGGTGTACACGCAAGCGAGCATGCCGACCTCCAACCCCGTCAGCAGGGCGTAGTACCTCGCCGGCTCGCTCAGGCGGCTCCCGTACCAGCGCGAGTAGGCGACCACGGCCACCATCCCCCACGCGATGAAGAACCCCATCAGCGCGCTCAAGCGGTCGACCGCGTAGTTCACGCCCACGTGCGGCGGCCAACCCCCGAACGTGTACACGAGCGGCTCGTCTCCCACCGCGGCGAAGAGCGCCGTGGCGGTGAGCGCGGCGAGCAGCGAGGAGGCCATGGAGAGGGCCCAGCACGCCCTCCCGCCCCCCAACCTCCCAGCGAACGGCATCAGCGCGGCTGTTACGGCCATCGCCGGCAGGGTCGAGCCGAGCAGGTTCAGCACAGCCATGGGCTCCACCCCGCTAATCGAACACCCTCCTGCAGTACTCCTCGTAGAGCTTCGAGATCGCGCTGCGAGCTTCCTCCGCGTCGAGCGTCTTCGCGTCTACCCAGTGCACGTAGAAGGCCTTCTCGCCCTCGTCCACATCTACGACTGCGGTGCCGGGCGTGTTGGTGACGAGTATTGCGACGGCCGCGATCGCGTACTCGCTTTCGAGGCTGTAGGGGACCTTCACGATGGCCGGCCTCAAGCGCGCTCGCGGGTTCAGGATCTTCCAGATGAGACTGGCGTGCGCCCTCGTCTCGTCCAAGGTGAAGTACCTAGCGGCGAGGAGCAGCAGGTTCGCCCACCTCGCTGGGTTCGCCAGCTTGCTCGGCTCGCTCACCGTGAAGTCCGCGAACAGGTAGCCCACGGCTGCGGCTACGAGGGCGCCCGCGGCCACGTCGGGGGCTTCGAGCTTGCCCGCGAAGACGGCGTACACTGCTAGAGCCAGGCAGGCTACCGCGCCGACTCTAGCCAGCTTACGCGCGCGCTGCACACCGCCCCACCTCCCTCATGTCGAGCGTGCCGTAGTGCCTGTAGAGGTCGCGGCCGAGGATCGCGAGGAGCAGCGTGACCGCGAGCCCGATGACGATCGCCGTGAGGACTAGTGCTTGGGGCAGCGGGTCGACCGCTGTCGCCGCGAACCTCGAGACGGCCTCGCCGGTGGGCGCTTCCGTGAGTATCGGCGGGCGGGGGCTGGCGCCGGCCGCCCACCCCCTGTAGCCGATGAAGACCGCGAACACGTTCAGGGTGTCGGAGAGCATGGTCAGGGAGATCACCTTCTTGGTGTAGTGGGGTTTGAAGAAGACGCCGTAAAGGGTCAGCGCGATGTTGGCGAAGAGCGAAACGAGGAACACTTGCAGGAGGTACGCGTTCAAAGCGTCGTAGTTCACCGCGCTTCACCTCCCCTCTCCGCCGGGGGTACGAGCTCCACGAGCGCGAGCGTGAACCCGCTCGCCACGGTTAAGAGCTCGAAGATGTCGAAGAGCAGCAGCGAGTCGATCGTCGCCCACCCGACCTTCCCCGGGAAATCCACGGGGGCGCTCGGTTTGGGGAGGTTCTGGAAAACGTAGGAGTTGGCGCCGACCAGCAACCCCGCCACGAACGCCGACAGCGCCGTCGCCCCGATCCCGACCAACCCGGCGCTCATCAACAGCAGAAGCGCTTCCGCGGACACCCTCTTCCCCAGCAGGAAGGTAGTCGAGAACGCCGCTATCACGGCTAGCGGCGCAACCGCGATTGTGGCGCCGCCGTGGAAGCCGCCCCCCGGGTTCTCGGAACCGTGCAACCCCATGGCGAGGCCGGCTGACACCACGACGGGGGCTACGACCCTCACGGCGGCTTTCACGATCGGCGAGAGCCCCGGCCTCCCCCCGGCCGCTTTCCCGAGCTTGGGCGCCCCGAGCGAGAGCACCCCCGCCACCAGGGCTAGGTAGAGCACCACGGTCTCGTAGAAGGTGTCCACCCCGCGGTAGTCCCAGAGCACGGCCGCCACCACCGCTGGGGTGGCGGCAGTGTAGGGGTTCTGCGGGTCGGGCGCCGCGGAGAGGTAGAAGGCCGCCAAGCTCCTCAAGCCCGCCGAGGGGAGCAGGTGCTCCGACACGGCGAAGGCCAGCAGGCTGAAAGCCAGTACCGTGGTGACCACGAAAGCTACCTGGAGAGCCCTCCTCACCCCCCCTCCCACCTCTCGGTCTTGCTTATGAGCGAGAGCAGTATGGCCGGCACGAGGCCGAGGGCGACGGGCAGGTAAACGAGCACGACGTCCGGGGCCATCAGGAGGAAGTACGCGACGGCGTAAAGCCCGCTTTGGGCGGCGCTGTAGATTACGGCCTTCACCAGGTCCTTCTCCGTCACGGCCAAGTAGACGGACACCGTGGACGCCAGCCCGCAGAAGGCCAGGAGCGCGTACACGAGGGTTTCAGCCGCCATCCCCCTCACCGCAGAGGTCCCTATCGAGCATGTCCTCGATGCACGGCACGACGCGGGCCGTCTTGGACTTGTGGACGCCGCGAGCGAGCGCATGGGTGCCGACGGGCGCCAGGATCAGTACCAGGATCGCGGCCACGAAGCTTGCGCCCGCCACGAGCCACCTGCCGCCACCGAGCTCGCTCGACGAGAGAGCCACGAGCGAAGCGCCCACCAGCGGGTAGGCGCAACCCCACACCGCGGCCACCGTGGTCGCGTGGAGCCGCAGGTAGAAGTTCTTGAAGCGGTGGAAGCCGATCGCCGCCGCCAAGCTCGCGAAGGCGCCAAGCAGCACGAGCGCGTAGCCCAGCGCTCTCGCGGCGAGGAGCGCGAGCTCAAGCACCCAGATCACCCTTCTCTAGGTACTTGGCCACGTACACGTCTAGGAGGTAGACCCAGAGCGCCATGGAGACCGCAGCCGTCGCGAGCTTCGGCTCCCCGAAGTAGATCGAGAGGAGCGTGAAGAGGACCACCGTCATGTACGTCGCCGCGTCGATCGCCAGAACCCTATCCCCCAGCGTGGGCCCCAGTAGCGCTCTGATCAGAGTTGCGGCCATCGAAACCGAGTAGGCGGCGATCGCGATCGGGAGCAGGCTGCCCGTCACCCCCCGCCCACCTCGGCCAACGTGCTGAGGGAGAGAGCTCCCGAGTCGGGCTTCCTGGGGCCTGCCATCCTGTACTCGTTCGACACCACGTAGGCGGAGAAGGGGCAGACGGCCACGCACCTGTAGCAGAAGACGCACCTCCCGTAGTCGATGAGCGGGTAGACCCTCCTGCGGTTAGCGGCGGGCACCTCATAGCCGGGGGGCACCGGCACCATCTCGATCGCGTCAGCTGGGCACTCGACCGCGCAGAGGGAGCAGCCCGTGCACTTCCGGAGGTCGGCGTAGTGCCTTCCCCTGAAGTCGGGCTCCACGGGGACCGGCTCCTTGGGGTACTCGACCGTCGCGGGGCCGCTCAAGAGGTTCCTGAGCGATAGCCCGAGCAGCTTGAGCTTAGCCATCACGACCACCCGCTAACTCCCTCAGAGCCACGCACCGCCTCGCCCCCTTCTCCACGTCTATAATTGTTACCCTCTCCACGCACGAGATGCAGGGGTCCAGGGAAGCCAGTATGGCTGGCAGGTCGGCGACGCTGTACCCTACGAACATGAAGGGCGAGTTCACGATGTTGTTGAAGCTGGGCGTCCGGATCTTCACCCTGTACGGGTTCGGCCCCCTCCCGTCGCTGACCACGTAATAAGTCAGCTCCCCGCGGGGCGCTTCGACCCTCGTGTAAACCTCCCCCGCTGGGAACCTCCGCGGGAGCCTCCTCTCGTCGGGGACCGGGTCCCCGTCGCTCGGGAGCTTCTCGAGCGCTTGCCGCGCGATCTGAACCGCCTCAAGCGCCTCGTCCCACCTGACCATGGCCCTGGCCCACGCGTCGCCCTCGCCCCTCACGACCACGCCGAACTCCAGCTCGCCGTAAGCGTCGTAGCGCTCGCTGGCTCGCGCGTCGATCGCGACCCCTGAAGCCCGCGCGACGGGGCCCAGCAGGCTGCGCCTGATCGCGCCGAGGCGCGAGACCTTCCCGACGCCGACGGTCCGCTTGAGCATCGTCTCGTCCTCCTCGAAGACTCGCTTGTAGTACTCGAGCCTCGGGGCCAGCGCGTCGAGCGAGCGGGCGATTTTCTCACGCTTCGCGTCGTCCAGATCCCTCCTGACGCCTCCCACGACGATGTAGTCGGCCATCACGCGCGAGCCCGTCAGCACCTCCTTGGCCTTCATCACGCGCTCGCGGTCCAGCATGATGTTCATGAACAGGTTCTCGAAGCCCACGTTGAGGGCCAGCACGGCGTTGGCGAGCATGTGGCTGTGGATGCGCTCGAGCTCCATCGCCAGTGTGCGGAGGAAGCGCGCCCTCCCGCATGGCTCGACGCCCAGCAGGTGCTCCAAAGCCCTCACGAAGCAGTCGGTGTGCACCGTGTTGCAGATGCCGCAAACCCTGCCGATCACGAACACGCACTTGTGGAAGCTGCTCCTCTCGCAGAGCTTCTCCACCCCCCTGTGGTTGTACCCCGTGCTCACCTCCACCTTGACGATCTCCTCTCCCTCAGCATACACCTTGAGGAGGAGGGGCTCGTGGAGGGCGGGGTGCTGCGGCCCCACGGGCACCTCCAGCGTCACGGGCACCTCGACGATCCTCCTGCCGCCGCCCAAGCCCTACACCTTGCTGTCCTTCCTGAGGGGGTACTCCCCCAGCTCGACGACATCCTCTGGCGCCAGGAACCCCCTCCTCAGGTGGGCGTTCCCCTCGAAGACCACGCCCAAGAGGTCGTAGGCCTCGCACTCGCCCGGCAGAGCGCCCGGCACCAGGTCGCTCACGCTCTCGATCACCGGCTTGTCGCGGGGCAGGTGCGTCCTGAGCACGACGGTCTCCTCTTCGGGCAGCAGTACCACGAAGTAGTCCAAGCGCACCCTCCCCTCCTCGGGCAGGTCGGTGGCCGCGATCGTGGAGACGAAGAAGCCGTCGGGGCCGAGCGCTTTGACGAGCTCTGCGAACAGCCGGCGCACGTCCTCGGGCTTGAACTCGAGGACCGGCCTGTTGGGCAGGATGGAGCCCTTCCGGGTGAAGAACCCCTCGAGGGGCTTCAGCTTCTCAGCGGCAGCCACACTCCGCCACCTCGCCCCGGGAGATCATCTCCAGGAGCTTCAGCACGCCGTCCAGCACCGCTTCGGGGCGGGGAGGGCAGCCGGGGACGTAGACGGAAACGGGGACGACCTTGTCGGCGCCCCCGATCACCGAGTACGAGCCCCGGAAAACGCCCCCGCTGATCGCGCAAGCGCCCACCGCCACCACGAACTTGGGGCAGGGCATCTGCTCGTAAAGCCTCCTCAACCTCTCCCCCGCCTTCTTCGTGACCGCGCCCGTTACAATTAGTATGTCCCCGTGCCTCACGCTGGGGGCGAGCTTGATGCCGAACCTCTCAGGGTCGTAGAGGGGGGTCTTTATCGCCAGCACCTCTATGTCGCACCCGTTGCAAGCGCCCGTGTTGAAGTGCACGAGCCAAGGGCTGTAGCGGATCACCTTGACCGAACTCCCGCCGCTCGCCCTCCTAGGCATCGTCGACACGACGCCCTCATACTGAGGATTTGCTTAAATCCTTTTCGCGTACACTTTCCAATAGCTTTACTTTGATTTTTATCCATGATTGCGCTTATATTCGACCATCTAGTGTGCACATCATCCTTTTCTTTTTAACTTTCAGGTTATAAAAATACTTGCCGTCTACATTGGGGATGGTTTAAACCTTAAAGGCGCGTGAACCGCGTGGAAGCGAGCGTAGTGGTGCACGCGGTGAAGAGACCTCGGCGTCTTCTCGAGGTAGGGACGTGAAGGGGGGCGGAGCTCGCGCGCGCTAGCGTATGATTTATTTCTGACTGGCAGCAGGGAGCTGGATGGCGGCTCCCGAGGGCGCTTCGGCAGTAAAGCTCGTGAGGGAGCGGGCGGCAGCCGCGGCGGCGTACCTCGTTGTCGCGCTCGGCTTCTACCTACTGAGCCTCATCGTCCCTCCTCTCATGTCGGGGGTGAGGATGCCTGGGCTGCCGGATCCCGTGGCGCGCCTGGACTGGCTCCTTTGGGCTTTCCTCTTCCTGCTCGCTTTCGTGTTTACGGCTACGGCGATCTACGACGTTTTGCGGGTGTTGGACCCCCTCTTCGGCGTGCTTTCGCGTAGGTTCGGTAGCGCCGTGGGGCCGGGTAAGCGGATCGCCAGGGACCTCGCTTACGCTCTACTCGTTGTTTTAACGGCGATTGCTCTAGCCCCGTTCACCGAGCCTTTAGGCCAAGCGGCGCCCTTCGCGAGGGTTCTCATAGGTGCGGGCGCGCTGCTGATCATGACGTTCCTGCTCTACGACGCTGCCAAGACGATCTACGCGTACGTGCGCGAGAGGATCGAGGAAGCTGTGGCTAAGCTGACCGGGTGAGAGCATGGATCCCGCCAAGTACCTGCTCGGCTACGCGCTCGTCGTCCTGCTAGCCGTGTCGGAGGCCTTCCCCATGTCGCTCTCCGCACTGATAGGGGCCGCGCTGCTCGTAGCTTTCGGGGTGAGCGACGGCGTCGTTTCGTTCGGCGAAGCCCTGTCCTTCGTCGATTTGGAGCTGCTGGCGCTGCTCGTCGGGGTGATGATCGTCGTGGAGGTCGTGGACAGGTGCGGGACCTTCCGCTACCTCGCGCTGAAGGTCGTGCGCAAGGCGCTGAGAAAGCCCGCTCTGCTCCTGGTAGCGACCGGCCTCTTGAGCGCGCTGACGTCGCTGCTGCTCAGCGACGAGGCCGCGCTGCTGCTCATCGTGGCGATCCTGCTGAGCTTGGGGAAGGCCGGGGGCCTCGACCCGATACCCTTCGCGGTGTCCTCAGCCATAATGGTGAACCTGGGCGGGACGGGGACGCTCGTGGGCTCGGTGCCGAACATGGCCATTGGCATCAGGGCCGGCTTCAGCTTCCCGGAGTTCGCCTCCTACCTGCTCCCTTGCGAGTTCGCGCTCTACGGAGTCACGCTCGCCCTCCTCTACGCCTACTACCGCGGCAAGCTGCGGCCGAGCGGCAGGGAGCTCGAGCTGGAGGAGATAGAGGTGAGCATGGCCGGCGTCGCCAAGGGGGCTTTCCTCCTCTCGCTGATGCTCTCGCTCCTCATCGCAGCCGGCATCGCGGACGTCCCCGCGAGCGCGGCCGCGCTCGCGTCCGCGGTGGTGGCCCTCGCCCTCTCGGGCTTTGACACGCTGAGCGTCTTCCAGCGGCTGGATTGGGACACCGTCTTCTTCACCGCCGCCTTCACCGTGATCATCGGCGTCCTCGAGCGTGTGGAAGCGCTGAATGGGCTAGCCCTGTGGCTGCAAGAAGCGGCGGGCGGCTCGCTGCCCCTCGCGTCGATCATCGTCCTCCTCGTCAGCTGCGTTGCCAGCCTGCTCCTGCCGAACCTCATCGTAGCCCTCTCCTTCATCCCAGTGATCGAGGACCTGCCCTTCGCCAACAAGCGGCCGCTCTGGTCCGCGCTCGTCCTGGGCGCCAACTTCGGGGGTGTGGGGCTGCCGGTCAGCAGCTTCGTGATCGTGATGACGATCGGCGCGCTGAGGCGCGAGGGCTACGTGATCGACCCCTGGTCGATCACGAGGGTCGGGATCCCTATGACAGCCGCCTGGATTGCTTTCTCAGCAATCTATTTATTAATCCGGTTTGGCCTAGTATGACCGGTGCTACCGTGGCCAAGATGGAGGAGCTGATCGAGAGGCGTTTCAAGTCGGTCGAGACGAAGTACCAGGAGGAGCTGGAGCTCGTGAACGAGGCGCTCGGCAAGCCCTGCATCGTCCTCCACGTCAAACTGCCCGAGGGGTGCGAGGAGTACAGGGAGCTTTTCGAGCAGCTCCAGGACGACGAGGAGTTCATGGCCGAGCTGCGGGAGTTCATCAGGGAAACACTGAGGAAGAGGGTCGAAAGGCGGGCGCCGGAGGAGGGGGCTCAGAGCTAGGGTTGGAGCCACGGGTTCTCGATGACGGCTCTCAGCAGGGAGACCACGTAATCGATGTCGCTCTTCTTAGCCAGCGAGATGGGCGCGTGTATGTACCTGACGGGGACCGAGACCGCCGTGACCGCCGCCCCCACTTGGGCGAAGCCACCCGCGTCGGTCCCGCTGTAAGGGGACAGCTGCAGCTGATGCGGCACTCCCAACTTCTCGGCGAGCCCCTTAACGTGCTTCAGCAGCTTCTGCGAGGCGACGATCGTGCGGTCCATCACGCGGATCGCCGGTCCCCTACCGACCCTCGTGACCACCCTGTCGGGCGGCGTGCCGGGCGTGTCGTTCGCGATCGTCCCTTCCACCGCGATTGCGTAATCGGGCTTCAGCTCGTGGGCGAGAGCGGAGGCGCCCCGCAAGCCCACCTCCTCTTGCACGGTGAACGCTACGACGACTGTCCCCCTCTCGGGCCCTCCGCACCCGCGCAGCGTCTCGAGCAGGGCGTAGCAGCCGACCCTGTCGTCCAAGGCTTTCCCCACCACGTACTCGCCCCAATCGCTGAAGCTCGGCGCGAAGGCCACCGGCGTGCCCACGCCGACGCCGAGGCGCGCGACCTCCTCGGCCGACGAAGCGCCCACGTCGACGTAGAGGTCCTCCACCGTCAGCTCCCTCGGCTGACCCTCCCTCAGGTGCGGGGGCGTCGCCCCCACGATCCCCGGCACGTCTCCCTTCTCGCCCATCGCAACCACCTCATGGCCCTGCGCGACCGCGGCGTTGACACCTCCTAAAGCCACGACGCGCAGGAAGCCGCTGTCCTCCACGTGCCTCACCAGGAAGCCCACTTCGTCCATGTGGGCGGCAAGGACGAGCAGGGGGCGGCCGCTGCCCAAGGTCACGTACAGGTTGCCGACCGCGTCGGTCTTCGCCTCGTAGCCCACCTTGGCCAGCTCTTCGGCGATTACCGCCCTGACGCGGTTCTCGAAACCCGGCGGCCCGAGGGCGCGGGCCAGCCTGGAAAGCAGGCTCGCGTCCACAGGGCCCCCTCAACCAGCGCCCTTTAAAACCTCGGCGAGCACAAGCGGAGAAAGCTTATAAAGGGGGTGTATAAAGGTTCTCCGCTCCTTCCCCCCTCTTAAGCACGCGGTCTCCCAGGGTGATCCTCCATGCGCGCGCGCCTATTGCTGAGCCTCGCGCTAGTGAGCGCCGCCGACGCTGTGTACGTAGCCCTGAGTAGGCCGCTGGTCGGCGTCGACGCGTTCGGCGTCGGCGCGCTCGTGCTGCTGGCGACGGCGGAGAGCTTGGCGTTCATCCCGGCCTTCGCAGCCGCGAGCTTGAGCGAAGTCCTGGGGGGGCGGCGCGTGGCGCTGCTGGCTGTGGCGGCTGCGCCGGGTGTCCTAGCGCTGCTGCCGCCCCGCGAGCTGCCGGCGGTGCTCGTTGGCGGCGCCCTTTACTCCCTCTCGACCGCCACCCTCTACAACCTGGTGGTAGCGGGAACCCTCGAGGATCGCGAGGAAGCGGTGAAGAGCTACGCGCTAGCCGGCCTCGGCGTGAGCCTCGGCTGGGGGATCGGGTCGTCGGCGGCGTGGCCGCTCTACTACGCGCTCGGCCCCTCGGGCACAGCCGCGCTCGTGCTGGCGCTCGTGGCCTCCGCGGCGGCGCTGGGGGTAAAGGGCGAGGGGGGCGGTGACGTCAACGCGGTCGAGGCGATGGTGCACCCTTTCAGGACCCTCGGCGCGCTCCTCCCGGCGGCCGCTGCGGGCTCGGCGCTGCACACGGTCGGGATGAGCGCTTACGGGGTCGAGCTGGACAGGGCCTTAGGGCTCCTGCTGGCGAGCGAGAGGGAGGGGCGCATGCTTTACGGCCTGTTCCGCGGGGGGCTCCCTATGCTGCTCGAAGCCGCGCTCAGGCTCCGCAGCTCGGAGCTCGTTGAACGAATCGGCGGAACCCGTTTGCTGCTGTACAGCGTCTGGCTGAGCGCGCTGCTGTACAGCCTCCTCCCCCTCCTGCCGCCGCACGCGGTGGTGGCGGCGTGGTTCGCGGTTGTCGCGGCCTTCACCCTCTACGACGTGGCCCTCTACGCCATCGTTGCGAAGCGCGTGGACGGCCTCGAGGGCGCGGCCGTAGGCGCGCTCAGCCTCGCGTCGGGCCTCGGTAACATGGCCGTGGCACCGCTGGAGAGCTGGCTTGCGACCCAGGCCGTTTACGTGCTCGCAACAATCGCCCTAGCAGTGGCAGCGACGGCGCCGGCAACCATCGGGACGGGGGGAACTTCGAGCGAGCCTCGTTTCGTGGCAGCCGCGCTTGCAGCGCGCGAGACAGAAGCCCTGGAGCTCATCGCCAGCGCAGCGTCGCGCAAATCCAGCTCAGCGCGAAGCGCGTAAGCAGCTTAAAGTCTCCGCCCGCGCGCCGCGCGCGGACCTGCTACCGGCGACTTCCTTGCGTTCCTCAAGCAGGTGGAGGAGGCGGTGAGAGCCGGGGCGCGCGGCGCCGTCGTTGGGAGGAACGCGTGGCAGCACCCCTGACCCGGTAAAGGCGGTTAAAGCCCTCTCGTGCGTAATCCACGAGGGGTTGGGGGCCGAAGAGGCGGCTAAGAAAACCGGCCTGATCTAGCGGCCGCTGTTTTAGCGCGCGCTAGGCTTAGCGCGCACGCTTTCTAGCATCTTACTTTCCTAACGCTTTACTTTGTTTTCATCCACAGCTGCGCTCGCACTCGATCTGCCAGTATATGCATATCATCATTTTCTTTAACTTTCAGGTTAGAAAAATTTACTTTCGGTCTGCATCGGGGAGGCTTTAAAACCCCCTCGCCGGAATTAAAGCCCGTGAGCCGCGCGAAGGGGAGCGCGGTGCCTCACGCGGTGAGGGGGCCGGAGCCTCGGGGCTACGGAGGTCGAGCGTTCAGGGAACGGGAAGAGGAGGGAAAGTGGAGGAGGCGAAAAGGGAGGAAACGGAAGTAAAAGAAAAATGAGAGGAAAATGCGAGGGAGAGTTGGTTCCTTTGAACGCTTGGGCCCGGCTCCTCACGGGGCGCGGTGGTGACCCCCGCGGTAGCGGGGGGAGTGGGGCCCAAGCGCAAGCGGTGCGGGTGTGGCGTGTCGAGACCTTCCGCCTCCACCCGGCGCCCGAGCTGGAGGAGCTCCTGCAGCGCGTGGGCGACGCTATCGCTAAGCTGATCAACGTGGAGAACTACCGCAGGAGGCAGCTGCTGTTCACCGCGGGGAAGATCGATAGGAGCTGGAGGAGCGCGTGGGAGAGGCGCAAAGCGGAGTACGCCGAGATCTACAGGGCGCTGGGCTCGGTGAACTTCCACGAAGCGTGCAGGGCGGTAAGCGAGCAGTGGCGGAGCTTCGCCGCCCTCTTGAAAGCGAAGAGGGAGGGTGGGCTGGAGCCTTGGCAGCGCGTGCGTCCGCCGGGCTACAGGAAGCGTGAGTGGCAGCGGTTGCCGGTAATTTT